>SESH01062716.1_pt1 | contig 12110 bp, 10 predicted proteins | sample 3171561 | NCBI WGS metagenome assembly SESH01 (sample SAMN10866947, study PRJNA518727) | freshwater metagenome | biome: subpolar coniferous forest; feature: holomictic lake; material: water; isolation source: holomictic Lake 442 2011 16.5 m and 2014 13 m | place: Canada: near Kenora, Ontario
AGAACACGGTGCCCTTTGAGACGCGCTCGCCTTTCCAAGCTTCTGGCATTCGCCTCGGTTCACCCGCCATGACCACTCGCGGCATGAAGGAAGCCGAGATGGAGCAGATCGCGGACCTGATCGATGGTGTCCTCGTTGCTATCGGCACCCCGGCCGAAGCAAGCGTGCTGGCGGCCACCAAGGAAAAGGTCATCACACTGACCGGCCGGTTCCCCCTGCCCTACAAATTGTAGGCTGACGCTCGGCATCGAGGGATGAGCCGACATCGCGGGACAGGATTTCACTGGCCGGTGAAACAGGCTTTGCGCGCCCGGGCATTTCCGTCCAACTTCACCGCTCACTCTCGCCTCCCTTGTGCCCGCCCAACACCAATTTTAAGCTACTCCGCTTGATCGGGCAGTGGTGTGGCCGGCCCGCCAGCCTCTGCTTGCTGGCCGCTGGACTGATTCTTTTACTGGCCACCGGCTGCACCAGCGCGCCGCGCCGTCCCATGGAGGTCACCTTCAGCCAAGCGGCCGGCTCCACGGTGCCGGCGCGAATCATCTCCAATTTTTTCGTGGTCGAGTCGCGGCCGGATGATGGCCGGGTCTACCGCTTCATCATCGACACCGGATCCACGGCTACCCTGCTCTCCCCGGCGGTGGCGGCGCGCTACGGCCTGAAACCGAAAAAGGATGAGCCCGCCGCCAAGGTCAAGGTGCGCTCGGCGAGCGGGGGCGAGATTGAGCTGGAACCAGTCACCCTGCGCCGCCTCACCCTGGGCTCGGCCTCGTTGGCGAACGTCCCCGCACTCGTGTTCGACTTTGCGGATTTCTCCGCCCACCTCGGCCTGCCGATCGACGGCCTGATCGGGTTTCCCGCTTTCCGCGAAGTGGTGCTGACCCTGGATTATCCCGGTGAAAGGCTCGTGCTGGCGTCGCCGCCCGCGAACCCGTCGCCGGCCAAGGCGTCACCCCGCTCCGCCACCATCGCCTGCAACAATGAGCAGCACACCCCGCTCATCCCGCTGCAAATGGGCAATGAGTCCTTCATTGTGCAGATCGACACCGGCAGTGATGGCAGCCTGAGCCTGAATCCCGCCGGCCTGCACCCGCGTTTCGCCGAGGGCCCCCGCCCCGGCACCCTCATCTCCTCCCTCCAAGGGGATCGTCAGCAAATGACCGGCCGCCTCAGCCAGAATGTCTTGGTCGGCACGCACACGATCGAGCGCCCGATCATCGACCTCACGGATCAATTGTCCTCCCTCGGCGGTGAATTTCTCCGCCATTTCACCGTCAGCTTTGATCAACAGCACAACCTGGTCACCCTGGTGCGCGACCGCGACGGCCCCGTGACCATGGAGCCGCGCCGGAGCACCGGCCTTTCGTTCACCCGCGCTCCCGTCTACTGGCGCGTGCGCACCGTCATACCCGACACGCCGACCGCGCGACTTCCCGTGCAGTTGGGCGACCTCTGCATTCGCATCAATGGCGAGGCCGTGGAGAAATGGTCCTTTGACCGCTACGCCGCCCTCGTGAAATCGGCGGCGACCATTACCTACACCTTTCTCACCGGGACCAAGGAAAGTGATGTCCAAGTCCCGGTGTTTGATCTGGTGCCATAAGATCGGCCGAGCAGGGTGCCCGATGGGCCCGCCAGCCCGATGACCCAGGCCCAGGCTCAAGCCTTCCGCAGCAGGAAAGCCCCGGCTCCGTCGTGGGCATCCACCCACGGGTAGGCCTGCACGCTACGCTCGAGTTTGAAGGGCCCGCCAGCGCGGCTGTCGAAAAAGGTTTTCATGACCTGCTCGTTTTCCGCCGCGTCGATGCTGCAGGTACTGTAGACCAGCCGGCCGCCGGCCCTGACGAGCCGGGCCGCCGCATGAAGCAGCTCCAGCTGCTGCTCGGCATGGCGCGCAAAGTCGCCGTCCTGCAGCCGCCACTTCACGTCGATGCGGTGGCGCATGACCCCTGTATTGGAGCAAGGGGCATCAAGCAGCACCGCATCATAGCTCTCCGGCAGATTGAGATTCTTGTAGTAAACACTGCCGGCGACCCGCAGGTCCGCTTCCACCATCGCCACCTCCACGCCCTTGGGGGAACGCGCCAGGTTTTCCTTCAACCGGATCAGCCGGATGTCGGATTTGCCGGGTTCCGTCGGGGTATCGAGTGCCACCACCTTGCCCATCTTCATGGCATCGGCAATGAAGAGGCTCTTGCCCCCGGGAGCGGCGCAGGCGTCCAAAATCACCTCACCGGACTGCGGCGCCAGGAGGTCGATGCACAGGCGCGTCGACGGATCCTGCAAATAAAGGACGCCTTCGCTGGCGAGCTGACGGACCTCCGTCCAGTGGCCGGCCTTGACCTCATAAAAGCCGGCCCAGGCGGTCGGCGCCAAAAAATCGGGCACGGCCGAGTCTGCGCGCCAACGCGCATAGACCGGCGCAGGCTGCTGGTTCCAGCTGAGCAGTTTCCGGGTGATATCGGCGCCAAATTGCCGCGTCCACCGGGCCACGAGCCATTCGGGATGGGCGAACTCCGTCGCCAGGTCGGTCGGCTTGACCGCCAGCTTGGCCGCCATCTTGCGCATGACGGCATTGACCAACTTGGCTTCCTTGGGACTGGCGACCGACTTTGCCTGCTCAACGGCATGATGGATGATCTTGGCCACCCCGCCCTCGCCCGGTGCATCCCCCAATTCCAATAATTCAAATCCGGCGACCAGCAGCACGGCCCGCACTTTGGTGCGGGGCGGATGCAGCATGAGCCCGTCCAAGGCAGCCTCCAGCCGGCTCGACCAGCGAACCACCCCGTAGAATAAATGCTGGGCCCGGGCGCGCTCCTGGCCGGTCAGGCCTGTCGCAAGTCCTTCCAGCAACGTGTCCACGCGCTCGGATCGCGCCACCCAGCGCTCCGCAAGGCCGACGGCCGCGACCCAGCCGCTAAGCGTGTGCTTGGCCCCTTCCGAGGCTTTTTCCAAACCCTGTTTGACATCATGCTGCATTGTCCCCTCTACTAATCGGTTCACTGACTCGATAAGCAATTATGAATTCTGAAGCCATCTCCGCTACCATCGCCAAACATTCCGCCCTCAAGGCGTCCAAGGCCAAGTTGGAGGCGATGGAACCCGGCGCCTTTGTGGTCCATCGCAGCTGGGGTTTCGGCCAGATCAAGGAGTACGACGAGTCTGACATGAAGCTGGTCATCGATTTCAAGGGCAAGAAAGGCCACCGGATGGACCCCGCTTTCTGCGTCGGCAGCATGGATGTCCTTCCCGCCAAGCACATTTTGGCCCGCAAGGAGACCGAACCGGCGAAGGTCAAGGAGCTCATCGAGAATGATCCACTCCAACTGGTTATCGACACTCTCTCCGCCTACCCCAACAAGGCCGCCAGCGCCATTGAGCTGGAAATCGTCCTGACCCAGGTCGTCGGCGAGGAAAAATTCAAGCGCTGGTTCTCGAACGTCAAAAAGCAGCTGATCAAGGACCCCCGCGTGGGCGTCCCGGCCAAGAAAACCGACTGTTACATCGTGCGGGCCGAGCCGGTTTCCGCCGAGTCAGAGATCATGGAGGAGTTCAACAACACCCGCTCCGCCCGCCGCCGGATTTCGCTCGCTGAGGATCTCCTCGCCGCCTCCATCAAGGACGAGGCCAAGACGTCTCTTTCCCATGTGCTCAGCGGCATCACCGAGGCCGTCCGCGACAGCAACCAGCTGGATGTCGCCGAGCGCCTCTACGGCGCCTTCGTCCGCGACGAACTCGCGAAGATTCTGGGCCATGACAACTCCTCAGTCAGCCCCAGCCAGCCCGATTTGATCAAGGAAGTCCGCGGCCTGACCGCCATCGCCGAGAAGATCCCGGTGCACTTCCAGTCGCGCTTCCTTGACCTCGTCAAGGAGACGCACCCCCTCGAGTGGCGGGAGATTGTGTTTGCCCTCCTCAAGACCTCCCAGGGCAAGTTCACCACCGAGTGCATCAATTTCCTGATGGAAAACGGCCAGGCCGACGAGCTCGCCGCCGCCCTCAAGCGCTGGAAGACGGAGCAAAACCTCCGCGCCCCCGTGCTGCTCTGGGTCATCAAGAACCGCCATTCGAAGAAGTTTTCCAAGCTCCTCACGGAGCTGGTCACGCCCCGCCTGCTGGGCGCCATCTTCTTTGCGATCGACTACGAGGCGCTGCAATCCGCCGGCACCCGCCGCATCCCGCTCGGCGAGGTGCTGAGCGATGACCCGGACCTGATCTCGGACCTGCTTTCCACCGCGGACACGGAAACCGCCCGCGACCTCGCCAACAGTCTCCTCCTCAACCAGGGCTTCGAGGAACTGACCAAGAAGTCGCTGCTCGCCCGCTTCATCAAGCTCTTCCCCTCCCTGCAGTCCCTCGTTTCGGGTGAAAGCGAGACCAAGGATGAGCAATTCCTCGTTTCCCGCGAAAGCTACGAGCGGAAGCGGATCGAGTACGAGGAAATCGTCTCCAAGCGCATCCCGGACAATTCCAAGGCCATTGCCGTCGCCCGCGAGCACGGCGATCTCAAGGAAAACTCCGAGTTCAAGATGGCCAAGCAGGACCAGTCCGTCCTCATGGGCCAGAAGGCGCAGCTCGAGCGCGACCTCGCCCGGGCCCGCATCACCGATTTTGCCGAGGCCAGCACCGATCAGGTCAGCGTGGGCACCATCGTCGATCTCCGCGACGTCGCGAGCGGCAAGGCGGTTCGTTACAGCGTCCTCGGCGCCTGGGACAGCGATCCGGAGAAGCATGTCATCGCCTACAAGACCCCCCTCGGTCAGGCCATCATGGGCAAGAAGGTCGGGGAGCACGTGAAGCTGAAGATTGGTGTCACCCTGCACGAGTACCAGATCGCCAGCATTTCCCTCTTTAACGAGAGCAAGAAGTAAGCGGGCCCCGGCAGTCCAGTCCGCCCCCTCAAGGCCGCGCCTCCCAGCGTGGCCTTTTTATTGACCCGGTTCGGCCTGGGACCGACGCGGCCAAAGTTCAATCAAGATTCGGAATCCTTCACCTTTTGGCGATTTCCCTTTGGCAGTGACCACCAATCCTTCCTAGCCTGCGCCTGTGTTCGTCAAAGGACTCATTCTTGGTCTTTCCGTCGCCGCCCCGATCGGCCCGATCAACCTGCTCTGCATCCAACGCACGCTCAGCCGCGGCCGGTGGCATGGATTTGTTTCCGGACTGGGCGCCGCCACCGCCGACACTTTGTTCGCGGTTATTGCCGCCCTCGGATTGACCACGATCAGCTCGTTCATGATCCGCCAGCAATTCTGGCTGCAACTCGGCGGTGGACTTTTTCTCGTCTACGTTGGCCTGAAGATCGCACTCGCCCCACCCACCGCCCAAACGGGAAAATCCAACGAGGCCCCCGGATTGGCCCGGGCTTATTGGTCGATTCTCCTGCTCATGCTGGCCAACCCGGCCACCTTGCTGCTCTTTTTTGCGGTTCTGGCCGCGTTGGGCATCAGCCCGGCTCAGGGCGGTCTGGTTTCGGTCCTCCAGCTCGTCGGCGGGGTGTTCACCGGTTCGGCCATATGGTGGTGGCTGCTCAGCCTGATCGCCGAACAACTGCGCGGCCACCTGACCGACGGCCGCATGCGCCTCGTGAACCTGACGGCGGGTCTGGCTATCTTGGTTATCGCCGCCTGGTCGCTGTGGCCGGCCATCCACGCGAAGCTCTTGTAAATCGGCGCCAATTCCCATTGAATTGACCCGCAGTGAATTCCTCCTGGGACACCCTTAAGATATTATCCGATTCGACCCGGCTGCGTCTCCTTGCCCTCCTGCTGAAGGAGGAGCTCTCCGTGGCCGAGTTGCAGGACATCCTGGGCATGGCGCAGTCGCGCATTTCCTCCCAGCTGGCCCTGCTGCGGCAGGCCGGCTTCGTCTCGGACCGCCGCGAGGGCAAGAAGGCCTTTTACTCCCTCCGCGCCAATCTCCCGCCCGGGAAGCTGACCCTGCTGCGCGCCGCCACTGAATCCGTCGCCGACCTGGATGAATCCGCCGAGGATCGCGCCAACCTGGACCGGAGCCTGCAGAAACGCCGGCAGGCCTCCGAACAATATTTCAACCTGATCGCCGGGCGGTTGGGCAAGAACCACTGCCCCGGGCGCTCCTGGGAAGCCATCGGTCACCTCGCCCTGCGCCTGGTCCCCGCCATCACCGTGGCCGACCTCGGGGCCGGGGAAGGCTTGGTCTCCCAGCTGATCGCGCACCGCGCCGAACGCGTCTGGTGTATCGACAACTCGGTCAAGATGGTCGAGGTCGGCACCGAGCTGGCCAAGAAGAACGGGCTCGGCAATCTCACGTACAAGCTCGGCGATATCGAACAGGTGCCCTTGCCCGATAAATCCGTTGATCTGGCGATCCTCTCCCAAGCCTTGCATCACGCCAGCCACCCGCAGACCGCGGTCGATGAAGCCTACCGCATCCTTAAGCCGGGAGGTCAGCTGCTCGTCCTCGACCTGAAGGAGCACAACTTCGAGAAGGCCCATGAACTTTACGGCGACCTCTGGCTCGGCTTCAAGGAAAGCGCCCTCCACGGGTACCTGAAGAAGTCCGGCTTTCAAAAAGTGGAGATTGAGATCGTCTCCCGCGAGGCCCATGAGCCGTACTTTGAGACGCTGCTCGCCAGCGGGCTGAAAAGCAGCAAATAGCCGGGCTTGGCGACGGGGATGACTGCGGTAGCCAGCGCCGCTGCCGGTCCTTATTCCACTTTCATGCGTTCGTTGTAGAACGTCTCGATCAGGGCGAAGGTCTTTTTGGGGTCGGTCTGCGCCAGGGCGAGCTGGGCCAGATTCTTTGCCTCCTCCATCTTCATGGCGCGGATCAAAAATTTCACCGAAGGCAGCAGGGAGGGCGTCATGCTGAGTTCGTCCACGCCCAGGCCCAGCAATAGGGGGACGTACAGCGGATCGCCCGCCATCTCGCCACAGACGCTGACTTTAATTTTCCGGGCGTGACCCTGATCGACGATTTGCTTCAGCACGCGCAACACCGCCGGATGCGCGGGATCATAGAGATGCGCGATGCGGTTGTTCCCGCGATCGATGGCCAGCAGGTATTGGATGAGATCGTTGGTGCCGATGCTGAAAAAATCGCACTTCTCCGCAAGGAGGTCACCGGTGAGCGCCGCACTGGGAATCTCGATCATGGTGCCGGCCTGGATCGTCGGATCGAAGGCCTGGCCGCGCTGCTTCAGCTCGGCCTTGGCCTCATCCAGCAGGGCGTTGGCGCGCTCGAGCTCCTCGGCGCCGCTGATCATGGGATACATCAGGTTGACCTTGCCATGCGCACTGGCCCGGAGGATGGCGCGAAGCTGGTTCTTGAAGAAATCGGGATGCTCCAAGCACATCCGGATGGCGCGAAACCCCATGAAGGGATTGGCCTCCGGGCCGATCAGTTGCACATCCCCGGGCAGCGGCTTGTCGCCGCCCACATCGAGGGTGCGGATGGTCACCGCCGCGGGGGCCAGGCCGGCGGCAATTTCCCGATAAGCGGCATATTGCTGCTCCTCAGTCGGGATTTTCGCGGCGCTCAAAAACAGAAATTCCGTGCGATAGAGCCCGACACCCTCCGCCCGGTACTGCTTCACCTGCGCCACCTCGTCGGGCTTCTCGATGTTGGCCCGCAGGGTCACCGCCACCCCATCCAGGGTCACGGCGGCGAGCTCATTGACCGCCATCAGCTTGGTCTCGAAGGAGGCCTGGGCTTTTTGGATTTTGCCGTAGCGGAAAAGCGTCTGCTCGTTCGGGCTGAGGATGACCACGCCATCGTAACCGTCCACCAGCATCCAATCGCCATTTTTGACCTTGGTGGTGAGATCGCTCAGACCGACCACCGCCGGGATCCGCATGGAACGGGCGACGATGACCGCATGGCTGGTACGGCTGCCTGCATCAGTCACCAGGCCCACGGCCGCACTCCGGTCGAGCCCCGCCGCCTCCGAGGGCAGCAAGTCATGCGCGACAATAATGCGCTTATCAATCAGCTCGGTCAGGCTGCCCGCCGTCTGGCCCAGCAAGTTGCGCAGCACGCGCTTCGCCACATCCTTGATGTCCGCGGCGCGCTCCCGGAGGTATTCATCATCGATCTCGGCAAAAGCCTGAATGTAGCGGTCCGCAATGGTGTTGAAGCACGTCTCAATGTTCAGCCCGGTCTCCTGAAACAAGCGGATCGTCTCGCCGATCAGGGCCTGGTCCTCCAGCACCAGTTGGTGGGCATCAAAGATCAGCGCCTCCTCCTCGCTCAGATTCTTGGTGACCAGCGCCTGGATCTGTGAGATCTGCTGCCGCGTCGTGACCAGTGCTTGGTCAAACCGCGCCACCTCCGCACCGCGCTTGTCAGGATCCACGGTATAGCGCGGGACCTCCAGTTCACTCTGCAAGTAGAGAAACACCTGTCCGTAGGCGATGCCCTTGGAGGCGGCGATGCCCTGGATGATAAGTTCTCTGGGGGCGGGGGAGTCCATAGCCTAGAGGGCTGCGCCAAATTACAAACCACCCTGCATTGTGGTCAATGCGGAACTAAGCAATGCGCACCTCCTGAATGAACGCCGACGGGCCCCAGCACTCGCGAATGCACGTGATCAATGGGCTCGTCACCTGATCTTCACGCAACAGGGCAAAACACGCGCTGCCACTGCCGCTCATCCGGAATTCCATGGCAAACTCGGCGCGTAATCGCTCGAGGAGGAGGGGCAACGCGAGAAATTTTTCGAATGCCGCCGCTTCCATATTGTTGGCCAAAAGTTCCTCGGCGGAAGCCTGGCCGGCCAGCCATTCAGCCAGCCTGGCTTCCGCCTGGATGGCCGTTACATAATCGGTGCCCCGGGCCACCATCCGTCCATAGGCCCAGGGCGTGCTGATCGCGAACCCCGGCTTGATGAGCAATACCCGCCGGCCCCGCAGCCGCAGCGCAGCGGCGGGCGGCAGGGCGGTGACGCGTTCACCCCGCCCGCGGATGACCACCGGCTCCTGCGTCAAAAAAATCGCGCAGTCCGAGCCCAGGGACACCGCCACTTCGGCCAACGCCCGCTCATGCAGCAGACCGCCGGCAAGTTGGTTCAGCACCCGCAGCGCCGCGACCGCGTTGCTGCTGCCTCCGCCCAAACCGGCCCCCAGTGGAATGCGCTTGGTGAGCGCGAAGTGCACCCCACCCGTCCACCCCGTCGCCGCCGCAAAGGCTTCCGCCGCCCTCAAGATCAGATTGGAGCCGTCGAGCGGCACCCCGGGCTGGTCACACTCAAGGCTGAACCGGCTCTCCGCCCGCCGCACCCCGCCTTCGGCGCTCAGTTCATCCCCGAAATCCAGCGGGGCCGCGACCGACACCAGATCGTGGTACCCATCGGCCCGCCGGCCGGTAATCGCCAGGGACAGGTTAACCTTCGCCGGTGAATAGGCGGTGACAGGATTCACGGTGCGCAAAAAAGCATGGCGAAGGTCACAATTTCCACTCACGTTAGCCATCCCATCCCATGGCTTGCGACCTAATTTTGGCCCTTGATGTCCCCACCCGCGAGGCGGCCGCGCCGATCCTCCGCCAGTTGCGCGGCGAGCTGCGCTGGGTCAAGATCGGCCTGCAGATGTTCACCGCCTATGGCCCTGACTATGTCCGCGAGGTCGCCGGCCTGGGTTTTAACGTTTTTCTCGATCTGAAGCTGCACGACATCCCCAACACGGTGGCCAAGGCCGTCGAGTCGCTCGCGGTCCTGCCCATTCAGATGCTCACCCTGCACACGGCCGGGGGTGGCGAGATGATGCGGGCCGCCCGGGCGGCCCAGCAGAAACACCAGCCCGACTTGCTGCTGCTCGGGGTCACGGTCCTGACCTCCATGGACACCACCGGGCTCAACGAAATTGGCGTGGCCCATACCTCTGCCGATCAGGTCGCCCGTTTGGGCCAGCTGGCGGCCAACTCCGGCCTGCGTGGTCTCGTCTGCTCGCCACTCGAGGTGGCGATGCTGCGCGGGCAACTTTCCGCCGACATGCAGCTGATCACCCCGGGCATCCGTCCCGCCAGCGAGGCCGGCTCGGACGACCAGAAGCGGGTGATGACCCCCGCGGATGCGGCGAAAGCCGGCTCGACTTATATCGTCGTCGGGCGCCCCATCCTGCAGTCGGCCGATCCCGCCGCCACCACCCGCGCCATCCTAGCTGAGCTTTCCGGTTTGTGACCGGTCTTTCAACTTTCAACCTTCAACTTTCAACCTAACTTGAGCCGCACCGCCGCCATTCTCCTCGCCGCCGGGAGCAGTCGCCGCATGGCCGGCGCCGTGACGGACAAGGTGCTCGCCCCGCTGGCGGGCAAGCCGGTCTTCGCCCACACTGTTGGCGCCTTTTATCGCAGCGGTGTCGTGGACACCTTCATCGTGACTTATCGCGACCAGGCGCAATTGATCGAACTCTCGGCCTATGCCCCGACGCCGACCCTCTTTGTCCCCGGCGGCGCAGAACGCCAGGACTCCGTCGCCGCCGCCCTCGCCGAGCTGCCCGATGACGTGAAGTATGTCTTCATCCACGATTGCGCCCGGCCGCTGATCCGACCCGAGCAACTCGTCGCCCTGCACAAGATCGTCCGCCGCGAGGATGCCGTCGTCCTCGCGCACCGGGTGACCGACACGATCAAGGAGCACCGGGGCGAGGGCCGGTTGCGCACCCTGAAGCGCCGGCACCTCTGGGCCATGGAGACCCCGCAGGTTTTTTCCCGTAAACTCATCTGCCGCGCCTACGCCAAGGTCGCCCAGCGTCAGCTCACGGTGACCGATGACGCCGCCGCCGTGGAGTTGCTCAATCATCCTGTCGCCCTGCTCGAGAATCCGCATCCCAACCTCAAGCTCACCACCGCAGCCGATCTGGCCTACCTGGAGTTCCTGCTTTCCCAGCCGGCTGACTGACATTCTGTCTATGCCCTCTCTCCGCATTGGTCACGGTTACGACATCCATCGCACGATCACAGGCCGCAAGCTGGTCTTGGGCGGTGTGACCTTCGACTCTGAGTTCGGCCTCGACGGCCATTCCGACGCGGATGCCCTGACGCATGCCATCTGCGATGCGCTCCTCGGCGCCGCCGGCCTGCCTGACATCGGTCACTTTTTTCCCAATACCGACGCCACCTGGAAAAACGCGGACTCCCAGGTCCTGCTGCAAAAGGTCGTCGCCGCCCTGCGCGCCGAGGGCTGGGCCCCCGTCAACATCGACGCGACGCTGATCGCCGAAAAACCCAAGATCGCCCCGCGCCTGGCCGAAATGAAGGCCGCCCTGGCGCGGTCCAGCGGGCTGCCGGTCAATGCGATCGGCCTGAAGGCTACGACCAACGAGGGGTCCGACGACATCGGCCGGGGTCTCGCCATCGCGGCGCAGGCCGTCTGCCTGATCCAGCACGTTTAAGCACGATTTTTCTTACCCGACCCACGATGCGCCGTCTCGCCTTCCACTGCGCCCTGCTCGCAGTTCTTTCTCTGATGGTGGCCGGCTGCGCCCGGCGCGAATCCATTGTCGAACGGGCCAACCGCGAGGGCGTGCTGCACATGAGTGTGGGCTCGGAGCCCACGGACCTCGACCCGCACACGGTCACTGGCCTCGGCGATGCCAAGGTGATCGCATCGCTGTTCGAACCACTCGTCACCTTTGAGCCGGTCACGCTGGCGCCCAAGCCCGCGCTGGCTGAGCGCTGGGAGATTTCGGCCGATGGCCTGACCTACACTTTCCATCTTCGTCCGGGAGCCAAGTGGAGCAATGGCGACCCCATCATTGCGCAGGACTGCATCGACTCCTGGCGCCGGGTCCTGACGCCATCGCTCGCCGCCGACTACGCCTATCTCTTCTACATCCTCCGCGGGGCCGAGGCTTTTCATAAAGGCCAAACCAAGGACTTCGCCACGGTGGGCCTGGCCGCGCCCGACTCCCACACTCTCGTGGTCACTCTCGCGCACCCCGCCCCTTACTTTCTGCAAATCCTGCTCAACTCGCCGTGGCGGCCCATCAACGTCCGCACCATCGCGGCCAGTGGTGACGCTTATCGTCGCGGCACGCCGTGGACCCGACCGGGCAACCTCGTGTCCAGCGGACCGTTCGTGCTGAAGGAGTGGAAGCCCCACCAGCACATTCTTGTCGAAAAATCCCCGA
>SESH01025847.1_pt1 | contig 12102 bp, 11 predicted proteins | sample 3171561 | NCBI WGS metagenome assembly SESH01 (sample SAMN10866947, study PRJNA518727) | freshwater metagenome | biome: subpolar coniferous forest; feature: holomictic lake; material: water; isolation source: holomictic Lake 442 2011 16.5 m and 2014 13 m | place: Canada: near Kenora, Ontario
CGGTAAAATCCGCAGCAAAAAATCCGAAGAAGGATGAGGCGGACACCATCCCTGTGGACTTCACCGTGGAGCTGACGGACGCCGATGGCCATACCGCGCGCATGCCGATCAGTCGGTATGGGGCCGTGCGCCGTCCGCTTGAAGTGCATCTCTACCGCCGCAAAGGACGCGACGAACAACGCTTTACGAACACCTTCGAGTACGTGCCACAATCGTTTATTCTCCCGCTCGCTGATTTCGCCACAGCCTCGACGGAGTTCCGGCCGGATCGCCTGAAATCGATCCGTTTGCTCTTCAACAAGACGTTCGTCGGCACCATTATCCTGGACGACGTCGGCATCACGCCGTCGATGAGCGCGAAGTACATGGCCGCCCCGCTCAAGCCCTAGCTTGTAGCACGCCTCCCGTGCCGTAGATTGCACAGATGCGGATCGCATTCGTCGAGGACGATCACCAACTGCGGAAGTCTGTGAGCCGCGGCTTGGAAGAAGCGGGCTACACGGTAGACCAAGCCGGGACCGGCGAACGGCTCCTTGAGCTGATCGCCGCGCACGAGTATGACGCGTTGATTGTGGACGTGCTCATTCCGGCTCCAGATGGCGTTACCGCGTGCCGCATCATTCGTGGTCGAGGGATCAACACTCCGATTCTGATGCTCACCGCTCTCGACGCAGTCGAGCAGCGAATCGCCGGACTTGACGCAGGCGCCGATGACTACCTCACCAAACCTTTCGACTTTGGCGAGCTCTTGGCGCGCCTCCGGGCCATCACGCGCCGAAAAACAGAAATGGTGCCTGAGCGTATCGTCGTCGGAGATTTAGTCATCGACACAGCACGCCATGAAGTATCGCGCGCCGGCCGTTCCGTGGCGCTTACTGCGCGCGAATACGCACTGCTGCTCTACATGGCGCAACACCCTGGCCGCGTCATCACGCGCGCGGACTTACTGCGCGAAGTGTGGGACGGCTCCAACAGTACGTACTCCAACATCATCGACGTGTACGCGGCGCGTCTCCGCAAGAAACTCGGTGATGACGAGAAGCATCCGCTGCTCGCCACCGTTCGCGGCGCGGGCTTCATGTGGAATGCCTTGGACCCCGTGAACGCCGCAGCGGTGCCGGGCAGCAACGCACCGGGCCCGAGGCGTTAGCGATGAATCGCGCGGCAGGGTTGCGGGGGCGTGCGCCGTCGTCGCTCCGCACGCAACTCACCATCGGCTATACGGCTGCGCTAGCAATCCCGCTGATCGTATTCGCGTGCCTCTGCTACGTGACCTTCTCGCGCGCATTGGTGACTCGCTCCGATGCTTTCATCGGCGACGCGCTCAACGTCTTCGTCCGCGAGGTCGGAGCCGAACGGATGCAGGCACGCTCGGCGCTCGATGCTATCCACACGACGCTGAACGAAGTGCGGTTCCGCGACGTTCGTGTCATTGTTCGCGATTCCACCGGCGCCGTTGTCGCTTCAGCTGTTGAGCACGATGCGGGCCTCGGAGGCGACGGTGATCGAGTGCTCATGTCGCTCGACGTTGCGCATACGATTGGCGATACCGTGCCACGTACGATCGCCGCGCGAGATGGTGGGCTCCGTGTCCTGACCCGGTCCGTCGTACTGGGCCATAACCGATTCCTCGTCAGCGGTGCGTATCCTCTCCGCGATCTTGAGGCGGTGCTTTCGCAAATTCGTACACTGTTCATCGTTGCGATCCCCCTGCTGCTGCTCGTCGCGGCACTGGGTGCGTATCTGCTCGCCCAACGAAGCTTGGCACCCGTCGCAGCCATGGCGACGCGCGCCGAGGAAATCACGGCGCAAAACCTCGACCAACGGCTCCCTGTTGGTGGTGGCGCTGAGGTGATCGGACTCGCGCGCGTCTTCAACGAGTTACTCGACCGCGTGGAGAGCGCGCTCGAACAGCAGCGTCGGTTTATGGCTGATGCGTCCCATGAGATGCGCACCCCAACAGCGACGCTCCGTGCGGAAGCCGAGGTAACGCTCGCGCGTGAGCATCGAACGGAAGCAGAGTATCGGGAGTCGGTACACGTCATGTTGCAGTCCGGGCAACGCCTTGGCCGACTTGTGGATGATCTCTTCCTCCTCGCGCGCGCCGACGCTGGACATCTCGCGTTACGCGCCGAGCCCGTGTATCTCGAGGAAATCGTCCACGACGCGGTTCGTGCGGTGGTGCAGGTGGCCGAGCGGCGCGGCGTGTCCGTAGAGTTGCGGCAGATGACACAGGCGCCTTTCTACGGCGACCGTGCCCTGCTCGACCGTCTGCTACTCAACCTTCTCGACAATGCCATCAAGTATTCCGCGGCGGGAAGCACGGTTGAGGTCGTGATGAGCGAAGCAGCAGGCGCGCACGTGATTGCCGTGATTGATCATGGCACCGGCATCAGTCCTGACGCGCAGGCACGAATCTTCGACCGCTTTTATCGCAGTGATGCCGCGCGTGTGCGCACCGCTGGCAGCATGACCGACGGCGCAGGACTTGGGCTTGCGATTGCGCGACGCATCGCCGTCGCGCACGGAGGCACATTGGAACTCGCTGTGTCGCGGCCAGGACTCACGGAGTTCCGGATGACGCTGCCGTCAGCAGTAGTAACGGCTCCGGAAGATGGCGAATGACGGTGGTTCAGCAACAATGACAGAACCCGAAACTCCCTACGAGCTCGTGGGCGGCGATGTCGGCGTTCGTGCGCTGGTCGACCGGTTCTACGACCTGATGGACAGTGCGCCAGAGGCTGCAGAGATCCGCGAAATGCACGCGCGGTCACTCAAGGTGTCGCGAGAGAAGCTCTCCATGTTCCTCTGCGGATGGCTTGGCGGTCCGCAGCGCTATGTGGAGCAGTACGGGCATCCTCGGCTCCGGGCGCGCCATCTTCCGTTTCCGATCGGCTCTCGGGCGCGTGATCAGTGGCTCTGGTGCATGGATCGCGCCCTTGCTACGCACGAGATGCCGGACCCACTCCGCGCGTCGCTCCGCCAGAAGCTGCACGACTTGGCGGATCATATGCGCAACCAGGCGGACCCGCTCGATCCACCGGCTGGACTCCCGATTGTCTAAATGGCGCTCGAACCCGCGCTTCTGACGGCGCTTCGAAACGAAATCGCGTAGTTCGGTGTTCAGTCCCCAGACGCACTTACGTATTATTCTTCCCATGAACACCGCTACGCTCAACCGTGTTACGATCGGCCGCTGGCTTACCGTCTGGGCAGGGATGCTCTTTCTCCTCGTCCTGATTGGCGGGAGCACACGGCTCACTGAGAGCGGACTCTCCATCACGGAGTGGAAGCCAGTCACTGGCGTCCTCCCGCCGCTCACCGACGCGGCCTGGCAAACGGAGTTTGACAAGTACAAGCTGATTCCCCAGTACGCCAAGATGAACGCCGGTATGACACTCGGCGCGTTCAAGGCGATCTTCTGGTGGGAGTTCTTGCATCGGTTCTGGGCGCGCCTAGTTGGCGTGGTCTTCGTACTCCCGTTGCTCTGGTTTGCGCTCCGCCGCCGCCTTCCGGGGGCATTGCTGCCGCGACTTGGCACCTTGGGCGTGCTCATGGGCCTGCAGGGCGCGATGGGGTGGTACATGGTCTCGAGCGGGCTGACCGCGCGGGTGAATGTGAGTCAGTATCGACTCGCCGCCCATCTTTCGCTGGCGCTTGTGATTTATTTGCTCACCGTCTGGACCGCGGATTCCCTGCTCGCGGAGAAGCGGCCGCCGGTCGCGAACAACGGCAGCCGGTCGCGCGCGCCGAAGGGATCGCTTATGACGTTGCTCGCGCTGGCATTCCTCACGGTCGTCAGTGGCGCCTTTGTCGCGGGGCTCCGCGCGGGCCGCATCTACAATGAGTTTCCCTTCATGGGCGCTGGGCTCGTCCCTGTCGAGTACGGGACGATGGTTCCTTGGTGGAAGAGCCTGTTTGAAGATCCTGCGAGCGCGCAGTTTGACCATCGGGTACTGGCGATGGTCACGTTGCTCGCAGTGATTGGCGTGGTGCTCGCTGTGCGCAAGCACGCGTGGCCGCGCCTCCGCGCTCGACTCACGCTGATGGTGGTTGCCGTCGCAGTACAGGTAACCCTTGGCATCACCGTCCTCTTGCTCGCGGTCCCAGTGGCGATCGGCGTGGCACATCAGGCGGGGGCGCTGTTGCTGCTGACTGCGGTGACCTTGGCCGCGCGCGAGACCTATAGCGGATCCTAACCGTACGAACACGCAGCTATTTGGCACCACGAATCGGCGCCACCAATTGCCAACGATCGTGACGCACTCCCCTTCACCTCCAGACGCGAGCCTTCCCATGAGCCACCGCCCAATCCATAGCGCTGATCTCCCGAAGCCCGTTGGCCCCTACTCCCCGGGCATGGGGTTCGAGCGCTTGATTTTCGTCTCCGGTCAGGGCGCGACCGTGCCAGCGACCGGCAAACTGTCCGGCCCCGACGCCGCGTCGCAGACGGAACAGTGCCTCGCGAACCTGCGCACCATCCTTCAGGCTGGGGGCTCGGACCTTCAATATGTGCTGCGCTGTGGCGTCTTTCTGCTCGACATGAAGGAGTTCACGGAAATGAACGGCGTGTACGAGCGCGTGTTCGCTGGTCACCGTCCGGCACGCACAACCATCCAGGCGGCGGGACTCCCAGGCGAAGGGCTTCGCGTTGAGATCGATTGTATCGCGTACGTGCCGTAACAGATTCGCCCACGGTGGTCTGCCGCTCCGCGCATAACGGCCGCGGGCGGTTCGCCGGAGCAACCGTTATAATCCTCATATCTGGTTAGTGACGTCTCTCGAAGCCGCACGATTCGCCTTGTTCTAGGAGACCCTCATGAAGTCGTTGTCAAATGCCCTGATTGCGCTCGCGCTGTGCGCCTCCACTGCTGCTGCACAGGACGCGGCCACCGCGAAGGCCGAACTGAAGGACGCCAAGGGCGCGGTCGTCGGTCAGGCCACGCTCACCGATTCGCCGAACGGCGTGCTCGTGCATGTCGTCCTCACCGGCATGCCGGCGGGGCCGCACGCCTTCCATATCCACGAGACCGGAACCTGCGAAGCGCCCTTCACCTCGGCCGGCGGGCACTTCAACCCGGCCAGCAAGCAGCACGGCATGGCCAACCCGATGGGGATGCACGCCGGCGATCTGCCGAACGTTCAGGTCCCGACCGATGGCGCGCTCACCTTTGACGCCATGGCGCGCGACGTCACACTCGGCGCCGGCGCAAACTCGCTCTTCAAGAGCGGCGGCACGGCGATTGTTATGCACGCCGTGGGCGATGACTACAAGACAAACCCCGCCGGTGCCGCTGGTGCGCGCATCGCCTGCGGCGTGATTGCCAAGTAGCAGGTAATGTTATGAACGTGCTGTGGTGCTGAGCCCACAGCACACCAACGACACCGGCCCCGCGATTACCTCGCGGGGCCGGTGTCGTTTCGTAGGAGATTCACGGACTTTCGGAGACCTTTTGCAACTGCTTGGTCAAGATTTAGGAACAATCTGGTTGCGTTTTGGTCACGGAACATCCATATATGGAATGCGGGGCCCGTTGTACGGGCTCTCGGGTTTTAGCCTCCCAAACCGCGAGGTACTGCCATGATGTACCGCTTGGCTCGAGCGTTGCTCGCCGCGGCGATCGGCTTTGTCAGCTGCATCGGATTCGCATCCGACGCACAAGGACAAGGCCAGACCGTCATATCGGGCGCCGTGCGCAACGAGTCCGGATTGCCGCTTGCGGGCGCATCCGTGTCCATCGATGCGCTCAAAGTGTCAACGCTTACACAGGAAAACGGCACCTATCGCCTCGCCTTCACTGGGGCGAGAAGTACCTCGGTGACCCTCACCGTACGCCGTATCGGCCGCAAGGCAACCAGCCGACAGATTACCGTCACGGGCGCAGCCCTGACGCAAGATTTCACGCTGGAGCCGCAAGCGCTCGTCCTCACCGGCGTGATGGTCACGGCTTTGAGTCAAGAGCGTGAGAAGACCACGATCGGAACCTCGCAACAGGAGATCAGCAACGCCGATCTCGCGCGCACGCAGACGCCGAGCATCATCAACTCGATGAGCGGCAAGCTTTCCGGCGTCACTATCACCGGCAACGGGAACATGGGCGGCTCGGCGCGCATCGTCATCCGCGGCCAGGGCTCGATCCTTGGGAACAATCAGCCGCTGTTCATCGTCGATGGCATCCCAGTCTCGAATGCCGGCTTCTCGACCGCATCGGCGGGCGGTGGGCGTGACTACGGCACGGCAATCGCTGATCTGAACGCCGACGACATCACGAGCCTCACTGTGCTCAAAGGCCCGAACGCTGCCGCCCTCTATGGGTCGCGCGCATCGAACGGTGCCGTCGTCATCACGACGAAGTCTGGACACTCGGCAAAGCCAAGCACGAGCGTCAGCTTCACCTCGCGCATGACGACAGATCAGATGTCCATCTTCCCCAGCTATCAGAACTCCTACGGCCAGGGCTTCGGCGGCGAGTTTCAGTATGTCGACGGAGCTGGCAGCGGCAACAACGACGGTGCCGATGAATCGTGGGGCCCGAAGTTTGCCGGTCAGAAGATCGACCAGTTCACGGGCAAGGCGATGCCTTGGGTCGCACATCCCGACAACGTCAAGAGCTTCTTCCAGAATGGCTCGACCGTTTCCAATACCCTCAACTTCTCGACCTCTACCGAGAAGTCGAGCCTCCGTCTGTCCCTCACCAAGGACAACGTCCAGGGGCTCGTCCCGAACTCCTCGCTCGCAAAACTCTCCGGCATCGCCACTGGCTCGATCGACGTGACCGATAAGTTGAGCATCGGCACCACGATGCAGTGGGTGCAGAACAGCGGCAAGAATCGTCCGGAAAACGGCTACACGGAAGGCAATCCATTCATGACCTTTACGTGGTTTGGCCGCCAGGTCGACATGAATGCACTCAAAAATCAGTACTTCAACACCGCGACCAACCCCTACGGCTTTGCCGAAGGCAGCTTGTACAACTGGAACGACAACTACCATCGCAATCCGTTCTGGCAACAGTTTTACAATCCGGCGCCTGACACCCGTGACCGCTTCATCGGTCAGGTCAACGCGAACTACAAGTTCACGCCGTGGCTCTCCGGACTCGTGCGTATGGGCGTCGACAACTGGCGCAACACCACCGAGGAAGATTTCTCGGCGGGCAATATTGACCGCGCGAGCGCTTCGTACAACGGTGGATTCAATGTCGCGAACTCGCGGGCCAGTGAGTCGAACGTCGAAGGACTCTTGACTGCGCGCAAGTCGATCAAGGCGCTCGAATTCACCGCCAACGTCGGCGGCAATATCCGGCGCAACGATCAGTACAACAATGCCTACAGTACAGCGGGCATCCTGGTCCCGGACCTCTACAATCTCTCCAACGCCGGCATCAGCCCCACATTCTCAAACGCCGAGTATCACTCAGGGGTAAACTCCGTGTACGGCTCGCTGGTCAGCACCTACAATCAGTGGTGGACGGTAGAAGTCACCGGCCGCAACGACTGGTCGTCGACGCTGCCAAAAGCCAACGCGTCGTACTTCTATCCGTCGGTGAGCACTTCTATTGTGCTGTCGGACATCTTCCCCGCACTGACGCGCAATAACGTCCTCTCGTTCCTCAAAGTGCGCGGCGGCTGGGCGCAGGTAGGCTCCGACGCCTCACCGTACCAGCTCGCCACGCTGTACTCCGGCTCCTCCAGCAAGTTCAACGGACAGCCGCTGTACACGCTCAGCAACACCTCAGCGAATCCGAACCTCAAGCCCGAGCGTGTCACGGGAACGGAAGCCGGTGTCGAAGCGTCGTTCTTCAATGATCGCGTCACGGTTGATGCGACGTATTACACCAAGATCTCGAAGGACCAGATTATCAACCTGACCGTCGCTCCGGCGTCAGGCTTCAGCACCGCCGCCATCAACGCGGGGCAGATGAGCAACCGTGGCGTCGAGCTCATGCTCGGCCTCAAGGTGCTCAAGCTGAAGAACGGATTCGAGTGGAACAGCACGGTGAACTGGTCGCGCAATCAAAACCGCGTGGACAGCCTAGCCCCGGGCCTCTCGACCATCGTGCTCACGAGTCAGTGGGGCGCCAATATCGAAGCGCGCCAAGGACAACCCTACGGCGTGATCTTCGGCTACGGCTGGACGCGCGACTCAGCGACCGGCCAGCTCAAGACAGATGGCGGACTGCCGTACCAGAACACGACCAAGAAGATCCTTGGCAATGTGAACCCCGATTGGGTGGGCGGCTGGACGAACTCGTTCCACTACCACAACTACACCCTCAGCGCGCTCATTGACGTCCGTCACGGCGGACAGAATTTCTCGGTGGGCAACTGGTGGGGCATGTACGCCGGCATCCTGTCGTCTACGTTGGTCGGACGCGAGGTGGATTGGAACAAACCCGGCATTGTAGTCAAGGGCATCGACGTAAGCACCGGCAAGGCGAACACCACCGTGGTGACCGCTGAAGATTACGGTCACAACCTGTACCCCGTACACGAAGCGGCCGTCTTGAATACCGGATTCACCAAGTTGCGCGAAGTACGCCTCAACTGGGATGCGCCATCGAGCGTTGCCGCACGCATGCGGTTGTCGCAACTCTCGGTGGCACTGGTCGGCCGAAACCTCTGGACCAAAACCGACTTCCCGAACTACGACCCCGAGAACTCCAGTAGCGCCGGCAATGGTGCGCAGGGCTTCGACATGGGTGCCATGCCGACGACGCGCACGTTCGGCTTCAACATCACGATCACGCCGTGACCGACCTCCGGGAGAAATCACCTATGCGATTCACTCGACTTCCGGTCGCGCTTCTCGCCCTCGCTGCGGCGACGGCCTGCTCGACCGACCTGACGGGGTTGAACAAGAACCCCAACAATCCGACCACCGCGCCGGCGACTTCGTTATTCACGAACGCGACGCAAAGCACCATCGGCCGCTTCAGCGGCTCCTTCAACACCCTCTCGATGACCTCGCTCTTTGCGCAGCATATCGCGCAGGTGCAGTACGTCGACGAAGATCGCGGACGCATCCGCTCCACCACGATCGACGGCCTCTTCTCCGGCATCTATACCGCTGAGCTCCAGGACTACCAGAAGGTGATTCTGCAGTCCACAGCGCCGAATATCGTGGGTCCGGCAAAGATTATGCAGTCGTGGGTGTACCAGAACGCCACGGACTTATGGGGTGATATTCCCTACAGCCAAGCGCTCCAAGGGGACATCAATGGCAATTTCAAGCCGGCATACGACAAGCAGCAGGACATCTACACCGGCGTGCTCAGGACGCTGACCGACGCGCAAGCTACGCTCAGTGCCGGCGGTACGACACTTGGCAGCGCAGATCCGATGTACGCCGGCGATCCTGTCGCGTGGAAAAAATTTGCCAACTCGCTGCGTGCGCGCATGGCATTGCGGATGATCAAGGCAGATCCAACGAAAGCCGGCTTAGAGCTCTCCGCCGCGTTCACCGCTGGGGTCTTCGCTTCCAACGCCGACAACGCCAAGTTGGTGTGGCCGGGTGACGGGGTGTTCGATAACCCGTGGGCCGCGAACTTCGCGACACGCGACGACCACCGTGTCTCTAAGACGCTCCTCGACACGATGAATGCGCTCAGCGATCCGCGCGTGAAGGTCTATGCCCAGCCCACCAAAGCGGATCCGACCAAGTACACCGGATTGCAGAACGGCATGGACAACATTACCGTCACGCCGTTCTTCAACACGACCTCGCGCCCTGGCGCCATTTTCTACCCAGGAAGTACGTCGTACGGGATCTTCGGCACGTCGGCAGGCAAGAAGACGCCGTCGTATATCCTGACCTATGCCGAAGTCGCGTTCATTCAGGCGGAAGCGGCTGAGCGCGGACTCGCCGGACTCACCGGTGCGGCGACGTACTATAACGCCGGCGTTCGCGCGTCGATCCTGCAGTGGGGCGGCACCGACGCTGAAGCCACTGCATATCTCGCACGGACAGGCGTCGCCTACACCTCGGGCGCTTCTGGGCTTGCCAAGATCGGCCTGCAGAAGTGGATTGCGCTCTTCACGCAGGGCACGGAAGCATGGAGCGAATGGCGCCGTACGGGATACCCGGCGTCGATCGTGCAGGGGCCGAAAGCCTACTGGGCTTACGTGAATCGTCGTCTCGTCTATTCGAGCGCCGAACAGTCGGTCAATCTCGTAAATCTGAACGCCGCGATCGCACGTCAGGGCGTGGACGACTACTCCACACACGTGTGGTGGGACAAGTAGGTCGCTGAACGACTCACCGGACACAGCGGGGCACCTCAGCGCGAGGTGCCCCGCTGTGCATTCGACGGCTGTCGCATCATCTTTCAGCATGCGAGGAAAACCTCCGATCACGATTTCCGCTCGAAGCCGTCACCAGGCGATCGCGTCCATTCGGCGCTGGTTCACCGAGAATACCGACGAGGAGGTTGGCGACCTGAAAGCCGCCATCTGCCTCGACTACATCTTGGCTGAAATCGGCCCGACGATCTACAACCAAGCCATGGCCGACGCACGCGCCTTCATGGAAGAGCGCGCCGCCGACTTGGAAGGGATCGGGTATCAGGCGGAGTTCCCGTTTTGGAAACCAACGAAGCCGCTGCGATAAGCGGCAGCTCCTACAAGGACACCATGGACGAAGAACCCATCATCCACACCTATGGCGAACGGCAACAACAGCAACCGCCACGCGTCTCGTTCGTGACGCGGTCGACGAACTACGCCAAAGCGGGCGTCGGATTCGGCAGCGCGCTCGCCATCACCATTTCGTGGTCAATCAATCACTCGATCACCTGGGCCGTCATCCACGGTTTCTTCTCGTGGGCCTACGTGCTCTACTTCGCGTTCTTCAAACGCTAAGGCGCGTCGAACTCCATACCCGGATCAACGCTGCCGCAACGCCCGCGTCAGCGCCCGGTCCAAGGCGTTCGAGAACGCCTGCTTTTCCTTCGCACCGTACGCCGCGTGCCCGCCGGTCTCGACGCCGGCACCGCGCAACCCGTCCATAAAGTTGCGCACCGACAACCGCTCCCCAATCACCTCAGCGGTGTATTCCTCGCCGCGCGGGTCAATCACCACCACGCCATTCGGCACGAGAATCGCCGCGAGTGGGATGTCGGCCGTCACCGCCACATCCCCACGTTCGGCGTGTTCGGCGATGTAGCGGTCGGCGACATCCGGGCCCCCTTCGACGCGCACCGACGAAAGGTGCTCGTATCCCACCGGCAACTGGAGTCGCTGGTTGGCGACGAGCACCGTTTCAAGTTTGAGCCGGTCGCTGGCTCGATAACAGACCTCCTTCACATCACGCGGAGCAGCGTCTGCATCGAGCCAGAGTTTCACGAGGCTACGGCTTGCCGATCACGAGAATCGTGAACGACCCGGGAATCACCGGGGCCTGACCACCGCGCCCACCACCAGCCGGTGGCGGCGGCGCTGGGCCACGCTCAACGCTCATCGCAAAGAGGTGTCCGGTTTTCGGATCGAGGCTCAGCGTACGCGCCCCGAGCATCGTCTCGAGGTTCTGCTCGACTTCAAAACTCGTCGGGCTCTTTTCCTTGACGACCGTCATCGTGCCATTCGCGTGCGTGCTGAACGCTTCCATGGTCGCGGGATTGAAGGCCGCACCATCGGAACCACCAGCGAGCGGAAGATTCGCGAGGATCTTACCGTCGACGGCGCTGAGCACGACCATCATCGGCGTCGCCGGGCTGCCTGACGGAGCGGTCGGGGCAGGAGCGCCGGGCGCAACAGCCGCACCAGAGCGTGCGCAGGCGGCGAAGAGCACCTTGTTCTTCACGTCGAGCGCGAGTCCATTGCAACCGCCCTTGTCGCCCAGTGCAAAATGCGCGGTGGCCTTCATGGTCTTGGTGTCCACGACCGTCACACTCCCGGCGGCGTCCTGCATCACGACGTAGAGCAACCCCTTGCCGTCGAGCACGCCCTGCTCGGGCACGCCGCCCAGGTCGATGGTGCCGAGTACGGTGCCATCCTTGGCGTCGATGACCACGGCGTCCTTGGTCGGATGACTGAAGATGTACACGCGGCCATTGAGATCGTCGGCCAAGATCCCGTCGGGCTGCGCCGCACCGACGTCAATGG
>SESH01063197.1_pt1 | contig 12102 bp, 11 predicted proteins | sample 3171561 | NCBI WGS metagenome assembly SESH01 (sample SAMN10866947, study PRJNA518727) | freshwater metagenome | biome: subpolar coniferous forest; feature: holomictic lake; material: water; isolation source: holomictic Lake 442 2011 16.5 m and 2014 13 m | place: Canada: near Kenora, Ontario
AGTCTATCTAGGATTTGGGGGGTAGTGCCATGTTTTGCAATCGCGGTGAAAATGCGTATAATGCCTCACCTTGCGAGTAGCGTCTTAATCGGAATGGATTCTGGGGGCGTCACGGTGCCTGGATTAACAACAGACACACTGCCCCATATGACACAAACGCCAACAATTGCAGTTGCTGTAATTCCTTTAGATTCAACAAGTTAAGAGCCATGCGCCTGCCCTAGCTTTTTTAAAAAATTGTTGGTGTCTAGGACTAACGCAAGAGTAGATTATTTAAAAGAAACATTAATGAGGTTTGCGACCTGCCCCACAGGGGCTGGCGCAAACAAGCTTTTATTAAAAGAAACATTAATGAGGTTTGCGCCTGTAGCTCAGGTGGATAGAGCACCTGCCTTCTAAGCAGGGGGTCCCGCGTTCGAATCGCGGCAGGCGCGTTTCTTCATATATAAGTCGTTTTTTAAAAAGGAGATTGAAATGAAAAAAGTTTTTTGGGGGGCGATGGTGGTTCTGTGCGTGGCGACACTTCAAGTCGGGTGGGGATGGGGCAATAAGGATAAGGAAGAGAAGAAGGCGCAGCAAATGGAGCAAAAGCAGGAAAATCAGCAGTCCCTTAAAACTATGAAGGATAAGACCCCGGAAGAGAAACAGGCGGTGGTCCAGAAGCATCATGAGACACAGCTTGCGGAGAACAAGGCCTATCAGCAAGCCGCACATGAGAAGCAAATGTCTGAGTTGAAGGCAAAGTTAGAGAAGAACGCGAAGCTGACCGAGGCTCAGAAAACGGAGATCCTTGCCTCTCGCGAAAAGCAATATACCGAAAGCAATGTCTATGGGGACCAACGGCGCAGCGAGAATGCCGCTTTCTTTCAGACGCTTGCCGATGATCCGAAAATGACCGAGGCCAAGAAGCGGGATGCGATCCGGGCGCACTTCCAATCCCAAAAGCCGGCCAACCAAGCTTTTCGAGAGCAGCAGAAAGCCGATAGCAAAGTGGAACGCGAGAAGATCCTCTCCGAAGCCCGCCCGGTTCAAGTGCCAAGCGAGGCTAAAGGCTCGTCCGCCAACACGGCGGCGGTCGAAGGTTCGTCTTCAGTGAATACCGTGACGCAGTAAGACTTTTTTAAAATGGATACAACGGGCGGGGAACTTTCCCCGCCTTTTTTATTGAGGGTTTTTTATGGCGGATGAAAAAAAGATCAGAGTGGGGATCGTGTCGCTCGGTTGTCCCAAGACGCTCGTGGATAGCGAGGTTATTATGGGGAAGGTTCAGGGCGCCGGTTATGGGATCACGCAAGACATTGAGAAGAGCGATGTGGTGTTCCTTAACACCTGCGGGTTCATCCAAGACGCCAAGCAGGAGTCGATCGATGCGCTTCTGAAATTGCTAGAGCTGAAGAAAGAAAAGAAACTGCTGGGAGTGGTCGTGGTGGGATGTCTGGTTCAGCGGTACGCGGAAGAACTTCAGAAGGAATTTCCAGAAGTCGACGCGTTCATTGGTTCCGGGGATTATATGCGGATCGCTGAGGTTCTTAAGAAGGTAACGGACCGGCAGAAATTCGTCAGTGTTCATAAGGCCGGCTATCTTGCGGAGGCGGACGAAACCCGCATCGCATTAACGCCCAAACATTCCCGCTATCTTAAGATCTCGGAAGGATGCGATCACGCATGTTCTTTTTGCGTCATCCCCAAGCTTCGCGGCCGCTATCGTTCCCGTCATATCGCGGATCTCGTCCAGGAAGCGAAGCAATTGGTCGAGGAAGGCGCGAAGGAAATCGTCGTGATCGGTCAGGACATCACGCGATTTGGATGGGACTACGCCGGTAAGTCGCTTTTGCCGCAACTTCTGGAAGCGCTCGGCGCCGTCCGGGACCTCAAATGGATACGGCTTCTTTATACTTATCCCTCGACGCTTACGGAAGAAATGATCCGGGCCATGGGTGCCTCCAGAAAAATCTGCCGCTACATAGACTTACCACTCCAGCATATTAGTGATAAAATACTTAGCAGCATGCGGCGGGGCACTACGAAGGAAGAGACCGTTGAGCTCATCCAGAGATTGCGGGCGATGATCCCCGAGGTGGTGATCCGGACGACTTTTATCGTGGGATTTCCGGGAGAAACCGACGAGGATTTTGAAGAGCTTCTGGCCTTTATGCGCGAGACAAAATTTGAGCGTCTCGGGATCTTCCGCTATTCCCAGGAAGAGGGTTCCGCCGCAGCTGAGTTTCCCGATCAGGTTTCTGAAAAGATCAAAGAGGAGCGGTTTCACCGGGCCATGCAGGTGCAGCAGGAGATCGCGCGGGAAGTCAATCGCCGGTACATTGGAAAAGAGCTTCGGGTGTTGGTCGAAACGCAAGATGAGAAGGATCCGAGCCTGTGGATCGGACGTACCGCCATGGACGCGCCGGAAGTGGATGGCAGTGTTTTTCTTCGAACAAAAAAAGAAATAACGGCCGGAAAATTTTACACGGTCAAGATCACGGACTCTCAAGACTATGACCTCGTGGGCGAAATATAAATACACCTTCCTGAACCCGAACGTGCTGAGTATCGCTCGGGGCTTGATCGGGCTTTCCCTGCCGTTTTTGATCCTGCGACCGGGCCCGTCGGGGCATCTTTGGGCTTTTATTTTGTTCATGGTGGGCGCCATCACTGATTATTTTGACGGTTGGATCGCCCGCCAGTACAAACTTGAATCGGACTTCGGGCGATGGGTGGATCCCTTCAATGACAAGATCCTGATCCTGGCGCCGATGGCGGCCTTTGCGTACCTCCATTTTTATTCCATCTGGTGGGTGGTCCCGATCTTTATCCGTGAGATCCTGGTGACATTCTGCCGGACCGGGTGGCTTCTCGGCGGGAAGTCCTTGGGGGCCGAGATGATGGGGAAACTGAAATTCGGCTTTCAGACGGTTACGGTGTGTATCGCATTCGCCTATTTGATCCTGAATTCTTATCCGGCCTGGGATGGGGTGACGGGTGTTCTTCATTTTCTTCTCCCGGTCCTTTTGGTTACAACCGTTGCGCTGACGCTTATCTCCGGGGGACTCTTTCTCTGGAACCAACGGGCTCATTTCGCCTCTGAAGAGTTCAACCGGTTCGTTCTCGCAGTGGGTGTGGGCCTGTTGCCCAAAGCTCCCGGGACGTGGGGAAGTTTACTCGGTGTTTTATTGGTCTTTTTGACACGGTGGAGCGGCGGACTTTACGGGACGGTTTTTGTCTTTTTGATTGTGTGGGGAGCTTTGGCTTACGAGCGGATCACGGATCCGGATCCGGACCCGCAATACATCGTGATCGACGAGGTCTGCGGCATTTTTGTAACGTTCATGCTGATCCCGATGACCTGGGCTTCCGCGATTCTTGGCTTTGTGCTCTTCCGTCTTTTTGACGTGTTTAAACCTTTCCCCGTGAGGTCGCTTGAGCGTATCCCGCGTTACTGGGGCATCATGGCCGACGACCTGGGGGCCGGGCTGTACGCCTGGATCATCCTGTTCGTGATCTTTAAATGAAACCTACCGCGGCCATTCTCTCGGTCGGCAATGAAGTTTTGCGCGGGAGCGTGGTCAACACGAATTCCGCGTTCCTTGGCCGTGAGCTTTCCGATCTTGGGTTCGAGGTCATCTCTCACGGTGTTTGCGCGGATTCGCAGGAAGCGATTCGATTCCGGCTCGGCGAAGTGCTCCGGCGCGTGGACCTTGTCATCGTGATGGGAGGGCTCGGGCCAACCCCTGATGACGTCACCCGCGAAGGCATCGCCGCGCACTTTAAAGTCCCGCTTGTTTTCTCAGCCCAACAGTACAGCCGTCTCCAGAAGGTTTATAAACGTTTCGGTAAGCGCGTGCCTCCTCTCGTGAAGCGCGAAGCTTTTTATCCTGAGAATGCGAAACCCCTCATCAACCGTTTTGGGATCGCTCTTGGATTTTCGGTCGAGATCGGGCAAAAGCTCGTGATCGCGCTTCCCGGTGTTCCTTCGGAACTTACGAACATGTATTTTGACGTGGTCCTGCCGCTTCTGAGGAAAAAATTCGGGGAACTTTTTAAAAGCCGGAAATTGATCGTGAGAATGGCCGGTATTTCGGAGCCGGATGTGATGAAAAAACTCGGGAAGGATTTTTTTGAGGATTCCTTCGATTTCGGGATCTATCCTTCGGCCGGTGAGATCGCGATCCGCCTTCTTGCGGATAAATCCGAAGCTCTCATGCGGCTTAAAAAAAAGATCGCGACCCGGCTCAAAGACCGGATCTATGGCTGGGATGAAACGCCTCTGGCCGTTGTGATCGGAAAGATCCTGGCAAAAAAAAGACAAACGCTTGCTGTCGCAGAAAGTTGTACGGGTGGGCTTTTGGCTTCACGCATTACGGCGCATCCAGGATCCAGCGCTTTTTTCACAGGCGGAACGGTGGCTTACCATGCCTCCGTCAAAAAGAAACTCGGTGTTCCCGAAAAGCTCATCAAAGAACACGGGGAAGTTTCTGCTCAAGTTGCAGCTGAGCTTGCGAAATCAGTCCGCGGTCGCATGGAATCCGACTATGGGATCGGGATCACAGGGATCGCCGGCCCGGGCGGCGGAAGCTCCAAGAAACCGGTCGGTCTCGTTTATGTCGGTCTTGCATCCCCCGACGGAACGGTCCGGACTTGGAAGCATGTTTTCTGGGGAGAGCGACTGCAAGTTCAGGACAAGGCCGCGACGAAAGCGCTAGAATATCTATGGCGGAAGATCCGTTAAAACAGGCCCCTGCGCGGGTATTTCTCGCGATCCCGCTCCATGAGATCTTCCACCAAGAAATAAAGGGCCTTCTCGGCCCCCTTGGCCGCGAGATCCCCGGGGTCCGGTGGGTCGAGCCCCGGCACGTCCATCTGACTCTTCATTTTTTCGGTCCTGTTTCCAAAAAAGAGCTCGAACCGATCCATCTCTCTTCACAAAAAATAGCGTCCCTTTTTTCGCCGCTCAAGCTGAGCCTGAACAGGATCGGCGGATTCCCAAGTCTTAAAAGACCGGATATTGTTTGGATCGGGGTCGAGGAGCCTTCGGGCCGCCTTCTTTCTTTGCAAAAAGCGATCCAAGGGGAGATCCGAACGCTTGGGTTTAAACCTGAGGCAAGGCCGTTCCTGCCGCATCTGACGATCGGGCGCGTGAAGTGGAAGAGCCAGGATTTAGAACCGCTTTTGGAAAAGGTTCCTCTGCAATGGCCGATGCCTGAAAAAACTGCGGATCATTTCGCTCTCTATCAAAGCCACAATCTCCCGGAAGGCGTTCGTTATGAGATCCTCAAAACCTATCCGCTGTCAAAAAAAACGTAAGCTCAAAGCGACAGAGCTACGCCGGGTTTATGCGGCGTTGCGGAAAACTTTCGGACATCAGCACTGGTGGCCGGGGGAGACGCCTTTTGAGATCATGATCGGGGCGATCCTCACGCAGAATACGGCCTGGACGAATGTTGAGAAAGCGATCTTAAATCTTAAGAAAGCGGGGAAGCTTTCGTTTGTGGCCCTCCGGAAAATTCCGATCAAAGATCTCGCGCAGTTGATCCGGCCTGCTGGATATTTTAATGTCAAAGCCGACCGGTTGAAATGCTTCATGGACTTTCTGGACCGGGAATGCCGGGGCGATCTTTCGAAGCTGAAGCGGAAGACGATGCCCGAACTTCGCGAAAAACTCCTCGCCGTGAAGGGGGTGGGCCCTGAGACCGCGGATTCCATCCTTCTCTATGCCTTGGATAAAACATCGTTTGTGATCGATGCCTACACCAAAAGAATCTTTTCAAGACACGGATTGGCCAAGGACCATGAAAATTACGAAAGCTGGCGAGAGCTCTTTACGCGGGCGTTGCCGGAAAACCGGGATCTCTATAATGATTTTCACGCCCAGATCGTTCGGACGGGGAAGGACCACTGCCGGAAAGTCCCCCGGTGTGATAAATGTCCTCTCCGGCGATTTTTTTGACACGCCATTTGAGGGCTTGCCTCAGTTGGCAGACAAAAAACTTAAAATTCTTTGCAACTTGTGCCGTTACTTATAGATAAGCGAATTATACAGGGGATGAAATGGATCAAAAAACAAAGAGAAAGATCGGGGAGATCTTGATCGAAGATGGGCTTTTGTCGAAAGCTCAGCTGGAGGAGGCCCTTGCCTATCAGGAGGAAAAAGGCGGCTTGATCGGACAGATCCTCATCGAGAAAAAATTCGTGGAGGAGGAATCGCTCATCGGCGCTTTAGGCAAGCAGTTCAAAGTCCCTTATATCCCTCTCAAAAACTATGCGATCAATCCCGATATGTCCGGCATGCTGAGCGCGGATTTCTGCCATGAGAACATGGCGGTGGCGTTCGATTGCGACCATAAAAAGGTTTATGTCGCGGTGGCGGATCCTGTGAACACCGCGGTTGTTGAGAAAATCCGAACATTGACCGGGCGCATTCCGCAACTGTTTCTTGCCAGGAGTTCTGAGATCTTGAACGCGATCTATTTCATCTATCACGAGGCGCCCTGATGAATTTATTTATTTTTCAGATGGTTCATCAGGACAGCACAGATTTCCCGATTTATTTTTTAATGGAAAATCAGGCGCCTTGACGGGTGAGACGACCATGACAGAACCCAAGCGAAGTTCTTTGCCGGATCTCAAAGAAGCCCTTCTCCGGGCGGGGGTCGTAAGTGCCGAGGATCTGCAGCAGGCACTCCAGGAGCAGGCCAAGAACTCAAAGAAGCCTCACTTCCTGGACATCCTTCTTCAAGCCGGAAAATGCGACGAGGAGAAACTCGTGACTGTTCTTTGTCAGGAGTACGGCTACCGTCTCGCAGGACTCGCTATGCTGATCATTGACAAAGAAGTCCTGAAGCAAATTCCACGGAAGAGCGCTGAGGCCTACGGGTGTCTGCCGGTATCTCTCTTTCAAAATACTTTGACTGTCGCGATGGCGAATCCCACCAACATAAAGATCCTTGATGAACTTCAGGCCCTCACGGGGAAACGTGTTCGGGCTGCGGTAGCGTCTTACTCTCAGCTCAAGGAATACATACAGAAGTCCTACGAGGGAGAGGCGGGAGCCTCGGAAGAACTTGTTCCGGAGGAGGGTTCCGAGGATCTTCTAAGCCTTGCCAACAGTGTCGAAAGTGAAGTGGCGCTTGATAAGCAAGCGCAAGTCGCGGACCTCATGGAGCAGGCCAACCAGGCTCCGGTCGTGAAACTTGTGAACATGATACTCGTGGAAGGGGTGCGTCGTCGTGCGAGTGATATCTTCGTCGAGCCTTGGGAAGGTTTTGTCCGGATCCGTATGAGGATCGACGGCATTCTGGAAGAGATCGTAAAACCCCAGAAGAGTTTTGGCGCCGCCATCGTCTCTCGCGTTAAGATCATGAGCCAGCTTAATATCGCGGAACACCGTGTGCCCCAGGACGGTCGTTTCAAGGTGAGGACCCAAGGCCGGGAAGTGGACATGCGCGTCTCCATATTGCCGTCGAGTTTCGGCGAAAAAGTCTGCTTGCGTATTTTGGATACCGGGGCACAGTCGCATGACATTCAAAAACTCGGGTTCACGGACACAGAGCAACAGGTGATCCGGGCTTCTGCCAAGAAGCCGCATGGGATGATCCTTGTAACGGGACCCACCGGCAGCGGGAAAACGACCACCCTTTATTCGGTCCTCAAATATCTGGATTCCCCGCAGGTGAATATCACGACGGTCGAAGATCCCGTGGAATACCAGATGGCGGGTATCAATCAGGTCAATGTCCGCGAATCCATCGGGCTGACGTTCCCTGCGGCGCTTCGTTCGATCTTGCGGCAAGACCCTGACATCATTCTGATCGGGGAGATCCGGGATGCCGAAACCCTCGATATTGCCGTGAAGGCTGCGCTAACGGGCCACCTCGTTTTGAGCACGCTTCACACGAACGATGCCGTGAGTTCTATCACCCGCATGGCGAATCTGGGGCTTGAGCCGTTTTTGATCGCGTCGACCGTTCTCATGATCTCGGCCCAGCGCCTAGTGCGCCGCCTCTGCCCGCGCTGTCGCGTTCTGTACGATCTTGAACCGAATATGTATAAATTCCTGAATCTCGATCCGAATAAAAAAATCCAACTTTGGAAAGCGAAGGGCTGTTCGCAGTGTCGCCAGTTGGGTTATCAGGGACGGAGCGTGATCACCGAGATCCTGGAAATGAAACCGGATATTCTGGAGATGATCATGCAGGGCGCGTCGGCAGATCTGATCAAGACGAAGGCCCGGGAACATGGGATGAACACCTTGCGCGAATCCGCGATCCAAAAGGCTCTGGCCGGAGAGACCTCGCTCGAGGAGGTTTTCCGCGTGACGATCGCGGATGCCGGACCGAAGCCCGAAGGGAGCACCCCATGATCGATAAAAAGATTGTTCGGGATTGGGTGAAAATACTTGGGCTTTCCGATGAGGAGTGTGACCGTTTAGAACAGGTCTCCCAGAAGCGCAGTGAAAGTATTTTTAAGATCCTCAACGAAGAAAAGATCCTGCCGGAAGAAGAGATCATGGATTTTTTGAGTGCCCAGCTTGAGATTCCCACTCTGAATCTTCACGGGATGCAGTTTGATAACGAGGTCTTGCGGATGTTTTCCAGGAAATTCATTGAGAACCATCAGGTTTTCCCGGTGGGCCGTATCGGGAAACTCGTGACGATCGCCGTAAGTGATCCGTTCAAATTAAGGACCTTTGATGATATCAAACATCTGACGGGATGCGACGTGAATCTGGTGCTGGTCACTTCCGCGAAGATCGCCTCCGCGGTGGACGACTATTATGCGGAAAGCAAAAACTTTGCTGAGTTCATTATGGAAAAGGACGCCGATAGCATCGAGCTAGTGAGCGAGGATGAAAAAGAAGCGTCCTCCGTCGTGCAGGTCGGGATGGATGACGCGCCCGTGATCAAGATGGTCAACTTTATTCTCGAAAAGGCTCTCAAATCACGCGCTTCCGATATTCACTTCGAGCCTTATGAAAAAGAATTCCGTATCCGGTACCGTGTCGACGGAGCTTTGAAAGAATCATTCTCGCACACCCTCGAGCTTTATCCGGCGCTTGTGGCGCGAACAAAGATCATTTCTCTTTTGGATATCACTGAAAAACGTTTGCCCCAGGATGGGCGGTTCCGGTTGATCCTGAAGGACCGGCAGATCGATTTCCGCGTTTCCGTGCTGCCGACCTATTTTGGCGAGAAGCTGGTGCTGCGCGTTCTGGACCGGAGCGGGATCCGGGCCGGGCTTGATAAACTTGGCTTTACGGAGAAACCGACCCGCGCGCTTGCCGAAGCGGTCAAGAAACCTTATGGGATGATCCTCGTGACCGGGCCGACGGGCAGCGGAAAATCCACGACCCTTTACTCAATTCTTAATTCCCTGAATACACCTCAAAAAAATTTGATGACCGTGGAGGATCCTGTCGAATATCAAGTCGAAGGGATCACTCAGACGCAGGTGCAGCCGGAGATCGGGTTAACCTTCGCGAGTGGTCTCCGGGCGCTTCTGCGCCAAAGTCCGGATATTGTGCTCGTGGGAGAGATCCGCGACTCGGAGACGGCGGATATCGCGGTGAAGGCTGCCTTGACCGGGCACCTGGTGTTCAGCACGCTGCATACAAACAGTGCCGCCGGCGCGATGACGCGTCTGATGGATATGGGGGTGGAGCCTTTCTTGATCGCATCGTCTGTTGTCTGCGTGGGGGCTCAGCGTCTTCTGAGGAAGATCTGTCCGAATTGCCGGACGCCGGCCACTATTCCCGCGGGGGTTTTGCTGCGTTGTAAACTTTCCAAGGCGGAGTTGGATCGGATCGCACCGTTCCGGGGGAAGGGTTGTATCAAGTGCAACATGACCGGATATTTTGGCAGGACCGGCGCGAGCGAGGTGCTGCTCGTGGATCCGGATATCCGGGAGCTTGTGATCCAGAAAAAATCGAGTTATGTTATCCATCAACTTGCCGTTGAAAAGGGTATGGAAACGCTTTTCGAGAATGCTCTGGGGCTCTTCAAGAGCGGGGTGACGACGCTTGAGGAAGTGCTGCGCGTAACGAGTGAGGATTAAGCTATGCCATCCTTTGAATATTGGGTCAAAGACAAGACGGGAAAAGATCTGAGGGGCGTTCAGGATGCCCAGGACGCGCAGGATCTTGTCCGGCAGCTGAAGACGCAGGACTATATGATCATCCGTGTGGAGCAAGCCCAAAAGAAAACCTCCAAGATAAGCCCCCAAAAGGGGTCGTCCCCTAAGATTCGTCAGGGAAAGCCCGGGAAAGTTAAGCTGGACGACCTTGTCATTTTCTCACGGCAGATGGCGACGCTTGTCGCGGCGGGGATCCCACTGATCCAGGCCCTCGATATCCTGGCCGGGCAGGTGGATAAGGAGAAATTCCGTCTGGTACTCCGGAGGATGCATAGCGACCTCCAGAGTGGTAAAAGTTTTTCCGAAGCCATGCAGGTGCATCCAAAGGTGTTTTCAATGCTTTTCATCCATATGGTTCGGGCGGGGGAGATGAGCGGGAAGTTGCAGGAGATCCTGGATCGCGTGGCCCATTATTTTGAAAAGTCCAGCGCACTTCAGAAAAAGGTTAAGGCGGCGCTCATGTACCCGATGGCCGTCTCGACCATGGCTTTCGCGATCACGTTCTTTATGCTGGCCTTTGTGATCCCGCAATTCGCGACGATCTTCGAAGGGCTGGGGGCCAAGTTGCCCGCACCGACCGAGATCCTGATCGCTGTTAGTAATTATCTTGCGGCCAATTGGTGGTGGATTCTCGCCTCCCTGGGGGGAGGTATTTTTCTTTTCCGGAAATTCATCACCTCTCCGATGGGCCGGTTGCCCTGGGACACCTTTACGCTTCGCATGCCTGTCTTTGGTCCGATCATATTGAAAGTGGCGGTTAGCAAGTTTGCGCGGACGCTCTCGACCCTTGTGCGTAGCGGCGTGGCGATCCTCGCAGCGTTGGAGATCGTCTCCAAAACCTCGGGCAATGCCCGGATCGAAAAAGTCATCACGGATCTGATGGGTTCGGTCAAGCGCGGAGAAACCATTGCCGGGCCGCTTGAAAGAAGCGATATCTTTCCCTCCATGGTCGTTCGCATGATCGCGATCGGGGAAGAGACCGGAGAATTGGAAGAGATGCTCACGAAGATCGCGGACTTTTACGACACCCAAGTGGACACCGCGGTTTCCGGTCTGACGTCGCTTATCGAGCCCCTCATTATTGCGTTTCTGGGTATCGTGATCGGCGGCATCGTGATCGCTCTGTTCCTTCCCATCTTAACACTCACCCAGGCCATAAAATAAAGTAGCCTGTCTCCTTTATTGACCGCCGTAAGGATCTTAAAAAATGACCTCAGCTTCCCAACGATGCTTGTTAAAGTTAGGGGATATATAGCTCGAATATCAAAAAAACTAGTTTAGTTATCGAAGGGATTGTCGTATCATTAAAAGTAGTTTAGACTAGTATTAGGCAGTGGCAAACATAGAAACAGGAGGAATAACATGTTTATCAAATTGAATAAAAAAGGTTTTACGCTAGTGGAAATTATGATCGTCGTTGCGATCATTGGGCTTTTGGCCGCTATCGCCATTCCCAATCTTTTGCGCGCGCGTATCAATGCCAACGAAGGTGCAGTGAAGTCGGATCTGAGAACATTCAGTTCTGCGTGCGAAAGTTATCGCGCAGCCCAGCCTGTTCCGTCCTATCCTGCAGTGATCGGGGATTTGACAGCGTCAACGGCAACGAGCCCTTCATATCTTGACGATTCGTGGACGCTCGTGGCCACAGTCGCAAAACATGGGTTCAACATGGAGTATCTTACAGACACCGCCCCTTCCAGTACGTATTCCTTGTTCGCAGAGCCGACGGCAGCTGCGGAAAAGACGTACTGTGTTGATCAAACCGGGGTTGTGAAGGTAGGCGGAACAGCTGCTGGTGCGACTGTAGCCGGTTGCACAGACGGCACGCCCATTGGTGGCTAGTCGATAGGAAACAGTAAGAAGTGTTTTGTGCCCACCCTGCTTGAAAAGGCAGGGTGGGTTTTTTTGTGTGCCCAGCATGAAACCAAACCAGGAGGTGCAAGTCCTCTGAGGATGCTGGTTGCAGGAACCTCAAGG
>SESH01043406.1_pt1 | contig 12093 bp, 8 predicted proteins | sample 3171561 | NCBI WGS metagenome assembly SESH01 (sample SAMN10866947, study PRJNA518727) | freshwater metagenome | biome: subpolar coniferous forest; feature: holomictic lake; material: water; isolation source: holomictic Lake 442 2011 16.5 m and 2014 13 m | place: Canada: near Kenora, Ontario
TCCCACCATTTCATCAGAAAGCGGGTAGTACGGAATGGTGACGATACGACCGAGCAGGGCCGCCGGGAAGGTCTTGAGCAGCGGTACCCGCAGCGCCTTCGCGATACCCTCCGGGTCCGGCATCAGCTCCGGATCCTTGCACATGCTCATGATCATGTCCGTGCCGACGTTGGTCGTCAGGATGATCAGCGTGTTCTTGAAGTCGATCAGGCGACCCTCACCGTCCTCCATGACCCCCTTGTCGAACACCTGGAAGAAGATCTCGTGCACATCCGGATGCGCCTTTTCCACCTCGTCCAGCAACACCACGCTATAGGGCTTGCGCCGCACCGCCTCGGTGAGTACACCGCCCTCTCCGTAGCCGACGTAGCCGGGCGGAGCGCCCTTCAACGTCGACACCGAATGGGCCTCCTGGAACTCACTCATGTTGATGGTGATGAGGTTCTGCTCGCCACCGTAGAGCGCCTCAGCGAGGGTCAGCGCCGTCTCGGTCTTGCCGACGCCCGACGGGCCGGCCAGCATGAAGACGCCGATTGGCTTGCCCGGATTCTCAAGTCCGGCGCGCGCCGTCTGTACGCGCTTTGCGACCATCTCCAGCGCATGATCCTGCCCGATCACTCGCTGGCCTAGCGACTTTGCGAGATTTAGAACCGACGCGATTTCGTCCTTGACCATCCGGCCGACCGGAATTCCCGTCCAGTCGGCCACCACCGAGCCCACCGCCTGCTCATCAACGCAGGGCAGCACGAGAGGATTCTCGCCCTGCAGGGTCGCGAGTTCCCCCTGCAGCACACCGAGCCGCGCGCGCGCCGAGATCGCATCAAACGCTGGGCCGCCATCAGCCGCTGGCAGCGCCGCTGCCTCGTCGGGCGCCGCCTCCACCTTACCCACCGCCTCACGCAACTGGCCACGCAGCGCAAGAATCTCATCGACCAGTGTCTTCTCGGCCTTCCATGCCTGCGTCAGCGTCTGGAGTTGCGCCCTTTCGGATTCGATGGAGGCGGCAACGGATGTACCGCGAGTCCCGACGTCGATGCCGATCACGCGCTCACGCTCGATGATCGCCGCCTCTGTTTCAAGCGCCTCGATGCGCCGCTGCGAGTTCTCGACTGCCGCGGGCATGGCATGGTGGCTGACCGCAACACGCGCACAGGCCGTGTCCAGCAAACTGACCGCCTTGTCCGGTAGCTGGCGATCTGGAATATAGCGATGGGAGAGCCGCACTGCGGCCTCAAGCGCCTCATCCAGCACCTGGACCCGGTGATGCTTCTCCATCACAGAACACACGCCGCGCATCATCAACAAGCCCTTCTGTTCGTCCGGCTCCTCCACCTTGATGGTCTGGAATCGCCGCGTCAGCGCCGGGTCTTTCTCGATGTACTTCTTGTACTCGGACCAGGTGGTCGCGCCAATGGTGCGCAAAGTGCCGCGTGCAAGCGCGGGCTTGAGCAGATTGGCGGCGTCGCCCGTGCCCGCCGCACCGCCAGCGCCGACCAGGGTATGGATCTCGTCGATGAACAGCACGATCGGCTTGGGCGAGGCCTGCACCTCGTCAATGACCTGCCGTAAACGCTGTTCGAACTCTCCCTTCATGCTGGCGCCGGCTTGCAGAAGACCGACGTCAAGCGCCAGCAGCGAGACGTCCTTCAGCATCGGTGGGGCATCGCCGAGTGCAATACGTCGCGCGAAGCCCTCGACCACCGCCGTCTTGCCGACGCCGGCCTCACCCGTAAGGATTGGATTGTTCTGACGGCGACGCATCAGAATATCGACGATCTGGCGGATCTCGTCGTCGCGTCCGACGACCGGATCTATCTTGCCGTCTCGCGCCTGCTGCGTAAGGTCCACCGTGAAGCGCTTAAGCGCCTCGCCACGGCCCATTTGCGCTGGCGCCATGGAGCCGCTGGCCTCGCCGGGAGAGGCTCCACCAGCAACCGCAGATCCATCAAAGGCCGACGCGTTGTCCTCCGGCGAGCCGTCACAGATGCTGGCGAAGTCGTCGCTAAGCGCCTCCACCTTTACCTTCTCGAACTCACGCGAGATACCGAGCAGCGCCGCCCGAAGGCTACGGGTCTTCAGCATGCCCACCAGCCACGTCCCGGTGCGCACCTGGCCTTCGCCAAACAGCAGCGTCGCGTACACCCAACCCCGCTCGACCGACTCCTCGAGATTGGCCGCGAGGTCAGAGATCGCGGTTGCGCCGCGCGGCAGCCGATCCAGTGAATCAGTCAGATCCTTCGCCACCCGAGCCGGCTCGAGATTGAAGTGCCGGATGATGCGATGCAGGTCGGAGTCTTGTAACTGCAGCAACTGGTGCAGCCAATGACCAATCTCGACGTTGGGATTTCCCCGCATCTTGCAAAAGACGGTCGCGCTCTCTATGCCGCGATACGCGATCTTGTTGAGCTTGCCGAAAAGTGCCGCCCTACCGATATCTGCCATGATCTCTCCAGAAGCCCTAACGTCCGCATTGCGGAGCGGGCAGTTGCCTAATTCAGTGCTGAGTCCTGCGTTCGCGCAGCGTGACGATCCCGGGCGCGACCCCGTCCGGTGCAAGCCAGGAATTCCAGCCAAGCTTGCCGGCCACCCCCAACTGCGTGCGCGGCACCTCGGCTGGGCGAACAACGAGTTTCAGCTCCCAGCCCAGTTCGTCGGCAAGATAGTTGCGGATGATGGTGCCAATGACGTTCAGTCGATGACCGTCGGGCAGCAAGGACTCCAGATCGGCCCGACCGATTGGCCCTGCGACGATGCGAAACCGGTGGCTCACACTCCAGGCCGCCTCGCCAATGATGGTGTCGACGCCGAGCCGACCCTCCACGCCGAGGCCCACCCCAAGCTGCAACTGCACGCCGCGCCCCAGCTCGAGCCACTCGCCTGCGTATTCCTCGATCCGCACTGGCAAAGCGAAGTAGTCGACCAGCATCGCCTCCAGCCCCTCCGGGGCACGGGCCGACGACGCGAGCCATCCGGAGAAGTAGCGCTTCGAGGAATCGCTCCAATCGTCGCGGCCGCGCATCGACGGCAGTCCGAGGCCGATCAATGAATCGACGTAGCCCCCAAAGCGGTCGGAGTCAGGCCGGTCGCCTCCCACAGCCGGCCGGGAAGTCGCCCACGCGCGGTAGAGCAGGGAGATAAGCCGGTGATGGAAAAGATCGGCGAAACGGGCGAAGGTCGGGTCACGCGCGATGACGAGGCGGTCGTACGCGTATTCCGTCAGATGCAGCGGAAGCGGGCTGTTTGGCCCGAACATCCCAAAGAACACCTGCCATAGCTGGGCCGGCGTCTGCTCGGTCGCAGGAACAAAGCGATCCAGCGCCGTGGGTGCGAACCGCATCGATGGCATCTGCCGTAAGCGCACTGCGTCCTGCTGCGGCCGTACCGACTCTCCCAACCGTTCCCTATCGGAATATGCGCACTCCAGGCGTCGCAACGCCTCATACGGGTCGAAGCGGATCGCATCCGCCTCAAGGCCGTCGAGTGCGCTCAGAGTGCCGGTCGGCGGCCGGTACGGGGTAGCCATCGCTTGACCTCGCCGCGCTCGGCGCTGCGCAGAACCATCTGAGTGAACGAGTTGATCGAGACGTAACGCGCAAAGAACTCTTCGAGCACGGCACCGAGCAGGAATGCGCCAGTTCCCTCGAACGAGCGGTCCTCAGTCGTCAGTACGACCTCAATTCCGCGACCTATTCCTACCGGTCCGGCACCCGGTAATCGAGCAACCACTGGGCGGGTAGCGATGCTGCGAACGCCCTCTATCTGCCGCTGCTGTGCCGGGTCATTGACGTTGCCGTACAGGCTTAGTATTTCCCTTAGCGCGGTCGCGCCCTCCTCGGCCGACGCGTCCATCAATGAGGCGTAGTTCAGCGAAAGGTGGCTGATCAGGCGCCACGAAGACTCTTCGAGGCTAACCGACGGACGCGGCTTGGTAGGAATGCCAATGACCTTGATCGAATCAACGGCCATTCCACCTTCCAGAACAAAGTCGCTGCGCCCCCGGCCAACCGCCATCTGCAGCGGCAGGTCCCGATTGGTACAGGTAACGAAGCACTCCAACTGCCGAAGGTCGGTCCGGAACGGCGCCGCGTTCGCATCGGTCAGCGCGATGTAGACTTCCGAGCCGATGTAACTGGTACGTGGACCGTAGCGCCGCTGACGTGGCGACAGCAGCCTCGGCTCTCGGCGTAAGGTGTAGTAAGCGCGCTCCTTGGCGTGCCAGGTCGCTTCGGTCGTCCCATAAAAAGGCTGGAACTTGACCTCGACATCGGCACGCGTGCCGTAGGCATCAGCCGAGACAACATCTATGACCTCGAAGTCCATCGGCCGGGTCCGATCGACGACCAGGTGATACTCGGAGGTGCGGTCGGTGAGGTGAATGCGATCCGCGCGGCGCTGAAACAAGTTAATCACCGGCGTACAGCCGAGCCTGAAGTTCTCCGCACTTATCTGCGCCTCGAGCGCCGGGAACGGCCTGTCAAAGAGAACAACGATCTCGAATTCCGCTGCGTTGATCGCCGCCAGCGCGGGCTTCAATCCCTCCAGCCCGACGAACAGGAAGCGCTCGGGGAGCGTGAAGTACTCCTGCAGAAGACGGTATCCCGAGAAGGCGCGCCGTGAGACGGGAAGCAGCGCCTCGTTGTCGGTGAAGCCAACAGCCCGAATGGCGCTCGCAGGCAGCACCGTCTCGTGGCTACCGTCGCGGGCGCGCACTACGAACCCTAGCGCATGCGTGAAGATATGCTCGTAGATCTGCCGCGGCAGTTGCTCCACACCAGACAGATAAAGATCCAGCCGTTCCACCGGCAGCTGGCCGGACTTTGCACCAGCGCTTACTGAAAAATTAAGCCGCAGCCCCGCTCGAGCCGAGCCTATCGCCCGTACGCCAGTCAGACCCAGTCCGGCCGAGGTGCCGTAATACTTCGCTTCGGCGATCCGCAACGGCCAAAGCGTGACCTGGTGCGCCGTACGGTACTCGCACGAGGTCACCTCATCCTTGCCCAGAACGCTGCGCAGCGCAGACCCACGGGGAATGCGCGCCCCACCGATCAAAGTCGCGTCAGCCGCGTTGGGGCGAATCTCGACGATCGCTGTCGACGGCGTCGGCGCCATCAGCGTCGGATATATCGCGCGCAGCAACTGCTCCGTGAATCTAGGCTGCTCCAGCTTTAGCTGCAGCTGTACGCGCGCAGTCAGGAACGCACAGCCTTCGAGCAGGCGTTCGACATAGGGATCTGCGCACTCGTTGGCCTCCACTCCATCCAGGCCCAGACGACCGGCTACCTTCGGGAACTCGCGGGCGAACTCGGCGCCCATTTCCCGCAGAAACTTGAGCTCCTCGTCGTAGTGGGAGAGTAAACGAGGGTCCATGCTAACGACCGGTGTCAGCGATCGTGACTGCGCCGGTATCGAGGTCCAGCTGCGTCTTGAGGAACATGCTTTGCGGAACTGGCTGAGCCCAAAGCTCGCCCTGCACGGTGAACGTCAAAGCACGCCGATCCGTCTCACCCGTCCTGAGCGTCATGGTGACTTTCATCGAGTCCCGCAAAATACGCGGCTCGAACAGATTGAGCGACGCGGTGATCTGCTTTTCCAGCTCCGGAACGCTGCGCCCGGACATGTGGGTTCCGGCAAGGTCCGGAACGCCATAGTTCAGGGTCGAGGCGGCGACGTGCGGATAGTCATCGAGCGGCACAGTTGCCGAAAGTTGCACTGTGTTTAGCAGCCAGCCTACATCGCGCAGCACGCTCTCCCGCAACTGCTGCGTGGAGAGCACGCGGCGCTCGCGGCTTTCCACTGCACTGCCGGGCTCATAGTCTGTCAAGCGGTCAAGCAACGATGGCTGCAGCCGTTCCTGAGGCAGCAGCTCAGCCATCACCGCGCTCCATCGCGAGATCATCGTCGGCTGCATCCCCAAGCACAAGCGAGCGCAGGTCGCATAAGCCAACGTCGACGTCGTTGGTCGCAAACAGTCGCTGGCCGATGCCTAGCGATACGCCGGCGGCGGGCGCGAGCCACTCAGTGGCGCGCGACAGGCGGCACTGATTGTCCGCACTGAACTCCGTTCCCGGATAACGGGTCGGAATGAACACCGGTGCGGCGCCGCCGTTCGTGAACTGAATCTGAGCCGGCATCCAGACCAGATCCCGCAGGCGCGCGGGCGGCTGAGTCCGAATCTGCCGGACATTGGCTAGCGGCACCCAGCAATAGCGCCCCTCGAGCACCATCTCCAGGCAAGGACCCAGCCGAGGATCGGCATCGGCGATCCACTCGAATGGCTTACCGTTGGCAGCGCCAGGGATGGCCGGCGCCGCTTCAAAGGCGACCGCACGCAGCTCTTCGGCCTGCGCAAAGTGCCCTAAGGAGGTCAGGCGCAGCGCCTCGAGGAGTGGCCCTACCCATTCCGGCGGCTCGCCGATCAGGACGGGCGGCCGCTCACCGCGAAAGACACAGGCACGGACCTCCTCCGAATCCAGCGCCGCGCTATAGCCGTTGACCGTCAGCAACAAGCTCGCGTCGAGCTCGCCGGCAACCGTCAGTTGGGTCTTTGCGCGGCCCCACTGACCCAGCAGCGACAGCAGTTGAAACAGGAAAATCCTGTCCGGCGCACTTTGCGGGGCCGCCCGGACTCGCGACTGCAGCTGCGCGAGGCCTTCTTGCAGGTTGCCCTGCTTGACGCACTCTTCTGGTGACACGGTTTGGTTACGCAGCGGCTCCAGTGACGAAGCCGCTGCGACTCCCTTTCGCTTACTTCTTGACCGCCTTGAGATCGAACGTTCCGGGGATCGCACCACCCTTCTTCGCGCCCTTTTCGTCCTGTGGCTGGTACTCGAACTTGATCTTCGAGAAGGTGATGGAATAGTTGCAAGTTGGCATGTCGGAGCCGCCGACGTGCGAGCTGGTGATAAACACCTCTTCGAGCTCTATCTTGATGTACTCAAGCTGGGTTCCGCCCGCTTTGCGCTGCACCAGCTGCGCCTTCGCGAAGTGCTTGCCCGTTGCAACAGACTGCATCAGCGGCGGCGCCGACGCATCGAGGTGGGTCGTGAAGCTCAGATCCTGGAAGTGAGCCTTGCCCGCGCCCGCGCCCGCACCGGTGCCACTACCGGCGTTGCTGACGCCAAACGACCACGACAGCAGCTCGATCTCTTCCTTGTGACCGTCGGCCGTTGCCTCGCCCTTGATGCCCTCAAGCTTCAGAAAAATGTCACTAGCCATCTTCGTATTCCTTTGTGTCGAAAAGTGCGGCCGACCGCGGCTACCGCGGCCGGCCTATGGGTCGTCGTCAGCGGATCAGCCGCCGCCCGGAGGACCGAGCTTGGAGACAAGCCGCAGTGAAACGGTCAGACCCTCGAGCTGGTAGTGAGGCCGCAGGCGAAACACCGAGCTGAAATAGCCAGGCTTGCCCTCGATCTCCTTGACCTCGACCGACGCGTCGGCAAGGGGCTTGCGCGCCTTGACTTCGTCACTCGAATTCTCCGGGTCGCCATCGACATAATTGAGGATCCAGTCCGACAGCCAGCGCTCGAGCGACGAGCGTTCCTTGAACGAGCCGATCTTGTCGCGGACGATGCACTTCAGGTAGTGCGCAAATCGGGCGCAGGCAAACATGTACGGCAGACGTGCCGCCAGTGCTGCGTTCGCGGTCGCCTCTGCGTCCATGAACTCCGCCGGCTTGTGCAGCGACTGGCCACCAATGAAGACCGCCTGATCACTGTTCTTGCGATGCGACAACGGCAGGAAGCCCAGACCATCGAGCTCGGCCGATCGGCGATCCGTGATCGCGATTTCCGTCGGGCACTTCATATCCACCCCGCCGTCGTCGGTCGGGAAGGTATGGACCGGCAGTCCGTCCACCGCACCGCCGCTCTCGACGCCACGAATGGTCGTGCACCAGCCGTAGTTGGCGAAGGCACGATTGATGTTTGCCGCCATCGCATAGGCGGCATTGGCCCAGCTGAACTTGCTCGAGTCGGCACCGGCGGTGTCCTCCTCGAATTCGAACTCCTCGACCGGGACGCTACGCGAACCGTAAGGAAGGCGGGCCAGTACGCGCGGCATGCAGACGCCGACGTAGCGGGAGTCATCCGATTCCCGCAGCGCACGCCAGCTGGCGTAATCCGGGGTCGTAAAGATCTTCGCCAGGTCCTTCGGGTTCGACAACTCGCCCCACGAGCGGAAGCCAAACAGCGTCGGCGCCGCTGCGGTCAGGAATGGCGCATGAGCCGCCGAGGCCACCTTCGCAATGTTCGTCAGCAGCTCGACGTCCTGCGGACCATGGTCGAAGTAATAGTCGCCAACCAGGCTGCCGAATGGCTCGCCGCCGAGGATGCCGTAGCCTTCCTCGTAGATCTTCTTGAAAATCGGACTCTGATCCCAGGCGGTTCCGGGGAACTTTCGCAGGGTCTTCGCAAGCTCGTTCTTCGAGATGTTGAGCACCTTGATCTTGAGCTTCGTGCCCGTCTCAGTGCTGTCGACCAGGTACTTCAGGCCACGCCAGGAGCCTTCCAGCTGCTGGAACTCGGCGTGATGGAGAACCTCGTTGATCTGCTCCGTCAGCTTTTTGTCGATTTCCGCGATGATCGCGTTGACCGTGTTGACCGCGTCATCGGAGATCAGCGTGGTGTCCTTGAGGACGTACTGGGCGAGCGTACGAACGCCGTCCTCGACTTCCTTTTGTGCACGCTCGGTTGGCGGCGTGAACTTCTCACGCAGCAGGTCGCTAAACCCGCCCGACTCGGCAGTCTGGACGAGGCTTTCCTTTAAAACTTTGGATTCGGCCATAACTTACTCCTCAACCGCCCGAGCTGTCGGGCTTGCCCGCGGCCACTAGCTTTGCAAGCAGTGCGGGATCCTTGATGGCGTCGGAAACGAGCTGCTCGGCATCAGCCTTGCCGTCCATACGCGAGACCAGTGACGCGAGCTGCGTGCGCGCCTCCAGCAGCTGACGCAGGGGCTCGATCTTCTTGGCGATAGCTGCCGGCGAGAAGTCGTCCATGCTCTCGAAGGTGATGTCGACGGGAAGCGAGCCCTCGCCGGTCAACTTGTTCGGCACCGTGAACGTCACGCGGGGCTTCATGGCAGCCAGGCGCTTGTCGAAGTTGTCACCGTCGAACTCGAGTGACTTTCTATCATTCACCGGCGGAAGGTCTGCCGCCGAACGGCCGGACAGGTCTGACATCACGCCCATGATGAACGGGATCTCGACCTTTTGTTGGCCACCCTTGGTCTCAACGTCGTATTCGATCTGCACGCGCGGCGCGCGATTGCGCGCTATGAACTTCTGGCTGCTCTTGGTCGCCATACCTTCCTCCGTAAAGACACTATTCCTGCAGGGCAGGAGCGATATTTTCCCTGACTCTCAAGCTCTGGATTCTGTCAGCCCCAATTGCTGCTACTGCCGCCGGAACTGCTTCCACCGTCATCGGGATTGCCGGAGAAGATCGTCGCTTCGCCGACCGCTGATGGCGTCAGGTCGCGGACGATCTCCATAAAACTCATGTTGACCAGTCGTTTGGCACGCGTGAGCAACATCGGCACGGGGCTCGACGGCTCGTTATCGCGGTAGTAGCTGCAGACCGCGTCAAGCGTGCGGATCACGTCCGCACGCGAGCGCACCTGACCAGGGGCGCCGCCGCCACCGCCAACAGAACGACTGCCGCCGCCGTCAAAGCTGTCAGCGTCGTCCGCCGCAGGCTCGGCGCCGGTTCTGCGGCCGACCATGTCGTCGTACAGCCGGACGATTTCCTTCAGTTCCGCCTGCAGCGCCTGCAGACTCGTGCCCTGCGAAGGGGCGTTGGCGTCGATTGTCTTCTGCAACGCACCGACTGATTCCAGCGCGCGATGCGAAGCCGCAGCGTCCTGCTGCAACTGCTCAAGGTCAGCGCCTTCGAAAGCAGTCTCAATCAGCGAGCGTTCCGGCGGCGTCTCTTCGCTGCCCTCGGGCAGCTTCAGCTTGCCGGTGGCAATGCGCCAGTCGCGCAGCGAGAACTTGCCGAACTGCCGCGAACTGACCAACGGCTGCAACCGTAGCGGCAGCAGCATGTAGGCATCGTCAATCAGCGTGCCGAGCGAGTTGAAACGCAGCATCAGGTCGCCGTCTTCATCTGCCCGTGGATGCACCGCATCCCAATAGGTGTCAGTGAGGCGGTGGACAAGGTCGAGCCCGGCAGCCAGTCCGCTCATGCCCTCGTTGGCAAGCCACGCACGCGCCAGCGCGATCGCAGCGCGCAGATCCCGGGCGCGGTGGAGCACTGCGATCGCGCGCCCCTCGACGTCCTGCCAGTCCGGGGGCTCACCGGGCTTTACCTCGTCGCCGCTTATCTGCTCGGGCACCCCTTCAGTAGCGCGCTGCAGTTCGATGAAGTCCCGTTCATAGGTCAAATCAGGACCGCACGGGCCCTCTTCCTCCAGAGGCTGCAGCAGCGCCTCGACCTGTGAACCGACATCACTCATCTGCTAACCCTCATGTCTTTGTTGCCGCCTACCGCGTCGTTGCAGATCAGTTTCCGCCGGACTTCGCGCAGCCCTTCTCCTCGTCCTCGCGCTGGTCGGCCGGCAGGCAGACGCGCGGATCGACGATCTCGAATACGCTGATGGAGGTGTCGACGGCAGCAGCGTCGGGAAGCGCGACACGCTGGGTGCCGGCCTGGTTGCTCGCTGCGGTAACGCCACCGGTGAAGCCGGTGATCGACGCCGCGTCGGTCGTGTCGCCAATCGACACCGTGCCGGTGATCGGCGAGCCCCCATGGAGGAAATTGGCGGTGAACAGCCTGGCGGAAATGTTCGCCGTGTTGTTCAGCGTCACGCTGCTGCCCTGTCCGTTGAGGCCAGACGCCACCACAAACGTGTTCGCGCCAGCGCCGACGTCCACGGTGTTGGCAGCGACACCGAGGAATACATCCGCAGTGCCGATGGACGCCGCCGTTAGCGCAACGCTCGAACCGACCACGCTCAGCACCGTATGGCCGGAGCCCGGCGCGGTACCGGTTACACCGATGATCGCGCCTTCAGCGCCAAGCGTGACCGCACCGCCGCCGTGGATCGAGGTTGCTGTCAGGTTGCCATTCGCCAACGCGAGCAGCGTCACGGCGCCGGTGCCAGTGACCGAGGTCGCCGTCAGGTTACCGTTCGCCTGTACCGAGACGTTCGCGCCGCTCGCCGTCAGTGCGGTCGGTCCCTGGTTGAGCAGGGCGATGTCACCGGTTGCGGTCGCGGTGACCGTCGGGGCAAGGGTCACGAAGGACTGCGCTCCCAGTGTGCCGATGCTACCGGCCTGGGCCGTCAGCACCGCGGTGCCGGCCGTCACGCCGCCGTTGCCGAGCAGGCTGCCCGCGGCGGTCAGCGTCGCCGTGCCGGTGCCGGCGTTGACGCCGATGGCGCCGTTACCGACCGTGAGATTGCCGCCTGCCGTGGTGACTGCGGTGACCGAGCCACCCGCCGCGCCGCTGACCGCAAGGTTCTCGGAGCCGGCGTTAGTCAGGTTTACCAGGCCACCTGCAGCCACGTTGACGTTCGCGGCGGTCGTTGCAAACGCCGTGCCGGCCGTTCCGACCGTGCCGGTGGTCGCAGTCAGGCCCGCCGTACCGGCAGTCACGCCGGCGGTACCGAGCAGGCTACCGGCAGCGGTGAGCGCCGCGCTGCCGGTGCCGGCATTCACGCCGGTCACGCCGTTGACGGTGCCGAGTGTCATGTCACCGCCACCCGTCGTGGCCGCAGTGACCGAGCCACCCGCCGCGCCGCTGATCGCGAGCGTCTCGGAACCGGCGTTGGTCAGGTTGACCAAGCCGCCCGCAGTCGCGTCAACGTTGGACGCCGTGGTCGCAAATGCCGTCCCCGCCGCACCGATCGTGCCGGCCGTCGCGACAAGATTCGCCGTCGAGGCGGTCACACCGCCGGCGCCGAGCAGGCTACCGGCGGCGGTAAGCGTCGCGCTGCCGCTGCCGGCATTCACGCCGGTCACGCCATTGACCGTGCCGATCGTCATGTCACCCGCGCCCGTCGTGGCCGCAGTGACCGAGCCCCCCGCCGCACCGCTGACCGCGAGCGTCTCGGAGCCCACGTTAGTCAGGTTGACCAGGCCGCTCGCGGTCGCGT
>SESH01108072.1_pt1 | contig 12089 bp, 9 predicted proteins | sample 3171561 | NCBI WGS metagenome assembly SESH01 (sample SAMN10866947, study PRJNA518727) | freshwater metagenome | biome: subpolar coniferous forest; feature: holomictic lake; material: water; isolation source: holomictic Lake 442 2011 16.5 m and 2014 13 m | place: Canada: near Kenora, Ontario
AAACCTACCCTTGAAAGGGGCCATCCCCCGGCACAGCGCGAGGGCCGCCCTCGACTCTTTCGTACTCATGCCCGACCACCTGCACGGGATTATTATCCTCCACGGCGAGGCACCAGCGCCACCGACTGAGGGTGACGGGCCGCGCGGGACGATACCGGGGTCGATCCCGGCGATCATCCAGAGCTTCAAGTCGGTATCGACCCGCGCGATCAACCGAATGCGCGGCACCCCGGGCGCGCATGTGTGGCAGGAAGATTACTACGAGCGCATTATCCGCGACGCGGCGGCCTTGGATCGGATCCGCCGATATATCGCCGCAAACCCGTCCCGGTGGCGGCGGTGACTCCGCCCACGGGACGCGCCGCCCCGCCCACGGGACCCGCCCCGCCCACGGGACGCGCCGCCCCGCCCACGGGACGCGCCCCGCCCACGGGACGCGCCCCGCCCACGGGACGCGCCGCCCCGCCCACGGGACGCGCCGCCCCGCCCACGGGACCCGCCCCGCCCATGGGGATGTGTAGGGCCGAAGCATGCGCCCCGGATAATTATCGGACACGGCATGTATCCGGGGCGCATGCTTCGGCCTACGGGGTTTTTGGCGGCGTCCGATATCCCCCAAGGCGTCCGATATCCCCAAGGCGTCCGATATCCCCCGCCGACACCGGGACGCCTACCGTATCACGGCGCGTCCTCCGGGCGTTCCTCGGGGATCAGGCGCACCGCGCTTACCGCCGTATCGATCATCAGGTCGCCATGGTCGGGGAAGGATACAATGAGCAGCACGCGGTCGCCTGCGATCTTGCGGGATCGCACCTTCCCCCTGCCCCATGGCGTGCAGAAGATGGTGTCGCCGGGGCGGAAGCGTGGCCTGGGCGGGGTGCCCTGGCGGGCATTCCGGCGCGTGGCGGCGGCGGCGGCGGGCGGGGTGCTCCGCTCGCGCTGCTCGCGTAGGAGGCGCAGGCGAGCCACCATCGCCGCAGCGTCCGGCAGGGGATCAGCTTCCGGCTCCGGCGCGGGCGGCGGGTCGGCGGCCTTTTTGTGGCGCGACTCGGGCGGCGGATCCGCGATGATCGGCGGTGCCGCATACTGCGGCGGCTCCGCTCGGCCCTCGGCCCCCGGCCCCCGGCCGCCGACCTCCGAATCCACCGTCTGCCGGGCATGCGTGGGCGCGATGGTGCCGCCGAGAAGCCCGAGGAGCCAGTCCATGTCAGCGTGGGCGAGCGGCTCCAGGAGCGGATCGCTGCGACAGTCGAGGGCGATATCGTAGGCCAGCGGCAGCAGATCTTCGATATGTTCATAGAGCCAGGCCGCCAGGCCGTTCCCGCCGGGTTGCGCATCCACAAGATAGATCCGCCGGGCCTCTATATCGTAGGCCGGCACGGCATCGGTCAGCATAAGCAGCGTGCGGACAGCGACGGCTGCCGCCAGCGACCAGCCGATCTGCTGTCCGCTAGCGTCCACAGCCAAGGGCAGATCGACCCAGGTCGCCGGCGCACTCCAGCTTGTGGTGAGAACCGGGGCCAGGGCGCGCTCCACCGGGGCACCGCCAGGACTCACCTCGCGGTAGCCATAGATCTCCTCATCCACCACGACCCGCCCCCAGGCCACCTCGCGACCGCGCAGGACACGGCGCTCGCGGCAGTCGCGCACGCGCACCGTGCAGCGCCGCAGGGGGAAGGTGCGTCGGGCCTCGCCGACGGCGCGGATCGTCAGGCTCATGTCTGCCTCGTTGCGGCTTACCACCCGGTAGCCGCCGCGCAGAGGTGGCAGGGCCGCGCCGGGGAAAGCCCAGCGGTCGAAGGCCGCCGGGTCGAGTGCCGCCAGGGTTTTCCCCTGGTCGTCGAGGATCATCGGCGAGGCCGCGCCAGCCGCGTGCAGGCCGAACCCCTCGTAGGGGTCGCCGCCGCCAGAGAGGGGCTGCCAAACTCGGCCAGATTCGGGGAGCAGGGTGAGTTGCTGGTGGGCCTCCAGGCGGGCGACGATGGATGCGGCCTGCCAGGCGTCCACCTCAGCGGCGGTGATCGGGCGCTCACTGGCGGCGCAGATCAGGTGCTGGGCGACCACATAGGCGTTGGCGGGCGCGGCTACCCACGCGGGCGGCGGGTCGTCGATCAGCGGCAGGTTGGCGGGCTCGCGAGTACATAGGCGGGTGATCGTGCGCTCGACCGGGTCGTCGCCGAGGAGCAGGATGGTCAGCCGCGAGTCGCTGTCGATGGCGTGGTGGAGCGTCGCTGCGCCGCATGCCGCGCCCATAAGAACCTGCACATTGGCGCTCTGCGGGCTCGTACTCACGCTCACCCCGGCGACTGTGGATCCAAGCAGTGCGCGTAGCAAGGCCACCTCAAGGGGCAAGCAGACGATGTGGGTACTCACACCGGCCCGCTGCATGCCCAGGGCCAGGGCCACCGCCTCACGGGCGCGGTCGCCACCGGATCGCCAGAGGGCCAGGCCGGACGCCGGGCGCGGCAAGTCGTCGACCAGGATCAGCCGCCAGGGTTGGCCCGCCACATCAGACAAGATCTCGCCTGCGCCCTGGGCCTCGGCCATGGTTGTGCCCAGCAGGGGCGGCGAATCACCGGGGACGAGGCGCTGTGCGCGCAGGATCAGGCCAGATAGGTGTCCGGCGGCCACCCCGCCGTAGCGATGGGCGTCAGCGATGAGGATCAGTTGGAGGCACGACCAGAACCCCTGCCAGGCCCGGTCGTGATGGCGCAGCAGCCGGTCATGGAGGTCGGACGGCGAGGCCACCAGCATCCGTGCGCCAAATGCGGCGCGCAGGCCAGTGCCGCATGCCGCCGCCACCCGCAGCGGCGAACCCTGGGCGGCGGTCAGTCGCTCTAGTTCACCCAGATGCAGCGTGGCACCGTCCGCGTCGGGGGTGAGGAGCAGGGCCGTAGATTTGGCCTCACCGCGCAGCAACTCGAAGGCCAGCAGGTGCAGAGTCTGGCGTGTCGCCGGTCCGCCGCCAATCAGGGCGAAGGGTTCGCCCCTGCGCAGGGCGGCGAGCGAGAGGGACTGGTGCTGGCGGAAGGGCTGGCCGGTCAGCGCGATCCACGCCTGCGAGAGCCGCTGGCTGATCGACAGGTGGCTGATGCGGGCACCCTCGCGCTCGGGCAGTGTGCGCAGCGCCAGGAGCGGACTCGCGTCCCCATGCCCACGCTGCCGGGCCAAGTTATGGAGGGTCTCGATGATATCGGCCATCTGCCGTCTGCGATCTACAGCCTACTGAATATACGCCGGGATTCATTGTAGCACAGCCGAAAAGCCGCCCGGCTAGGCGCGGATCTCCGTCCGGCCCGCCCGCTCCCCGGCCCCCGCTTCCTGCGTTGGAGCGGGGGGAAGCTTTCACCTTTAGGTGAATACTTCGCATCTTAGTAAAGATTTCTTAACTCTAGCTGAACCTTACGAATTCGTCACCCAAACATCAAGCTGCATGGTGTATTATTGACATAGCTCACAGATCTAGATGTCAACTGCGTGATCGTAGGCGGGGGCTTATGACACCTACCATGAAGGGGGAGTTCTCAATGAAGCGAATACTACAGGCGGCGGCGTCGGTATCTCTGATGATCCTAAGCGTACTTGCCGTGGCGGGATGCAGTCGGCGCGTTGAGGCGAGTACGCTCAAGCCGGTGGCGGCAGATGCCTCCACTGTTGTGAACGTCACCGCCAAGTCGTTTCGCATCATAACGGACGTTACCGATAACATCCCCGCAGGGAAGATTACCTTCAAAGTCTCCAACACGGACGTTGTCACGCACGAGATGCTGGTCATCCACGCCCAGAACAAGGGCTACGAGCTGCCCTACGACTTCTCGATCTCGCGCGTCTTCGAGAGCAAGATCGACAAGCCCGGTGAGGTTCCCGACATCCAGCCCGGCACCTCGGGCGAAGTGACGCTCGACCTCCCCCCCGGTCGCTATGTGCTGATCTGCAACCTCACCGCCCACTTCCAGGCGGGCATGCACACGATGATCAACGTCGTCGCCCGTTAATAGCCGATAGTCGCCATTTCGCCGCCCGGTAGGCTTTTCCAGAGAGCGGTGCCAGTTAGAGGTTGGGGATTGGAGCGAACCTGCGGATCCGCCCCAGTCCCCAGCCCCCAACCACCGCTCAAATAGCAGCTGACAAATGAAGGGAGCGGGGGCGGCAATGCCGCCCCCGCTCCCTTTTTCCTGGCTGACCGCCGATCATCCCGAGCGCACCGATCTTCCTTCGTGGTTATGGCGGGCCAGCGAGCTCGGACATGGCAAAGTCAAGCGCCGTGTCAAAAATATGGAGGTGATTGTCCCTCACAGCTTGCACAAAGCGCTGTACCTTGACATACACGGGCAGATCGTCCAAGCGCGACCACGAAACCAAGGCGTCACCGACACGAAATGTGGCATACGTCTGCGCACGATTGATATGAAGGTCGGGGCAGTCATACGTCACCTTGAGTCCAATAAGGACGTGGCTATCGATTGGTATATGAAAAAAAGGGCTGTGCTGGGCGATAAATTGGTGTGCATCGTTCCACGTGCGGTCTATTTCCGCGTGATAGTAGCAGTAGTAGTATTTCAGGAGGGTGTTGATAAGCCGCTGCGACTGGCCAATGCTGAGCCTATAGGTATCTGACTGCGTTTGGATCGTGCGTGCGATCCATGGCTCGAACGCATCAGCGGCGGGCGGCTGTTGTTTGAGCGCGTACACCGCCTCGAAGAGATCGTTCTGGAGCTGATCGAGTGCGATCTGGCGTATCCCTTGCGGTAAGGTACGCTGGATGGAAAAATAGGCGCACTGAAACCACGCATTCCGGTCGAATGGGATGAGCCGCACGCGCCCTTTGGCGACAGATACGGCCTCCACAACCTGCACACACGATGCTTTGCGCACGCTGGGGTTCTTCATCGCTAGTTCTCCATATCTGAGCAGATCGGCCAGGGCTGCGCGGCATCCCCGTGAGGACGGTCAAGCTGACACCGCCGATTCTGAAGCATACGTACACAATACCGCTGAATTTTGAGTACCATGCTAACACTTTCTGCTGACACCGCCGAGATGATCGCACGGCACGCTGAGGCGACGTACCCCGACGAGTGTGTCGGGCTGCTCCTCGGTCGGCTGACGGGCGAGGTGAAGATCTCCCTGCGCGCCGTGCCGCTGGAGAACCGCTGGGCCGGACAGGTGAGTCTGGCTAAGGCCGATAACGGCGAGTCGCGGCGCAACCGCTTCTACCTCGACCCGCACGACTATCTGCGGGCCGACCGCGAGGCCCGCGCCGCCGATATGGATATTGTTGGCTGCTACCACTCTCACCCCGACTACCCGGCCACGCCCTCCGAGCGCGACCGAATGGGTGCCCAGGGCGTCGGCGGCGGGCCGAGCTTCGCCTTTGTGATCCAGTCGGTGCGCGCTGGCCAATCCGCCGAGGTAGCCTCCTGGCTGCTGCGCGATGCGGGCGCGCGCTTTGAGCAGGAAGATCTTTGCGTGACGGGATGACGCGGTGACGCGGTGCGGGTATCGTCACCGTGAAGCCGTCAGCGCGTCAGCGCGTCAGCGTGAATAAAGCAGGACTACGATGACAGAGATACAGCTCTCGAACGAAGAGATCGCCCGCTACTCGCGGCACCTGATCATGCCCGAGGTGGGCATGGCCGGTCAGCGCAAGCTCAAGCAGGGCAGCGTGCTGCTGATCGGCACCGGCGGTCTCGGCTCGCCCCTGGCCCTCTACCTCGCCGCCGCCGGGGTAGGCCACATTGGCCTAGTGGATTTCGATGTGGTTGACTCCAGCAACCTGCAGCGCCAGATCATCCACGGCACCAGCACGGTCGGCATGCTCAAGACCGAGTCGGCCAAGCGTCGCCTGGCCGACCTGAACCCGCTGGTTGAGGTGACGACCTACGCGACTCCGATTACCTCGCAGAACGCGCTCGGCCTGATGCGCCCCTACGATGTGATCATCGACGGCTCCGATAACTTCCCGACCCGCTACCTGACCAACGACGCGGCGGTGATGCTGGGCAAGCCGAATATCTACGGCAGCATCTTCCGCTTCGAGGGTCAGGCCAGCGTCTTCTACCCCCAGCAGGGCGGCCCCTGCTACCGCTGCCTCTACCCCGATCCGCCGCCCCCCGGCCTGGTGCCCAGTTGCGCCGAGGGTGGCGTACTCGGCGTACTCCCCGGCGTGATTGGCACGATCCAGGCCACCGAGGCGATCAAGCTGCTGACCGGGATCGGCGAGCCGCTGATCGGACGCCTGATGCTCTACGACGCGCTCTCCATGCGCTTCCGCGAGCTGAAGCTGCGCCGCAACCCCGCATGTCCGGTCTGCGGCGAACACCCGACCGTCACCGAGCTACGTGACTACAACCAGTTCTGTGGCATTCTCCCCGAGGTGATGACCTTGAGCAGTCAGTACGAGATCACGCCCGGCGAGCTGGCCGAGCTACTCCACACCACCGTCCGGCCCTACCTGCTGGACGTGCGCAACCCCTACGAGGTGGCAATCGCCAGCATCCCCGGCACCGACAAGCTTATCCCGATCGACCAGTTGCCCGAGCGGATCAACGAGCTCGACACCTCGCGGGACATCGTGGTCTACTGCCGCAGCGGCGTCCGTAGCGCTCGCGCGGTGGAACTCCTGAAGCACGCGGGATTCCGCAAGGTAAAGAATATGGTCGGCGGCATCTTGCGCTGGGCCGACGATGTGGACGCCAGCGTGGCGAAGTATTAAAAGGTGGCGTGCGGCATCACCGCACGCCACCTTTTTAGTTTGTGGGGAGGAAAAGATGACCGGCGTAGGCATTATCGGCACGGGATGGGGGGCGCGGGTGCAGGTACCGGCGTTTCGCAGCGCCGGCCTGGAGGTGACGGCCCTGGCCGGCAGCCAAGCGGCGAAGACGGCACGCATCGCCGGGGAGTTGGGCGTGGCCTGGCACACCGCCGACTGGAGGATGCTGCTGGAGCGGCCCGATGTGGATGTGGTGAGCATTGTGACGCCGCCCGGCATGCACTGCGCGATGGCGGTGGCCGCCCTGGAGTCCGGCAAGCACGTGCTCTGCGAGAAGCCCACGGCTCTGGACGGCACCGAGGCTGCGGCCATGCGGGCGGCGGCGGTGGCCCGCCCCGCCCAGTTTGCCTTGATCGACCACGAGCTACGCTTCCTGCCCGCCCTGCGCCACGCCCGCGATCTGATCGTCCAGGGAGCCATCGGCGCGGTGCGCCACGCCGAGGCGCGCTCGGTCAATCGATCGCGCAGCGACCCAGGCCGCGCCTGGAACTGGTGGAGCGCCGCAGCCCAGGGCGGCGGCGTCCTCGGCGCAATTGGCTCGCACCAGATCGACCTGCTGCGCTACCTGCTGGCTGACGAGGTGGTCTTCGCCAGCGGCGTCACCCACACCTTCATCGCCGAGCGCCGCGACCGCTCCGGCGTCCTGCGCCCCGTCACCGCCGATGACTACGTGGCGGCGAACTTGTACTTCGCCGGCGGCGCGGCGGCCACGATTATGGCGAGCGTGGTGGCCCCTCACGACGAGCCAAACAGTCTCACGATCTCTGGCGCGGCCGGGGCGCTGCGCTTTGTTGGCGGGCGTCTGCTGCACAGCGTCGGCGGCGAGTTTGTCGATGTCACCCCCGCCCACAGCCAGAGCTTCCCCGCCGACATCGACGGCGACTTCCCCCAGGGCACGGTCTACCTCGGCGCGGCCCTGCGCGCGGCCCTCGCGGGCGATCGCGCGGCCCTCGCGTTGGCCGCCACCTTCGACGACGGGCTGGCGGTACAGCGAGTGATCGATCTGATCCGCGCCTCGCGGATCTAAAGGCGAGATCTTCCCTGAGTCCTGAACTCGTCCTATCACGCAGTCGCGCCGAGCGTGCTAGAATAGCGGCAGATCCCCATCGGCATCGGCATGATACGCGACACGTGAGGACGCGAAGCTAGCGCCCCCGCGCCTTATCGCGGCAACAACCCGCTAGACTTTTTCGGATCCCGCCGGACGCCCCGCAGCATCACCGTAGGGAGCAGCGACGATGCCTCAGACCATTTTGGTCGTGGACGACGACCGCGAGATCGCACGCCTGGTGCGGGCCTACCTGGAGCAGGCCGGCTTCCGCGCCATGTGCGCCAACGACGGGGCCAGCGCCATGCGCTCGCTGCGGAGCGAGCGCCCCGACCTGCTCATCCTCGACCTGATGCTGCCCGACCGCGACGGCCTCGACATCGCCCGATCCCTGCGCGCCGACCCAGCCACCGCCGCGATCCCGATCATCATGCTCACCGCGCGGGTCGATGAGACCGACCGCATCGTCGGCCTGGAACTCGGCGCTGACGACTACATCACCAAGCCCTTCAACCCGCGCGAGGTGGTGGCCCGCGTCCGCGCCGTGCTGCGCCGCGCATCCGGCCCGACGGCCCCCGTGGCGCGCCTCCAGCACGGCGATCTGACCCTCGACCTCGACGCCCATCGTGCCGCCGTCGCAGGTACGGAGATCGAGTTGACCCCCACCGAGTTCGACCTGCTGGCCCTGCTGCTGCGCAACCCCGGCCACGCCTTCACCCGCACCGAACTGGTTGAGCAGGGTCTGGGCTATGCCCACGCCGGACTGGATCGCACCGTCGACAGCCACATCAAGAACCTGCGCAAAAAGATCGAGCGCGACCCCGCCGCGCCGCCGCTGATCGAGACCGTCTACGGCGTCGGCTACCGTATGCGGAAGGATGAAGGATGAAGAATGAGAGATGAAGGATGACGAGGCATTCATCCTTCATCTCTCATCTTTTGCATTATGAACCGCCTCTGGATCCAACTAACCCTCGGCTTCGCGCTGGTAACGCTGGCGACGACGCTCACCGTGGCCCTGCTGGCGAATGCGCGCGCTGACGCGACGTTTCGCGGCTACCTGGTGCAGAGCCAGATCGCGCAGAGCGGCGTGCTTGATGATCTGGCCGCCTACTACACGGCCCATGGCTCGTGGGTCGGTGCCGAGGCGCTGCTTGTCCAGCCGCACGGCCCCGGCATGGGCATGGGCATGGGGCCGGGCGCGATACTGCGCAGCAGCCTAGCCCTGGCCGACGCCGACGGGCGGGTGGCGACCGACCCGGCGGGGATCGTCGGCGGGCCGACCCTGAGCGCGGGCGTGCGTGCCAGCGCCATGCCGATCCTCGTCGCGGGACGCCCGGTTGGCTACCTGCTGGCCCGCGCCAGCGGTGGCGCGGCGTTGCCGCTCGCGGCCCAACGCTTTCTGTCCACGCTGAACGACACCCTCTGGATGACCGGGCTGCTGGCCGGGATCGTGGGGCTGGGCCTGGGGCTGCTGATCGCCCGTGGGCTGGCGTCCCCCCTCGCCCAACTGGCAGCCGGGGCGAGGCAGATCGCCGCCGGCCAGCTCGACGCACGCGTGCGGGTCATCGGCCCCGCCGAGGTGCAGACGGTCGCCACCGCCTTCAACGCGATGGCCGTCGCCCTGGAGACCGGCGAGGCCCAGCGTCGCCACATGGTCGCCGACATCGCCCACGAGTTGCGCACCCCGCTGACCGTCATCCAGGGCAACCTGCGGGCCATGCTCGATGATGTCTATCCGCTGAACAAGGAGGAGGTGGCGACGATCTACGAGACGACGTTGGGCCTGCGGCGACTGGTGGACGACCTGCGCGAGCTCTCGCTAGCCGAGGCGGGCCAGCTCGACCTCCAGCCGCAGCCGGTGGCCGTCGCGCCGCTGCTGGCCCGCGAGGTGGCCCTCTTCGCCGACCTCGCCGCATCCCAGGGCGTCACCCTTCAGGTGGACACGCCCCCGCACCTGCCGCTGGCGCTGGCCGACCCCGCGCGCATCGCGCAAGTGCTGCACAATCTCGTTAGCAACGCCCTGCGCCACACCCCCGCCGGGGGCCGCGTGACCCTACGGGCAACGAAGGATGAAGGCGGAAGGATGAGGGATGAAGATCAGACCAGCGCGGCGCGCATCCTTCATCCTTCCGCCTTCATCCTTTTCTCGGTGAGCGACACCGGCGACGGGATCGCCGCCGAGGATCTGCCCCACGTCTTCGAGCGTTTCTACCGGGCCGACCACCACGGTCGCGCACGCGATTCCGGCGGCAGCGGGCTGGGGCTGGCGATCACCAGCCAGCTCATCCGGCTCCAGGGCGGGACGACTGGGGTGGAGAGCGCCCCCGGCCAGGGTGCGCGATTCTGGTTCTCCCTGCCGATGGCCGATCCGTCGCAGTGTGGTCGTGCCGAATGACGCTCCATCGCGCTATTTTGGGTCTTCGATCCGCATGCGTAGGCAGCGGTCAGAGATTCGCCAGAAAAGCCACCACATCCTGTAGCTCGCCATCGGTGATCACAAACGGGCTGATCGCCACGTTGACTCCCGGCCCCGGCGTTTGCCCACCGAACTGGTAGGCGCGCACCACATCCGCGAGCGTGGCCGCGCTGCCGTCGTGAAAATACGGCGCGGTCTGGGCGAGTCCGATCAGCGACGGGACGCGGGCATTGCCACCGTTCCGGCTGTCGCGGCTCACGCCGGTGTTGAGATAGGCTTCGCTGCTGTGCGTCCGGCCACGGTGACATGCACCGCAGCCCAACTCCGCAAAGATGGCCACGCCCCGCACCGCCGCTGGCGATAACTCGCCGACACGCGGGTTAGGGATCGTGCGGATGGCCGCCGCCAGCGCCTGCGCGGTTTGCGTCCATGTGATCCGCTCACCTGCGCCGGGGAACGCATCCGCGTAGGCCACCCGCATTGCCGGGTCAGCCCGCAGCCGATCCAAGCTCGCATCAGAGATCGGCCCCATCTCACGCGGGTTGTTGAGCGGGCGCAGCGCGAACACCTCCAGCGAAGGCACCTCAGGCGTGAACCAGCCAAAGGTCGCGCGGTCGGCCAACCCGTAGAGGGTCGGGGTATTCAGCCCGTCTGCGGTGGCGACGGCCCGCCCGTCAGCGTAGCCGCGATCAGGCCGGTGGCAATCTAGGCACGCGAGATTGAGGCCAGCCGACAGCCGCCGGTCGGCCAGCAGACGCCAGCCCAGGGCAACCTGCGCGGTCGGCGGCGGGGGCGGGGCGGCGGCCTGGCTAAGCAGCCACGTCGCACCCAGGCAGATCATGCCGAGGACAAGCCGAGCGGCCTTGATGGTGACAATCACGGATAGTTCGCCTTACTCCGCCTGCGCCTCGGGCAACTTCTGCCGCAGCCAGAGGCTGCATTGGCCCCCAGAGATCCTCGGCGCGGTCGTCTCCATGACGTAACTTGTGTTACCTGCATCACGCATATTGCACGATCTCGCGCTCGCACTCGTTGAGCGCGGTGCCGTGCAACACGGTGCCGGCGGCGAACCGACGCAGGTAGCGGCCCACCACATGTGGTTCCGCGAGCGATGGCTCCAGGTTGAGTCCGCCTGCCGCGACAGTGCGGATAGCTTGGATCAGCACCTCGGTCGCCGTGTGCTTGAGGATGTAGCCCGATATTCCTACTACCGTCTGATCAGCGGCAGGTACTGCGCTCCGGTGATTGGGCTGTAGTACTGGCCCTGGTTATCATTGGCGGACACATTGCCAGCACCATCGATGACCTGCACGAAGTAGTGTGTGCTGCCGCTGGCCGGCATACTGCCAATCCAGCGTTGGCCATCTGTACTGGTAAGCTCAACGCTCTGCCAGCTTCCATTGCTGGTCGTGTAGGCCACCACCACAGCGGTCACTCCAGATAGATCGGTGGCCTGGACACTCAGCGTGGCGCTGTCGCCATAGCGCACCGCCGCTAGTGCGCGGATCACTGGCGCGACCCAGTCGGCTGAACTGGTGTGGTAGTAGATGTCCAGACTCAGACCCTGGTAGATCCGCTCTGTCTGGCTGGCTGGCTGATACTGGCCGAGTACTGCGACCAGGGTGTCAAGGTCGATCAGCGAGTTCAAGCGCGCTGCGAGTGATGGCGACCATGCTGTGCCACTCAGAGTCGTTTTCAGCGGCTGTGCGTACTCATTTATCGCTGCGGCCACCATTGGATCAAATGGTGTGATGTCGGTATAGCTGCCACCGCGAAAGACGACACCGTGGGCGCTGGTGCCTGGAAAGGATAGGTTGGCGGTATAGCTTGGCTGCACCGGTTTGCCGTTC
>SESH01041807.1_pt1 | contig 12078 bp, 7 predicted proteins | sample 3171561 | NCBI WGS metagenome assembly SESH01 (sample SAMN10866947, study PRJNA518727) | freshwater metagenome | biome: subpolar coniferous forest; feature: holomictic lake; material: water; isolation source: holomictic Lake 442 2011 16.5 m and 2014 13 m | place: Canada: near Kenora, Ontario
CACGGTGGCCCAGGGCGGCAAATCGCGCCAGAAGCGGGTCCGCATCACCGGCCTGACGCTCGCCGAGGTAAAAACCCGGCTCGCCGTCCAGGCCGCCCACCCGCCGGGAAAGTTGTAACCCATTAGGTTACAATCCCGGCAGGGGCGCCGGGTTTTTGCTGGCGTCGGGTTCAATATCCCGCTTTCAAGCGACTCAAGTTCACGCCCCCGCATGACTTCAACCCCATCATTCGGAACCCCCTCCATCGCCGCCGCGAGCCCAAGGTGGGAACGTTGGGCCGGATGGCTGCTGCTGGCCGGGTTTGCCGCGGCGGGGTTCAATCATATCCACACCAACACGGTCTTCGGGCAGGATTTTTATCTGCACACCAAGGGGACCGAGGCGATGCTGGCGGATGCCGGCCGGTGGTTCCCCCAGGATTTCACCAACCGCCCGCTGCTTTACGCCCTCGGGGTGATTGGGCACTGGCTGACCCACGGCAAGGCGCCCTACGAGATGGCCGCCGTGATCTACGTGCTGATGAACACGCTCGCCCTGTGGTTCGTGCACGACACCACGCGTCGTTTCATCGCGTCGCCATGGCTGCGCCTCGCCGCCGTCGCGTTCGTGGGCTTTCTCCCCTCCACCCAGGTGGCTGTCGTCGTCTACGCCGGGGATACGGTCGCGCAGCTGCCCTTTGCCCTCACGGTCTGGGCCTTGTTGCGCTGCCTCGAGTCGGTCTCCTTCCGCGCCTGCCTGGGCTATGCCGCCCTGACCGGCGCGGCGCTGGTCCTCGGAAATTTCGCCCGCTTCCCCTTCGTCATCCTGCCAGCGGCGGTGCTGGTGTCGGTGATCCTGGTCTGGCGCTGCCGGCGGCTCTCGTGGCAGCGGGGATTGCTGGTCGCCGCCCTAACGCTGCCCGCCCCAACCCTGGCCTTCGCCTACATCAACCACCAGGCCGCGGTCCAGCTCGCGAAGGATCCCAAGCACCACTCCTTTCACTGGGAGGGCGCGGGCGACATGACCTGGCGCGACCTGCTGCTGGTCAAGTCCACGGACGTCCGCATCTTTAACGCCCCGGGTTACTGGGAGAACGAGATGATCAACGGCGCGCTGCATTACGGCCTGCCGTATCACCAAAACTACAGTTACCCGGCCCTGATCCAGCTCAGCACCTACACCGACGTCCTCGACTACGCCAACGACGGTCAGCTCGACAACGGCCAGGTGCGGCCCGAGCCGCAAAAAGCCCTCTCCAAGTGGTCCGTGCGGCTCGGTCTGGTGACCTCCGTGGGCATGCTCCTCGCGATGCTGCTGTTCACGTTCCGGACGGTGGCCACGCTGGTCAAACCGCGGTTCGCGCCGTCCACCGGCGTGATCATCTGGGGCATGATGGCCCTGGCCTGGTACCTGCCACTCGTCCTGAGCTTTCCCTACATGGAAAATGTCTACGACTGGGGCTACTGGCTGTCGCGCCTCGTCATCCCGTCGCTGTGGGGCTTCGGCCTGGTCATGTTTGCCGAGGCCGACCAGCGGCTCGCGACCCGGACGCGCTGGGTGACGGTCCTCGTGGCGGTCCTGATCTTTGCGCAGGCGGCCTTGCACCTCCGCAGCGTGTGGTTCTAGCCGGCGCCGGGCCGGCGCGGCGTGGCGCGGGCCCCGCTCAATTCACCTCGCGCACGCGGATGGTGTATTTTTTCGCCAGGGTGTTCGCCGCGGTGAAGCGCACGGCCTCGGTCGCGTTCGCCGCGAGCTCGACGGTCTCGAAGGGGGTCTCGTCCCCCGTGGTAAAGCCCGCCGCGTCCTTGAACACGCAGTTGACTTGGATCCGCACCTTGCGGCTCTCGCGGTTTTTCACGCTGGCCACGACCTCGAGGCGGCCATCGGGCAGCACCCGCGGCTGCAGGCCGGTGCCGGCCACTGCGGTCTGGGTGGACTTGCCCAGCAGTTCGAAGTTCTCGGTGTTCTCCAGGGTGTATTTCGTGGAGTCCTGCGGCGCGGTCGCGCCGGGCTCGCTCGCGCAGCCCGCCCAAAGGGCAAGGGCGGCCGTGGTGGTGGCGAGGGCGAGGAATGACTTGGTCTTCATGCGGTCAGAATGGGTGAGACTGCGAACGGGGGATAAAGTTCACCCGCAATTTATCGGCGGCCGCGGGCCCGGGCGCAAGCTGCGCCCGCGGGCCGCGGGATTATTTGGCCCCCACGAATTTGCCGGCGGCGACAGGTGCCGCGGCGGTCCGGCGGTGCCTCAGCCAGGTCGTGAAACGGTCCATGTAGACGAAGATGACCGGCGTGATGTAGAGCGTCAGCAGCTGTGACACGAGCAGCCCGCCGACAACCGCCAGGCCGAGCGGCCGGCGCGAGTCGGAACCGGTGCCGAGGCCCAGCGCGATGGGAAACGCGCCCGCCAGGGCGGCGAACGTCGTCATCATGATCGGCCGGAAGCGCACGAGGCAGGCCTCGACGATGGCTTTCTCGGCGTCGAATGCCGTCCCCTGCTCGTGCTCCTTCGCAATCGCGAAGTCCACCATCATGATGGCGTTCTTCTTCACGATGCCGATCAGCAGGATGACGCCGACGTAACCCATGATGTTCAGCTCCTGGCGGAACGCCCACAGCGTGACCAGGGCGCCGAAGCTCGCCGCCGGCAGGCCGGACAGGATCGTCAGCGGATGGATAAAATCCTCATACAGGATGCCCAGCACGATGTAGATGACAATGACCGCCGTGATCAGCAGCAGGCCCATGCCCGCCAGCGACGAGGCGAAAGCCTGCGCCGCGCCCACAAAACTGTAGCTCACGGTCGGCGGCAGGTCCTCGTCGGCGAGCTTCGCGATGGCCGCGGTCGCGTCGCCCAGCGACACGCCCGTCTTGAGGTTGAACGAGATCGTGACCGCCGGGATCTGGCCGAGGTGGGTCACCGTCAGCGGACCGACGTCGCGGCGCAGCGTGGCCACCGTGTCGAGCGAGACGAGTTTCCCGCTGCGCGCGCGCAGGTAGATGAGCGAGAGCGCCGCGGTGTCGCGCTGGAATTCCGGCGCCACCTCCATGATGACGTAATACTGGTTGGTCGGCGTGTAGATGGTGGAGACCTGCCGCGTACCGAAGGCGCTGTAGAGCGCATCCTCGATCTGCGCCGGCGTGATTCCAAGTGTCGCGGCGCGGTCGCGCTGGATGTCCACGCGCAGCTGCGGGCTTGTGATCTGCAGGTCGCTGTTGACGTCCACCAGCAGGTCCGGGAGGCCGCGGAATTTTTTCTCCATGGCGCCGGCCACCGTGTAGAGTTCCTTGAGGTCGCTGCCGGTGAGCGTGAACTGGTAGAGCGCCTTGGTGAGCTGGCCGCCGATGCGGATGGCCGGCGGGATCTGCGGGTAGGCGCGGAGGCCGGGCACCACCGCCAGCTTCTTGCGCAGGTCGTTCATGATCACGTCAATCGACGGTCGTTGGTCGCGCGGCTGCAGGCGCATGAAAATGCGGCCCTGGTTCATGGTGCCGCTGACCGCCCCGCCCGAACCCATCGCCGACATCATCGCGGCCACGTACGGTTGTTGCGCGACGATCGCCGCCGCCGCTTGCTGGTGCCGCACCATCTCCTCGAACGAGATGTCCTGGGCGGCTTCCGTGAAGACCAGCACAATGCCGGTATCGTCCGTTGGGATGAAACCCTGCGGCAGCACCTTCACCAGCCCGATGGTCAGCCCGGCCATCAGCGCCGCGATTGACACGACCGCCACCCGGTGGCGCAGACTGAGGTGCAGTGTGCGCTCGTAGAATTTCTGCACTCGGCCGAAGGCCTGTTCGCTCCACGCATACAGCCGGCCGTGCGCCGACGTCCCGGCGGGCAGGCCGGTGCCGTGCGGCTTCAGAAACCGGCTGCAGAGCATCGGCGTGAGCGTCAGCGAGACCACGCCCGACACCAGGATTGCCGCCGTGATGGTCACCGCAAACTCGTGCAGCAGCCGGCCGAGGATGCCGCCCATGAACATCAGGGGAATGAACACCGCGACCAGCGACAGGGTCATCGACATGATCGTGAAGCCGATTTCCTTCGAGCCCTTGAACGCCGCCTCGCGCACGCCCATGCCGCCCTCGATGTAGCGGATGATATTCTCGAGCATGACGATGGCGTCATCCACCACAAAGCCCACCGAGAGCGTCAGCGCCAGCAGCGAGAGGTTGTCCAGCGAGTAGCCGCAGAAATACATCGCGACGAACGTGCCGAGCAGCGCCATCGGGATGGCCACGCTGGGGATGATCGTCGCCCAAACCGAGCGCAGGAACATGAAGATCACCAGCACCACCAGCGCGACCGAGAGCAGCAGGGTGAACTCGACGTCATGCACCGAGGCGCGCACGGCCTCGGAATTGTCGCGCAGGACGCCCAGATGCACCGACTCGGGCAGCTGCTTCGCGAAGATGGGCAGCAGGGCGCGGACGCGGCCGACCACCTCGACGGTGTTGACGCCGGGCTGCTTCTGCACCGCCAGCACGATCGAGCGCGCCGGGTCCAGTTTTCCGTCGGGGCCGCGCTCGGCATACCAGTTGGCCACGCGTGCGTCCTGCACGCTGTCGATCACCTGCGCGAGTTCGCCCAGGCGCACGGGGGCGCCGTTGCGGTACGCCACCACGAGGCCGGTGAACTCCGTGGCGTTCGCCAGCTGGCCGCTGGCCAGGATCTGCACCGACTGCCGGTAGCCGTCGAGCAGGCCGGTGGGCTGATTGACGTTGTGGGTGCTGAGTGCGGTCTTCACCTCGTCGAGCGTGATGCCGCGGCTCGCGAGCAACCGCGGGTCGAGCCGGACCCGCAGCGCGTATTTCTGCGCGCCGTAGACCTGCACCTGGGAGACGCCGTCCACGCTGGAGATGCGCTGCGCCATCATCGTCTCGGCGTATTCGTCCACGACCGACAGCGGGAGCGTGGGGGAGCTGAGCGCAAGGTAGAGCACCGGCTGGTCGGCCGGGTTGGTTTTGCGCAGCGAGGGCGGTGACGGCATGTCCGTCGGGAGCCGGCGCTGCACCGCGGCAATGGACGCCTGCACGTCCTGCGCGGCGGCGTCGATGTTGCGGTCGAGCGTGAATTGCAGGGTGATTGAGGTGGAGCCCGTGCCGCTCGTCGAGGTCATCGAGTCGATGCCCGCGATCGTGGAAAATTGCTGTTCGAGCACGGTCGCCACCGCGCTTGACATCGTCTCAGGCGTCGCACCCGGCAGGCTGGCACCGACCACGATGGTGGGAAAGTCCACGGTGGGCAGGTCGCTTACCGGCAGGAGCCGGAAGGCCATGACGCCGAAAAGGCACAGCGCCCCCGTGAGCAGTGTGGTCATCACCGGCCGGCGGATACAGAGTTCCGGGAGATTCATGGGCGGCGCGGGTCAGGAATTCTTGGGCGCCGCCGCGGGGGCGTCCGCCGTGACGGGTTGGCCGGAAATCCGGTGCGCCTCGACCTTCATGCCGGGCAGCAGGCGGAGCTGGCCGTCGGTCACGACCGTCTCACCGGGCTTGATGCCCTCGGCCAGCAGCGTGTTGTCCCCGTCGGTGCGGGCCACCTTCACCGCGCGCAACTCGACGGTGGCGTCGGGCTTCACCACGTAAACCGTGGAGCCGCTCTGGCTGTTCTGCACCGCGGTCGAGGGCACGACGATGGCGCCGCGATCCACGCCAACCTGGGTGACGACGTACACGAAGCGCCCCGGCCAGAGGGCGTCGTCCTCGTTGGGGAAGACCGCCTTGAGGGTGACCATGCCGGTGGTGGGATCGATGGTGTTGTCGATGAACTCCAGCCGGCCGTTCTCGCGGGTGGTCCCGGATGTGCGCTCTGTGACGGAGACCGTGGCGCGGCCGGCCGCAAAGGCCTGGCGGATCTCATCCAGTGCGCGCTCGGGCACCGCATAGGTCACGGCGACGGGCGCGATCTGGTTGATGGTGACGAGGGTGAAACTGTTGTCATTAGCCTTCACCAGCGCGCCCTCGTGCAGCAGGCGCTGGCCGGCGCGGCCGGCGATCGGGGCGCGGATCGAGGTGTAGCCGAGCAGCAGTTCCGCGTTGCTCACGGCGGCCTCTTTGGCCTGCACCTGCGCCTTGGCCGTCTCCGCCTTCGTGACGTACTGGACATACTCCTCCTTCGAAACCACGGCCTGCCGGTCGAGCTGCTGGTAGCGGTCGAGGTCGGCCTGGGCTTGGGCGGCCATCGCGCGGGCGTTGGCCAGGTCGGCCCGGGCAATCAGCAGGCTGTTTTCAAACGGGCGGCGGTCGAGGGAGACAAGCAGGTTGCCCGCCTTCAGCTCCTGGCCCTCCTGGAAATTCACCTCGGCAATGATGCCGTCGACCTGGGATTTCACGCTCACCGCGCGCAGGGCCTGCACGTTGCCGATCGCCTCCACCCGGCGCGGCACATCCCGCTGCACGGCCACCGCCGTCTGCACCGGCACCACGGGCGCGGTGGGCGCGGCGCTGCCGGAGCGGCTGCAGCCGGCGGCGGACCACAGGAGGGCCCCGCCCAGCAGGGACAGGACGGCAGGTTTGAGAGCCGGGGAAAGGGTGGAGAGTTTCATCGGTGGGCGTTCGCCTCCATTTGGAGAAGGTTGGTTTTGACGTGTAAGAGGTCGTTGATCAAGGCCGTGCGCCGTGCGGCCGGCAGGCCGCTGAGGTAGTCCTCGCGCAGCCGCCCGGCCAGGCCGGTCAGGCGCAGGGCGATCCGCTCGGCCTTCGGCGTCAGGTGCAGGTGATAGGCCCGGCCGTCCCGCTGGTGGTCGCGGCGCTCGATCCAGCCCGCCCGTTCCAGCCGGCTCGCCTGCCGGCTGACGGAAATGCGCTCCATCTGCAGGCTCTCCGCCAGCTCGCTCTGCGTGCAGCCGGGCTGCCGCGCGAGGTGGTAGAGAAAGAGCCACTGCGAGCGCGTGAGCTCCAGGCCGGCCACGCGGCGGTCAAATTCCTTGCGCGCCAGCCGGCTGATATCGCTGAAAATGAAGCCCAGGCTGCGGTCAAACGTGGTCGGGCGGTGCGCCATAAGGGTGAAATTGGTAAGCTAGCTTACTTTCCCGTGCAAGCCCGCGCCGAAAATTTTTCCGTCCCGGCTCTTGCGGCGGCCGACCCGCCGCCCGAGTCTCCTCCACCCCCCCGCCATGAGCCGGAAATTCATCCTCGCGCTCGATCAGGGCACGACCTCGTCCCGTTCCCTGGTCTTTGACCGCCACGGCCGCGTGCGCGGCGCGGCGCAGCAGGAATTTCCCCAGCACTTCCCCCGCCCGGGCTGGGTCGAGCACGACCCGGAGGATCTCTGGGCCACCACGCGCCGCACCGCCCTCGCCGCCGTCGCCGAAGCCAACCTCACCGCGCGCGATCTCGCCGCCATCGGCCTCACCAACCAGCGCGAAACCACCCTGCTCTGGGACCGCCGCACCGGCCGGCCCCTCGCCCCGGCCATCGTCTGGCAGGACCGCCGCACCGCCGCGCTGTGCGAAAAACTCCGGCGCCGCGGCCTCGAGCCGCTCTTCCGCCGCCGCACCGGTCTTGTGCTCGACCCGTATTTCAGCGGCACCAAGCTCGCCTGGCTCCTCGACCATCTCCCGGGCGCCCGCACCCGCGCCGCCCGGGGCGAGCTCGCCTTCGGCACCGTTGACACCTGGCTGCTCTGGAAACTCACCGGGGGCGAGGTCCATGCCACCGACGTCTCCAACGCCTCGCGCACCCTCCTGCTCAACCTGCGCACCGGCGCGTGGGACGACGAACTGCTCCGCATCCTCCGCATCCCGCGCGCCGTTCTGCCGGCCGTGCGCGCGAGCAGCGAGGTCTACGGCCACGTCACCAGCATCCCCGCATTGCGCGGCGTGCCCATCAGCGGCGTCGCCGGCGACCAGCAGTCCGCCCTGTTTGGCCAGGCCTGCTTCCGCCCCGGCATGGCCAAGAATACCTACGGCACCGGCTGCTTCCTGCTGCGGCACACCGGCGAAAAACCCGTCGTCTCCCGCCACCAGCTCCTCACCACCATCGCGTGGCGGCTCGGTCCCGACGGCCCGCTCGAATACGCCCTCGAGGGCAGCGTGTTCATCGGCGGCGCCGTCGTGCAATGGCTGCGCGACGGGCTCGGGCTCATCCCGCGCTCCGCCGACATCGAGGCGCTCGCCGCCCGCGCCGCCGACAACGGCGGAGTCTATCTCGTGCCCGCGTTCACCGGCCTCGGCGCGCCGCACTGGGACGCCTCCGCCCGCGGCGCCATCACCGGGCTCACGCGCGGCACGACCGCCGCCCATCTCGCGCGCGCCGCGCTCGAGAGCATCGCCTACCAGAGCGCCGACCTGCTCCGCGCCATGGAGGCCGACTGTGGCGGCAAACTGCGCGAGCTGCGCGTGGACGGCGGCGCCACCGTAAACAACGCCCTCATGCAGTTCCAGGCCGACCTGCTCCGCGTCCCCGTCGTCCGTCCGCGCACCCGGGAAACCACCGCGCTCGGCGTCGCCTACCTTGCCGGCCTCGCCGTCGGCTTCTGGAAAAACCGCGCCGAGATCGCCCGGCTCTGGCGTGCCGAGCGCACTTTCCGCCCCCAAATCCCGCCCGCCACGGCCCGCCAGCTGCTCGCCGGCTGGCATCGCGCCGTCAGCCGCGTGAAAAATCCGGGCTGATGGCGCCTCCTCCCGCAGTTCGCTTGCAGCGCCGCGTAAAATATTTGTCAGCCACGGGCGGCGGCCGATTCCCGCATTGAGTCCATGGGAAAAGCACTTAGGATTGGATTTCATGTCAATGTTCGCCCGAGCCGCGCTGTTGATTCTGCTGTCCCTCGGTTTTGTCCGCCTCGTTGCGGCCGATTCCGATGAACTCACCCTGCTCCGGTCCAAGGCGGAGCACGGCAACGCCCTCGCGCAGTATAATCTCGGCTTGGTTTACGCCCAGGGCCGCCTCGCGCCCGCCGACCCGGCTGAAGCCTTCGCCTGGCTTTCGATCGCCTCCGAAAGCGGCGCCACCGGCAAGGCCCTCGACAGCCTCCTTGGGAATATCACCGACCAGCAGCTCGCCGAGGGCCGCCGCCGTCTCGGGGTCTACCGCACCGCCCTCGCCAACGCCAACACCGCCGTCACTTCCCATTCCACCCCGAAGCTCGCCCCGCGCGGCTTCACCGTCGACGCCACGCCGGTCGCACCGCCCGCCGCCGATCCCTCAACCCCGCTCACCAAGGCCCCGGAGGTCGTCGCCCCACCCGCCACCACCACCCCGGCCGAGGGCTCCGGAGTGACCGAACTCGCCCAAGCGCGGAAGGAACTCGAGCAGTCCCGGGCCGAATTGCAATCCGCCAACACCGAACTCGCTACCCTGCGCGCGTCCGTGGCTCGCTTGACCGATGAATTGGCGGCCGCGAAGCGCGAGCTCGCCACCCTCAAGCCCGTCGCCGATCTCACTCCCGCTGAAAAATCCAAGGCGGAAGATTCCGCCCGCCCCCGGCCATGAACTTCCTCCGCATCCGACTCTGTTTGCTTCTGGCCGTGGCGTTGTCCGCCACCGCCATCCTGTCTGCCGAGCCGGCGGAAATCGCCTCGCTCCGCACCAAGGCCGAAAAGGGCAACGCCATCGCCCAGTACAACCTCGGCCTCGCCTACGCCGAGGGCCGCGACGATCTGCCCGCCGACCAGGTGCAGGCCTTTGTCTGGCTCACCCTTTCCGGTGACAGCGGCAGCACCCGGAAGGCGCTCGCCGCCGTCCTCGCCACGATCTCCGACGCCCAACTCGCCGCGGCCCGCCGCCAGCTCGAATCCTACCGCGGCACCCCCACCGCCCGGAATCTCGCCGGCGCCAGCCACAGCACCCCGGCCAAGTTCGCGTTCGTGGCTCCCACGGCCTCCACTCCCTTGGTCCCGGCACCCATCCCGGCAGCTCCGGCGGTCAAGCCGGCGGAAACCCCAGCCAGTCCGGCTGAGCCTGCGGAAACAGATGACGTCGCCACCCTCCGCAAGGACAAGCACCAGCTCAGCGACGAGCTCGCCATCGCCTGGAAGGAAAACGACCGGCTGAAAACCAGCCTCGCCACCGCCCAGACCGCTTCCACCCGCGACCAGCAGATCATCAAGCTGCTGGAACAGCGCGGCGCGGAGCTCACCGCCGCCCAAGTCGAACTCGCCCAAACGAAGACCCGGCTGGCCGAGGCGGACGCCCACGTTGACCAGCTGCAGGCCGAGACCACCGCCCGCAACGCCACCGCTCTCAAGGCCCGCGACCAAGCCGGGGAGTCCGCCCTTCAGCTCGCCGAGGCCCGCTCGCGCATCTCGGATCTCCAGGCCCGCCTCACTTCCGCCGAGTCCGCCCGCGTCAAAATTACCGCCGACCTGGAATCCCTCGCCACCCAGCTCACCGCGGCCAAATCCGCCGCCCAAGCCGGCAGCTCGGCCCACTCCAAGGTCGCCGCCCTTGCCACCGAACTCGCCGCGACCCAACAGTCGCTCGCCGAATCAAAGCAAAAGCTCGCCACGAGTGAATCCGCCCGCACCAGCACCGTGGAGGCGTCCCACCGGATCGAAGCCGCCGGCAAATCATCCGCCGACCAACTCGCTGTCCTGCAGTCCCGCGTGAAATCACTCGAGGCTGAATCGGTCGCAACCGCCGCGCAGGCCCGGGGTACCGCCAAACTCTCCGCCGAGCTCGAGGCAACGCGCCAGGAAACCGCCCGCGCCCAGGCCAAGTCCGCCGCCGCCCTCTCCGCCGCCGTCGCCGAGAACATCCGCCTCGTCAACGAACGCGATGCCGCCGAAACCGCCCGCACCCAGCTCGCCGCGGACAAGGAAAAGCTCGCCGCCCAGCTGATCGCGGCCAACGCGGCCGCCCAGAAGGGCAGCTCGAGTCAGGCCAAGACCGCCGAACTTTCCGCCGAGCTCGAGTCCTCCCGCCAGGCGCTGTTCGAGGCCCGGCAAAAACTCACCGTCAATGAGACCAGCCGCACCGCCCTGGCCGAGCAGCTCAACCCGCTCCGCCTGCAGGTGAAGGAAGCCCAGGCCGCCCTCGCCTCGGCCAATGGGCAAAACCAGAACCTGGCCACGGAACGCGACGGCGCGGCAGCCCGGTTGACCGTCGCCACGGCGGCCCTCGCCACCCTGGAAAGCGACCTCGAGAAGGAGCGGCTCGCCCGCGCCGACGTGGTCAGTGCCCTCACCTCGGCCCGCAAGCGCCTCGAGGAACAGTCCACCGCCAATCTCAAACTAACCGCCAAGCCCGCTGCGGTCGCGCCCTCCCCCCAGCTCACCGCCGAGCTCGAATCGAACCGGCGCGAACTCGCCGCGGCGAAGGACCAGCTGTCCACGCTCTCCACCGCCTCGGCCTCGGCCCGGGCCGCCGCCGCAAAGTCCGCCGCGCAAGTGGCCCAGTTACAGGGCCAGCTGGCCGCCGCCGACGCGGCCGGCGAAAAATCCCGTGCCGATCTGCGCGCCACGAATGCTGAGCTCACCACCCTGCGCACGAGCGTCACCCGCCTCGAGGTCGAGCGCGCGAGCGCGACGGCCGCCGCCGGCAACGCCGCCCAGCAACTGGCCCAGCTCTCCGCCATGCAGGCCCAGGGCACCGATCTCAAGGCCCGCCTCGCCGCGAGCGAATCCAGCCGGCAGACCCTCTCAAACCAGCTGGCCACCGCCGCAGAGGCCGAGAAAAATTCCACGAGCCAGCTCGCCGTACTGCAATCGCAGCTCGCCGACGCCAAGGCCGCCGCCACCGCCCCCGCCGCAGCGCAGGCCGAGGCCGAGGCCAAGCTCGCTGTCAGTCTGCGTAGCTACAGCGTGCTCCAGGCCGAAAACGACGAGCTCAAGTCCCGCAGTGAAAAGCTCGCCACGGAAAAATCCGCCCTCGAAACCTCCCTCGCCGGCGTGCGCAGCGCGGCCACGGAAGCCGGACCGTTGCGGGATCAGCTGCGCCAGGCGCAGGCCCAGGCCACCGCGCTCTCCGCGGAAAACGCCCAGTTGAAGACCCGCCTCGCGGCCGGCGTTCCGGTCGCCATCTCCGCCCCCACACGGCCCAATGCCCCGTTCCCCGCTGCGTCCATTCCCGCGCCGGCCGCCGCGGCCGCTCCCCGTTCCCACCTCGTCGTGCCCGGTGACACCCTCGCCAGGATTTCCCGCCTGTATTACGGCGTC
>SESH01049723.1_pt1 | contig 12071 bp, 11 predicted proteins | sample 3171561 | NCBI WGS metagenome assembly SESH01 (sample SAMN10866947, study PRJNA518727) | freshwater metagenome | biome: subpolar coniferous forest; feature: holomictic lake; material: water; isolation source: holomictic Lake 442 2011 16.5 m and 2014 13 m | place: Canada: near Kenora, Ontario
GGCGGTGGCCGGCGACGAAGGATAATTCGGCGAGCCGATCGTCATAAAATGCCGCGCCCACGGTGCCGGTCGCCTCCAGCAGGCAGTGGATGAGCTTCTGGCCGAATTCCTTGACGCTCGGGCAATCCTGCAGGATCGCAGTGATCCGGTTGACTTCCGCCTTGATCCAGCGCTGGTCCTCGGTCGCACCGGCCGCCTCGCGGAGAATGTCGATTGAACGAGCCAGGTCACCGGCCTCGTCCTGTACGGTGATGAGCGGGACCGGGTGCGCGTACTGTCCTTGGGCGATGGTCCTGACGGCCGAGCCCAGGCTCCGGATGGGCGGGATGATCTGGCGGTAGAGCAACCAGCCCAGCCAGCACACAACAATGATAATGCCCAGGCTGGTGTATTTAAGTTCTTGGCGGGAATCCGTGATCGCCTGCAGGGCTTCCTGCTGCACGCGATCGACCAGATTTTCATTATACTTTACCCAGCGATCCATGGCGGCAATCCACCGTATGCTCAGGGGAGTCATCTGGTCACGGAAGATGCCGGTGGCCTCGGGCGTACGGCCCGTGGCTGAGAGGGCGAGGGACTGCCGGCCGAGTTCCGTCCACTCGCGACTGAGTTGGTCGAATTCCTGCAGCAACGCTCGCTCGGCATCATCCGCGATCAGCCGGGCCCCGTAATATTTGAGCAGCCGCTCCATTTCCCGTGCGGCGTCGTAAAAAGCTGCCTGATCCACGGCTTGGCTGGCCGGATTCACGGTCAGCAGGTGGCTGCCGATGCGCTCCCGCATGAGCACCATGTCATGCCCCAGATGGGTGAGCACCGCGAGACTTGGGGAGACATTCTCGGCGAGGAACCGCGTGCGGTTAGTGATCCTGTCCAGCTGATCCCAGTTGAGCAGGCCCAGGCCGAGCAGGACCAGGACTGGAGCCAGCATGAGAATGAGGAGGCGCTTTGCGATCGACATGGGGTGGGGCGGCAGTTCGGTGGCGCGGTTTGGCTAGGCGCGGTGGGCCGAAATGCCAGGTGACGTTAGTTGTTGGGCCAAGTCGCGGAGACAATCGGCGGTCAACGGGAACGCGGTAACCCGGGAATAGTCGTGAAAGATTCGAGTTTCAGGACCAAAGCGAGGATGGCCCGTCAGATAGGCCGCGATGCCCCTTGCTTCCTTTTCTAACAGCTTTCCTGACGCGATGATATGGAAGATATTTTCCCCGACGTTGTAGTTGAGTTCCATTAGCATCGCTTACTCAGAATATGGATTTTCCTCATGAGTCACAAGTAGAGGGGTCGTAAGATGGCATGAGGAATACTACCCATACCAAAGCGCCGTAGGCCCCATATCCCCGCATGCGACTGATCAGTCGGTGATGGAGGTCGTCGAGGTCAGTGCCCGGGGGACAGGGAAGTGCGTGGATGAGGCAAAATTTGTGATTTATTACAAATGCCACCTTCAACCACGCTGTGAGGCAAATGATTCAAACTGGAGTGAGATTTGCGTCACGGTTCACAGCGGAAATGGCGACACGCCGATTTCTGTGTTCGACTGTTTAAAGGCCTGTTTTCCCTCAGGTTTGCACTGATAAAAACAGCCGCCAAAGTTCGTGATAAACAGTGTTGTGGGGCACCATTTTTAAACCGCCGACCCTGATTGGGCCGGCGGTTTTTGTTTTAACTGGGCGGCAAATCGGCTTGAGTGAAGGCATGTCAACCCCGGCTACCCCGCTGACGGCCTTGCTTTTCACCCCCGGGGCGCGGCTTGACCGCCTGCCCAAGGCTGTGGCGAGCGGGGCCGACGGGGTTATCGTGGACCTGGAGGATGCGGTGGCGGAGGCCGAGAAGGACCGGGTGCGGTCGGAAGTGGTCGCCTATTTCAAGGCCCACGGCCGGGTGCCGGCGGACCGGCCGTTCCACAGCGTCATCCGCCTCAATCATCTGCGCGGCGCCATCGGGCGCAGCGATCTCGACGCCCTCAACGCCGCGGGGGTGCGCCCGGATCTGGTCATGCTCGCCAAGGTGGAATCGGCCGCGGAGGTCCAGCTGGCCGCCCGCCAGCTGCCGGAGAGCGTCCGCTTCATTTGCCTGATCGAGACCGTGCAGGGGGTCCGGCGCTGCGCCTCGATTGCCGAAGCCTCGCCGCGCGTGGTGGCGCTGGCCTTTGGCGGACTTGATCTCTCCGCGGAAACCGGCGGCGAACCCTCCTGGGACGCCTTGCTGTGGCCGCGCACCGTCGTGGTGCACGCCTGCGCCGCCGTGGGGCTCATCGCCCTGGATCAGCCCTTCATCGATTTTACCGACGCCGCGGGGCTGGCCGACGAATGCCGCCGGACCCGGGCGCTGGGCTTTGGCGGGAAGCTCGCCATCCATCCCAACCAGATCGAGGTGATCCGGCGATCCTATCAACCGACACCGGAGCAGGTGGCTCAGGCGCGGCAAATCGTGGCGGCCTATGACGCGACCGGGGGCAACGTGGCCCAGGTTGACGGCCGGATGATCGACGTCCCGCTCTACCGCTCCGCCCAGCGCGTACTGGCGCGCGCCGGGCAATGAAATTTATCGCCACGAAAAGGCGCAAAATGACACAAAAAAATCCATGCTTCGATTGGGTCAGAAGGTCAGGAATCGGAAGCCCTGGTTTTTGTGACTTTTGGTGCCTCTTCGTGGCAAAATCACTTCTTCATGTCTGAATTCATGGCCTATCTTAAAACGGGCGACCAGCGCTTTCGCGAGCGCTTCGGGCTGGATTTTGAGCAGTTTGCCGTCGGTCAGAAATTCCAGCACCGGCCGGGCCTGACGCTTTCCCAGCAGGACAGCCGCGATGAGTGCCTGGACACGCTGAACCAGCAGATGCTGCATTTCGACGAGCAGTTCGCCCGGCACACCGAGTGGAAGCAATGCCTCGTGGACTCCACGCTGACGACCAAGGTGGTCATGGGCATGACGTGGAAGACCTTTGCCAAGCGGACCCGGCTGCTGGGCTGCGACGAGATTACCCTCACGAAACCGGTGTTTGGCAGTGATACCCTCTATGCCGAGTCGGAAATAATTGAAAAAGCCGATTGGCCGGATGACGGGAAAGTCGGCCGGCTCAAGGTGCTCACGCTCGGGATCAATCAACGGCAGGAAGTGGTGGCCAAGTTGCGCTACGACCTGCTGGTGGCCCGAACCGGGCAGGACCATTTCACGAGAAGCAATTACTGAGTATGAGTTTTTGCGAATATCATATTCCTGTAGGTCGGGCTTTATGCCCGATATCAGCATCCGCGTCGGGCATAAAGCCCGACCTACAGGAATCACCATGAACCGTCACGCCTCCCATATCGAAGTCTCCCCCGGCATCTTCCGCGAGCGGATGGGGTTGTATTATGAGGACGTCGTGGTCGGGGAGACCTATGAGCATCGGCCGGGCAAGACTTTCTTTGCCGCTGAAAGCGCCCAGCATGCCCTGCGGGCGCTGGACCAGTCGCCGGAGTTTTCCGAGTCGCACTTCCATGAGCAAGCGATCGGAGGGGCGATGACCATCAATCCCCTGCACGTGCTGGCGGTGCTCACTGGCATGATGACCAAGACTTTTTCGCGGATTGTGGCCAATCTCGCCTGGACGAAGGTGAAGTTCCTCCACCCGGTGCGCGACGGCGACACCCTCTACGCGGAGTCCACCGTTATCGAGAAGCGGGCATCCAAGTCCCGGCCCGGCCAAGGGATCATTGTGGTAAGCACGACTGCGAAGACGGCGGACGGCCGCGTGGTGTGCACGTTTGAGCGCAGCATCTTGATCTACGCCCGAGGGCAGGGGCCCTATGCGGCGGCGGGTTATTGAGAGGGGAATCCGGGCCGCCGGAACTCGACCAACCAGCTAGTCCGGCAGGCGCTTGACGCGAATGTTCCGGTAGCGGACCACGCTTTTGGGATCGTGGGCCTGCAGGCCGAAGGTGCCGGCGCCAAGTTTGCGCTCAAAGGTTTCGCCGGCCTTGGCGCCGGGTGGCTCGGTGTACTGGACCACCTTCTGGTCATTGATCAGGACGGTGACGGTGTTTCCAAGCACGATGATGTGCTGGGTCCACCACTTGCCGTCGACGACATTGACCAGTCCCGTGTTGGCCACCGCATAGATACTGCCGGTCTTGATCCAGTCGCCCTGCGTGACGTTGACCTGGCATTCGAAGCCCGCCCGGGGCCAGTCGGTGTCCTGATAGCGGGTGTGGAAATAAATGCCGCCATTAGAGCCCGGCTCCGTCATCACCTCGACCTTGAGCTCGAAATTTTTGAATGGCCTGTCGTCCCCGGTGTAGAAAAGATGGGCGCGGGGTCCGCGGGTGACAAAGGCGCCGTCCTCGATTTTCCAAGTGTCAGCATGTTCAACGGTTGGTTTCCAACCGGTGAACGTCTTTCCATCCATCAAGGGGACGAAGCCTTCTTCCAACTCCGCGCTATGCAAACAAGCCGCCAGCAGGGCCAGCGGGACGATGACGGCAGAAAATAATTTCCTCATGCCGGCAAGGTTGGGGACGGCGCGCCGGCGGGCAATCTGAAATCCCTGATCGATCAGGTCGGGGCGGAGTTGGCGCCGATGACTTGACCGGCGCAAATCACAGTCGCCACGGGATTGCCGCCCAGTTCGTAGGCGAGTTGGCGTTCGTCCTTGTGCCGGAGCAGAAGCAGGTCGGCGCGCTGGCCCGGCTCGATCGTGCCGCGGTCCTTCAGCCCGAGCACCGAGGCAGCGTTGACGGTGACGGCAGTGATCGCCTCGGCGGGGTTCAGACCACAGAAGCGTACCGCCAGCTGGATGGCAAAGGGGATGGAGTGCGTCGGCGACGAGCCCGGGTTGCAATTGGTGGCGAGCGCGAGCGCCCCGCCCTGGTCCACAAAGAAACCGCCCTTCGCATAGCGCTGGTCGGTGTGAAAGCCCGTACAGGGCAAGATGACGCCCATCGTGGGCGACTTGGCCAAGGCGATCAGGTCCCCCTTGGTGGAGGCCTCGAGGTGATCGATGCTGCGGGCGTGAAGGCGAATAGCCTCGGGAATCATGCCGAGCGAGTTGAACTGGTCGGCGTGGACCCGCAGGGCATGATGCTTGGCGGCTTTCTCGAAGAACCGCACGCAGGCTTCGACGGACCACGCGCCTTTCTCGACGAAGGCATCGACGGTGATATCGGGAAACTCCTTGGATACCTCGGGGAGCATTTCCTTCACGACCATGCGCGCATATTCGTCGAGATCGCCTTCAAAGGCGTGACCGAGCAGCGCAGTCGGCACGATGGTGCCGGGCCACTCGGTGCCGGCGCGCACGATGGCGCGCAGCATCTTCAATTCCGCTTCGGTCGTAAGGCCGTAGCCACTCTTGATCTCAACGGTGGTGGTGCCATCCTGCAGCATCTGGTCGAGTCGCGCTTTCAAGCCGGCCGCAAGTTGTTTCTTGGTTGCCTCGCGCACGGCGGTGACGGTCGCGTGAATTCCGCCGCCGGCCTTCAAGATGTCCAGATAGGGGACGCCATTCAGCTTCTGCTCCCATTCCCGCAGCCGATCGCCGGCCCAGCAGGCGTGGGTATGGCAATCGATGAAGCCCGGCATGAGGACGCGCCCCTGGGCTTCGATCACTGTGGCCTCAGCTGGCGCCTCTACCTTGGGACCGACCGCGGCGATCTTGCCGTCGACGACCAGGACATCGCCGGCGGGAATGATGCCCAATTCGCCCATTTCTTTGCCGCGGCGCGGCCGGCTGCCGGCGGCGAGTGTCAGTATGCGGGCATTGCGTATGAGAAGAGACATCAGAAAAGACGGGGTTGGCCACAAAGAGGCACAAAGGGTTGGTTGACTCCGATCATGTGGAAAGTGCGCCTATAGGCGCCATGGGAAGCCACCGTCGCGATATGGATTCTTGCGCCTTTTTGTGGCCATAAATTCAGGCTCATGGCTAGAAAAGCTTTCGCTGGGCGAAACCGGCGAGGAAGGTAAGAAAGAGATGCGCGGCCAAGCGCGCCGTGCGGCCGGCGGGATCAAATCGCGGATTCAGTTCCATGAGGTCGAAGCACCGCACCCGCGGGTCGGTGCCACAGACCCGGACCCAGGCTTCGGCCTTACTGCTGGTCCAGCCGGCCGGATTCAACGCGCTGACTCCCGGGGCCTGGGCGGCGTCGAGGACGTCGAGGTCGAAGCTTGCAAATAAGTTTTTCGCTCGCGGCAGCGCCACTTGGGCGTCGTCAGGGTAGGTCTTGCCTCCATGGGCCTTGAACCAGGCCAGATGCTCCGGGGAATTCACCAAGGAGCGGAAACCGTGCAAATGGAGGGCGGTGACGCCGCAGGTCTCGACCAACTTGCGGAACGGCATGCCGGAGCCGCGGGTCGGCCGGACATCGAGGTGGGCATCGAAGTAGATGCCGGCGAGACGCGGATATTTCGCCGCGACGGCCCGGACAAACGGGAAGGTCAGGTCGTGGCCGCCGCCCACGGCGATCGGCAAAAGGCCGGCGGCGAGCAGGGCGGAGGTGGCGTGGGTGACGCGGGCGTGGGTTTCTTCCAGGGTGCGTCCGGGCTTTACATCACCGGCATCGAAGACGCCGGGGAAAGCCGGCTGGGCGGCACCATAGCGGGCGAGGGCGGCGCGGAAGGCCCGCGGGCCATCCTTGGCGCCCGTACGGCCGTGATTGAGCTTCACACCGGTGTCATCGGGCAGACCGAGCAGGGCGACGGAGCAATCCTTCGGGTCATCACCTCGGATGGAAGCGGCAAATCGCCCGGCGGAAATCTCCGGCCAGCGAGCGGCAGTGGTGTGCGGTATGCGCATGAGCTTGTAGGTCGGGGTTTAGCCCCGACGCGTCCGTCGTAAAGCCGTCGGGCGTAAAGCCCGACCTACGGGGGGGCGCATGGGGATCGGCACTTTGAGCCGGTCGGCGCAGTCCAAGGCGATCTCGTACCCGGCATCGGCATGGCGAAATACCCCCATCATGGGGTCGTTCGTCAACACGCGCTCGAGCCGCCGGGCGGCTTCCGGTGTGCCGTCGGCCACGATCACCTGGCCCGCATGCTGGCTGTAGCCGATGCCGACGCCGCCGCCGTGATGGAAGCTGACCCAGGAGGCGCCGCTGGCGATGTTGACCATGGCGTTGAGGATCGCCCAGTCGCTGATGGCGTCGGATCCGTCCTTCATCGCCTCGGTCTCACGATTGGGACTCGCGACGGATCCGCAGTCCAGGTGATCGCGTCCGATGACAATCGGCGCTTTCACCCGTCCATCCGCGACCATTTGATTGAAGAGCAGTCCGGCCTTGTCCCGCTCCCCCAGACCCAGCCAGCAGATGCGGGCCGGCAGACCCTGGAAGGCGACGCGTTCGCCGGCCATTTTCAGCCAGTGGTGCAGGCCGGTGTCGTGCGGGAAGAGTTCCATCAGCGCCCGGTCCGTGGCGAATATATCTGCCGGGTCGCCGGACAGGGCCACCCAGCGAAAGGGGCCCCGACCGAGGCAGAACTGGGGGCGGATGTACGCCGGGACGAACCCCGGGAAATCGAACGCCCGCTTCACGCCTTGGTTGAGGGCGTGCTGGCGCAGATTGTTGCCGTAGTCGAAAGTTTTGGCCCCGCGCTTCTGCAGTGCGAGCATGGCCTTCACGTGCCGCGCCATCGTGGCGAGGGAGAGTTTCTGGTAGCGAGCCGGGTTTTTCCGCAGCACGGCCGCCGCTTTCAGATCGTAGCCCACCGGCACATAACCCACGAGCGGATCATGGGCGCTGGTTTGATCCGTCAAGGAGTCGACCCGAATCCTGCGGGCCAGCAGCCGCTCGAGCAGGTCCACGGCATTGGCCACGACGCCAATGCTGCGTGCCTGCTTGCCGGCGGCGCAGGCCACGGCGCGGTCGATGGCAGCATCGAGGGCGGGGGCAATCTCATCGAGGTAGCGGTCGTGGACCCGCTTTTGCAGGCGCGATTTGTCGACATCGGCGATGAGACACGTGCCGCCGGCCATCGTGATGGCGAGGGGTTGGGCTCCGCCCATGCCACCGCAGCCGGCGGTGACGCAGAGCCGGCCCGCGAGAGTGCCGTCGAAATGTTGGCGCCCCGCCTCGGCGAAGGTTTCATAGGTGCCCTGCAGAATGCCCTGGGTGCCGATGTAGATCCAGGAGCCCGCGGTCATCTGCCCATACATCATGAGTCCGCGTTTCTCGAAGTCGTCGAAGATTTCCTGGGTCGCCCATTTGGGCACGAGATTGCTGTTGGCCAGCAGGACGCGGGGGGCGTCCGCGTGGGTCCGGACCACGCCCACGGGTTTGCCCGACTGGATCAGGAGGGTTTCGTCCGGCGCGAGTTTCTGCAACGAGGCGATGATGGCGTGAAAAGCGGGCCAGTTGCGCGCGGCCTTGCCGCGACCGCCGTAGACCACCAGGTCCTGCGGCCGCTCGGCCACCTCGGGATCGAGGTTGTTCATGAGCATCCGCATGGCGGCCTCGGACGCCCAGGTGCTGCAGGTGCGTTGGTTGCCGCGCGGGGCGCGGAGGATGGGGGCTTTGGGCATGGGAGGGAGTGGGTTGAGGGCAGGTCGAGTCGTCACCGGCGAGCCGCAGGCGACGGCTCATCCGGAGGATTCGCCCTACCGAAGTTTGCCGGCCGCCTGCTGGGTGGCGTCGGCGATTTGCTCGCTCCGGACGAGGGCGAGGGCGGTCTGGACATCGTGGTGGAAGAGGCGGTCGGCCTGGGCAAAGGGAATATATTGGCGCACAACGGCGAAGGCCGCCTCCACTCCCGCACCTGATTTGAGCGGACGAAGAAACTCCAGACCCTGCGCCGAGCACATGAACTCGATCGCGAGCACCGTCTCGGTGTTCTTGACCACCTCCAGCAGTTTGGTGGCGCTGATGGAACCCATGGAAACGTGGTCCTCCTGGCCAAGGGAGGAGGGGATCGAGTCGACCGAGGCCGGGTGGGCGAAGACCTTGTTCTCGGAAACGAGGGCGGCGGCGGTGTACTGCGGGATCATGAAACCGGAATTGAGTCCGGTATCCTTCATCAGGAGCCGCGGCACCTTGAGGTCGCCGATGGTGTCGCCATGCAGCAGCATGTAGATGCGGCGCTCCGCGATCGAGGCGATCTCGGCGGTGGCGATGGCGAGGTAGTCGAGGATGAAGGCGAGGGGTTCGCCGTGGAAATTTCCGCCGCTGATCACGTCCCCGTTCGCAAAGACCAGCGGATTGTCGGTGGCGGAATTGATTTCGGTTTCCACCACGCTGCGGGCGTGGGCGAGGGCGAGGCGCACGGCGCCATGCACCTGAGGGACGCAGCGGAGCGAGTAGGGGTCCTGCACCTTGGCGCAATGGGCGTGCGACGGCAGGATCTTCGATCCGCGAAGCAATTGACGGAGATTTTTGGCCACGTCCATCTGGCCCTGATGGGGGCGGGCGGCATGGATGCGCGCATCGTAGGGCGCGGCGCTGCCCCGCGCCGCCTCCAGCGTCATCGCCGCGGCAATGTCCGCGGTCTTGGCCAGATTTTCGATGCGCAGCAGGCAATGCACCGCGTAGGCCGACATGAACTGGGTGCCGTTGATGAGCCCGAGACCTTCCTTGGACTGGAGGCGCAGCGGCTTGAGGCCGAGGATTTTCAACACCGCCGCGGCGCTGAGCCGCCGGCCCTGGTAGTCCATCTCGCCCAGGCCGAGCAGCGGCAGCACCATGTGGGCGAGGGGGGCGAGATCACCGGAGGCCCCGAGGGAACCCTTGGTGTAGACGATCGGCAGCGCATCGGCGTTGTAGAAGCGGATGAGGGTGTCGACCACGCGGGTGGTGACGCCGGACATGCCGACGGCGAGGCCGTTCACCTTGAGCAGGAGCATCAGGCGAACGATCTCGGCGGAGACCTCCTCCCCGACGCCGACCGCGTGGCTGAGGATCAGGTTTTCCTGCAGTTGCTCGATGTCAGCCGCCGGGACGCGCTGGTGGGCAAGGATGCCAAAGCCGGTGTTGATGCCGTAATGCGGATTGGGGTCGTGGCGCAGCTGATCGACGATCTTCCGGGAGGCGCGGATCCGGGCGCGGGCCTGGGCGGTGAGGGCGAGGCGTTCGTCCCGGGCGATGGCGGTCCGCAGGCGGGCCAGGGTGAGTTTGCGACCAGACAGAAGGAGGGTACCGGGCATGGGGTTGCGGGGAATCAAAGCAGCTGGGAGGGATTTGAAAACTGTATTCCGGCGATTACGCCGTGTGGGGTAGTTATATCCTCCGGAGTGGCGGGGCGTGTCCCTGTACCCTGCTCTAGGCACAGCCGACAGGAAGTTAAGATTCTCGGGGCAAGCCCTGAGGTATTTGATCAATCCAACCCCAACTCACAATGCCTGCATTATGTGTGCTCATTTGTAGGAGCTTGCTTGCAAGCGATTCAGCATGTGGTCCGGCAACGGGCCATCCGAATCGCCTGCAAGCAGGCTCCTACATCCCAACTAAGCCGAAGCAAGCTTCGGAGTATTGGACCCATTGCGAATAAAAAGCCCGCCTTCGCGGGCGGGCTGAAACATTGGTCGCTCGACTGCGGCTCAGATCGCCTTCGGTAAAATGACCCCGTCGAATTCGATCGCATGGGGATGGTTGCGATTGTCCTTGGCCACCCCATGGCGCTTGCGCAGGCCCTGGTCGAGTTTGTCAACGAGCAGGTCGATGGCCTTGTAGCAATCGTCGGCATCCACGGTGGCGTTGATGTCGGGACCGCGCAGGATGATGTGCCCCTTGACGATGAACTGGTGTTCCCGGTCATGTTGGCGATCGCACTCCAGCTCGACCTTGATCCGCACGATGTGACCTTCGTGTCGAAACAGTCGCTCCATTTTTTCGCGCACGTGGGTTTTGAGCCCTGCCGTGAGTTCGAGATGGATGCCGGACACGATGATTTCGTGGGGATGCTCTGTATGGTTCATGATATTCCTATGGGTTAACGACACAAAGGGGGCGCAGGTTTAACCTGGCGGGGTTATTATCCCTGACGGTACAGCGATTCGCTTGACCGACCCGATCGTCATTGGGAATAAACCGCTTCATTCGACTAGCGCTACTGGTACTCCGGACCGTTTGGTTTGCAATCCTTCTCGGTTCGAAATGACATAAAAAACTTTGAATATCCCCGCGCATGCTTGACTCCCGTGAAATCCTCCCCCCGGCCAGCCCGCCGCTGGTCGATCCGGGGGACTTGCGCCGGTGGGTGATGCTGGACGACGAGCGCCTGCTGGTGATCGACAAGCCCGGCTGGCTGGTCTGTCACCCGTCAAAAAATGGCCCGTGGTCGAGTCTCGCCGGGGCGGTCCGGGAGGAGTTCAAGCCGGATGCCATCCGGCTCATCTATCGCCTGGATCGGGAGACCAGCGGGGTCATCATCCTCGCCAAAACCGAGGCCATGGGCCGCCGGCTGGGCAAGGCCGTGTTGCATCATCGGATCGGCAAGCTCTATGTCGCACTGCTGGAAGGGGAAATGTCCGAGTCGATCACGGTCAACCAGCCCCTCGGGCCGGATCTCGCGGCCAATGTGACAGTGAAATCACGGGTGGTCGCCGGGCCAGGCTCGCAGGAGGCCGTGACGATATTTCATCCCCTCACGGCGCGGGGTGGCTTTACCTTGGTGGGGGTGGAGTTGGTGACGGGACGGAAGCATCAAATCCGGGCTCATGCCGAATGGCTCGGCCGGCGGGTGGTGGGGGACAAGCTCTATGGTCCCGATCCGGGTCTCTATCTCGAGTTTGCCCAGCAAGGCTGGACGGCGCGGCATTCCGCGTTGCTCGGCATGACCCGGCAGGCGCTGCACTGTGCCGCCATTGATTTGCGTCCCACCGGCCTGGACTATCTGCTGCAGGCGCCCTGGCCGCCCGACATGGCCCGGTTCGCGGAGCGCAACCTGCAGCTGTCCGCGGTTGAGGCCCAGCGGCTGGTCGAAGCCTTTGTGGCGGCCAAGCTGCCCCGCCCGCCGTCCCCGGCCGGGGCCTAGCGGGGAGATATCCCGGAAGCCGCGGCCGGACAGGCCTTGATTAGTGTTTATTCGTGCCAATTAGTGGTTACCTCATTTCCCTTCCTATCATGTCTCAAGTCCGGGTCCGCTTTGCTCCCAGTCCCACTGGC
>SESH01017826.1_pt1 | contig 12066 bp, 4 predicted proteins | sample 3171561 | NCBI WGS metagenome assembly SESH01 (sample SAMN10866947, study PRJNA518727) | freshwater metagenome | biome: subpolar coniferous forest; feature: holomictic lake; material: water; isolation source: holomictic Lake 442 2011 16.5 m and 2014 13 m | place: Canada: near Kenora, Ontario
TACGGCCTGCTCCTGCTCGAGCAGACCATGCCGGCCCGCCTCGGCCACTACCCCAAGCCGGAGACCTCCCGCATCGCCGCGCACACCGACCGCGCCTGGGCCGACCTGCAGGACAACCTCGCCCAGTGCCTGCTCCCCGACGGCGGCTACCTCGAGGGGGTCTCCTACTTCACCTACACCGCGCGCCAGGCCTTCCTCTGCGCCACCCTCTACGCCCGCGGCCGCGGCCTCGACCCCCGCACCCTCATCGCCCCCGCCCTCCTCCGCACCGACCGCCTCGCCGAGATGCTCTACTCGACCGACGACCGCCAGGACATGCTGCTCGTCGCCGACTCCATGTTCCCGGTCAGCGAGGGCCTCGCCTTCCTCGCCTGGCTCATGCCGCAGTCCCACTGGGTCACCATCTACCGCAAGTCCATGCGCCGCGCCGCCGCCGCCCCCCTGCTGCTGGCCATGAGGCTCGACCGCGACATCCCCGCCGAGGGCCCGCCGCTGGCCCCGTTCTGCTCCATGCCCGACACCGGCATGATGTGCTCCGTCCGCCGCCACCAGGGCGAGCTCGTCAAACTCTTCATCATGGGCAACCGCTCCGGCGGCGACCACCAGCACGAGGACAAGGGCAGCTTCATCCTCGAGTTCGCCGGCGACAGCTTCGCCCTGGATTTCGGCGTCCTCGACTACGCCAATCCCGTCACCACCATGCTCAAGCACGCCGAGCGGCACACCATGCTCATCCCGTGGAGCGACGACGCGCGGCCGGCCCCCGCCAACCCGATCTTCGCCGACATCAAGCCGGAGGGCTCCGGCGATGCCACGCGGTTTCACGCCACCTTGGACGCCACGCCGGGCTGGGAGGGCTGGTTCACCCGCTGGCAGCGCACCTGGGACTCCCCCGCCCCCGACACCTTCGTCATCACCGACGAATGGGCCGTGGCGCAGGGCCGGGGCGTCAATTTTCTCTGGACCACCCACCTGCCGATGCGCCGCGAGGGCGACCGGATCATCATCGAGGGCCGGCGCGCCCGGGCCGAGCTGCAGATCCCGCCCGGCGTCGAGGCCGTGCTCGACGAACTCCCCCTGCAGGATCCGCGCCGCACCCGGGTCGACAATGTCTACCACGGCGCCAGCAACCGGCTGCTCGACTCCGTCGCGGCCCAGGCGCACGGCAGCCTGTTCGGCTGGAGCCACGCCGCCACCCAGCCGCGCCTCATCCTCAAGCAGGCCGGCCGCAGCGGCACCCTGCGCGTCGCCGTCCGCTTTAGCCTGAAGCCTTCCGCCTGACTCCTGCCCGGCCCCCATCAACCCGCCTTTCCTCTCCCATGCGCCTCACTCCCATCAACAGCGCTGAAGCGGTCTTTGAACCGTTCTTCGACGAGCACCTGAGCGAATTCAAGCAGTGGACGGTCGACGCCCCGGGCGCCACCGGCGCAAGCCAGATCCGCGGCTGGGCGTTTGTCATCATCCAGTGGACGATGCCCGCCCCCGACGGCCTCGTGCACCGGATGCGGCGCACGTATGCCCAGCCGGTCCCCTGCGCCGAGTACGACCGGCTGCTGGTCTGCTTCAACCTCCCGGACGAGACCGTGATGACCATCACGGCAGAGACTGACGCCGGCCCACGCTCACGGACAGGGGCTCCGACCGGGGCCACGAAGCGCGAGGAATGGGTCGAACTCCAAGGGGCCACCGAGATCCGTGCCCTCACGATTGAACTTCGCAGCGCGCTCCGCCGCGCCGGCTCGGGCTGGCTTTTGTGGATTGGTCTCCAGCACACCGAGCGCCTCAAGGCCCACCTGGCCCAGTGGGCCGGCTATGACGAGAAGTGGGACAAGTATCTCCAGCCGCCGGAGTTCGCACCCAAGTTCGAGCCGGCCTACGGCCTCATGATCACTGCGGCGGAACTCGCGGACGTCCGGCGCGAGTTTGCCGACTCGCCGGTCACGGGGGAACTGCGCGCCATGGGTGAGCGCGCCCTGGGCGAACGGCCCGAGTCCCTGATTGGCGAGAACCTGAATTACTGGAGCTTCAATGGCTTTCGCCGCGAGCGCGACACGGGCAAGATGCTCTCGCTCCACGGCTCGTTTGCCGCCCAGGCGGGCGTCCTGTGGCAGGACAAGGCGCTCTGCCGCCTCGCGGCGCGCTTCGCGATCAGCCTGGTGCATTGCGATCACTGGGAGGACATCTTCTTCGCCCACATGCGCGGCAGCACCTGGGAGCAACGCGGGGGCGTCCCCTCCATCGGGGCCTGGGACTGCGCGGTGATTCTTGATCTCTGCGGCGAATGGTTCACGCCGCTCGGCCGCCAGTTGGTCCTGCGCCGCCTCGCCACCGAGGCGCATGGGGGCATGTGCCAGGCCTCGTGGTGGTGGGAATACATGTACCACACCAACCAGATGGCCTGGATCTCGCCGGCGCGGATCTACGCCCTCTTGGTCCTGGAGCGCGAGATGCCCGCCAGCCTCGGGCCCTATCCGAAGCCGGCGCACTCCCGCGTGGCACCCCACACCGACATCGCCTGGGCGAACCTGGTCGAGAACATCGGCCTCGCGGTGCTGCCAGGCGGCAATTACCTCGAGGGGGTCAACTATTTCACCTGGACCGCCCGCCAGGCGATCCTCAGTGCCCAGCTCTATGCCCGCGGCCGCGGCCGCGATCCGCGCGACTTCGTCCCCCGCACCCTGCTCGACACCGACCAGTACGCGGAAATCCTCTACTCCACCGACGACGGCCAGGAAATGATCTTGGTCTCTGACGCCTGCCAGACCGGCGGCGAAGGGACGGCCTTCCTCGCGTGGCTCCTGCCACAGTCCCACTGGGTCACCATTCTGCAGAAGCAGCTTAAGCGCGCCGGCGCGGCACCCTTCCTCCTCGCCCTGCGGCTGGCCCGCGAAGTCCCCGCCCAGGGTCCGGCGTTCAAGCCCTTCCTCGAGATGCCGGGCGTGGGTCTCATGTCATCCGTGCGCCAGTTGGGGCCGGAACTTGTGAAGCTCCTCCTCCTGGGGAACAAGGCCGGCGGCGACCACCAGCACGAGGACAAGGGAAGCTTTGTCCTGGAGTGCGCGGGCGACAGCTTCGCCTTCGACTTTGGCGTCGTCGACTATGCGAACCCCGTGAACGAGCTCCTGAAGCATTGCCAGCGCCACAACATGCTGACCCCCTGGAGTGACGATGCGCGGCCCAAGCCCGCCAACCCGATCATGGCCGACGTGACCCCTCAGGGCGCCGGCGACGAAACCAAGTTTCACGCCACCTTGGATCTCCGGCCCGGCTGGGAGGGTTGGTTCACCCAGTGGCAGCGCACCTGGGATTCGCCGACTCCCGACACCATCATCCTCACCGACCACTGGGAAGTGGCCCAGGGCCGGGGCGTCATCTTCCACTGGACCACGCGCTTGCCCATGCGGATCGAGGGCGACCGCGTCGTGATCGAGGGCCGCCGCGCCATCGCGGAAATTTTAATTCCTGCCGGGGTCGAGGCGCAGCTTGAGCATCTGCCCCTGCAGGACCCAAGGCGCACCGCCGTGGAGCAGGGCCGGCGCGACATCATCCAATTTGGCTGGAAGCTGGCCGAGACCCAGCCGCGCCTCACCCTGAGGCAGGCCGGACGCCGTGGCACCCTGCGGGTGGAAGTCCGCCTGCGACTCAAACCCGCCGCCTCGCTCGGGGCCAAGCCTTGATCGCCGGTCCATCCGACCCTTGCGCCCCACTCCCATCAACAGTGCCGAAGCGATCTTTGAGCCGTTCTTCGATCACCCGCTGAGCGAAGTCGACCAGTGGAGTTTCGATGCGCCGGGGGCCACGGGCGCAAGCCAGACGCCCGGCTGGGCCTTCATCATCTTCCAATGGACCCTGCCCGCTCCCGACGGCCTCGTGCACCGGATGCGGCGCACCTACCCCCAGCCGGTCCCCTGCGCCGAGTACGACCGGCTGCTCGTCTGCTTCACCTTGCCGGAGGAGGCCGTGATGACGATCACGGCGGAGACCGCGATGGGCCCACGCGAGCGAACGAGCGCCCCGGCCGGGCCCACGCGCCGGGAGGAATGGGTGGACCTTAATGGCGCCCGCGAGATCCGCGCCCTCACGATCGAGGTGCGGAGCCCGCACCGCCGGGCGGGTTCGGGCTGGCTCTTGTGGATCGGGCTCCAGCACACCGAGCGCCTCAAGTCCCACCTGGCACAGTGGGCCGGCTACGATGAAAAATGGGACCAGTATCTTAAGCCGCCGGAATTCGAACCCACGTTTGAGCCCACCTACGGCCTCCTGGTCAACGCGGCGGAGCTCGCCGCAGTGCGGCGCGAGTTCGACGGCTCGCCGGTCACGGATGAGTTGCGCCTCGTGGCCGAGCGCGCCCGGGTGCTGCGGCCCGAGTCCATGATCGGCGAGAACGTGAAGGCCTGGGCCTCCAATGTCTTCGGCCGCGAGCGCGACATGGGCAAAGTGATCTCGCTGCACGGCGCGAACGCGGCGCAGGCGGGCGTATTCTGGAAGGACAAGGAACTGTGCCGGCTCGCCGCCCGCTTCGCCCTGAGCCTCGTCCACTGCGAGCACTGGGAGGACATCTTCTTTGCGCACCTGCGCGGCAGCACCTGGGACCAGCGGGGCTTTGTGCAGGCAATCGGCTCCTGGGACTGCGCCCTGATCCTCGACCTCTGCGGCGAGTGGTTCACGCCCCTTGGCCGCCAACTGATCCTGCGCCGCCTGGCCGCCGAGGGCCACGGCGGGATGTGCCAGGCCTCGTGGTGGTGGGAATACATGTACCACACCAACCAGATGGCCTGGATCTCGCCGGCGCGGATCTACGCCCTCTTGGTCCTGGAACGCGAGATGCCGGTCGCCCTCGGGCCCTATCCGAAGCCCGCGCACTCCCGCGTGGCGCCGCATACGGACATCGCGTGGGCCAACCTGGCGGAAAACATCGGCCACGCGCTCCTGCCCGACGGCGGCTACCTGGAGGGACCGATGTATTTCACGTGGACGGCGCGCCAGGCGATTTTGGGCACCCTGCTCTATTCCCGCGGCCGCGGGCGCGCTCCGCGGGACTTCGCCCCACCCTCCCTCCTGCGCACCGGCCGGCTGGCCGAGATGCTCTACTCGACCGACGAGGGCCAGGAGATGATCTTGACCGGCGATGCCGTGGTCACGCTGGGCGAAGGCGTCGCCCTCCTCGCGTGGCTCCTCCCGCAGTCCCACTGGGTCACGATCCTGCGCAAGCAGCTGCGGCGCGCCGGGGCCCCGCCCTTCCTCCTCGCCCTGCGGCTCGCCCGCGAGGCGCCCGCCGAGGGTCCGCCGTTGGCGCCCTTCCTCGAAATGCCCGACACCGGCTTGATGTGCTCGGTGCGCCGCCTCGGGCCCGAGTTCGTCAAGCTCCTCCTCATGGGCAACAAGGCCGGCGGCGACCACCAGCATGAGGACAAGGGGAGTTTCGTCCTCGAATGCGCCGGCGACAGCTTCGCCTTCGACTTCGGCGTCGTCGACTACTCCAACCCCGTCACCGACCTGATGAAGCACGCCCAGCGGCACAACATGCTCACCCCCTGGTGCGACACCGAGCGGCCCAAGCCCAAGAACCCGATCCACGTCGACGTGAAGCCCCACGGCACCGGCGACGCCACCCGGTTCCACGCCACCATGGACCTGCGCCCCGGCTGGGAGGGCTGGTTCACCCAGTGGCAGCGCACCTGGGAGTCCCCCGCCCCCGACACCTTCGTCATCACCGACGAGTGGGCCGTGGCGCAGGGCCGGGGCGTCCTCTTCCACTGGACCACCCAGCTGCCCATGCGCCTCGCGGGGAACCGCGTGCTCATCGAGGGCCGCCGCGCCGTCGCGGAGCTGAGCTTCCCCGAGGGCGTCGAGGCCCGGATCGACCAGCTGCCGCTGCAGGACCCGCGGCGCACCGCCACGGAACAGGACCGCCGCGACCTCATCCAGTTCGGCTGGAAGCTCGCCGCCACCCAGCCCGTCCTCACCCTCCGCCAGGCCGGCGCCGCCGGCGTGCTCCGCGTCGCCGTCCGCCTCTCGCTCCAGCCCGCCGTTTGACCCCTCCCCCCGGGGGCCGCGCCGGGCGGTTTTCGGCGATCGGCCGGGACTCCGGCCGCCGGCCCGGGTTTGTCATACAGGTAGCATGATAAACCCGTTGCCCGCCACTTTCGGTTGCCCGATACCCAAGCCCGCCAAGCCGATCACCCCATCGCTTCGAGCCATTGGGTGGGTCGTTTATGTGAGTCAAACCCTAGCTACGAATAGCCCATGAAATCCCGTATGAAAACCCCGCTACAATTGATCCACGGCTTTGGCCGTGCGTTATTGTTTGTCACCGCCGGCGCTGCCGCCGCGTTCGCCCAAACAGCCGCCAAGCCCCTCCCGGCTGACGCTATCGCCACCGCCAAAGAGGAAGAGGCCGTCAAGCTCTCACCCTACGAGGTGAACGCCAGCAAGGACTACGGCTACCGCAAAACGAGCACGACCACCACCTCCCGCACCGCGGTCGCGGTGATCGAGAATCCCCAGGCCGTGGAAATTCTCTCGGGCGAGCTCCTGCGCGACATGCACATCGCGCTGCCCAAGGAAGTCTTCCGCTACACCAGCACCGTCCTCGTGGGTGAGTCCGAAATCGGCCAGGCGAACCTCTACAACATGCGCAGCTTCCAGCTGCCCATCTTCTACAACGGCCTGGCGCTCGCCAGCTCGTTCTCGCTCACGCCCATCATCCCCGTCGACAATCTCGAGCGCGTTGAGATCGCGAAGGGCCCGGTGGCGCTGTATTTCACCAACTCCACCCCCAATGGCGTCGCGAACTTCGTCACCAAGAAGCCGCAGTTCATCAATGCCACGGAGTACCGCATGACCGTGGGCAGCTACAACTTCAACAAGGCGCTGCTGGATACCCAGTACGTCATCAGCAAGAAGAAGGGCTTGGCCATGCGCGTGATCGCCTCCTACCAGGACACGAATGGCCGCATTGATGATCAGCATGCCTCACTGGCCTTCATCGACCCTTCCTTCTCGTTCAAACCGAACGACAAGTTTGAGTTCAACGTTGAATACAACGATACGATCCAGAAGTCGCCTTATGCCACCTTCTTTTGGGGAAATGGCGCCGTCAATCCCCAGTATTGGAAGGATATCATGACTCCTTCGTCGCAGCTCGTCTCATACATGCAGTCGGCCTATAACCTGCCGGATGCGACCGCCGCGCTCGCCAAGATCAACGAGCGCTGGGGTTATCCCGCCGCCCCCAACGGTTCGACCCAAGGTACCGTCCAGAACACCTACATGACCAACTGGTCGAACGACATTTACGGCATGACCGGCACCGCTCCGGCTTACATGAGCGGCTCGTCCATCGACTTCTGGCGCTTCTCTCCCCGGGGCGACAGAATGCCCATTGCGGGCCCGGATTCGAACTTCGACGGCGACGCCCAGATGGCCGACGCCTCGATGGTCTTCACCCCGCTGGAGAACCTCTCGTTCCGCTACCACTGGCTGCACATGGTCAATAACACGGCCTTCACCCGCCAGCTCTACACGCCGGACGCCGGCCTGCGCCCGGACGGTCGGGTCATCGCCATGAATTACGCCGGTGCCATCTCGTGGACGCCGCACCGCTACGGCACCTCCGATGCCCAGCAGTTCGACGCGAACTACTCCATCGAGGCCGCCAACATCAAGCACAGCTTCATGTTCAGCTACGAAATCGACCACACCAAGGCGACGATCGACAACGTCTCCACCGACCTGACCAAGGGCGGCACCGGGGTGGGTTATAACGGCGTGGCCCTCTCGGGGAACTCCTCGTATTTCCACTTCGACCCGTGGGGCGCCACCGCCCCGCAGGGCATCTACAAGGTCGTCTCGTCCGGCCCGGTCCAGACCAACGTCTCGATCAGCAACTTCAAGGCGGCCTCCATCAGCTACCGCGGCTCCGCCCTCAACAACCGCCTGAACGTGATGGCCGGCATGCGCCGCTCGACGCTCGTGAACACGGGCCGCAAGGACAACAGCCCCACCCTCGGCGGCATCTTCGAGGTCGTGAAGGGCATTCACGCCTTCGCCTCGTGGAGCGAAATGTCGACCTTCACCAACCAGATGAGCGTGGTCGGGCCCGGCCTCCTGCCTTCCGACAACGCCCACCTGCTGGATAACGTCGCGGAAAAGGGCTACGAATGGGGCGTCAAGACGGACTTCAACGACAGCGAGTTCTCCGGCACGTTGTCCGTCTACCGCGACGAGCGCGATGGCATCGTCCAGCTCGACTTCTACAAGTCGATCAACGATCCCCGCAACCAAGGCTCCAACATCACCACCACGCAGGCCCAGCCCTACGTCAACGGCGGTGTGCTGCGCGCCGAGGGTATGGAGCTCGACCTCACCTGGACGCCGAGCCGGAAGTTCCAGCTGATCACCAACTACGCCTGGCAGTACACGGCTAAGGTGGTCTCGGACAAGACGCTCAACCCGAACACCCCGGGCGCCTTGGCCAACCAGAAGGCCCGCCTCCGCCTGGTGAAGTCCCCGGAACACCGCGGCAACATCATCGGGAAGTATAACTTCACGAACGGCGCGCTGAAGAACCTCAGCATCGGCGGTGCGCTCCGCATGACCGCCGCGTATAACGTCACCCAGGGCGTTTCGAACTTCGTCATCGTGCCGTCGGAAAATATCCTGGATCTGTTCGCGAACTACACGACGACGATCTCGGAGGTCCCCACGGACTTCCAGCTCAACGTCATCAACGCGACGAACAAGGTCAACGACATCACGCGCAGCAATGGTCTGGAACTCCGCCTGACCACGGGCGTGCGCTTCTAATCGGGTTTCACACGGCGGCACGGGAGAGACCGCTCTCCCGTGCCGCTTTTTTCTCGTTAGGTCGGTTTTCCTGTTTGCATCGGTGTTAAGTCAGCGGCCGCTCGCCGGCCGCCCCGGGGATCGCAGGACCAGGGCGACACGCCCGGCTGCTCGTCCCCCCTCTTTTTTCATGGCTGCTCCCACCCTCCGGTCACCGGTCCTGCTCAACGAGGCCGAGGCCATCATTGAGCCCTTCTGGGACGAGCATCTTTCCCCCCTTGCCCACTACGCGCTGACCGCCCCGGGCTCCCCCCGGCCGTCCCGCGCGCGGACCCGCGCCCCGGCCCACGTCAGCACCGTGGGCATCGCCCCCGAGGCCCCGCCGGCCTTCGGTCCGCTGCCCCCCGACCAGATCCGCGCCAGCCAGTTCTGGTGCTTTGTCACCCTCGCCTGGGACCGCTTGCCCGCCGCCAAGCCGGCCCGGCGCCGCGCCGCCACGCCCCTGCTGTCGTTTACCCGCGACCTGCGCGTCACCCTCACCGGCTACGACCGGCTGATGGTCCGCGCCGCCTGCCCCAAACACGTCACCCTCACCGTCGTCGCCACGGTCGACGGCGTCGAACGCACCCTGATCGACGCGGAACCGGGACGCGGCAGCGCGCATGAGTTCGAGGGCGTCGTCCGCGGCACCACGCTCGAGCGCATCCGCCTCACCATCGCCTCCGCCCGCGACGGCATGGATGAGCTCTGGCTGTACTGGATCGGCTGCGCCCACGGCGCGCGGCGCAAGGCCATGCTGGCCCGCACCCCCCCCTTCCGTCCGGACTGGACGGGCTGGCTGCACGCGGAGGGCTCCGCCGTGGACTACACCCCGCGGTTCGGCCTCTACTTTGACGCCAAGGAGCTGGAGGCCCTCCGGCACAAGGCGCTGTCCCCGCTCTACCAGCCGATCATGGACCAGCTCCGCGCCGCCGCGCGGGACGCCATGAACGACTCCCGGACGCCGGAGGCGCAGATCGGGCGCTTCCTGGGCTCGGGGGACATCTGGTCCATCCAGTCGCGGGAGCGGGACGCCAACACGCGCTCCTTCCACATCGACGCGCCGGTCTGCGCGTTTGTCGGGCTGATCGACAAGGATCCGGCCTGCCTGCGCTTCGCCGCGCGGATCGCCGTGAGCCTCGCCCACACCACCACCTGGGCCCCGCACTTCATGCAGAGCTTCCCCGGCTCGACCTGGGATACCCGCGGGTTCCCCGAGGCGCATGTGACGGCCGGGGTCGCCCTCGCCCTCGACTGGGCGGGCGCGTGGTTCACCCCGCAGGGGGAGCACCTCGTGCGGTACGCCATCGCCCACAAGGGACTGCCGCGCATCCGCGAGGCCTTTCTCCAGTACGAGTATATGTGGAACTGCAACCAGCACCACATGATCGGGCTGGGGCGGATCCTCGGCCTCCTCGTCCTGCAGCGGGCCTGGCCGCGCACCATGGCTGACATCGATGTCTGCGAGCGCGACCTCTACGAGATCATCGACCGCTACATCCAGCCCGACGGCTCCACCAACGAGGGGGTCGGCTACTGGTCCAACAGCTTCCGCGCCTCCCTGCCCGCCCTCGCCGCCCTCGCCCGCCTGCGCGGCAAGGACCTCCGGGCCATGATTCCCCCCAAGCTGCGGTTGATGGACAACTACATCGCCTCCCTCCTCTCCACCGCGGGCGAGCCGGGTTCCTACCACCCCATCGCCGACACCGTCGGCGACACCGTGGCGGTGGACGCCATCGGCATGCTCGCCGCCGCCCTCGGCACGCCCCTGTGGCAGGGGCTCATGGCCGACTGCCTCCGCCGCGGCAAGAAGGTCAAGCGCGACTGGTCCTTCGACGGCTGCTTCGCCGTGATCCACGGCCCGGCCCGCTGCCCCGAGGAGGCCGTCCACCTCCCCGCCTTCACCAAGCTCGCCAAGGCGGGCACCGTCTCCAGCTTCCGCCTCCTCGGCGAGACCAGCGTGCGACTGTTCCTCGTCGGCGCCATGGAGGGCGCCGGCCACTGCCACCGGGACAAGGGCTCGTTCATCCTCGAGGCGGGCGGCGAGCCCTTCGCCATCGACCGGGGGGCCGTGCCCTACGAGGACGCCGCCAACCTGCCATTCATGAAGAGCGAGATCGCCCACAACCTGGCGGTGCCCGCGGGCTGCGCCCAGCAAAACCCCTCGCCCCACGCCGCCGACTGGATCGCCCGGGGCGACGGCACCTCCCTCACCGCCAAAATCGACACCAGCCGGACCTGGCTGTCCCCCGTGCTCGCCTGCCACCGCAGCCTGGTCTCGCCCACCCCCGACTGCCTGGAGATCATCGATGAGTTCGAGCTCGCCCAGCCGCTCCCCGTGACCTTCTTCCTGCACTCGCCCCTCCCGATGCGCGCCCGCCCGGGTCAGGCCTCGATCCGGGGCACCGGCCTCACCCTCGAAATCACCGCCGCCTGGTCCGTCGCCGGCACCACCGCCGCCTGCGGCGTCAGCTGGAACTACACGCCGATCAACCGGCTCGCGCTGGTCTCCGCCCCGGCCCGGCGGCACCGGCTGGTCACCCGGCTCCAGCTCAAACGCCCGGAAGCCGGACCCAAGGCCCGGGCGTGACCGCCCCGCGCCGTCCCTCGCATTTTAGGTCTGGGCATCTTCCCGGGTCTGGGGAAAAATTCTCCGTCCCGCCGCCTCGTCGCTAGCGTTCGCCCGGCCGCTCCCGCCTCCCCTCACGCTCACCTCCCCGCTCCCTCTCTCGCCCTTATGCCGCCACCTGCCAGCCCGGACCCGTCGCCGGACGCACCCTTGGCCGCCCCGGCGGCCCCGGCCGGCCCGAAGCTCTACAAGGTTGGCACCCTCACCTACACGAAAACCGCCCTGCTTCAGGTGGCCTTCTGGATGCTGTGGGGCGATTTCATCTTCCAACTGCTTGAGTCGATGCCGACCGTCACGCCCCTGCTCCTGCGGTGGCACGGGGCGAGCGACCTGCTGATCGGCCTGGCCGGCAGCCTGTCCTCCGTCGTCTCCTTCCTCTGGTACCCGGTCGTCGCCACGCAGAGCGACCGGCACCGCGGTCCCCTCGGCCGGCGCCGGCCGTTCCTCCTCTGGTTCGCCCCGCCCGTGCTGCTCAGCCTCATGCTGCTCGGCGCCGCCAAGCCCGCCGGCGTCTGGCTGCACCGCTTCCTCTCCGCCTTCGGCGGCGACACCTTCACCGTCGCCGGCTGCTCCATCGCCTGGATCATGGGCTGCGTCGTCGTCTTCCTCCT
>SESH01030050.1_pt1 | contig 12061 bp, 10 predicted proteins | sample 3171561 | NCBI WGS metagenome assembly SESH01 (sample SAMN10866947, study PRJNA518727) | freshwater metagenome | biome: subpolar coniferous forest; feature: holomictic lake; material: water; isolation source: holomictic Lake 442 2011 16.5 m and 2014 13 m | place: Canada: near Kenora, Ontario
ATTTCCGACCTCGGCCAAGGTCTTCTTGCCGGGCGGAAATATACCCAACGAGGGCGACCTGTTGATACAGAAGGATCTGGCCAACACCATGAAACGTCTGGTCAGTGCCGAACAGAGTGCCATCAAGTCCGGAAAGAGCCGCAGTCAAGCCTTGATGGCCGCCTACGATTATTTCTATACCGGCGAGCTATCCAAGGAGATCGTTGCCTTCTATAAGGAAAACGATGGGCTTTTTACCGCCAAAGACCTTGCCGACTACAAGCCGGTCTGGACCAAGCCGGTACATACCAAATACAAGGACTACGACGTCTACAGCAACAACGCTCCGTCCCGGGGTGGCATTCAGACGGTCATGATTCTCAACATCCTTGAAGCCTTCGACCTCAAGAAAATGGGGCACAACAGCGCCGAGTACCTCCATCTGATCGCCGAAGCGATCAAACTGGTCAACGCCGATGTTTACAAGTTTGTCGGCGATCCGAAATTCGTGAAGATCCCCCTCGAAGGAATGCTGTCGAAAGAGTACGCCGCAGAGCGTCGCAAGCTCATCAACAAAGACAAGGCGCTTGCCTTTGGCACGCCCGGCAATCCGGCGGCTTCGCAAAAGTCCGCCCTCGCCGAACCGTTAGAGCCACCGGTGATGAACCGGGCTGCTCTCAGCCTTGCCAGCGCAAGCGTGGCCTCGTACCTTGACGACACCAATACGACCCACATCGACATCTATGACAAGGACGGAAACGCGGTCGCCTGCACGCCCACCATTGGCACTTTCGGGACCAAGGTCGTGGTTGGCAATACCGGGATGATCTTCCACAATGCGACCCGTTTCGGATCATTTTCGCCGTACAAGGGTGACGCGAATTTCATTGACGGCGGTAAGACATCGCTGCTGAACAACTCACCGCTGATCGCCTTGAAAGGCGGTAAGCCGGTGATGGTCTGGGGTACGCCTGGCGGCGAGGGAATCGGCCAGCTTCAATTCCAGGTTTTCCTCAACGTTGTCGAGTTCGGCATGGGCATCCAGGACGCCATCGAAGCTGTTCGGATGCAACTGGTGGCCAAGCCGGACTTCTACAAGCCTGAACTGGTAAGCCCACGCTTCGAATCGCGCCTGCCAGTTGAGACGCGCAAGGCACTTGAGGCCAAGGGCCACCAGGTCCAGGTCATGAAAGAGGAGTTCGAACAGGACCTGGGCGGCATGCAGGGAATCTTGATCAATCAGAAGACCGGCGTGTTAAAAGGTGGAGCCGATCCTCGCAGAGGCGGCTCGTCCCTGGGTTATTGAAAGCTTGCGTAGGCCCGGTTTGTTGCATGATGCAAGTTCACTGTTTTGGAGATAGAGACACATGAAAGAGGGAATTACCCGTTTATCAGGACTGTTCTCACGGATGGTCTTGCTCTCGTTAGCCTGCATTGCTGCCACCGTGTGGGCGGCACCAGGCAGCTTCAAAGCCGAGATGCCCTTTGCGATTTCGTCGTGCGGCCAAAGTCTGGATGCCGAGACCGTGAGTCTGCTGGCCAAGCGCAACAAGCTGGATCACAGCTTCAACAATGTGCTCAAGGCCAGCGAGCTGAAGGGGATCAAGACACTTGTGATAGCCATGGGAGGGAGTGCCAAGGGACTGGGTGAAGCTGGTATTGACGAGAAGGGCGAGCTGACACGAGTGGCGGCCCTGCTGGATGCCGCCAAGAAGAACAACATCAAGGTGGTCGCTGTTCATGTCGGAGGTGATTCGAGAAAGGGCGCACTCTCCGACAAGTTTATTGACCCGGTCGTGGCCAAGGCGGATTTCATGATCGTCACCGAAGACAGTGACAAGAGTGGGTCATTTACAAAATCCGCTCAGGCCAGGAAGATTCAGATCGCCGTTGTGAAGAAGGCAACCGATGTCGGAACTGCCTTGAAGGATATTTTCACCAAGTGACGGTTTGGCGTATCGCGCTGTGCGACCGCTTCGGCAAACCACGTCCCGCTGTTGATGTGCCCCCAGGTCTGAGAGGCGTTTTTGTCGTACCTTGCCCTGTTTTTTTTCGTCATCGTCGGCTATCTGGTGCTTGAACGGATCCGGCACGAACAACGCCTGAAGCGAATCAAGATCCGCATCCACGTCAACGGCACCAGAGGCAAGTCGTCTGTCACCCGACTGATCGCAGCAGCATTGCGCCGCTCCGGGATCCGTACGCTGGCAAAGACCACCGGCATGGTCCCCGAACTGATTCTGCCCGACGGCACTCGCGAGACGATTCGGCGCTGGGCTCCGGCCAACATACTTGAGCAGTTGAAAGTGATCCGTCGAGCAGACCAACTGCAGGTGGATGCCGTCGTGATTGAATGCATGGCACTCGATCCGGTTCTGCAGTTCGTTTCCGAGACGAAACTGATTCGATCGACTATTGGAGTGATTACCAATGTCCGCCCCGACCACTTTGAGGTGATGGGTGGCAACCTGGACGACATCGCCAGAGCCCTGTCGCAAACCCTACCCGAGCGCGCAACGTTGATCACCGCCGACGCCGCTTACTTTCCCCTCTTTAGTTCTTTGGCTCGCACGGTACAGACCGACGCAATTCTGGCTGACGCCGAGACAATCTGCATCCCGGATGAGTGGCAGGGCCACTTGATATTCAGGGAAAACCTCGCGATTGCGAAGCAGGTTTGTTCGCAGCTGGCACTTGATCCAGCGCTTGTTGATTCCATTCTGGCCGACGAGTGTTCCTTATCGGAAAGCAGCGTCATATTTACGCGGTCCATTGATTCAAGAAAGATCTGCTTCATAGATGCCTTTTCGGCCAACGACATTGAATCAACCCGGATCATTCAGAACTGGGCGTTCGCCCGGACGCACTGCCCCAAGCCCTGGATTGCGCTCTACAACAACCGCCAGGACCGTCCGCTGCGGATGCGTTCCTTCGCCGGTTTTCTGGCGCAGGCGTCCCGTTACGACTGCGTAGCCGTCGTTGGAGACAGTCTTGGTCTGGCCACCCGGTACCTCAGCCAATCTTTGCCTGGCAACAGCGTGCTGCCAATCCGCAGCTCTACGCCCGAACTCGTCATTGATGAACTGTTCAAGAAATTGTCTTGCCCCGAGTTCACCATCGTCGGCATGGGCAATGAAAAGGGAGCGGGACTGCTCCTGTCCCGGTTCTTCAGGGGAAGTGTGAAAGCATGAATCTGGTTGAATCGATAACCATCGGACTCGTTTTCGGGTTTGTCTTCTACGAATGGATCGGCTTGTCAGCCGGAGGCTTTGTTGTCCCCGGCTACATAGCGCTGCAACTCACCAACCTCCCGGTTTTGGCCGGTACGTTGAGCATCAGTGTGCTGACCTACGCCTCGGTGAAGCTGTTTTCGCGTTACACCATTCTGTTTGGCCGGCGGCGCTTCATCTTGACGGTCCTGGTGGGTTTTAGCTGGCAGTGGGTATTCAAGTTGCTGGTTGTCCAGCAATTCAATCTGGCGAGCGAAACTGACAGCCTTGGCTTTATTGTTCCCGGACTGATTGCCAATGAAATGGATCGCCAGCGCGTTCTGCCCACACTCATGGCCTTGCTGATCATCTCGGTGCTGGTCCGACTCGCCTTGATCGGTTTAGGTTTGCTGCGATGAAAACACAGTCCATGAAACGATTCCTTCTGCTCTTGCTGCTGGCGCTGTGCGCCTTCGTTACCTTGGCGAAGGCGGCCACCACCGAGTTTGAACCCGGTCCCGGAAGCTTCACCTTCACCGATCAAAAGGGAGACCCCCAGAAGCCGATCCAGGTCTGGTATTTCAAGCCGCCCTCGTATAGCGGTTCAACTCCGATACTCTTTGTCATGCATGGAATGCAGAGAAATGCCCGGGAGTACCGTGATCAGTGGATCTCTTACGCCCGGCAGTTTGGCGCTCTGCTGGTAGTGCCTGAGTTCTCCGAAAAAATCTATCCGGGTGAAGGCTATGCCCAGGGAAACATGTTCGATTCCAGCTTGCGACCGATTCCAGAAAACCGATCCGGATTCGCGCTTGTCGAACACCTTTTCGACTACGTGCGCACGCAAGGCAACAACCAAAGCATTGACTATTGCCTCTACGGTCACTCCGCCGGCGGCCAGTTCGTCCACCGCATGCTGCTGTTCAAGCCCGATGCACGCATCAGGCGTGCAGTTGCTGCCAACCCCGGCTTCTACACATTGCCGCGTTTCGTCGAGGAATTCCCTTACGGGCTCGAAAAGACCGGCCTGCCTGGCGAAACGATCCAGCAGGCATTCGGCAAGGAGTTGACCCTTCTCCTCGGCGAGCGGGACACCCTCGAAAACCAGAAGAGTCTGAACAAATCTGTCGGCGCCATGAAGCAGGGCAGCCAGCGGTTTGCCCGTGGCATGAACTTCTTCAAGGTCGCCCAGCAAGAGTCGCTGACACGAGGAATTTCGCTCGAATGGAAATTGCAGACTGTGCCCGGTGCTGGCCATTCCAACAGTCAGATGGCGGCAGCGGCCGCTCGGATATTTTTTGAGAGCAGCAGGCAATAGCGGTCCTGCGGTGCAAGATCGTGAATTCTGAAATATTGAAGTGATGAGGAGTGATTGTTAATGTCTCAAACCATGCAGGCAACCCTGCTTTTCCTGGAGATGGCTGTCGTATTTGCCGCGGCGCAGCGATTTTTCAATCTGACGACCGTCCTGTCCCTGCTTCTGGCTGCCATCGCCGGCTCCCTGTCATCAGGGTTTGACATTCCAACCTCACTGCACCACATCATCGAGGGCTCCTTCACATTCTTCTACATCGCGCTCATCATCATCACTGGCACGCTGTTCGTCGAGGTGCAGAAAGAGTCGGGCGCCTTCGACGCGATGGTGCGAACCCTGATCGTCCGGTTCTACCGTTATCCCAAAGTGCTTCTGGTTCTCCTCATGTTTCTCATCATCTTGCCGGGCGCCCTCACCGGGCCCGGGGCAGCCGGTGTCATCGCCCTTGGAGGCATCGTTGCGCCGGTGCTGATGAGCATGGGCATACCCCTGTCCAGAATCGTTGCGTTCCTGGCCATTGGCGGCGTGCTGGGTGATTTCGCGCCGCCTATCAATATCCCGGCCATGATCATCTCGTCAGGGATCAACATGCCCTACGTTGGATTCTTTATTCCGCTCGCCATATTGACGGTGCTGCTGGCCATCACTGCAGCCCTCTTTGTCGGCGCCAAGCATGTCAAGGCGCATCTCGATGTGGATGAAATGCTCAAACCGCTGCCAACCGTGCCGGAAAAAATGAAGGGACTCAGAATCATTGCCCCGCTGCTTGTCTTTGCCCTGCTGATGGTTGTCGCAAGGGTGTTGCCACATCAGTTTCCGCCGATGGGCGTTCCACTGATGTTCCTGGTGGGCACCGCCGTTGCCCTGCTGCTTTCCAGAAAGATGAACTTTCTGAAGCTGTCGAGCGACGTTGTCAAACGCACCCTGCCGGTCACCGGCATTCTTGTTGCCGTGGGACCGCTGGTGCAGGTGATGTCGGCAACCGGGGTCAAGGGCTTGTTCGTGATCACTGCCATTACGGTTCCAACGATGGTGCTGTATGCGGCCCTGTTTGTTGGCCTGCCTCTTTCCGGTAGCGTGCTCGGGACGCTGGGCGCAGCCTCGATTCTGGGCGTTCCGTTCATGCTGGCCCTGCTAGGGCGCGATCCGATCATTGCAACCATCGGTATCAGCCTGATTGCCGCTTTGGCCACGCTGACTCCACCAACGGCCATCACCGGAAAAGCCGCCATCATGGTCACCGATTTCAAGGGTAGCTATGCAACCGTTCTAAAACATTGCGTGGTGCCGCTTCTGGTCATCGATGTGATCGGAATACTGATGGTTATCTTTGCGGATAGCCTGAGCTTTCTTATTAATTGAACTCAAATGAGGTACCTGCCGTGATACTTACCTTGTATAGATTGCTCTGCGTTTTCATCGCCGCGATCATTGTCTGGAACATGTTCAAGTCAGACAAGAACCAGGAAAAGATTGTCTATTCTTTCCTGATCATTCCCTTGCTGCTGCGTGTGTTTCTTGTCAAATAGGGAGACTTTGATGTTCCCGAAATTACCCCTATCGCTCATCCTTCTGACAACAACGCTGCTCTTGACCGGTGTCTTCGGAAAGGATTTTCTGAAACTGCATGAGCGTGAGCCGGTGGTTCAAGGCCCGGGTGTTACCAGGGTCGGCAAGTTGAGCGCTTATCTTCCAGCGCTGAAGAATACCGCCGGAGATACCGACGTGTATTACCTCGAAGGCAAAGAAGCGGGCGCCACCGTCTTTGTGATGGGCGGGGTTCATGCCAACGAATCGGCCGGCATGTTGTCGGCAGTACTTCTTGTTGAAAATGCAATCGTGAAGTCCGGGCGCTTGATCGTGGTTCCACATGCCAACGAAAGCAGCTTTACCAACACGGCGCCATCAGAGGGGGTTCCCACACGCTTCGAAATCAAGACGGCGGGTGGAACAAGATGGTTCCGCTACGGCGACCGGTTGACCAATCCGATCGACCAGTGGCCAGACCCTGAGGTCTACGTTCACTATCCAAGCGGTCAACTTCTTTCTGACTTCGAAGTGCGCAATCTGGACCGATCATTCCCCGGTCGGGCAGACGGCAACTTCACCGAAAAAGTGGCCTTCGCTTTGACTGAACTTGTGCGCAGGGAAAATGCCGACCTATCCATTGATCTTCATGAGGCCAGGCCAATGAACCCGATCGTGAACTGCATCATTACCCATGAGCGTGCCAAGAAGTTGGCAGCCCTGGCATCGATCGATCTCGATTCAAAGGGCGTCCAGATGCGCCTGGAACCCTCTCCGAAGAAATTGCGGGGCATGTCGCACCGTGAATTGGGCGATCATACGCAAACCCTGTCAGTACTCATGGAGACCGGCAATCCGATCCAGGACAAGCTTCATGCCAGAGCCGACGAGGAACTGATTCTGACTGGCAAGGATGACTTTTTTACACGCGCCGCGACCAATGGACTGCTTTACGTTCCCTACCTTGAAAATGGACTTTCCATGGAAGAACGGGTGGGGCGGCATGTGGCTTCCGTTCAGGAACTGCTCACTGTGTTCGCTGATCTGTACCCGGAAAAGAAGTTGGCCGTCGAGCACCTGCCCAGTTACGACCAAATCAGGAAGCAGGGTGTGGGACAGTTCTTGCTGAGTAATGGTATTTCGACAGCGCCATCAGGAACAGCAAGACAAACAGGGTCATGAAAGCGGCGCTGCGCGAATATCCCGCCCCGCCCGGATTCACGTCCTGACCGGCCTTTCGCGACGGGGCAGGATCAAACGGAATACTGAAATACTTCGCCAGGCTGCGGATTTTCAATAGGTGGATCACGGGAACACCCCGCTCAGCCATGTGAAAGATGACACCTCTCTCCGGATCATCGGAAACAGCGGGTTTTTCAAGCAGGCCTGTGGCCAGCGTGTAAGCCTCCGGCGAATTGCCCAGCGCTGTCTGCGAAGCACCCACATTGATAAACACGGCGGGCTTTGCGCCGTTCAACAGGGTGGTGTAGAGATCAAGCCGTCTGCGGATATCGCGCTGCTGCGTAGTGACGCCACCCTCTTCGAGCAGATCGACGTGGTTCCTGCGGATACTCAGCAGGCCGAGTTCCACGCCGGTCCCGTCAAGACCGCCTTTGGTGTCAACAATACCGCCCAGCGATGCAGCGGCAGATTGGTACTCGAAGACTCCGTTCTTCTTGAGCAGACTTTCCATATCCAGCCAGGTCATGCGAGGATCGTTGGCGCCGTACATGGATGCTCCGACAGAACTGACGATCACCGCCTTGAGGTCCAGCGCACTGGCGGCTGACAAGACGGCAACATTGAGCGCCGGAAACGAACTGGAAAAGCTGATCGCGACCGAATCTCCTCTGCGCACATTCGCTCTGTCGAGCATGTCAACGACGGCAGCAGCAAACAGGGGATTGGTCGAGGTCCTTTTCGAGGGGAGTGAGCCGAGAGTTGTGGTGAGGTCGCTGTAGCGTTCACCGATCATTCCGGTTTCGTTGGTGTCAATCGTCGGATCGATCCGGGTGCCGGATCGCAGTCTTTCGGCCTTGATCAGGGCAAGCGACTTCTGCATCAGCTGAATGGCAGCCGCCTTTGCAGAATGAAGAGGATCAGGACCATAACTCCTTATCGCCTCCATCAGCAAGAAAACAGCAAGCGCACAGACGAAGAGCAGGCCCAGAGCCAAATTGGGCAGGGTGCCTTGTCTGTGCGGAAACCGGCTCACTTCACAAGTTTCCAATCCCCGTTTTCCACTGTTGCCATGATGGCGGCGCGGGCATCGAGGCCATTGTGATCCTTGGCGGACATGCTGAACACGCCATGCACAGCCGGGAGTTCCTTCACATTCTCCAAGGCATCGCGCAAGGCGGCCCGGAACTCGGCGCTACCTGGCTTGGCCTTCTTCAGCGCTTCGGGTACGGCGCGATTGAGCAGCAGATAGGCGTCCCAGCCATGACCCCCGAAAGTTGAGCGGCTGTTGGCGCCATTGGCGGCCTCATACAGTTTGGTGTACTCCAGCGCCGGCTTCTTGGACGGATGGCTGTCTGGCAGTTGTTCGGCCAGCAACATCGGTCCAACCGGAAATATCGTGCCCTCGACGTTCTTGCCACCGACACGCAGGAAATCGCGGTTGGCGATGCCGTGAGTCTGATAAAACTTGCCCTTGTAGCCGCGTTCGATCAGCGTGGATTGGGGCAACACAGCCGGTGTTCCGGAGCCGGCAACCAGAATTGCGTCAGGTTTGGCCGCGATCAGCTTGAGCGCCTGCCCGGCCACGCTGGTGTCATTGCGCTGGTAGCGCTCCACCGCGCTCAAGGTGATGCCCTTGGCGCCAGCCGCTTCCTGCATCGCCTTGAGCCAGAGTTCACCATAGGCGTCAGCGTAACCAATGAATCCGACGGTCTTGATGTTGTTGGCAGCCATGTGCGCCACGATCGCAATCGCCATCTGGTTGAAGTTCTGCGGCGTGATAAATATCCAGGGTGCCTTGTCCGGAGCCGGTGCCGTGGGCGCCATGGCAATTTGCGGCGTCTTGCTCTCAAACGCCACTTCCAGAATGGCTGCCGAAGTCGGTGTGGCGGTGGCACCGATGATCGCGTCAACCTTGTCTTCGGAGGTCAGCTTGCGGGCGTTCTTGACGGCCATGCTCGGGTCGGTAGCGTCGTCCAGAACAATGTACTTGACCTTTTCTCCGCCCAGAGTTGCCGGCAGCAGGGCAAAAGTCTGCTTTTCCGGAATGCCCAGAGATGCCGCCGGCCCGGTCGCCGAAACAATGACGCCGATGGTGATATCAGCCAGAGCCGACCCCGTCGCCAAAACCAGGGCGATGGCCTGGGCCAGCGCGAGCTTCTTCACTTTCATGTTATCTCCTGTTGTAGATGAGGTACTTGCCTACCGTGGCACATGCGGCCTGCGGCGAAAAAATCATTGTAGGGGACGCGAAGTGACTGTCAACGCGTCGAACTTTCCCTGCAGCGGCGCCGGTCATTCAGCTTGAATGAAGCTGCACACAAACAATATTTGTTTCGGACGTTCTTAACTTATTGAATTCATTCATCTTTTTGCGTGAGGTGGTGAAGATATGTATAAAACCAATGTACTTTGCCCGGATCAGGACGTATGAAAAGTCCGGCGAATTCCTGTATCGCCTCCTCAAGCTGTTGATTACCAAAGGTATTTCCAAATCCGACTGAGCTGGCACGCCCTATGCGTAGGTAAAGACATCTGAATCGCAAATCCAACCGGAGAAAATCATGACAAACGCCAACATCACCCGCACAGAAGCAGTTGCAAACGAAAACACAGCAAAGAACGTAGCGCTCTTCCTGGCAGCTCCTTTCATCGGTCTGGTCTACGCAGTGTTGCTGCCCTTCGTCGGCATCGCGATGCTCGTGGTAACTGGCACCAAGGCTCTCGTCGCAGCCGGCGCGCTGGGCTATGCAGGTCGCCTCGTGAAGAATGTGGCCCTGTTGGTAGCAGCCCCCTTCATCGGCCTGGTCTACGCGGTGACTTTCCCCTTCGTCGGGATCGCCATGATTCTCTGGACCGCTGTTGAAGCCCTGACAGCCACCTTGGCAAAGATTGAAGTTCCGGCACTCGTGAGAATGACCCCAGCCTACGCTGCCTGATCACTCAAACCCCAAGCGCAAAGCGCCCTGTCAGATGACAGGGCGCTTTTTCTTTGGCCAGCGAAGCTCTGCGCAAGCAAGCCCAATCCTCAGCCTGCAAGCAAGGCCGCGTTGCCGCCGGCGGCGGTCGTATTCACCGTGATGGTCTGCTCGGCGCAGAAGCGATACAGGTAGTGCGGACCACCCGCTTTCGGGCCGGTGCCGCTCAAGCCCTCGCCACCAAAAGGCTGAACGCCAACGACCGCGCCAATCTGGTTGCGGTTGATGTAAACATTGCCGATGTGGGCGCGTCGCGCCATCGCCTGAGCCCGGCTGTCGATGCGGGTCTGGATTCCCAGCGTCAGACCGTAGCCGAGAGCATTGATCTGATCGATCAAGGCCAGCGGGTCGCCACTCCAGCGCACGATGTGCAGCACCGGCCCGAAGATTTCCTGCTGCAGTTCGGCAATCGAGTTGAGCTCGAAGGCTTGCGGCGGGATCAGATTCGCCATGGGGGCGGGCGTCATCGCGAGAGCAGCGTGGCGATCCATGACCCCTGGATTGCCGCGCTGCGCTCGCAATGACGAGGCGGAAGCTTGTAATGACGAAGCGGAGGCTTGCCATGGCGAGGCGGAAGCTTGCAGTGGCGAGCCCAGCAAGGGTCGGGCTTCCCGATGCAAGCGCTCAAGATGCTGCCGTATGCCATCGAATGCATCCGGATCAATCACCGGTCCCAGATCCGTCGCCAGGTCGGCCGGGTCGCCGGCCACCAGTTCCTTCGCTGCCCCCTGAATCATCTCGATCACGCGGTCAGCAATCTCCGCATGTACGCACAGCAGTCGCAGCGCCGAGCAGCGCTGGCCCGCGCTTCTGAAAGCAGATTGCATGACAGCATCGCTGACCTGCTCGGGAAGAGCCGTGCTATCCACCAGCATGGCGTTGATGCCACCGGTCTCGGCGATCAGAGGAACGATGGGGCCGTCTTTGGCAGCCAGCGCCCGATGAATGATTTTGGCAACCGAGGTGGAGCCGGTGAAGACGACGCCCGCCACGCCGGGTGCAGCAACCAAAGCGGCGCCCACGGTTTCGCCGGGTCCGTGCATCAGTTGCAGCGCAGCGTCAGGTACACCTGCCGCATGCAGGAGTTTGACCGCTTCCAGCGCCACGCCCGGCGTCTGCTCGGCCGGTTTGGCCAGCACGGTATTGCCAGTGGCCAGCGCCGCCGCCACCTGACCCACGAAAATGGCCAGTGGAAAATTCCACGGGCTGATGCAGACCCAGGCGCCGCGGGCGATCAGCCGCAGTTCGTTGGATTCTCCGGTGGGGCCCGGCATGGCAATCGGCGCCATGATGCGTTCAGCCTCATTGGCGTAGTAACGCAGGAAATCCACCGCCTCGCGCACTTCGCTGACCGCGTCGCCCCAGGTCTTGAAGGCTTCCTTCACCAGCAGGGCACAAAATTTCGGCAGTTGCTGTTCCATTGCATCCGCGGCACAACGTAAAGTAGCCGAACGCTCGGCGACATTGGTCCGGCTCCACTTCCTGAAGCCGGCAGCGCTTTGTTCCATCGCAGCATCGGTCAGCTGCACATCGAACATTGGCACCACCGGCACCACCACTTCCCGGTACGCGCTGAGCAGAGGTTCCCGCATCGCCTCAACCGTCAAATCGAGTCCTGCGCTGTTCCTGCGCGCCGCACCAAACAGGTCGATCGGCAGTGGCAGGGACGACTCCGGTTCCAGGCGCAGCGGCGAGATCAGCAGGTCGGGCAGGGCGACGTTCTGGTCTGCCAGTTGGTGCACAAAGGATGAATTGGCGCCGTTTTCCAGCAGACGGCGCACCAGGTAGGCCAGCAGGTCCTTGTGCGCGCCCACCGGAGCGTAAACGCGACAGGCGATCAAGGGGTTCTTCAACACCTCACGGTAAACACCTTC
>SESH01030717.1_pt1 | contig 12039 bp, 5 predicted proteins | sample 3171561 | NCBI WGS metagenome assembly SESH01 (sample SAMN10866947, study PRJNA518727) | freshwater metagenome | biome: subpolar coniferous forest; feature: holomictic lake; material: water; isolation source: holomictic Lake 442 2011 16.5 m and 2014 13 m | place: Canada: near Kenora, Ontario
GAGGCTCGCGCCAAAGAACTTATCGTCGGCGCTCCACCTGAAAGGGTTATTGATCACCCGCGTGCCAGAGAGCGCCGCCGTCTTTAGGTAGGTGCGATAGTAGGGGATCTCGTGGCTAATACGGTCGATGATTACGTCGTAGCTGGACACCTCCGCCATGTGGGTGCCGCCCAGTTTGACGAATTCGGCGCTGACCCCGGCGTCGCGGCGGTTGACCTCTTCGATGAACGCGGGCGGCCACGACCACTCGCGGCCGACGATCACGCCAATCTTCCTGGTGCTCACAGGCGCTCCTTCATACGATGCTGCGTCGTCGCGGCAGGGATGGCACCGATTGTACCATAAGGCAGGCGCTCAGATCTGCTTGACACGGGAGCGGCGCAGGGCGGTTGCAAAATTGCTGGAACTGCGCCCCAGAGCGTGCTTTTTGTGGGTTTTTGGCGGCAAAGCCACCAAAAATTAACAAAAAAAGATCCCTCGGGGGTGACACATTCACCCCACAAAACCTCACCAGAGGCGCTGTTGCACCCGCCCTGGGGAGATGCGTCGGTGGTAGCAGGCTGGGCAGCCTGCGGCGCGATTTCGACAAAGACAAGATTTCAGAATCGGGCATTTCAGCTTGACCGTCCTGCGATGCGGCGACGCGGCGATACGCGCACATCCCCGCCTCATCACCGCTGGTCCGGCTGCGTGATCTGCAACTCGGCGAGTTCACCCAACTCCCTGAGGTAGGCGAAGGTCTTCTGGGCCTCCTCCTCGTCCACCGTGCTGATGGCGAATCCCACATGGACGATCACATAGTCGCCGACCTGCACCTCGGGGGTGTAGGCGAGGCAGATCTCCTTGATGATACCGCCAAAGCTGGCCTTACCCATCGTCATGCCGAGCGGGCTGGGGGTGATTTCAATGATCTCTCCGGGCACTCCAAGGCACATGGCATTCCTCCATCAGCGGAGCATAGGCTCCCTTCGCCCACGACCGTCCATCGCACGCGGGCGACCGCCGCCATTGTACTGCAAAGACAAGGTCTCAGAGGGAGGCGCTTCGCCTTCGCACCAAACGGTGAAGCTGCAATCGGTCGCACTTGGATCGCGCTAGCGCGCACGCTTTTGGATTAGGGCATGGTTCAATCCAGCTTCACAGTTTGCAGTGAACGTAGCACCGCCTTCGAGGCGTCCAGATGCGCTGGACGGCATAGGGAATATCACCATCCATAGCCAGAAACGCCAACGCTACTGGTACACGGTCTGCAAGAAAGCCTTCCGCGCACGAGCGGGGACGGTCTTCTATCGACGGCGCACCGACAAGGAGACGATTACCCGCGTCGTGATCCTGGTCAATCATGGCTGTCCGATTCCGGCAATTGAGGTAGCCTTTGACCTCCAGGCGCAGACCGTGCGGGAATGGGTCGAAGCCAGCGGAGCGCATACGGAAGCCGTGCATCATGCCGAGGTGGTGCAACCACGCGAACTGGTGCAGGTACACGCTGATGAGATTCACGTCAAGGCCCAATCCTGCGTGCGGTGGATGGCGCTGGCGATGATGGTCAGCACCCGGCTGTAGTCGCTTGGCCCTGCTGCGCCCCTCAAGATCAAAATGCCCAGATCATACGCTTCAACCAAATAGATGCGCCTATTTTGGGCAACATTCCTTACGGCGCAAGATCCTTCAGGATTCTGGATGCGTCAGCCGCCCACTGACCCGTAGGCGCGAGCCGCAGATATTCCTGAAGCTCGGCCACGGCCCGCTCGCGCTCGCGGCGCTGGGCGAAGAGCCGACCCAGGTGATAGTGCGGGTCGGGCAGGTTCGGGTCGGCGGACAGCGCCTGATCCAGGGCGATCTCGGCTTTATCCAGCCGGCCCCACGTCAGCAGGGCCGCGCCGAGCTTGTTCCAGTTCCCGGCACTCGGGTTGGCTTTTGCCGCAGCGAGATATGCCTGCTCGGCCTCATCATCGCGCCCAGCGTCCGACAGGATATCGCCGAGCAGGTGGTGCAGCCCGATGTCGCTGGGGTTCGCCCGTGCGGCCGGGGCCAGGACGCGCACGGCGTCGTCGAGGCGACCCATGGCCCGGTAGCGGTCGGCCAGGCCAAAGGCGCTGGGGCCGTCGGCCGGGTTGGTCGCCACGATCTGCTCAAGAGCCTGCAGGTCGGCGCTGATCGCGCCGGGCGGCAGATCGGGGTGGGCCGGGTCAGCGGCGGGCGGGCTCACCGCCTGTGGGATCGCGTAGCTCTGCGGCACGCCGCGCACCTGATAGATCTGCACCTGCTGCGCGTCGTAGACCTGGCTCAGGTAGCCGCCGCCACCCTCCATGGCCATAGCCGTAAACTTAGCCAGACCCTCGGCAGGATAGATGGCGCGCTCCACCCCGCCCACGTAGATGTAGTTGACCTGATACTTCGCCAGGAAGCGCAGGGCATCGTCGATGTTCGGCGAGGTGTAGAAGTTCGCCACGTCCGCATCGCGCACCCCGGTCAGCGAGGGGTCGCGCTGCTCGTTCTCGTGCAGGGCGCTGGCCACCGTGGGCAGGCCGGTGTTCGCGGCGATGCGGATGCCGTAGGATCGGTAGAACCACAGATCTGACTGGACGATGATCGGGGTGCCGCTGATCTGGCGGTTCAGCCAGCCAATCGCCGCCGCGTCGCCGCGCAGGTCGACCGTCACCTGCTCGACGCCGGGCGCGCAGCCGCCGTTGGAGGCGCAGTCGTAGTCGAAGCTGGTCTGCCCCATAAACGCCAGGCCATCCAGGGTCGGCCCGGTCTGCACATCGAAGCGGTTGGCCACCCGCGAGGGCGTGCCGAACAGCGGGTAGGCGGCGGCCAGGAGCAGTAGGCCCGCCAGCACCGACATACCGGCCACCTGGGCGTACCGGCCGCCGATGCGCCGCAGGGCGCGCAGGCTGGTCGGCAGGCTGGCCGCCGCTGCCAGGCCCAGCAGCAGCCATGCCTGGAGACCAAACTTGAACACCGTGTTCATGCGATACCAGTCGCTGCCGTCCAGGTGATCGCGAATGTAGATCATCTCGGTGCCTAGGGAGACCGCCCAGGCCACCCAGGCCAGCAGCAGCGTGAACCAGGCCGCCGGGCCGATCTTTCGGCGTAGCATGACCGCCCCGGCCAGCAGCAGCAGCGCGGCCAGGGCCACCCGCAGGGCCAGGGCCGCTACCACAACCGCGCCGATGGCGAGTAGCGCCAGTACCCCCGCCAGCGCCCAGCGGGCCACGGCGGGCCAGGCCCGCCCGCGCGCCACGCGCCAGGTTGCCCCGCCCACCGTCGGCACCAGCAGCGCCAGCGGCACCCCGAAGACCAGCAGGTAGTCGGGGATTGACGTGCCGCTGGCGAGCGGCACCGCGCCGAGCCCGCGCACAAATGCGTAGTAGCGGTCGAAGAAGGGCGCGTACAGGGCCAGCCCGCCTAGGGCGACCAGCAGGGCCAGCCCCGCCGCCCCGGCCAGTCGCCAAATCCCCACCCGCGCCCGCCAGGCCGCGCCCACAATCGCCAGCCCGCCTAGCAGCGCGTAGGTCGGGAAATCCCACGAGTTTGTCACCGCCAGCGCGCCCAGCGCCAACATGAGTAGGGGCGCAGCCGCGTGCGTGGCGCGCGGCTGTGTCCATTCATACGCCAGCCCCACCGCCAGCAGCGCAATCGGCATGGCGATCATATGCGGGTGCAGGTCGGCGAAGAGGAAGGTGAAGAAGGGGAACTCGTTGATCGTGAACGGGATCACCCGGCTCGGCCCGATATACCAGTCGCCCAGGCGTGCGCCGAGGCCCGCCAGCCCGCCGTCGGCCAGGGCCTGGCGCAGGGCAGGCAGCCCACGCGACCAGCCTGCGGCGATGATCGCCGTGAGGTTGCCGGCTAGGCCCACCAGCGCCGCGCCCGCCAGCCCGTAGCGCGCCCGCCCGGTGATCCGCGCCACCACCGCGTAGGCTCCCGTCAGCGTCAGGCCGAATAGCGTGGCCACCGCCAGATTGAAGCCCATCGCCGGGGCCAGCCCCGCGATCTTGATCGGCAGCGAGACCAGGTACAGCCCGTAGTAGTAGTAATTGATGTAGCCGCCGCTATAGAACGGGTCGTAGGGCGGCATCACCGGGCTGCGCAGGATCGCGTTCAGGAAGCCAAACTCCATCGGCTTCTCGCCGCCCCACGTCGGGTGCCACAGGTCGGGGTTCATCGCCCGCACCAGGGCCATGGCCGCAAACCCGCCCAGGAAGAGCAACTCGCCGCTGATCACGGCGCGGGCCCGCGTGCGCAGAGACGAGATTAGTGCGCGCAGACCTAGGTACAGCCGCAGGAAGGGAGATCCGAACATGGAACTGTCCGCCCCATGCTCCTGCCTCGCGATCAGGATGACCACGTTGAGCGCCAGCACAATGATCAGCCCGCCGACAAGCCCCCAGGCGTCATAGCGCCACAGGCCCAGGCTGGTGGGCAGCCAGACGGCGTAGCCCAGCAGCAGCAGGCCGATGATCTTGGCCCAGGCGGCCCCGCCGTCGGCCGCACGCCCGAAGGCCAGGCTGGCCACCGGCAGGCCCAGGGCGGCCAGGCCGTAGATCGCCAGCAGCCAGAAGATCGCCGCCGCCCAGGAGCTATCGCGGGCCAGGTCGTTCCAGGCGTAGCCGCCCACGGCGGGCAGCTTATTCACCGGCGTGCGCAGCATCAGCGGCGGCGGCGTGTTGGTCGTCGGCGGCACCAGCGGCACATCGCTGGTCAGCATCTGCGGCTGGCCCGGCTGCGTCACCCGGTAAATCACCGTCTGCCCGTACGTAAAGGCCACCTTGAGATCGCCACGCCCGGCCATGCCATCGAACTTGGCCAACCCCGCCGCGTCATAGGTCGCCCGCTCCTGCCCGCCGACATACAGGTACTCGACAGCATAGCGGTGCAGGTCGGCGATGGCCTGCTGCGGGTCGAGCGTATTGTAGATCCGGGCGACGGTCTGCTGGCGGGCGGCGATCACCGGGCCAGCGCCCACCACGCTGCGCTGCTGGACCTGATGCCACTCCCAGCCGAGGATGGTGGGCAGGCCGGTGAAGGCCGCGACCCGCCCGGCCCACTGGTAGGAAGGCAGGTGCGCCTCCAGGATCACCGGCGTGCCCGGCACATGCTGCTGGAGCCAACTGATCGCCGCCGCGTCCTCGTCCAGCGAGGCACCCTGGCCATCGTGAGCCGCCGTGACCGAGGTCATGAACGCCGCGCCGTCCAGGGTATGCGGCGCGCTGGGGTTCCAGCGGTCGGCCAGCCGCGCCGGCGTCGCGGTGAGCGGATAGACCAGGGCGGCGGCGATGAGCAGGAGCAGGGGGACTCTCAGCAGCCAGATCGCCCTCACCCCCCAGCCCCCTCTCCCTCCGGGAGAGAGGGAGCCGAGCGAAGCGAGGCGGGGATGCGGGTTTGAATCCCACACCCGTGGAATCGCCACCGCCGCACTCAGGGCGAACAGCGCCCAGGCGTGCAGGCCGAACTTGAACACGGTGTTCATGCGGCCCACGTCACCCTTCACCACCACCAGATCGACCAGTGCGAGCAGGCCGAGCGCCGCCAGCGCCCAGAGGATCGGCAACTGCGCGAGCGTCGGCAGGCGCCGCGTCTGCCAGAGCAACCACAGGCCCACGCCGAGCATCGGCAGGGTCAGCATCAGCGCGGGCCAGCCGCGCAGGGTACCGGCGAGGGCCAGCAGGGCCAGGGCCAGCGCCATTCCTCCCGCCACCAGCGGCCCCGCCAGACGCCGCACCAGCAGCAGCCCGGCCGCCGCCGCCACAAACAGCCACAGCCCGTAGAGCTGGAGTACCTCCCAGAGCGAGGTGCGCTGGGCTTGCAGGATCGCCCCCAGGAACCCCGGCACCCCGCCGTCCTTGAGCAGTTCTACGCCCGAGGACTCGGTGGCGAAGCTGGCGGTGAACGGGGCGAAGAGCAGGTTGCCGATCAGGATGAAGGCAAGCGGCAGCAGGCAACCGGCAACCGCCGATCTGAGCAGCGATCTGCCTGCGGTGCGCCGGGATCGGTAGGTCGCCCAGGCCAGCGTGATCGCCGTCAAACCCACAAACGTCGGGTAGTCCCAGGTATTCGTCGTGCGGATCGCCCCGGCCAGCAGGCCCATGATCGTCAGTAGCCCAACGCTTCGCCAGAATCCCCAGCCCCTCGCCCCGATCTCCCATCCCCTGACCCACGCCACCCCCAGCCCCAGCAGCGCCAGACTCAGGGGCATCACGATCATATGCGCGTGCAGGTCGGCGAAGAGGAAGGTGAAGAACGGGAACTCGTTCACCGTGCCCGCCACGATCCGCGTGGCGTCCCAGAAGGCCCACTCGGGCCGACTCAGCTGCGCGGCGGCATACCCGTTGATAAACCAAATCGCCTGGGCCAGGTTGCCCAGCAGCAGCAGCAGCACGGGGGCCATGGCGGCGGAGATCAGGGCGCGGCGCTCGCTACGCCCACGGTTGCCTGTTGCCTGACTCCGATCCCCCGTCCCCAGCAGGTTATACACCGCCCCCCACGCGCCCAGCGCCGTCAGGCCGAAGAGCGTAGCCACCGCCAAGTTATAACCCACGCTGGGCGTCACGCCGCTGAGGTGGATGAGCGCGCCGACGATCACGAAGCCGACATAGTAGTAGTTGATGTAGCCCCCGGCGTGCCAGGGGTCGTAGGGCGGGAAGGCCGCGCTCTTCAGCACCGCGTTGAGGTAGGCCAGATCCATCGGCTTCTCGCCACCACGCGCCGGGTGCCAGAGATCTGGGTTGAGCCAGCGCAGCAGCAGGCCAAGCAGCAGGAAGCCCAGGAATACCGCCTCGGCGCTAAGCAGGGCCGCCCGCCGCGCCCGCCAGAAATCCCGCAGGTCGGCGCGCACGCGCCAGGCCGCGAAGGCCCCGCCGACCAGCAGGGGCGCGGCGCAGAGCCAGAGCGTGCCCGGCGTGAAGGGCAGCGGCAGCAGCGGCAGACGGGACGCGCCCGCGCTGCCGGCCATACCTGGCAGGCCCGTGTCGTTGCCCAGGCTGCCCAGTAGCCATGCCAGGTAGGCCACTGTCAGCAGGCCGAGGATCTTCGCCAGGCTGAAGCCACGGTCGGGCAGACCCGGCAGCAGCCAGAAGAGCAGCGCGAAAGCGGCCAGGCCCAGCAGTTCCAGCACCAGCAGCCACGACAGCGGGGCCAGCGCGGCCACGATTCCGCCGGGGTAGAGGCTGGCCCAGGTGCCGCCGGCCGTGTAGCGCGGCCACTGGCCCGCCGTCAGCCGCAGCGCGGTCGGGTTGCGGTCGGCCACATTCAGCGGCGACTTGTACACCTCGTCCCAGCTTATCTGCGCCGTGATCAGATCCTCGGCGCGCTGCCGCGAGTAGGCCGGCGTCTTCTGGAAGATCAGCACCCGTGGGTGGTCGTAGACGCTGAACGCCTCCTCGGCGCTCTGGTCGGGGATCTGCACGCCCAGGATATTTGGGTACGAGGTCACCTCGGCCACCAACTTGAAGCCCAGGTCGCCGTTAAAAATGCTGGCGTAGTAGTTCATCAGCGCCGGGTAGCGCATGCGTAGGCGGGCCGTACTCGCGTAGATCCGGTTGCTGGTTAGGGTGATATAGTCGGCCTGATCGAGCTGATCGAGCATGCCCGCATTAAATTTGCCGTCCTGGTCATACGCCCCGACATACTTCTGGATGTCGTCCTCGGCGTAGGGCGGCGAGCTGATCCCAAAGTAGGTCGTGCCCCAACTCACTGCCGTCGCCTGAAGCGGCAGCGGGTCGTCCCAGATCTCCGTGATCACCTGCGCGCCCGGCGTGGCGTGGTCGGCCAGCCAGCGCGCCGCGATCACCCGCGAGTGCGGCTGCGCGTAGATCCGCGAGAAGGCGTAGGCCCAACCGAGCGTCAGCAGCAGCACCGCCACCGGCACCCAACTGACAAGGGCGATGAGCCGATTTCTGAGCCGCCTGTCCCCTATGCCCCGGCCCCTGTTCGCGGTTCCCCAATCCCACAGCCGCATCAGCAGCCATGCCGCAAAAATGATCAGCGCCCCGTAGATCGGCAGCAGGTAGCGCATCGTGATCGCGAACTGCGCGCCCTGCCAGCCGAAGTAGAAGCTTACCCAGACCCACAAGATCCATGTGGCCGCTGGTAAGGCCAACGCATCTTGCGCCGTCTGAGGCCGTGTTTCTGTCGCGACAGCCTTAGGTGCAAGCTGCTTCGGCCTTACACCCCGCCAGACCATGATCGCCCCAAACAGCAGCCAGCCCGCCCACGCCGTGATACCCAGGGCCGGCCCCATCCCCCAGACCACCATGTTCGCCCAGGGGAACGTGTACTCCGGTCGGCCCACCCACTGCTGTCCCGGCGGGAAGTCGGTTTCGCCGCTCACGAGGCTGCGCACCGTGCCCAGGTTGGCGATGAAGCGTGGCTCAGGCCGGAAGTCAAAGAAGCCCCGGCCCTGGAGCATGCCGATATCAAGGATGCGTGCGCCCTTCACCTCCGGCGAGTCCGGCAGCGAGCCGCTGAACGAGTCGGGTGACATGACTCGGAAGGCTCCCAGGGTCAGTGCGCCTGCCAGCATCAGCAGCGGCAGTTCACGGGTTAGGAAGCGGTCGAGGATGCGGAGATTTGCCGGTTGCGCGTTGCTGGTTGCGTTGCGGACGTGGTGCATGGCCGCGAGAATCGCGGCGACGACAGCGACCAGCCCCAGGGTCGCCAGGGTGATCCGGTTTGACATCGCCGCGCCGATGCTCACGCCCAGGGCCGCGTAGCTCAGCGCCCCGCCGCCCTGCGCCGCCCGCACCGCCCAGTAGAGCGCCAGCAGGGCGAAGAAGGTTGAGAAAATCGGGTCAACAAAGAAATGGCTCTGCTGGATCTGCATCACGGCCAGGGCCGAGAACGCCGCCGCCAGCAGGCCCACCCGCGCATCGAAGAGCCGCCGGGCGATCAGAAAAACCATCAGAACCGAGCCGAGGTCAAACAGCATCGCCAGTGCGCGTCCGACCTTGACGATCTCGCCGTAGCTGGTCAGGTTCACGCCGTCGGGGTTGAAAAATGTGATCAGCCGCTCGATCTTCGGCAGCGCCCGCTCGGGGTTGGCCACCGGCGGGCCGAAGGCGGTACGCACCTCGCCGGGCGCAGTCGGGTCGGCCCCCATATGCGGCGGCCCAGTGATGCTCAGCACCCGCTCCGGCAGCGCGGCGTTCGGCGTCAGCAGCGCCGCCACCATGCGGGTCGCGTAGATCGGGAACGGCCCGTAGACGAACATCGGGTACTGGACGTAGCTGCGCGGGTTGAGCGGCGAGCGCGCCGAGTCATACAGCTCGCCCAGGCTTGCGGGCAGGCGCACATTCGTAGCGACATCCGTAAAGTAGCGCTCGTCGGGGTGCTGGCCCGTGCCATCATCCCAGTTCGTCAGGCTGAGGGTGCGAAGGTAGGCCCCAACCAGCAGGATGCCGATCAGGATGGCCCAGACCGTCATCGGGCGACGAGGCCCACGTGCGTGGGCGGAGGACGCTTGGCTCTCCACAACACCTCACCCTCTAACATGAGCGCGGGTGGCATAGCCGCCCGCACCCATAAAAACTACCGCTTCCGGCAGAGCATGAAGAGGCAGGTGCCGGTCTCATCTACGGCCAGATCGTAGGCCGTGCGCAGCGCCCGCTCCCAGACCCGGTTGCTGTTGAGCGTGTCGGACAGATGCCAGCGCCCGGTCAGCCGGTGGGTTGCCAAGTTCGGCAGCGCCCAGTAGTGGCCGAAGTCAAAGATCTGCATGGTGCGCCCGCCCAGGTAGGGCACCTGCTCGACCACATCGAAGCCCGCCCGGCTCATCGCCGCCGCCCAGCCCTCCCGCGAGAGCAGGTTATGGTGGTTGGCCTTGCGGTTCAGCCAGTCGCTATAGAGTGTGCCGGGCAGACCCACGCTGCGCAAGATCTGGTGGCCGAGCAGGCTCTGCGAGAAGCGATCCGTCACCACGGTGGCGATAAACACGCCCCCGCGCGAGGTGACCCGGCTGATCTCGGCGAGCGTCTCGCGTAGAGGCACCACATGCTCCAGCACGCAGTTGCAGATCACACTGGAGAAAGCCCCGTCGCGGAAGGGGATGGCCGCGCCGCTGGCCACGCTCAGGCCCGTATATGCCTGGCGCGTGATCGCCTCGCGCGTGTCGGCGCGCAGCGGGTCGATCCCGTAGATCTCGGCGCGCGGCAGCACCACCTGGGCGAAGGATCCGTCGCCCGAGCCGACGTCGAGGATGGGTTCGCGCAGATGACCGGCGTACATACGATAGAGCCGGGCCTCCATGGCCCGCACAATCGCCCGGTGCAGCGGCAACTCCTGGAGGTAGGCCCGCAGAAAGTCGGGGGTGTCCGTGGTGTACATGTACTATTTCTCCGCCCTGACGGGAAAGAAGAGCGAGACAAGGAAGCCGACGACGATCTGCTGGATGTTCAGCAATAGCAGCAGCAGCGAGAGCGAGAGCGCACTCTCGATCGGGTAGTTGTAGTGCTGGAGCGTGATCACCAGCAGGGCCTCGCGCACCCCGAAGCCTGCGATGCTCACCGGCAGCACCTGGAAGATCGCGATCAGGGTGATCACCGCGAACACCGAGAAGAGCGGGATGTTGAGTCCCAGGGCTACAAACAGCAGCCAGCCGCGCAGCAGGTTCAGCCCGATCGACAGCAGCGTGTAGGCCAGCAGTTGCGGCAGCGCGCCGCTGATCAGCGAGAACTGGAAGTCGAGCAGCCGCCCGACGCGCAGCCGCCGCAGCGGGCCACGGTCAGCGATCTGGGCCAGCCAATGCCGGAAGCGCCCCGAGATCAGCAGCCCCGAGCCAAGCGCCAACGCCACGGTGCCCACCTGCGCGCCCAGCAGCAGCTCACGCGAGACCAGGCCCACATAGTCGGTCAGGGCGGCTATGCCCAGCAGGGCCATAATCAGCATGTCGCAGACCCGGTCCACCACCACGCTGGTCATCGCCGTCTGGAGCGGCACATCGTCGGCCTGCAGGTACCAGCCCTTGGCGATGTCGCCGAACTGGCCGGGCGTCACCCCGCCCAAAAACAGGCCAATCGTGTAGTAGATGCTCAGACGCCAGTCCGACGGCGGGCGCACGCCCATGCCGCGCAGGATCACGCCCCAGCGCACCGACTTGGCCCAGACGAAGGGCGGCAAGATCAGCAGCGACAGGATGAGCGGCCACGGGGCCGCCGCGATCAGGCTCACCAGAATCGTGTGAAGGTTGGCGCGCGTCAGAAAGTAGATGAAGAGCAGGATGAAGGCACCCTTGAAGACCCACGCGAGATGTCGGCGGCTTAGCGTTCGTTGTGCCTGCACTGATAAATAATCTCGATTAAGTACGGTGGGGAGAGTTTGGCAGCGCCACGCCCGCCCAAGCTCTCCGCTTATACGATAGTGCGATGAGAAGGGTTTGGGCGAACATCGCCGCCCAAACCTTCTCCTTTATGTAATGCGGTCGGCGTGAAGATACCCCAGGTTCGCGTGGACGGGGTTGGCCACACGGGTCACCGCAAACCCCGCGCCCGTCAGACCGGCCTCAAGCTCGCGGTGGCCCGCCGCCGTCACGCCGTCGTGGTACTCCAGGCTGATGCTGTCGATCCGGTCGAGGATGGCCCGATCCAGCGCCAGCAGGATCTCAAACTCCGCGCCCTCGCAGTCGAGCTTCAGCAGATCGCAGCGCGCAACCGCGTACTCCGCAAAGACCTCAGCTAGGCTCTGCGTCTGCACCCGCAGCGTACTCTGCCCGGCCGCCCCGCTCACAGTACTGTATTGTACTGACTCCGGAGAGCTAATATCGAGGTCGATTGCCCCGCCGCCCCGGCCCACAGCGGCCTCGATCACCTGAACATTCGCGAGGTGGTTCAGCCGCACATTGCGCCGGCAGAGATCCGCCGACGCCGGGAACGGCTCAAAGGCCAGCACACGCGCCTGCGGGTGCCGCCGCGCCGCCGCGATGGCAAAGTCGCCCAGGCCCGCCCCGATGTCGATCACCACGCCACCAGCGCGGACGCGCCGCGCGGCCAGGCGGTAGTGGTCGTCCAGGCAGGTCTCCTTAATCGTCCAGACATCCATCGC
>SESH01003375.1_pt1 | contig 12025 bp, 8 predicted proteins | sample 3171561 | NCBI WGS metagenome assembly SESH01 (sample SAMN10866947, study PRJNA518727) | freshwater metagenome | biome: subpolar coniferous forest; feature: holomictic lake; material: water; isolation source: holomictic Lake 442 2011 16.5 m and 2014 13 m | place: Canada: near Kenora, Ontario
GCCCTGGCCGGCGCCCCGGGCACCTTCCAGTCGGTGCCGTTCCGCTCGACGGACATTCCCGGCCAGAAATACACCATCCAGGTGGCGCCCGAGGATTGCACGGGTTGCTCGCTGTGCGTGCAGGTCTGCCCGGCCAAGGACAAGACCAACCCGCGGCACAAGGCGATCGACATGGTGGCGCAGCCGCCGCTGCTCGCCGCCGAGCGCGCCAACTGGGACTTCTTCATGCAGCTGCCCGATCCGGACCGCACCCGGCTCGACCCGACCGGGGTCAAGGGCACGCAGTTCATGGCTCCGCTCATGGAGTTCTCCGGGGCCTGCGCCGGCTGCGGCGAGACGCCCTACCTCAAGCTGCTCACCCAGATGGTCGGCGACCGCCTGATGATCGCCAACGCCACTGGCTGCTCCTCCATCTATGGCGGCAACCTGCCGACCACGCCCTACTGCACTAATAAGGAAGGCCGCGGCCCGGCGTGGGCCAACTCCCTCTTCGAGGACAACGCCGAGTTCGGCCTCGGCCTGCATCTCGCGGTCGAGCAGCGCGCCCGCTCGGCGCGTGAGCTCCTGCAGAAGCTGGCCGCCCGCGTCGGTCCGGATCTGGTCACCGCACTGCTTGCGGCGGATCAGTCCACCGAGGCTGGCATCGCGGCCCAGCGGCAGCGCGTGCTGGCGCTCCGGGCCCAGCTCAAGACCGCCTCGGGCTATGACGTCCAGCGGCTCACGGCGCTCGCCGATGATCTCGTCAAGAAATCCGTCTGGATCATCGGCGGCGATGGCTGGGCCTACGACATCGGCTACGGCGGGCTCGACCACGTGCTCGCCTCCGGCGCCAACGTCAAGGTGATGGTGCTCGATACGGAGGTCTACTCCAACACCGGCGGGCAGGCCTCGAAGTCCACCCCCATGGGCGCAGTGGCGAAGTTCGCCTCCGGCGGCAAGGGCACGGCCAAGAAGGACCTCGCCCTCATCGCCATGCAGTATGGCCACGTCTACGTCGCCCGGGTCGCCTTTGGCGCCAAGGACAACCAGACGGTCGCAGCGCTGCGCGAGGCCGAGTCGTACGACGGCCCGGCGCTTATCATCGCCTACTCGCACTGCATCGCGCACGGCTTCCCGCTCCATCTCGGCCTCGAGCAGCAGAAGCTGGCGGTCGACACCGGCTACTGGCCGCTCTTCCGCTACGATCCGCGGCTGGTGGAAAAGGGCGAGGTCGGCCTGCGCCTCGACTCCGGTCCGCCCAAGACGGACCTCGCCAAGTTCATGGCGAACGAAACCCGCTTCGGCATCCTCAAGAACATCGACCCGGCCCGCGCCGGGGAGCTGGCGGGCCAGGCCCAGGCCCAGGTGCGCACCCATTACGCGCTCTACCAGCAGCTGGCCGCCCCGAAAGTGCCCGCCAACGGCGCAGCCGCTTCGCCTGCGGCTTCGCCGCAGGACGAACCTCGCCGTAGCTCAGAGAGCGTAGGCGGGCCCACCTCCAGTAAATCCTAACCCCCCCCCGCGCCATGAAACTAGCCACGCACTACCTTGGCCTGAAGCTCCGCAATCCGCTCGTCGTCGGCGCTTCGCCATTCGCCGACAACCTCAACGCCGCCTTGCAACTGCAGGATGCGGGCGCCGGCGCCCTCGTCATGCGCTCGCTCTTCGAGGAGCAGATCGACCTGGAGGCGAAGGCGCTGACCTACCTGCTCGAGATGCCGGCGGAGAGCTTTTCCGAGGCCACCTCGTATTTTCCGCACTACGAGGAATACCAGCTGACGCCCGATCACTACCTGCGGCAGATCGGGCAGCTCAAATCGGCGCTGACCATTCCCGTCATTGCCTCCCTCAACGGTTTCCGGCCCGGCGGCTGGACCGACTACGCCCGCCGCTTTGAAGGCGCCGGCGCCGACGCCATCGAGCTCAACCTCTATCACCTGATCACCGATCCGCACATCGGCGCCGAGGAAGTCGAGGCCGACATGATTGAGACCGTGCGCAGCGTCACGAGCATCGTGAAGATTCCCGTGGCGGTGAAAATCTCCGCCTTCCATACGGCCCCCGCCCAGTTCGCCCTCGAGTTGGAGGGCGCCGGCGCCGCCGGGGTCGTGATCTTCAACCGTTTTTATCAGCCGGACCTCAATATCGAGGAACTGGAAGTCGTGCCGCAGCTCAAGCTCTCCGACCCGTCCGAGCTGCTGATGCGCCTGCGCTGGCTCGCCATCATGTCGCCCCATATGAAGGGCTCGCTGGCCTCGACGGGCGGCGTCCACAGCGCCGAGGACGTCATCAAGTCGATCCTCGCCGGCGCCCATGCGGTGCAGCTGGTCTCGGTGCTCCTGAAGCACGGCCCCCGCTACCTGTCCACGATCCTGCAGGGGCTGAAGGCCTGGATGGACGAGCACGGCTATGAGAGCGTGAACGAATTCCGCGGGGCGATGAACCTGAGGCGTTGTCCGGATGCCGGCGCCTTCGAGCGCGCCAACTACCAGCGCATCCTCCAGAGCTGGCGGATCTGAGCTATTGAGGCTCGTCCCATTGCCTGACGGGTGGGGCGTACCAGGCCGGTGCGCCGCGGCGGGGCGCCGGCAGGTGGGCTCGCCAGCGTGGGTATGATTCTAGAAAACGCAGTTGGACACAGAGTCCACGGAGTAAAGCACGGAGCGCACAGAGAAATGCCTGAAAAAATTGCCTCGCAGGAGACATTACCCACCGTGACATATATCATAGGTTCAGCCCACCGGCAGCATTTCTCGCTGCACTCCTGCCTGACTCTGTGATCTCTGTGACGAGATTGGTCTGCGGGATTTAGGATTACGCCGGATTGATCAGCCGTTGGGTTTCCTCGCGCACGTCGGCGATGAAATCTTCCAGCTGCCGGTCGGAAGTGAAGTTCAGGCGCTGCAGCACTTTGGGATTGGCGACGGGCGGCACCGGGTCGCAGAGCGCGGAGCGCACCAGCCGGCCAAGGTACAGTGAACACTCCAGGCCTTCGACGGGGTCATGGTATTGCCGGGACACGACGGTGACCATGGCCTCCGGAAAATTGAGCTGGCGCAGCAGTTCCGCCCCGAGCGCGGCCTGGTTCAGGCCGCAGAGTTTATTCTCATCGCCAGTCCATTCCCGGTTGAAATCCACGTATTGCAGCTTCGGGGGCACGGGCTGCTGCAGCCCCAGGCGGTTGAGCACGAGCAGTCCAATCAGATGCAGCAGGCCCACCATGTACGCGGCGGAACGATCCTCGCCCTGCCGCATGGCCGCCATTTCGGCGCCGACGGCGGCCAGGACGGAGCGGCGCCAGAGGGCATCGGCCGGCAGGCCGTAGGCCCGCAGGGGATGTGCTAGGGCTGCGCTGGACAGGACTTGGGAGAAAATCCGGGTGAGTTGCACGGTGCCGAGCCGGTTCACCGCCTCGTCAATCGAGCCGCAGGGTGAGCGGCTGAAAAAAGCGGAGTTAGCCACGGCCATGACACCCGCCGCCAGGGTTGGGTCCATGCGGAGGTGATCCGCCAGGTCGCCGGCGGTGTAGTCCGCCTGCCTCAACATGGTTTGCACCTGGCTAATCGAGCGGGAAAGCGGCAGCGAGCCTGAGGAAAGGAAGGCTTTGACCAGGCTGTAGGGATTGGCACTCAGGGGGACAACCCGACAATCAGGGCGCGACCTAACGCGACCCGCTGCAGGATCTATGTTTCTATCGGTACCAATGCCCGTTTCTTAAACCACAACTCAGAACAGACGCAGGATGTACGACGGGCAGAGCCCGAGACCCACCAGCAGGGCGGCGGCGGCCACGAGCGTGATGGCCGTGACCAGGGGCACGCGGACCGGGCTGGAATTGCCCGCGGCGGGTGCGGCCACCAGCGCCTGCTTCAGCACGAGCAGGTAATAGTAGAGGGCGACGGCACTCAGCATGATTGCGAGGACGGTCAGCCAGCCGGCCGGACCAGCCAGACCGCCGAGCTGCAGCGTGGCGGCAAAGACGGCAAACTTACCGAAGAAGCCGGCGAGCGGCGGAATGCCCGCCAGTGAAAGAATGCAGACCGTGAGGCAGCCCGCCAGCAGCGGCGAGCGCCGGCTCAGCCCGGCGAGGTCGGTGATCTTGTTGCAGCCGCCCTGGCCCTCAAGGACGGCGATCACCCCGAAGGCTCCGGCGGTCGCCACGCCATAGGTGGCCACATAATAAAACAGGGGACCCGGTCCGGCGATCTGCGCCGCAATCACGCCGAGCAGCATGGCGCCGGTGTGTGCGATGGCCGAGTAGGCGAGCAGGCGCCGGATATTCGACTGCGCCAGGGCGGCCAGATTGCCGAGCAACAAGGAGGCGGCCGCCAGCAGGGCGACCACCGTCAGCCAGCCGCCGTTGTTGCCGGCCACGGAAACATCCCCGGACAAAGCGCTCATGCCCGGCCAGAGCAGGCGCAGAAAGAGGGTAAAGCCTGCGAGCTTCGAGGCCGAGGCAATCAGGGCGGCCGAGGGCGTCGGCGCCCCTTCATAAGCATCGGGCGCCCACAGGTGGAACGGGGCGGCCGCGGCCTTGAACCCGAAGGCGACCAGCACCATCACGAGGGCGATCGCCAGCAGCGGCGTCATGCCGCGGTGGGCGAGTTCCAGGCCGATACGGGAGAGATCCAGTTCACCCGTGATGCCGTAGATCAGGCTGAAACCAAACAGCAGGAACGCGGACGCCATGCCGCCGAACAGGAAGTATTTCAGCGCCGCCTCGGCGGACTCGCGGCGGTCCTTGTCGAAGCCGGCGAGCACATAGAGCGACAGGCTGGCCAGTTCGAGCGCGGTAAAGGCGATCAGCAGGTGGTGCGCGGCGGCCATCAGGGTGAACCCGGTGGTCGCAAACAAAATGATCGCGACGAATTCGGCGACATGGCGCGGCGGCCGGGTGCCCGCGGTCACCCCGAGGGTGAGCAGGCCCAGCACCAGGACGCCCGCCCGGCTGGCCACGGCGAGACGGTCCAGCAGCAGGGTGTGCCCATAGACGGGGCCGATGGCCCCGATCGTGATCGTGTCAACCAGGGCGGCCACCAGGGCCAGGCCCCCGATCCAGAGCGAGGCCTGCAGGCGCTCGCCCGGCGTGTGCCGTCGGCCGTAGATGAGATCATAGCCGAGCACCACCAGCGCGCCGGCCACCAGCGAGATCTCGGGCAGCATCGCCCGGGCGAGGAGAAAATAATGGTAGCTCATGGCGCACCTCCAATCAGCACGGGGAGGCTCGGGATAATCCAGTTCAGCAGCAGATCGGGTTTCAGGCCGACCAAAATGGTGGCGCCCAGCAGCAGCAACGTCCCGGCGCGCTCCGGCCACGTGATCGGGGCCATGAGATGCGGATGGGTGGTGGTCTCACTCGCGGGGTCGGTCTGCCCGAAAAAGGAGATCTGCATGACGCGCAGGGTGAACGCGGCGGCGATCAGCACCCCGACCGCGGCGGCCAGGGACCACACCTTCGAGACCTGCCAGGTGCCGATGAGGATGGTCAGTTCCGCGGGAAACCCGCTGAAGCCGGGCATGCCCATCGAGGCGAGGCCGGCGAGCACGAATACCACCGTGGTGTAGGGCATCAGGCGGTGCAGCGGCATCCGCCGCAGGAGTTCCAGCTGCCGGGTGTGCGTGCGCTCGTAGACCATGCGGCCCACGACGGCGAAGAGCAGCCCGGCGATGACCCCGTGCGAGAACATCTGCAGCACGGCGCCCGCGACGGCCTCGGGGTTGGCGGCCGCCAGCCCCAGCAGGACGAAGCCCATGTGGCTGACGCTGGAGTAACCGATCACGAACTTGAAGTCGTCCTGGACGAGGGCCACGAGCCCGGCGTAGAGGATGCCCGCCACGGCCAGCCAGGCGATGACCGGCTGCCAGTAGAGCAGGCCGGCGGGGAAGATGCCCATGGCCACGCGCAGGCAGCCGTAGGCCCCGAGCTTCATGACGACGCCGGCGAGCAGCATCGAGGCGGCGGTCGGCGCCGCCACGTGGCCGGTCGGCGCCCACGTGTGAAACGGGAACATGCCCGCGAGCACCGCGAAGCCCAGAAAGACAAAGGCGAACATGCCGATCTGCTCAGCCCGGGAAATCCCGTGCACGGCCTGCGCCAGCTCGGCCACCCCGAAGCTGTGTGCGCCGGTGGCGGCGTAAGCCCACAGCAGGCCGACCAGCACCAGGGCGCTGCCGGCGAACGAATACAGGGCGAGCTTCATCGCGCCGTACTCGCGGTTGGTGGAGCCCCAGATCGCGATGAGGAAATACTTCGGGACGATGGCGATCTCGTAGAAGACGAAGAAGAGGAACGCATCCGCGCTGAGGAACACGCCGTACACGCCGCCGATCAGCGCGAGGTAGAAGGCAAAGAACTCGCCCGTGCGTTCCTCGATGTTCCAGGAGAACAGCACGCCGGCGGTGGCCGCGAGCCCGGTGAGCACGACCAAGGTCAGGCTGATGCCGTCGACCGCGAGGTGATAGGAGATGCCCAGCTGGGGAATCCACGGGACCTGCGTGAGGTGCAGCATCGCGCCCGAGGGCACGAAATTACCGGCGGCAAAGAGCGTGATGCCCCAGCACCCGGCCGCGGTGAGCAGGGCGACGGCCCGGGCCGTGGCCGCCGAACGCATCCCGGCCACCAGCGACAAGACGGCGCCGGCAAACGAAAGGTAGATGGTGTAGGGCAGGAGATTCATGACGGGAGGAGTAGCCACGAAAAGGCACGAAGATGGGCTGTATTGCCGGCCTGACTCTTCCGCGCGCCTATAGGCGCCTTGAGAGCTTCATTCGCTGAAGATGTCTTTGCGCCTTTTTGTGGCCAATCGGCTTGGTCGGATCTCATGGCAGGTGGGCCGCCCAGGCGGTGACCAGCGGGTTGATGAGGCCGATGAGCGCCTGCGGCCAGACGCCGAGGACGAACATGAGCGCAACGGTCGGCGCGAGGGTGGCGATTTCCAGGGTGCTGAAATCCTTGAAGGCGGCGACGCCGGCGCCTTGCGGGCCATGGAAGACGCGCTGCCAGAAGGTCAGCAGAAAATAGGCGGTGGCGAACAGCCCGAGACAGCCGAGGGCGGCCGTCCAGGGCGCGAGGCCGAAGACCCCGCGGAAGATCAGGAATTCACCGACGAAGCCGTTGAGTCCCGGCAGGCCGAGGGAGGAGAACAGGGCGATGCCGCACAGGCCGGCGAAGACCGGTGTCGCGGTGCGCACGCCGCCGAAGTTGGTCAGCCCGCGCTGGCCGCCGGAGCGGGCCTCGAGGATGCCGATGCAGAAGAACAGGGCGGAGGCGGAGAGGCCGTGGTTGAACATCTGCAGCAGGGCCCCGCTGAGCGCGGCCTCCTTCGCCGAGGCTACGGAGGCCAGGGCCGCGGAGGCCGCCGGGTGCAGGGCTCCGGTTCCCGCCACGGCGAAGAGCGCGAGCAGGCAGTAGCTGACGTGGTTGATGGAGGAATAGGCGACCATCCGCTTGAGGTCGGTCTGGGCCATGGCGGCGAAGGCGCCGAGCACCACCCCGGCGAGGGCCAGCCCGAGCAGGCAAGGCGCGGCGGCGTGCAGTTGCGCCGGGAAGAGCGGCCAGAGGATGCGGAGGAAACCGTAGACGCCCATCTTGGACATGATGCCCGTCAGGAACATTGAGGCGCCCGTCGGGGCCTCCGAGTACGCGTCCGGCAGCCACGTGTGGAAGGGGAAGAGCGGCACCTTGACCGCCAGGCCGAGGAACACGCCGAGGAAAATAGCCATCAGCGCCGGACCGCTCATCTTGGCGGCGAGCCCGCCGCTTTGCGCGAGCTTGGCCAGCTCGACAAAATCAAACGTGCCCACGGCGGCGAAGATCGCCGCGAAGGCCAGCAGCATGAACGCGCTGCCCCCGATGGTGTACACGACAAACTGGTAGGCCGCCCGCGCCGCCCCAGGGCCGCCCCACAGCTTGATGAGGAAAAACGCCGGCACGAGGCTCAGCTCCCAGAAGATGAACCACGGGAAGAAATTCAGGGCGAGGAACACCCCGAGCGCCGCCCCCTGCAGGGCGAGGAACAGCAGGCTGAAGAGCCGCGGGTCACGCTCGATCTTCCACGAGGCCAAGAGGGCGGCCGGGGCGATCAGCCCGGTCAGCAGCACCAGCAGCAGGCTCATGCCGTCGAGACCGAGATGGAAGGTGATGTCGGTGACGAAACGGACGCTGATCCAGGCGTGCTTTTCCTCAAATTGGTAGCCCGCGGTGGCGGGATTGAAGCTGGACCAGGCCAGCAGGCCGAGGCCCAGGGTCGAAAGACTGAACAGGAGCGCGAGGCGCCGGCTGGTCTGCGGGCTCAGCCGCGGGGTCAGCGCCAGCACCAAGGCGCCGAGGAACGGGGTGCAGATGATCAGGGAGAGGAGGCCTTTCATGAGCGGCTCCTTTTTGAAGCTGTAGGGCGGGATCGCTGATCCCGCCGCGCCGTGCAAGCACCGCGCTGTAGGAGGGGCTTTATGCCCCGATTCGTAGTCTGCGCCCCACTCGGACGTCCAGCATCGCGGCATAAAGCCGCTCCTACAGTAAGAAATATGCTCATCGCACACCTCCCAGGACCAGTGCGAGGGTCAGTACGATGAACGCCACCGCCATGACCCGCAGGTAACCGTGGGCCTCGCCGGTTTGCGCCCGCGAGTACCGCACGCCGGAGCCGCGGATGCTGGCACTGACGCGGTCAAAGCCGCCGTTCAAGGTGTCCTCGTCGACCTGCCGGTTGACGGTGCCGGAGAAGATGCCGAGCTGCGCGAGGAAATTGACGAGGCCGCCGAAGACCCAGCGGTCGAGGCCGCTGGCGAGCGCGGCGGTGAAGTCGTTCAGCCGGCCGACCGTGGCCGCGTAGAATTCATCGAAACCCAGCCGGTTGGCGAGCGCGGCCATCACGCCGGGGAAGGAGGCGACCAGCGGATCGCGGGCCTCGGCCGTCTGCCGCAGCGTGCGACCATAGAGCCACCAGCCCAACCCGAGGCCGGCGCCGACGAGCCCGATGGAAAGCAGCATCAGACCGCCGCCTTCAAAGAGGTGGCTCATGCTGCTGTGTAGCTCGGTCCCGCTGAGGCGGGCCTGCAGCCAGGGACAGGCCGGGGTGCCCAGGAAACCGAGGACCACGGCGCCGATGGCCAGCAGGACCAGGGGCACGGTCATAACGGCGGAGTTCTCATGCGCATGGGACGCGTTGGCGGAACGGGGCTGGCCCAGGAAGGTCTCGGCGACGAGGCGGGTCATGTAGAAGGCGGTGAGTACGACCGCGCAGAGGCCGGCGTACAGCGGCACATGGGAGACTTCCCACGCGTGGGCGGCGTGAAGGATGGCCTCCTTGCTCCAGAAGCCGGAGAAGAGGAAGGGCACGCCGGAGAGCGCCATCATGCCGATGGCGAAGGTCGCGAAGGTGACCTTCATCTTGGGCCGCAGACCGCCGAGCAGGCGGATGTCCTGTTCGTGGTGCGCGGCGTGGATGACCGAGCCGGCGCCGAGGAACAGCAGCGCCTTGAAGAAGGCGTGCGTCAGCAGGTGGAAGATGGCGGCGGTCCACGAGCCGACGCCGAGGGCGAGCATCATGTAGCCGAGCTGGGAGACGGTGGAGAAGGCGAGGACGCGCTTGATGTCGTTCTGCCCGCAGGCGATGAGCGCACCCAGCAGCGCGGTAATCGCGCCGATAAAGGCCACGACGGTCAGGGCGTGCACCGGCACGGCGGCCAGCTGGTAGTCGGCCTTCATCAGGGGGTAGACCCGGGCAACCAAAAACACCCCCGCGGCCACCATTGTGGCGGCGTGGATCAGCGCGCTGACCGGGGTCGGGCCCTCCATCGCGTCCGGCAGCCAAACGTGCAGGGGAAACTGGCCGGACTTGCCGACCGCACCGCAGAAGATGAGCAGGCCGATCGCAGTGGAGAGCACCAGGCCACCGCAGAGCGTCTGGCCGGCGAGCGAGGTCAGGGTTGCAGTCTCAAGCACGCCCTGGCCGCCATCATAGAAGAGGAGCGAGCCGCTCGCATCGTACAGCCACAGCATGCCGAGCAGCAGGCCCAGGTCGCCGATACGGGTCGTGATGAAGGCCTTTTTCGCGGCGGCGGCGGCGGACGGCTTGTGGAACCAGAAACCGATCAGCAGATACGAGGCGAGGCCGACGAGTTCCCAGCTGATGAAGAGCAACAGGAGGCTGTTGGCCACCAGCAGCCCGAGCATGGCGGCGGCGAACAGGCTGAGGAAGCAGAAGAACTGCTTGAAGTTCGCATCCTCCTTCATGTAGCCGAGGCTGAAGATGAAGATCAGCGTCCCGACGAAGGTGACCATCACGCACATGAAGGCTGTCAACGGATCGAGCAAAAAGCCGAGGCGCAGGGTACTGGTGCCGAGATCGAACCAGGCAAAATTATAGACGGCGTGCCGGGCGGGATCGGCCAGCGCCCCGTTCAAGGCGAGGCAGGACAGCACAAAGGAGAGACCCAGGGCCAAAATCGCGCTGCCGGCCGCGATGGTGCGACCGCTGCGTGGAGTCAGCGCCGCGATGCCCGCCGCCAGCAGCGGCAGCACGGGGATCAACCATAGATTTTGAGCGGATAGGGTCATGACAGAGGCCCGGAATTGATGGCCACAAAGAGGCACGAAAAGGTCTTGTTCAGTTGGCGGGAAATTGCCGCGCGCCTATAGGCGCAACGCACATCCCGTTCGCCGCACCAATTTTCTTGTGACTTTTTGTGGCAATTCATGGTTCAGCCCTTGAGGTGGCTGGTTTCCTGCAGCCGGATGTTCTTCTGGTGGCGGTAGACCGCGATGATCAGGGCGAGGCCGACGGCCGCCTCGGCGGCCGCGATGGCGATCGCGAAGAGGACGAAGATCATCCCGTTGGCCTGCGAGGTCGCCGGGCCGAAGCGCCAGAAGGCGATGAAGTTCAGGTTGGCCGCATTGAGCATGAGCTCGATGCCCAGTAGCACGAGGATGGTGTTGCTCCGGGCCAGCGCGCCCGCGAGGCCGATGCAGAAGAGACCGGTGGAAATCAGGAGGCAGAGATGCAGCGGGGTCATGGGGCGTCCTCCGGGTTGCGCTTCTCACTGGCGGCCAGGACGGTGGCGCCGAGCAGGGCCACGGTGAGGATCACGCCCACGATGAGCAGGGCGCCGCCATGATGCTGCATCAGGTCCAGGCCGATCTGCTTGACGTCGGTCGCCGGGGCCGCGGCGGCCGGGGGGCGGAAGTGCGACGACACAATGGCGGAGGAGATCACGGCAGCCACGCAGGCGCCGACGGTGAGCGCGGTGGCGGCCCGGATCCGGGTGGCGGGCTCGATGAGCATGTCGGCCACTTGGTTCTGCCGCGTGAGCAGCACGGCGAAGAGCACGACCATCGAGATGGCGCCGACGTAGACCAGAATCTGGGCGAAGGCCACGAACTCTGCGCCGGCCCACAGGTAAAACATCGCAACACCGGCCCAGCTGAGAATCAGGAGCAGGGCGCTGTGAATCAGGTTGCGCAGCAGCATGGCCGCGGCGGCGGAGCCGAGCATGAGGAGGGCGATGAGGAGGAGGGCGAGCGTCACGAGATTTTCGATTTTGAATTCTCGATTTTCGATTCACAGAAACGCGATGCGCTTGCCAGTGGGGAGACCCGGGCAATCGAGAATCGAGAATCTAAAATCGAAAATTTATGGGGCATAGCGGTAGGTGCGCGGCGCGTAGCCGGCGGTGAGGGAGCGGCCCATGACGAGGAAGGGAATGACGACGATCGCGAGCGACACGGCCCAGCGGACGAGCTGCAGCGGTCCGGACCAGTGGGCGGTCAGCACCCAGAAGGCGGCGTTGCCGATGTTCAGGAGCGCCAGCGGCACCAGGAACTGCCAGGCCAGCCGGGTGAGCTGGTCAATGCGCAGGCGGAGCAGCGTGCCGCGGACCCAGATGAAGAAGACAATCATGCCCACGAGCTTCATCATGAACCACAGGTACGAGGGGATGAACTCGAGGAAGGCGCACGGGGCCTGCCAGCCGCCGAGGAAGAGCGTCACGCCGAGGCCGCTGAGCGCGGTGAGGCCGAAATACTCGGCCATGAAGAAGAGCGCGTACT
>SESH01019159.1_pt1 | contig 12024 bp, 11 predicted proteins | sample 3171561 | NCBI WGS metagenome assembly SESH01 (sample SAMN10866947, study PRJNA518727) | freshwater metagenome | biome: subpolar coniferous forest; feature: holomictic lake; material: water; isolation source: holomictic Lake 442 2011 16.5 m and 2014 13 m | place: Canada: near Kenora, Ontario
GCCAGACTACCGCCTGGAAAGCCTCGGAATGAGGGGTAATCAGGGCAGGATCAACGATCGGGACTACCACCACATGATCACCCACCGTCTGGGTGTAGCCCTCGGGCCGTCCCACGATACCAAAGATTGTGGCACCGCTAGCCTTGGCGACTTGGAGTGCCTTGACAAGGTTGGGACTTACATTGCGTTCAAGATCGCCGCCGCCGACCGACAGCACCAAAACGCCATCGCGGGCGTTGATGCGGCTGGTCTTAAGCCATTCGGCGAAAACGGTGTCCCAGCCTTCGTCATTGGTGCGGGCGGTCAGTTCCGAGACATTGTCGGTAGGTGCGTAGGTTTCGAGTGAGCAAAGCTTGCGAAAATCATTGACCGCGTGGCTGGCATTGCCTGCCGAGCCGCCCACCCCAAGTATGAATAGCCGACCGCCACGAGCCCGAACCCCGGCCAACCCCTCCGCCATGTTCTCGATCGCCACATGGTCGATGCTGCGGGCGATGGTTGCGGCCTGCTCGAAAAAGCCTTGAACGAACCCCATGTTATGACATCCAAAAAGCGTATGTTGAGGACGGGGCGCAACATAACAGTTTGGCCTATCGCCATGCCAGCGCGAAATTCGCAGCATCTACGGCACGGCTTAATACCAACGGCCATAGGTATTAGGTCGCGGGTTCCTCTTGTTCGATCAGCTGTCGCATAGCCTCAAATTCTCGCTTGATCACGGGCAGGGTATCATCCTCCCACACCCATTTTTGGAATCGGCCGGCGAAGGGTGGCGTGCGATACACCTCATAGCCGAGATGGTTCATGTAATGCGCCGTGGCCATGCGAACCGACGGCGTAAGTATCTTGAACAGCAGATATCTGGCGTCGGAAAAAGCGACCAACCCGAACGGTCCATTGTTGATCAGCATGTTTAGCCAAGCCGCTTCGTAAAGCGCCATGCGCAGATCCAGGTTCCATGCCGGTTCACTAAAGATAACAAAGTTCGCTAGCTCCGGCGGCGTTAGGTCAAAGGCGGCCTCGGTATCGGGAATAAAGACCGGCAGAAAACCCAGCCGCTCGACGTGGCGAGCAAAGGCCGCCCAGGCCGCAAGGTTGCTGTTGCGGGCCGGCATGAAACCATAGGTGCGCAGAGTTATGGTCACAATCCGGCGCGAGCCAGCGTGAGCGCTAAGCCATTGAGCCATAAAGCGCCGCGCCTGATCGGTGGCGGTAAGTGGCCGCACCACTTCGCCATTCCGGGCGGCATCCATCACATGGTTGGGGAGGTGGGGGATTGGAAACAACGGCCAGTAGGAGACAGGATAGACCCGTCGTGCAAACAAGGCTCGAATTGCAGTGGCCTGCGCACGGCTGGCACAGATAGTCAGTCCCGCAACCGATGGCATCAGGCGGCATAGCGGAATCACCAAATTGTTGAGCCGCCAGCGCCGATTGGCCTTATCAACCGACAGTTCGTAATCGTCGTCCTCGTGTCGTAAGCCGTCATTGCGTCCCGGCACAATCACTACCTGCACCCGTTCCAGTCCGTGACGCAGCCGTAAAAGCTCGGCATTGGCCAGCGCAAAGCAAAAATCAAAGGTGATCGGTGAGACGTCAAGATCGAAGAATAGATGCACGGTACGTTGTGGAGCAATAAACAACCGAATTGGTGCCGCCAAACTTAATAAAAGACCTCCATGGATGGCAACATTACATCGACGCAGCCACAGGCCGGGCCTGGTCGACGGCTTTTGCAACTCATCGATAAGGCGTGCCGCGAGCCACGACCAACCCCTAGCCTTGAGCTTCGAGCCCAGCAACCCCAATCGCTTGAGGGTTGAAGGCACCGGCTCAGGTACAGGCACCGTCTCAGGTACAGGCACCGGCAGTTCCGGTCCGGATAGCGAACCTACTGGTTTGACGTGGTCCGCCTCCACTTCGCCGCCGGTCATTTTATTCGGTATTTCCAAATTTTTCTTCAGCTCGGGTGGTTCATTTTATCGTACTGATTGAGAATATCTTCGACCCCACCATAGGCGATCAGCCGACCCTCAGTCATCAAGGCGGCGCGATTGCACATAGAACGGATCATACCGGCGGAATGGGTGGCCAGCACGATCACCTTGGTCCGCTTGATCAGGCTATTGATCCGGTGCTCGGCCTTTTCGGAAAAGCGCGCATCACCGGCGCCAAACCCTTCGTCCAACAACAGGATTTCCGGATCAATGGCGGTGGCGATGGCAAAGCTCAGGCGCAGCTGCATGCCCGAAGAATAGGTCCGGACCGGCAGTGCCAAGAATTCACCAAGCTCGGTGAACTCGCCGATATCATGGATCTTCTGATCAATTTCGTGCGGCGACATACCGAGAAACAGCCCGATGGTCCGGATGTTTTCCATGCCGGTATCATCGGGATCCATGCCAAGGGCAGGATTGAAAAGCGAGGAAATGCGCCCCCGTATGGTAATTTTACCGGAGCTTGGCGGATAGACCCGCGCCAAAACCCGCAGCAGGGTGGATTTGCCAGCGCCGTTATGGCCAACCAGCCCCACGCGATCGCCATCCTCAATGTTCATGGTGATGTTTTGCAGGGCAGTGACCGTGATCACCCCATGGTTTTCCTTGGCCACCCCCCCGGTTGCTCGGCTGAACAGTGTTTGCCGCAGACTTTTGGCGTTGGCACCATACACCGGGAAAACGATTCCGACATTATCAAGCTCGATTATCGCCATCAGGCAAACTCACATCCAAAAGATGATACGGTTGTAATAGCGGTTGAACAGCCAAAGAGCGAATGACCAGCCAACCACCGTACAGATCAACACCGCCGTCCAGTCAACCCATGTCGGCGCGGCACCCAACAGTGGGGCGCGCAGTATGTTAACGAAGTGATACAGAATGTTCATATCAAGAAACACCTTGCTCATTCCGCCCGCTTGGCTGGCGTCCCAGAAGATTGGCGTCACGAAAAACGCAATCTGGATTGCAGAGGCGACAACTTGGAGCATATCACGGTAGCGGGTACATATGACCGCCATGACAATCCCGACCCAGACCGAATTAATGACCAGAAGGAATAGTGCCGGGAATACGAGAAGTGTGTAACCGGTAACCGGTGATCCGAATAGAATGGCGACAATTATAAAAACCAGGAGGTTGTGAAAAAACACGATTACGTTTCTCACAACCGCCGCCGCAATAAAGATGGAATAGGGCATCTTTACTTGTTTAAGCATACCCTCGGCGCCGAAAAAGGCCCCGCAACTCTCGGTAATGTATGTTGCCAGCGGAGCCCAGACCACGAATCCCGACGACAGATAGGGCAGGTAGGTTTTAATCGGCTGATGAAAGACTTGAGAGTACATGATCCCGATCGTGCCAATGAACAAGGCGACGCTAAGCGCCGTCCAAAACGGCCCGAGCGTGGTACGGCGATAGCGTCGTATCGTGTCCATCCAGCCGATACGCAACCACAACCGCCAATTGGATAATCCCTCAATCACATCAACCACGGCAGGTAATGTTAACATCTTACGCTTCAACTCCGTCAGGGGCCCGGGCATGGGCGAATGGAAGTGTATGGGATGAAAGTGCATGGCGTCAAGCATATATTATTACGAGCATGTGCAACCAACTTCTTCGACCCGACTGCGCATTTCCTCCAGTCTAGGCAGGCAGTCCTCAATATTCCTAAAATTCAGCCCGGACAGCTCACAAAGTTCGAAATCCCACCAAGCCACCCTGAGCATACGCTCGATAATCGCCTCGGTAAAACGGTACTTGCGAATTTGGGCCGGGCAGCCAGCGACGATTGCATATGGCGGAACGTCCTTGGTCACTACAGAACCCGCAGCGACAACCGCACCATCGCCCACCGAAACCCCGGCCATGACATTGACGTTATGGCCCATCCAGACGTCGTTACCAACGCGAGTGAACTTGAACATGTCATTAGTTCGTTCCAAGCGGACAAAATCGTTGTATTCATCCACCCAGTCAAATGACTTAGGATGGTATTGAAATTCACTTGTTGATAGCCACGAGGTCGGATGATTGAAAGGGTTGATCGAAGTTCGGGCTCCGATGGCACCATATGATCCCACCACGGCACGCGCAAGAAAACAGCTTTCGTTCATTCCGAAATATTTACCAGTAGTGACATCGGGGCCGATCTGACTGTTTTTATTTAGATAGAGTGGGCCGATTATCTTTGAATTAATAACGCGAGCGCCAGGATTTAGTTTGATGATATCATGTATAATCACCGATTTATTCGTCGTGTTCTCATAATAATCTATTTCTATAGGAGCAAACTTCATGACTTGGACTCGCATCGTATGATACACATAACAATAATCTGAAGAGGCGGCGAGGTCAAGCATTCAGACGCCGGCGAGAATCGCGTCGGCCCGCTTGACCAAAGATGCAAAAAGCATACGGTAGAGGTCCCTGGCGCTGAACAGCATCCAGGGCGTATTATGGACGTTCCCTTCGGCTAGTGCCCCCGCTGCCTTCAAAAGCGGCGCAAACTTGGGAAAGTCGCGCGGCAAACGGCGATGACGGCGGGTTTTCACCGAGTGTCGTTCACCGTGACGATCAATCAGAACATAGTCCTCGGCTTCGGTCAGCGGCCGAACATAAATCTCGGGGGCGATCATCTCCTCGGCATGATGGATCGCCGTGCATGATTCCATCCCCACTCCTAATAGCAAAATCGCGGTGTCGTACTCGCGTATCAGCCCATAGGGCGAACTACCCGGACAGGGGGTCGTGCCGAGATGATGGCTTGACAACAGCCTTGCCGCTAACGGCCCACAGCCGGCAACCGAGTGCGTGGGATGCAATGATCGGTGAGTGGCATGACGGGTCCGGTAGACTTCGGTGAGTACGCCGGTATGCGAGGGCGTGCCCAGCTCGTCGAACACCGGCGAGGCGGGATTCACGCTTCGCCAGGTCATGGTCGGCATAAGTACGGTGCCGCCAGCCATGGCTTCAATCAACGCCGCGCAGAAAGCCTCGGCCCGCAGGCCTGCTCGCGACAGGCCGGCGAAAGCCGAATGAACAATAAGAATGCCATCCCGAGTCACCGGCTTTAAGTCAAGCAACGTGCCAACAAGCTCGGTCTCAACCGACATGACCTTCGCCTTCGATTTGCGCGCCCCCGCCTCTCCTGACCTCAAATTTAAGCAACATGCTGGTCCAGTCGGGAGTGAATATGGTGGTGTCCCGTGCGATACCCCGCCGGTTAGCTTGCCACATAAACGGCGTTAGCACCACCATCACTACCCCATAGACGAGAATGCGTAAATTGGGGAAACGGAACATCGCACCAAGACGGCCGGTGATGATGCTTCTCAACCGTCTTGTCTCGGCGGTACCGAAAAAATATGCCGTCGAAATATCAAGCTGGGGCAGGGCATTGTTGATGAAGCCGATATCCTGGACCGACAGCAGTCGGCGCTCTCCCCTCAGCACGTAGAGATAGATTTCTCCCCCCTCTTTGACAAGTGGGCGAAGCTTGGCGTAAGTCGCGCTGAAATCCTCAACCTGATCAATCCGCATGTCGCAAAAACAGAAATCTACCGTTTCTAGCCTGTTGTCCATGACATGGTGCAGCATATCGAGCTTGATCGCCGCCACCTCGATGTGCTTGGGCAGGAGCGTGCTGAAAAAGCTTTCGCCATCGCCAACGTGCATTATATTGGCGCCCGGCGAAACCTGTTGAATGATGTCTATGACGCTGCGGGTGTCTAGCCAATAAGGATGGCACGGCTTGACCAGCGGCAGCTTGCCGAACACTTGAATATAGACCGGGCCAAGCGCTCGTTTGGCGGCAAACACCGCGTGACCTATCAGCGTTCGCAAAACACTGGACAGCTTCTTGCGCATCAGCGCGCAGACCTGAGAACCCAGGCTTTTCCAAACCTCAAGCGCGGTCGGTTGCCGAATGACAACCGGAGCCGGCACCGGGATATCCGTCACCGGCGCGTCGGGCATCCGCGACAGCACCCCGCTCCACCATGTCTTGAATAGTGGATGACCTTGGTGCGGATTGGGTGGAGCCAAGCGTGCAACCAGACTGGCCATATAAGCTTTTGACTTTTTAATTACGTCCCCGGTGCTTGGCGGCAATTCCCTAGCATGGAAAATGTGAGGTTCCTGGCCGCAGATGCGGTGTTCGCGGGTAGTCCACATATTCAAATCTTTGATCATATCCTCATCAGAAATCCATCCGATGCGCATCATGTCCTCGCCAGCAAACCGATGTTGCATTTCTAACATGAAGCCTTGATCTGAATCAGGAATGAAGTAATATTCGGCAGTCGGACAGATTTCCGGGATGAAGCCATAGTCGAACATTAGCGCGGGCCGCTCGACCACAACTTGAGGCTTCAAGGCTGCCAACGCCACCGGCCATTGATAGCCGACCAAGGTGAACTCGTCAACATACCAGTAGAATTGGTCCATTCGTGATTGATGGCACAACTTCTGGTTGACGGTTCTGGCTTTAACTGTCATATGACGATGCTTAAGGGCCATATCGGCCATTTCGCGAGGTGTCATCGCCAGCACACCGGAGACCTTATCAACCTTTGCTTGGATCAGGGGCAAGGTGTCCTCTGAAACTGCGCGAAAGCTTGGAAGGTGAATGACCTGCTTGCCCTCCTTCATCAATCGGGCCACCGTGCGGTACGAACCATCGGCAACCACGAAATCAGCGCAAAGGAACAGCAGGTAATAATCGAGCATACGTTCCTTCAGGCCGATAAACCCCTTGAACAGCGCGAAGGTCAGTACCGGGCCATAATCTCCGGCGACGCCGGTTAACAAATCGTCGATCGGTTCCAGAATTACCTCGCAGAGGGCAGCGCATGCCGCGTAGGCTTCCGAGGCTCGCAGCACGTCAAACATATTGGTTTCAGCGACTAGACACAATTCTAGTTCAAAATCCTCACATAGCGCAGGAATGTTACCAGGGGCTAAAAGCGCCGGCAAGGTTAACTCAATAACTTTATGGGTATAGGAAACACCCCAGAACGGGATGATTAGGCGTGCCTTGGGTTTCATTGTTCTCACCTTAATCTGATATCGCTCGAGCGCCGTTGTCGAGGCGCTGTCGCGAGTAGTGGAGCCAGATACCAAAGGCATCATAGGGAATTACACGCTGGCTAGACAGTAGAGTTGCGGCGTCCCAGGCTTTGACCTCCCGCCCCTCCATCAGCGTGAGCCGGCCCACATCGGCGGCGCGCGCTTGGACCACGTAGTAATGACGATATACTTTAGGCTGGCCGAGCTTCCGCAAATCAAAATCAAAACTTACAAAGGGCTCGAAATGATCCGGCGCGAAGCCGATTTCCTCCATCAGCTCACGCCGGAACGCCTGTTCAGGCGTTTCGCCGGGGTCGACGGCGCCACCGAAACAGCCCCAGTGATCCGGATACCAAATGCCTGGCTTGTTATCGCGCAACTGGGCCAAGTAACGACCATCCTCCAGCACGATCAACGCCGCAACAGCATCGGCAGCGCTAAGTGACGAGCGGTCGGTTATGAAAATGGGCAGGTCAGGACATGAGGGCATGTTCAACCTTGAGTATCGCGGTCAACGTATCTTCGACCTCCCGCGTACCGTACTTTTCATTGACGAACAGATTGAATGAGGTATCCCGGATCGCGCGGGCGTTTACCGTCTCAAATTCATCGGCCAGATAAGGGCGCAAATAGCCCCAGTCAGCCAGCATATACGTGTAATGAGCATTAAGGCCGATGCCTTCGGCCGCCACCATCGCCGCAAACTCCCGCTTTGACACCGGCAGGGCCGCAGTATCGACTATGATCGGGTAAAAGAACGGTGAATCGCCTGCAGACCAGCCATAGGGCCGGCACAGCCGCGAGGTTTCGCGCAGACGGTCCAGCCCTTGGACATAGGCAAGGCGGGCGGCGATGGTCTGGGGCAACCGCCGCCACGAGGCAATGCCGACCGCGCAAGACAGCTCGTCGGCGTGCAGGTTGAGCGCCGGAAACAGGAAATGGCCGGGATCTTTGTCATCAAAGCCGGGGAGCCACGGCGTCTTGCCGCGGTCGGCATGGGCCAGCGCCACCCGGTGAAGCGCCAAGTCCCGACTATAAACCACCCCGCCTGAGGCGCCGGTGATCGAAGCCTTACGATACATGGTTGAAAACGCCGCAATGTCACCGAAGCTACCGACCGGTTGCCCAAGTCGGCAAGCGAGGTGGGCCTGGGAGCAGTCCTCAACCACGCGCAGGTTGCGGGCATGGGCCTCCCTGACGATTAAGTCGATTTCGGCCGCTTGGCCCGCCGAATGGACCACCACCACCGCCCGGGTTTTGGGTCCGATGCGGGCTGCGAACTGTTCTACCCCCATATTGTAGCTGCCGGGGGCTGAGTCCGCCAGTTTGGGAGTAAGACGGGCGTGGATGATGGCATTGACGCTACCGGGATCGGTAATAGGCGAAACAATGACCTCGCAGCCCTCAGGCAGGCCGAGTGCCGCCAGCGCTACATAAACCGCAGCTGTACCGGTGGCGACCGCATCGGCATAGCCGCCGCCCATGCTCGCCGCGAATTCCTGGCAGTAAAGTTGTTCGAAATGACCTTGATAGCCGGGGTCCGCCTGCCTCTCGCCATAGTAACGAAAGACCTCATTTACCATCGCCAACTCGGCCTCGCCGAATGCAAAGCGTGCCGGCATCGGCTGTGAACGGACGGGGGTGCCGCCATTGATGGCAAGGGTTTTAGCGGTCGCTGCATTCACTGGCCTGCATTCCCCCGTCTTGCCGATTTCACGCCACGGCACCAGTCAGCCCGAGCATTACCTTATCGACGCTGATGCCGTGCCGGTCAAGCAGCTGCTCATACGAGCCATAGAAATGGATGAACTCATCCTTTAGCGTGAAAACCTTTAACTCGCATGGAGCCTTGCTGTCCCAGGCGATTTCCTTGACCCGCGAGGCTAGCGCGCCATGTGGAACGTTTTCCTCCATCACCACCACCCGCTTGTGGTCGCGGAGGGTACGGGCGATGCCCTCGCGGTCGAGCGGCTTGATGGTGTGGACCGAGATCACCGACACACTCTCGCCTCGTGCCTCAAGCCTAGCCGCTACCTCAAGAGCCTGGACGATCATCGGGCCATAGGTAAGAATGGCGACATCGCGGCCCTTCTTGAGACAACGTATTTTGCCGATCACAAAAGGGTCCACCGCATTTTCGGTGACTCGAGGCTCGCCGGCCTTGCCCAACTTTATATATACCGGCCCAACCTTTTGGGTGGCGCAGTAGCGGGTCGCCTCAATTGCCTCCAACGGATCGCACGGCGCTAGCACCTGCATGTTAGGCAGGGCAGAAGCGATAGCGACATCCTCCATAGTGTGGTGGGTGCCACCCAGCGTCGAGTAAACCACACCCGAGCCCATGCCGACCACCGTCACCGGCAAGTTCTGATAGCACAGATCATCACGGACCATTTCAAACGGCCGGTAAAGCGAAAAAGTAGCGATTGTATATGCGAAAGGCTGCGCGCCCTTAAGCGCCAGCCCGGCACACATGCCGATCATCACTTGTTCTGCGACACCGACATTGATGAAGCGCTCGGGATACTCGTCGCGGAATTTGCCCATCGACCCGGCGGGCGAAATATCGGCAACCACGATGTAAATTGAGGGGTCCTGCTTCGCGCAGCTATAGAGCGTTTCCGAAAAGGTGTTGCGCATGCTAAAGGCTCCCCTCGATTTCCTTCAAAGCCACGGCGAATTCGTCCCTGTTCGGCGAACGATAGTGCCAGATCGGCACGTTCTCCATATAGGAAACGCCCTTGCCCTTGGTGGTACGGGCATTAACCAACAATGGCCGGCCACCCACACGTCCGGTAACTGCATCGTGGATCGCCTTGGCGTCATGACCGGGCACCTCGATGGCCTCCCAGCCAAAGGCTTGGAACTTATCAACAACAGGGTAGAAGCTGGGGTGGGTCTCGGAGGTGCGGCCAAGTGACTGGAAGTCGTTGTTGTCGATGAATGCGACCAGATTGTTCACACCCAGCGACGACGCCATCAAGGTCGCCTCCCAGGTTGAACCTTCCTGAACCTCGCCATCCGACAGTACTACATAAACCACGCCCCCGTTGCCCTTGACCTTCTCGGCGTAGGCCATGCCCATAGCCATCGACAGGCCGTGACCAAGCGAGCCGGTGGATGCCTCAATGCCGGGATTGCCATAGTCGGGGTGGCAGCCAAGTCGCCCTCCGGCCTTGCAATACAGGTCCATGTCCTCGCGGGTAAGGATGCCCTTCTCCTCAAGAATCACGTATTGTATCATGCAGCCATGACCCTTGGACATAACGAAGGTGTCCTGGGACCGGCCGTCATTGCCCACGCGCATCAAGGTGTTATAGATCACATCGACGATTTCGGTGCAGGAGTAGGCGGAGGCGATGTGTAGCGCCTGAACCTGTTGGCTGATCTCGAGAATACGGCGGCGATAGGCCCGGCAGCGTCGGTGAGCCGCCGCAGCATCGATCCCGTTGGGGTGCAAGGTAATGCTCATATCATTCCCCATTAATGAAGGTCCAGTAATAATCGCCAGTATACTCGGCTTCATTGAAGATAGCCTCCCACTCTGACGGATACCCATAAGTGTGGGCCGTCAGGACCCATGATTCGAAAACTTCCTTCTCCTCAGGCGTGCGATAACTATCAACTTGAAGAAACTTGCCCTTGCGAGCCAACCGCTCCATCTCGCGCAGCGCCTGGATTAACTCGGGCTTTTTTAGATTGTGCAAGGAATTGATAGCCAGCACGACATCAAAGCTTTGGTCGGGGAACAGTAACCTTTCGCTTGCAGCAATGCTAAGACGGCCGACGATTTCCGGTTCGCAGTTCATCATTGCGTACTCGGAAACGTCAACTCCATAGGCATCAATGCCTTGGGCGACCAAGTCCTTGACCAAGAAGCCCTTTGCGCAGCCTATATCGAGCACGCGATCGCCGGGTTTTAATCCATATTGGGCGATTATGTCACGGGCTACTGGCACCCAGCGGCCGTCATAGCGGTATCCGCCGTAACCGACATCGCGCGGGCCGTCGAAATATTCCCGGCCGTACTGACGAGACAGCGCAATCAATTCGGGGGTCTTGGCGGTCTGTCGCGCCGTGATGTTACGCTTCGAGCGCGGCAAGGCTCGTAGTAGGTCGAGTTCAGGCATTCACGCGGCTCCTGGTGTCGGCATGGACCTTCGCCAGCCCTTCGGGCAGGGGCGTACAGCGAAAATCAGGAAAGGCGGCGCTGATGGCCGCCGGATTGAACGGGCGATGACCATCATGCGGCATCGGTCCTTGGCGGGGCGAGCCCCTGACCGGAACCGGACGCTCGAATAGGTTGGCCACGATCGAGGCGATATCCCGAAATGACCAAACCCGCCCAGTAACGCAGTTGAGTGAGCCACAGCTACGGTGCATCAGCATCAGGTACGCCAGTTCAGCGACGTCGTCGACAAGTACGTGATCGCGACGCTCCTCGCCCTCGCCGAACAGCACGATTTCCTTGTTGTCGGCAGCCAGCCTGCGGAAGCGATTGGGGCCATAGCCATTATGAGGATCGTCGGCACCGTAGATCAAGGTCGGGCGCAAGGTGGCTAACGGAGCCTTGATTTCGGCAAACGCAATCTCGCGTGCAGCGTGCATAATTCCGTGTAGGGAACCAGCCGCCTTGGGCGCATCCTCGGTCAGCGGCAACGGTTCATCGCCGAACACGGCATCCGAGCCGATATTGAGCAGGTGTGCTGGTGGCACCAGGGTCAAGGCCCCGACCATGGCCCGCAGCATGACGATATTGCTTTGCAGCATGTCAAGATTTTTGACCGGGGCCAGCGCTGCCACCGCCACGAACGCATCGGTCGGTCGCAACAACAAGGCCAGCCGGTCGGCAGCACCTGCGGCCAGCAAGTCAACCTCGCCGCGTCCAAGCGCCAGCACCCCGACACCAGCCTTTTCCAGCCGCCGTCTTATGGCACTGCCCACGAAGCCGCTG
>SESH01008609.1_pt1 | contig 12011 bp, 11 predicted proteins | sample 3171561 | NCBI WGS metagenome assembly SESH01 (sample SAMN10866947, study PRJNA518727) | freshwater metagenome | biome: subpolar coniferous forest; feature: holomictic lake; material: water; isolation source: holomictic Lake 442 2011 16.5 m and 2014 13 m | place: Canada: near Kenora, Ontario
GATCAACTCGACCGCCATTCCGGTGCGAAGCGCCGACTCGGGCCCCACTCCGAAAAGGGCGGCGCTTTCCAGCACCAGAAACGGTCGCAGCCGTTTGCCGCCCGCAAGCGAGCCGTAACGCATGGCGTCCCACAGGGGCGCCTCTGAGCGTGTTGTAGCCTCAAGGAGGCGATCCAGCCCCGCCTCAATCAGGGCCGCCGCCCGCGTCATCGCTTGATCCAACTGAGAAGCCAAAGTCGCCTCGCCCGGTGCGTTGCCTTGCCATTCTTAAGCCATCGTAAACTGGCACTTACCCATGAAGCGTTGCCGGACCAAGCGAGCCTCTTAGGAGGGGTAGGAAAAGACACGCCGGCCGCTCCGGCGTCAAGGCATCAAACTGCACATCCCGAGAGTGCCTTCGCGAAGTGATCTTTCCGCCACGCCGTGAAAGCGGAAATAATGTATGTGGGATGGCGCTTCCGGGACGGCTGTGCTAACAGCTTCACTTCATCGTCGCCAACCGGAGGCCGACAGTATCTATGAATGCTGCTGAGAGGGGATTGCCGCTGCGGGTCATTCTGGCCCAACCTCGCGGTTTTTGCGCCGGGGTTGAGCGGGCGATTGAAATTGTCGAGAGGGCGCTCCGCCTTTACGGCCAGCCGGTCTATGTCCGGCATGAGATCGTTCATAACAAGCGCGTGGTCGAGGGGCTGAAGGCCCGCGGTGCCCGCTTTGTTGAGGATGTCGACGACATTCCGCCCGGAGCCGTGACGATTTTCAGCGCCCACGGTGTAGCTCGAACCGTCGTGGTCGATGCAGACAAGCGCCGCCTGCATGTCATCGACGCCACCTGTCCCTTAGTTACAAAAGTTCACAAGGAGGGCCAGCGCTACGCCGCGCGTAACTATGATGTAGTGCTGATCGGCCATCCTGGGCATCCCGAGGTTGAGGGCACCATGGGACAGATTGAGGGCACCGTTCATCTGGTGTCGTCGGTTCGTGACGTGGCGACCATTGGGCCGTCTCATCCCGAGCGCCTCGCCTATGTCACCCAGACCACCCTTAGCGTCGATGACACCCGTGACATAATTGCGGCGTTGAAAGATCGGTTTCCCACTGTTGTTGGCCCCGACGTTAAAGATATTTGCTACGCCACCCAGAATCGGCAGAGCGCGGTGCGGGAATTGGCAAGCTTGGTTGACCTGATTCTGGTGGTGGGTGCCCACAATAGTTCCAATTCCAATCGGCTGCGCGAAATCGGCACCGATATGGGCAAGCGGAGCTATCTGGTTGAGGATGCCACTTGCCTTGATCGGGCGTGGCTGGACGGGGTCAACACGGTTGGCATTTCGGCAGGCGCCTCGGCACCGGAGGATCTGGTTCAGGAACTGGTGAAACGCCTTGCCGAATATCGGCCGATCACGGTGGAGGTTCTCGATGGCATCGAGGAAAACGTACACTTCAAGTTGCCAGAAGAACTCGAAGACGTGGGCTCGTTAATCTGAATCACGGCCACAGGCGTTTTGGAGAGCACCCATGGGAGTTCCGTTGAGGCAACAGGCCGCCATCGGCGCTTATATCGTTAAACAGCGGCTGATCGGCCGCAAGCGCTACCCGCTGGTGCTGATGCTGGAGCCTTTGTTCCGCTGTAACTTGGCCTGCGCCGGTTGCGGCAAGATCGACTATCCCGACGCGGTACTTAATCAACGACTTAGCGTCCAGGAGTGTCTGGATGCCGCCGTCGAGTGTGGCGCTCCGGTGGTTTCGATTCCCGGTGGCGAGCCATTGTTACACCGCGAGATTGGTGAAATTGTCGCGGGCCTAGTCGAGCAGCGCCGTTATATTTATTTATGCACCAACGCGCTGTTGCTTGAGAAGAAGCTCGACTTGTTCACCCCCAGCCCCTACCTGTCATTCTCGGTCCATCTTGACGGATTGAAGGAGCATCATGACCGTTCGGTGTGCCAGGATGGTGTTTTTGAGCGTGCCGTAGCGGGAATCAGGGCGGCGCTGGTTAGGGGTTTCCGCGTCAATTGCGCCGCCACTTTCTATGATGGCGTCCCGGCCGCCGACATCGCGGCCTTTTTTGATTTTGTGAGTGAGTTGGGGGTGGAGGGTGTAACCATCGCTCCGGGCTATGCCTATGAGCGGGCACCAGATCAGCAGCATTTTCTCAACCGCCGCAAGACTAAGGAGTTGTTCCGTGATGTCTTTCGGATGGGCGTCGGGCGGATGGGCGTCGGGCGCAAGTGGCGGATAACTCATTCCAGTCTGTATCTGGACTTCCTGGCCGGAAATCAAGCCTATCGCTGCACGCCGTGGGGCAACCCTACCCGCAATATCTTTGGCTGGCAGCGGCCCTGTTACCTGATCAATGAAGGATATGCCAAGAGCTTTCAGGATTTGATGGAGGGCACGGACTGGGACAGTTTCGGCACCGGTCGTTATGAGAAATGTGCTAACTGCATGGCCCATTGCGGTTATGAGCCAACCGCCGCCATTGATGCCGCAGCCCACCCGCTCAAAGCTGCCTTGGTGGCGTTGCGCGGTCCTCGTACCGATGGCGAGATGGTCCCGGAAATCCCCCTTGATGGTCAGCGCCCGGCCGAGCATCTGTTCGAGCAGGTGGTATCCCATGCCGTCACCGAACTAGCCAAGCCATAAGTCGTTGGTATTACTTGATTAAAAACGCCCCGGCAAAAAAGCCGCCGGTCCCAGCAGGCGGACCGCTTCGGTGAGGGATTTCAAACCAGCTCGGCTGTCAATCGCCAGTCTCAGCAAGGCGGGCAGGGTCCATGGCGCTGTCAGCAGCCTCAGCGCCACCGCACCCGCCGTGGTTTCACCGTCCGGGCCCAGTCCAACCAGGGCAGGTGCCGGGATTGCCCGTTTGGCCGGATCGGCTATGGCCCGCAGCACCAGAAACGGCACTCCGCGTTCGCTGGCAACTGCGGCGACGATATGACTTTCCATGTCGACCGCGTCGGCGCCTGTGGTCTGCGCCAGTGCATTTTTGTCCTTGACGCAGGTAATTGCGGCGTCGCTGCCGGCTATGGTCAAGTCAGGCATCAGTTTCAGCCCGGACATGACAGCCAGCTGCAACACCCGGTCATGCCAAACTGCATCAACCATCCATTTCATTCCCGGACCCATTCCCGGCATCACCACGGCTTTGGGCAGCAGTAAGGTGCCGGGAGTAAAGTCGGGGCTTAGTGCGCCAGCGATACCGAAACTGAGCAAACCTGTTGCCCCGGCGTCAAGCAGCGCCTCGGCGCGGATGCGGGCCAGGGCGGGGCGAGCGCCGGAGCAGGCAATGAGAAGCGATGGTCCGAGCGGCGCCAAGCATGCCGCCTCGGAGGCCATGCCGACGATTACGCCCGCTTTTCCCAACCGGCCCGCCTTTTTCTGCTACCGCCGCTGCCGTTTCTGCCATTATGCATTACTTCGGCGCGATGAAGCGATCGTCTTCCCAGCGTGAAGGAAGTATCCAGTCGTATATTTCCACCCGATCCCTTTCCGGATCCCATGCCACGATAAAATCCTTGAACTTTTCATCGCGAAAGACCGACGAGCACTGAGCCGGTGCAGAATTGCATGACAAGCACAGCAAGTTTTCGTCGATGCTATACTGGCAAAGCGTGCTGTAGCTGTGGCCGCCACCAATGAAATTTAGCCAACGCCCCCTGTTGTCATTGTCGAAGGCCAGCAACCGTTGGTGCTCAGCGCCGTCCTTGCCGGAGATGTCGGCGCTGCTCCAGGACTTGCCCCGTAGCAATGCATCGATCTCGGTGCCGGAAAGTTTGATCAGGGATGCGGGAAGTTTGCCATTGTCGCGCAGGTACTTGATGGCCACCGCGCCACGGTTCATCGAGGGTCTTGAAACTGGAGTGCAGCCGTTGCACTGGGTCTGCCCGCCCATACTCTCCCGTACCACCATTCGGCGGTTGTCCACCTCTATTTCCATGGTTTTTGGCTGGTACTCGATCACCTTGGGGTCCGGTTTGACCAGCACTGCCCTACCGTTGTCGACCGGGGTTACATTCTCGGGTGAGGGCGGCGGGGCCTCCGTCTTATCGCGTGGACTGACCAAAATCCGGCCATTGTCCGCCGGAATATCTTGGGCTTGAAGTGAAGACGCTCCGGCCCATAACGTCGCAATAAGTATGGCTGCTCCTGAAATAAAGCATTTGTTCATTGTATCTTTTCCCCTCCTACCGTGCGGCGCCGTCCCCGCAATCCCACCAAGGGTCGGGGGCATTTGGAAATTACTTTTGTTAGCTCAGCGTCGGCCGATCCAAATCAAGGTCAGGTCGTCGCGTAGTGGTTGCTCCACTTGTTCCAGGAACGGCTTCACTATCACTTGCACCGGGTCGGGGGCATGTTCAGTTGCCGCCTTACCGACCAGCTCCATCACAGCCGACTGTCCGAACTGCTCGCCGTTAGCGGCATTTCGGCACTCGGTCAGGGCGTCGCTGTAGAGCAGCAAAAAGCCGCCAGGCGGCAAGGAAACCTGTTGATTGTGGTATTTGGCATTACGCGAAATCCCCAGTAGCACGCCAGACGAATCGAGCAATGTCAGACCGCCGTTCTTGTCGCCCAGCATCGGGTTGGGCGCACCGGCACCGGCGAAGGTCAGAATATCGGTCCGCTTGTTGAGGATGCAGTAAAATGCGGTGGCAAATTGACCGGTCGGCAGCACGTCCTTGAGTACGGCATTGAGCAAGCCCAGCCATTCTGCCGGCTCCCGCCCACGGGCAGGGATTCGCTCGATCAGGGTGTGCAGGCGGAAGGTATTAATTGCCGCCGTGATGCCGTGCCCGGCGAAGTCTACGATCAGGAAGCCGACCTGATCGTCATCTAGGGCGAACACGCTCCATAGATCGCCGCCCAGCTCCGAAGATGTTTCGAAATGGCTAAAAATATCGATGCTGTAGCCGGCCCCAAGTTCGTCGAGTCGCCGCCGCTCGGGTAGTAACGACAATTGCATGGAGTGGGCATGGCGCAGCTCGTTTTGCACCCGCTCGTGGAAGGCCGTCAGGTCCTTGAACAGCTTACGCCGTTCCAACTGGTGGCGGACTCGGGCCATGCATTCGCCCGGTTTTATCGGCTTGCTGATGAAGTCGTTGCCGCCGGCTGAAAAGCAAGCGACCTGCTCCTCGTCGCGGTCGAGCGCAGTCTGGAACAGAATCGGCAGTTCGGCGTTGCGGGGGTTGGCCCGAACAAGCCGGCACATTTCCAGTCCGTCCATGTTCGGCATGGCCACATCAAGCAGAATTAGGTCGGGCCGGAAGCTTTCGACCATCGCCAGCCCTTCGACTCCGTCTGCGGCGAAACCGATGATCTTGATGCCGCTGCGGCTTAACAGCAACGACAGTGATTTCCGATTGAACTCGTTGTCGTCAACGATGAGGACACGGCTGCCGTCAAGAGAAATGGTCATGGAGCACCTGCCGTTTCCGAATCATTTCCTTCCCATGCGGTGCCAGACAAGGACCACCGGCTGAAGGGTGGGTCCAGGGCGAGTTCGCCGCATGAACCCCGCATGACCCCCGTAAGCGAGCCACTCTCACAGTGCAAACCTTAACGAAGTGCAGCGCCCGCCATCGGAAACCCGCACATCGCGTGCTAGCGCCCGCATGAAGACGAAGCCACGCCCCGATCGGCTGGTGCCCTCGACCACCGTTGGAACTGTGTTGGCGTCGAATCCAGCGCCCTGGTCGAGTACGCTGATATCTAGGACAGCACCGGACCAGCGCACGAATAGGTCGACGCGGCGCAGCCGAAGCTGGGGGTCGGCCAGCCGGTTGTTGACCTGTTGGCTGAACACCCGGTAACCTTCTGGGTGGTCCTTGGCGGTGCTGGGTATACCGAGATTGCCATGGATAATGGCGTTAGCAACAACTTCCTGAAGGCACAGTTCCACCACCGAGCGCCGTTCGGGCAGCAAGACAGCCCGCGACACCAGCGCGCCAGTGACCAGTTGTGCGACCTGAAGCCCGAAGGCCGAGGAAGTCGTTACTGAAAGGTAGAAGCCACCATCGGGAGTCAGAACCGCAGTCCAGTCTCCGGCCGCTATTTCGGCATTATCACCGTCGCCAACCTCGATCACTGCGGCCCAGGGCTGCAAAAGAGCCGTCGTCAGAGCTTCACGTGACAGGCGTGATGCCAGCAGGGCCGCGCAGGACTTAGCCCATTTTCGCGGAGTCTTATCGGCCCCGGAGAACACATCGAACCTTGCGGCACTACGTTCCTTCGAGTCTGCGGGAACTAGGCCGGCGACGATGCTATAAGGGACACTAATAATGCTAGCCTCACTGATACTCGATAGTCACAATCTCGCCGATCTTAGCAAGATCGATGGATCGCTTGACATCACCGCGCGGCCCTCGCACGACGAGCTTTATATTCTTTTGCTCCGCTTCTTCCTGGAGGATAAGAATCATGCCAAGCCCGGCCGAATCGATGAAATCTAGCCCCGAGACGTCAACCACGAACCGGCGCAGATTTGGGCCATCCAGCAACGCGACAATGTCACGCAGGCGGTCATGGTCCGTGAACTCCAGCCTCCCGGTAAGATGCGTTTCTATTGCATCGGGTAGGTTGCGTGTTTGAAACTCCATCATGCCCTCACTTTCGTGTCTATGCCATCATCACAACACGCTCGCGATACCGATATACCGCCGGCCAACGGTCGCTTTGAGTTGACTTTGCATTTTCCGGGTGGGTCGAACCGGGAAGCAATCGCGCCTCTCCCTGATCCTCACCAATTATAGGGACAGTAGCTCATTATGCGATGCTCCTCAAGCCTGCTCGCGCCAAACCCGGACAGCGTGGCGATAACAGCGCACCAGTGGGGATGATATATTGTCGCACCCCTGCCATATTGGGTCGGGAAGGACTTCTATTTCTTTTTCGTCAGCCGGTGAGGACGCTTTATGGGACGATTGCTTGGATTTTTCGCCGCTCCGATGCTGATTGGTTTTGTTCTGGCAAGCCAGGCTCTGGCGGCACCGCTTAGGGTGGTCGCCAGTTTCAGTATCCTTGGTGATCTTGTCAGACAAGTTGGCAATCTGCACGCGGCCGGGGGCGGAGAAGGCGGAGAAGGCGGAGAAGGCCTGAGCGTCGTCACATTAGTGGGGCCCAACGGCGATGCTCATGTCTTTGAGCCGTCGCCGGCGGACGCCAGGGCGGTTAGGGGGGCTGCGTTGGTAGTAATCAATGGCTTTGGCCTCGAGGGCTGGATGCTGCGGCTGTTTCAGTCAACCGGCTATCGGGGGCCGGTGGTGGTTGCGAGCGCGGGGGTTGCCCCGCGTACCGGCTCGGCTGACGGCCATAGCGGCCTTGATCCCCACGCCTGGCAGAATGTTGTAAATGTTAAGGTTTATGTCCGGAATATCGTCGAGGGGTTGGTCAAGGTTGATCCTGGGCACGCCGCCGCGTATCGGGCCAATGGTACCGCCTATGAGGCCAAGCTCGACACTCTCGACGGTGAGGTTCGCGCCGCTTTCGCCCGTTTGTCGCCGGGGAGGCGCGAGGTCATCACCTCCCATGATGCGCTGGGGTACTTTGGCGATGCTTATGGACTGACCCTTTTGGCACCGGAGGGCTTCAGCACTGATTCTGAGCCTTCGGCCAAGGGGGTGGCTGCATTGATCGACCAGATCCGCCGGATGCGTAGCCGCGCCGTTTTCGTTGAAAACATGAGTGATCCTCGCCTGATTCGGCAGATTGCCAAGGAAACCGGCACCAAGCTTGGTGGCCAGTTGTTTTCCGATTCGCTCTCGCCTGTTAATGGTCCAGCCGCGACTTACCTTGACATGATTCGCCACAACACCCGACTCATAGTCGACGCCCTGTCCGGCCCACAATGATGCCGCCCGCCTTGGTTGCTGGCTTTCTCGGTTGCAGTGCGGTACTTTGGCAAAATAGTGCGCTGGCGTGGCTAAATACCGGTTCGCCGGGGGCGCCGGGGGCAAGGGTAAGGCGAGGTCGGCATGTCAGGACTGATAGAAGCGCGATTGGCGGAACTGGGGATCGAACTGCCGAGGGCACCAGCGCCGGCAGCAGCTTATATTCCCTATACGAGAGTTGGGGACACGCTTTACGTCTCTGGTCAATTGCCAATGTTCAAGGGCGAGTTGTGCTATGCTGGCAAGATCGGAGTCGAGTTGTCGCTTGAGGAGGGGCAGGCGGCGGCGCGGCTGTGTGCTGTCAATCTGATTGCCCAGGTGGCGGATGCCCTTGGCGGCGATCTTGACCTATTGTTGCGTTGCGTGAAGCTGGGGGGCTTCGTCAACGCCACACCAGACTTTCGCGACCACCCCAAGGTAATCAATGGCGCTTCTGAATTGATGATCCAGGTGTTCGGATCGATCGGCCGTCACGCTAGGTTCGCGGTTGGCGTTAATTCTTTGCCATTAGGCTCCAGCGTTGAGATCGACGGCATTTTCCAGGTTGGCTAGTGTTGTGACCGAGACGCTTCATTCCCGATGATCGTGTCTCTGTCACAACACAACACAAAACAACATATAGACAAAGCTAGGGTTTCGGGCCGACGGGACGGAACGGTCCGTCGGAGTCGGAACACTAGTCGGGTGCGTTGTCCACCATCTAATGCCGGAAATGTCTAATGCCGGTGAAGACCATGGCAAGATTGCGCTCATCGGCGGCGGCAATCACTTCGGCGTCGCGGACCGAGCCGCCGGGCTGGATGACAGCGGTGGCGCCGGCTTCGGCGGCGGCGATTAGCCCATCGGCGAAGGGGAAGAATGCTTCCGATGCGACTACCGACCCTTTGGTTAGCGGCTCGGGCAGGCCGGCGGCTTCAGCTGCGTCGGCAGCCTTAATCGCGGCGATGCGAGCCGAATCGACGCGGCTCATCTGGCCGGCACCGACGCCGACGGTGGCACCGTTCTTGACGTAGACGATGGCGTTTGACTTGGTGTGCTTGGCTACCCGAAAGGCGATAAGCAAATCGGCAAGTTCCTGTTCGCTTGGCTGGCGCTTGCTTACCACCGTGAGGTCCTTGCGACCGACGCGGACGTTGTCGCGGGTCTGTACCAAAAAACCTCCAGCGATTGAGCGCAGCGTCAATCCGGGCTCGTCGGGGTTGGGCAACTCGCGGGTCAGCAGTAGGCGCAGGTTTTTTCTGGTGGCGATGATTGCGCGGGCTGGTCCATCGGCGTCGGGGGCAATGATCACCTCAACGAACAGCTTGGCGATTTCGGTTGCGGTGGCGGCGTCGAGTGGGCGGTTGAGAGCGATTATGCCGCCAAAGGCGCTCACCGAGTCGCAGCGTAGCGCCGCTCGGTAGGCGTCGAACAAGCTGTCGGCTTCGGCAACTCCGCAGGGATTGGCGTGCTTGATGATCGCCACTGCCGGGCGTTCGAATTCTGACACTAGCTCATAGGCGGCGTCGGTGTCGTTGAGGTTGTTGTAGGAAAGCTCCTTGCCCTGGACCTGGACGGCCGTGCCTACTCCGGGCCGGGCCGGTCCGCCGAGATAAAGCGCCGCCTGCTGGTGCGGGTTTTCGCCATAGCGCAGTGATTGGGCCAAACGGCCACCGAAACTCAACAGCGGCGGGAATGTTTCTCCAGCCTGTGCCGCGAACCAGCGTGAGACGGCTCCATCATAGCTGGCGGTACGGGAATAGGCCAAAGCTGCAAGTCTGCGTCGCAGCGCTAGGGTGGTGCAGCCGTCATTCGCCGCGAGTTCGCCAATCAGGGTCTCGTAGTCGGTCGGATCGGTAATCACCGCAACTGATTCGTGGTTCTTGGCCGCAGCGCGGATTAAAGCCGGGCCGCCAATGTCGATATTCTCGACACATTCCTCGAAATCGCCGCCGCTGGCAACTGTTGCCTCGAATGGGTAGAGGTTGACCACCACCAGATCAATGGGCGGAATATTGTGGTTTTTCATCGCCTCTAGGTGGGAGGTGAGGTCGCGCCTTCCAAGAATGCCGCCATGTAGACGCGGGTGCAGGGTCTTCACCCGACCATCAAGAATTTCGGGGTGGCCGGTGTAGTCGGCAACTTCGGTCACCGGCACGTGGTTCTCGCGTAGTCGTTGGGCCGAGCCGCCGGTGGACAGAATTTCAATGCCGAGCGCCGTCAGCGCCTGACCCAGGGCCACCAGGCCGGTCTTGTCGGAGACGCTGATCAGGGCACGGGTGGGGCGGACGGGATTAATGATCATTGTTGGCGGTCTCTCGCATCGGTTGTGGTGGGTAGGTTTATGCGCCATGGGAGTTCGAATCCCCATTAGCTCGTTGGCTGCTCACGGTTGAATGCCCAAGATATGGTGGAGGCGGTTGGGCCAGTTTCGCCACTGACCACGATTTGCAGGGTGTGGCGGGGCTGGCCGCTGGTGCCGCAATAGATGCTGTCCTCGATGCCAAGGGTTCCGCCCTCAGCGGTGAAGCGCCAAGCGGTGCCGGTATGTGGTTTCAAAATTACTGCCGGGCCGTCCACTGCTTCGACGATTTGGACCTGCACGCCCGGATGGAGATGGAAACGGACGGCGAAGGGTCGGGCTTCCGGCGTGGAGCCACTCTTTGGATTAGGTACGGCCTCTGGTGCAGCTTCCGGTGTGGCTTCAGGTGTGGCTTCTAACACGTCCTCGCCATGGAGCGCGTCGCCGTGCTGGTCTAGGTGCAGGGTGCGGCGGTGAAGTAAGTTGAAATTAGGCGAGTAGCCGTTGTGGCTAGCGATCACGGTAATCTCATCGGCGCTTTCTCGGCGTTCGCAGGTGACCTCGGTGGGCCGACGGCCGAGTCCACCCTTGGGTGAAACCTCCGAAGAATTAGTTTCGGCGACGGTTAAGGTGGTGTGGGCGGCGGTGCCGGCCAGCGCGTGATGCCAGGGATTGCCGAGTTCGGGGTGGGAACCGCAATTGACCGCCAGCCGCTCCCGACCAACGCTGAATTCGAAACTAAGGGTGCCAGCATGGGCGCGGCGGTCGATTCCCGGTGGCGGCGGGGCCCCGGCATCCAAAATTACCAGCGCTCGTCCGCCATGGAGCCGCTCAAACCGCATATCCGGGGCGCTACGCAGCGGTCGGCCTTTGGACTCGGCGTTGGTCAGCACTGCTTCCACTAGCGCGGGGTTCTCCTCGCGCCCGCCGTTAAACAAGGCTAGGCCACCGTCGCCGTGACGAAAAAACCGCAGCGCAGGCGTCATGTGATTGATGGTTTGGGACAGGTGGGCGGGAAACTCGGTATGGGCGGCGCGGAAGGCCGAGCGGATGTCAATTAGGTCGCGCAGTACCGCCAGCTGAGTCGAGGGCGTGCGTTCGAAATGTCCGCCGTCGCCCAAAATCTGTTCAAGCAGCACCAGATCAAGCAGGCGCTTGGCCTCGTCTCGGTAACTATCACCATCAGGCAAGCAGAGCGAACCATAGCTCATCCCCTTTATCGCGGAGATTAGGCAGGAGCCATGCAGCTTGCCCGGTACCATTCGGCGCAAATGGCGGGTCTGGCGGGCCAGGCTGTCGAAAATACAGGCGCGGAAGCCCTCATCGGCGCTGGCGAAGAAGAAGTCGTGTAGGCCGATCCAGTTGGCAATGCGTACTCCGGCCAACGCCGGTGCCCACGAATCACCGCTCCACAGCGCATGACAATAAAGCCAGCCGAAGACCAACGTGCGCGCTTGGCGCCGCGCCTCGTCGCTGCCTAGCGCCCGCAGGTCGCGCAGCCAGTGAAAACTGTGCAAACCGGCATACCAAGCGTCGGTTGCCTCTTCGGGTTGCCAAAACGCCTCGGTCATCGGCGAGGCGTCGAGCATCAGGGTCTGGTTGGCAAAATTAAACTCGCCGTCAAGCAAGGCGCTGCCGTTTGCGGCATCACCCGGCCACGGATCCATCGGCACCGAGCCGAGGGCGGATACGGTGCGCCCGCCCAGCATCATATTGTAGATGGGATTGCCAAAGGTCAGCGCCTCCACGCTATCCTTCAGCCAGTCCCAAATGTCGCGTGAACCGGTCATAGGTGTGCGGCTCTCGGCGGTCATGCGGTTTTGGAATGCCAGACTTTCGTATCA
>SESH01003015.1_pt1 | contig 12010 bp, 8 predicted proteins | sample 3171561 | NCBI WGS metagenome assembly SESH01 (sample SAMN10866947, study PRJNA518727) | freshwater metagenome | biome: subpolar coniferous forest; feature: holomictic lake; material: water; isolation source: holomictic Lake 442 2011 16.5 m and 2014 13 m | place: Canada: near Kenora, Ontario
TGACTAAATGTGCAGCAATACAAATGGCATCAAGCCCAAATATTAGTTTTAACTTGTTAGAAGCGGAGAAGCTAATCGCAGAAGCGGTTAAAGCGGGTGCTAAATTAGTCGCATTGCCAGAAAATTTTGCTCTGATGGGGACGCATGAAACAGATAAACTGAATGCTAAAGAAGTTGATGGTATTGGGCCTATACAGGATTTTTTAGCTGGTGTTGCAAAAAAATATGCTGTCTGGGTAGTGGGTGGGACTATTCCCATGGTTGCAGATAATACAAACAAAGTACGCGCGGCTTGTCTGGTCTATAACGATCAAGGTGAACGAGTGGGGCGTTACGATAAAGTGCATCTATTTGACGTTAACGTTCCGGGTACAAATGAAGTTTATCGAGAATCGGATGCCATCGAGCCAGGAACCGAATCGCAGATTTTTGACACCCCTTTTGGTAAATTAGGTATCGCCATTTGTTATGACCTACGGTTTCCTGAGTTTTTTCGGAAGATGAGTCAGGTAGGTGTTGATATATTGGTCGTTCCTTCAGCTTTTACAGCTGAAACAGGCGCAGCGCATTGGGAAGTTTTATTGCGTGCCCGAGCGATAGAAAATCTATGTTATGTGATTGCACCCAATCAAGGTGGATTTCACCTTAATGGCCGTAAAACTTATGGTCATAGCATGATTATCGATCCTTGGGGGGTGATTTTGGATTGTTATAAAACGGGTGGTGGTTACGTTTTAGCAGAATTAGATGTAGAACGACTTGAGAAAGTGCGGGGTGCATTCCCTGTATTAAACCATAGACGATATTTTTGTGAATAATATGCCAAGTCTCATTAAGATTTTATTATTAGCGCTGATGTTAGCTTCTTGTAGTACAACAAGCGAAGATAAGCGGTATCGGGATACCAGTGCATTAGAAAGGCCCCCTGAGTTAAAGATCAATAAAAAACCGGGTGGGACAGATGATATCGATAATAGTACTGCCACAATTAAACATGAAGGAACTGGATTAGGATCCAATGTTTACCTAACATCAACAACGCCCGCCTTGTTGATGATTAAGGAGACTTATGATTTAGCATGGGAAACGTTGGGGCAGGGGTTAAAACAGAGTCATCTCCAAATTACAGATCGTGAGCATGATAAAGGTCTTTATTTTGTCACTTATAACCCTGACAGGCAGAATGATGAAGAAGAAAGTGGTTTTCTGGATAAAACCTTAAATTATTTTGGTGAGAAACATAATGATGAGCGGTACATCTTGACGGTTACTGAAAAAGGTTCAGAAACACAAGTTAGTGTAGCGATTAATACCGAGCCTAAATTAAGCTCCAAGCCGGATACTAAAAACAGTTCGACACTACCACCAGCCGATGGTGCAGAGAAGTTAATGGCGTTAATCTATAAAACAATGAGTGAGCCCTCTAAAGAGAAGGATAAAAAATCGGGTCGTGGTCACGGACGTGGACACAGAGATTGATGACTGAAAATGGTCTGAGTACCAAATGATGTTGCCCTATTGGGATAATTAACTAAAAGTTATAATGAAAATACTAAACCTTGCAAGACAAGCTATTTTGGCACCTGCCGGTATTCAAGATAGTGATATTGAAAAAATCATGAATAGATTGCTGAGCTCATCGGTTGATGCGGCAGATATCTACTTTCAGTCCAGTCATAGCGAATCTTGGGTGATGGAAGGCGGCATTATTAAAGAAGGTAGTCACAGTATCGAGCAGGGCGCTGGTGTTCGGGCGGTATCGGGTGAGAAGACGGGGTTTGCTTACAGTGATCGCATTGAATTGCCGGTATTATTAGAAGCCGCCAATAACGTTAAGGCAATTGTCCGTCAAGGTCAAGAGGCTCAGGTTCGCTTGGTTTATGCGGCTAATGAGGTTCAGTATTACCCAATTGCCAATCCTTTAAAATCATTGCCAGAACAGCAGAAAATTGATTTATTACGCAAAGTCGATAGCGAAACCCGTAAGCTGGATGCGCGTATAGAAGAAGTGATTGTTAGTTTAAGCGGTGTTCACGAAACTATACTGGTGGCTAATCAGGATGGGTCTTTAGCAGCCGATATTCGTCCTTTAGTACGGATGAATGTCACGGTTATTGTTGAAGAAAATGGCCGTCGTGAACAAGCCAGCATGGGTGGTGGCGGTAGAAGTGATTACAATTACTTTATTGATCAGGATCAAGCATTAAATTATGGCAAGGAAGCGGTTAGGCAAGCCTTAGTTAATTTAGAAGCAGAAGACGCCCCCGCAGGAAATATGACGGTTGTGCTGGGAGCTGGTTGGCCAGGTATCTTATTGCATGAAGCCATTGGTCACGGATTGGAAGGTGATTTTAATCGCAAAGGTACCTCGGCGTTTAGTGGACGAATCGGTGAACGAGTGGCCTCTGATTTATGCACGGTGGTTGATGACGGGACGTTACCGGGGCGACGCGGTTCTTTGAGCATTGATGATGAAGGGACGGCGACAGAAAATACCGTGCTGATTGAAAATGGCATCCTTAAAGGCTATATGCAGGATAAGCTTAACGCGCGTTTAATGGGGGTTAAGTCAACTGGAAATGGGCGGCGAGAATCCTATGCGAGTTTACCCATGCCTCGTATGACCAATACATATATGTTGCCTGGCACCCATAACCCGGAAGAGATCATTCGATCAGTTAAAAAGGGCCTATATGCCAAGAATTTTGCCGGCGGACAGGTGGACATTACTTCTGGCAAGTTTGTTTTCTCAGCGAGTGAAGCGTATTTAATTGAAAATGGTCAAATCACACGTGCAGTCAAAGGTGCAACGTTGATTGGAAATGGCCCTGATGTTTTAACCAAAGTATCAATGGTGGGTACTGATCTTCAGCTCGACAGTGGCGTGGGAAGTTGTGGCAAAGAAGGGCAAAGCGTTCCCGTCGGAGTCGGTCAGCCGACCCTTAAGATAGATGGTATAACGGTTGGTGGTACCAGTGTGTAGTGAGATTTTATCTCAGCAGCGTAGTCGTCAAGTTGCCTAAATATTAGAATAAAGAGAACACAGTGCAGAATCAGGAAGAATTAAAGCGTTTAAAAAACAGTGTTCAGCATTTGCTGGACGAAGCTAAAGAACAAGGTGCTAGTGCTGCTGAAGCAGGGTTAAGTCAAGAAAATGGCTTGTCTGTGTCAGCGCGATTAGGTGAGGTTGAGACGATTGAACATCATTGTGGTCAAGGTCTGGGTATAACAGTCTATTTTGGTCAGCGTAAGGGCTCGGCAAGCACCACCGATTTGTCTCCCGAATCGATTAAAGAAACCGTCACAGCCGCTTGCAGTATCGCTCGCTATACCAGTGAAGATGTGTATGCGGGATTGCCAGAAAAAGAACTATTAGCCACCGAATTTCCGGATCTTGATCTGAATCATCCTTGGTCTATTAGTGCGGATGAGGCGATTATATTGGCTGTTGAATGCGAAGATGCAGCACGTAATTTTCACGCAGATATCAGTAACTCAGAAGGTGCAACAGTTAATACCCATCAAGGGATTCATGTTATGGGTAATAGCTTGGGTTTTTTACAGGGCTATATTTCAACACGACATTCTCTGAGTTGTTCTGTTCTGGCACAACGCGGTGACAGTATGCAGCGCGATTACTGGTATAGCGTAGCTAGAAATGCAAACAATCTGGAAGCAGCCTCAGCGATAGGAAGAAAAGCCGCTGAACGAGCACTGAGACGTTTGGAAGGTCGCAGTTTAAGTACGCGTCAATGTCCCGTGTTGTATAGCGCAGAAATTGCATCAGGTTTATTATCTTCCTTTATTAGTGCCATATCGGGTGGCAATTTGTATCGTAAAGCGTCATTTTTACTGGACGCGATAGATACACAAGTCTTTCCTGATTTTGTGCATATCTACGAACAGCCACATTTAAAAGGTGCCTTGGGAAGTTCTGCTTATGATTCAGAAGGGGTTGCTACAAAAACCCGTGATATCGTCAGTGAGGGTATCCTAAGAAGTTACGTCTTAGGGACTTATTCGGCCCGTAAATTAGGCTTACAGAGTACAGGTAATGCCGGTGGAGTGAGGAATTTAACCATTGATTCCGGTGACTTGGATTTTCAGGGGATGTTGAAGAAACTGGATACCGGATTGTTGGTGACAGAATTGATGGGGCAGGGTGTAAATATCTTAACCGGTGATTACTCTCGGGGCGCTGCAGGCTTTTGGGTAGAAAATGGCGTGATTCAATATCCCGTTGAAGAAATTACCATTGCCGGCAATTTAAAAGATATGCTTAAAAATATCGTGGCAGTAGGCAATGATATTGATTATCGGGGCAGTACACGTACTGGCTCAATATTGGTTGAACAAATGTCTATTGCTGGGGAATAAAAGTAAATAAATCGCCCCTAACCCCTCTTTTTTAAAGAGGGGAACTGAGTCCTACAACTAAAGCGCTTTAACAATGTCCTCAATTAATTGCGGACCTTTATAAATCAAGCCACTGTAGACCTGTACTAATCTTGCTCCTGCATGGATTTTTTCTTGAGCATCCTCTGCACTTAAAATACCCCCCGCAGCAATAATAGCGACTTTGCCGTTTAATTCGGATGCCAAGCAGCGCACGACACGGGTAGAGGCTGCTTTAAGTGGTGCGCCACTTAAGCCACCCGCCTCTTGCGCAAAGGGATGACCGGCAACAGCACCTCTAAAAATAGTTGTATTAGTAGCAATAACACCGTCTATCTTAAACTCTAGTAGTAAGCGAGCAATATGGCTGATTTCATCATCATTAAGGTCGGGCGCGATTTTGATGGCTAAAGGCACATAAAAGCCGTGTTCTGCTTGGAGTTTAAGTTGTTCCTCTTTTAAGATGGCAATTAAGGCTTCTATTTCATCGCCTTGTTGCAATTGACGTAAGTTTTTGGTGTTAGGCGAGGAGATGTTAATGGCAATATAACTTGCAACGGCATAAGCCTTGCGTAAGCCAATTAAATAATCCCCGGTTGCCTGTTCTATTGGAGTATGGGCATTTTTACCGATATTAATGCCTAATATTCCGGAGTAGCCACTTAACTTGATTTGAGTTAACAGGTGGTCTATGCCTAAGTTATTAAAGCCCATGCGATTAATAATCGCTTGATGTTCGGGTAATCTAAATAAGCGCGGCTTAGGGTTACCGGGTTGCGGTCTAGGGGTTACCGTACCTATTTCTAAAAAACCAAAACCCAAGGCAGCGAGTGCTTTGATATAGTCGCCATTTTTATCCATACCGGCTGCAAGACCGACTGGATTTTTAAAGTCCAGTCCCATAACATTAATTGGCTTATCCGGGATGCTTGGATAGATCAGTTTAGCAATCCCAGTCTCATTAGCCGTGTTTAATAGCTTTAACGTGACTTCATGCGCAGTTTCTGGATCGAGAGAAAATAAAATAGGTCGCAGTAAAGGATAAAGGTTCATGGGTTTGCCGTTGGCTATAAGGTTTATATAAAGTTAAATACTGACATGAGTTGTTACCGTTGAGTAGCTAACGCCCTTGCTTCATGAGATTTTAATTGATAGGGTTCCGGCGCTACTGCAGTGGGGCGCTTTAAAATTAAATCAACCATCAGTTGTGCAGAGGCCGGCCCCATAATCAGGCCGTTTCGAAAATGCCCGGCATTTATACTTAAATTAGTAATGTCTGGATGCTGGTCAATATAAGGAATGCCTTCTTGAGTACCGGGTCTTAAGCCGGCCCAATGATGAATGAGTGGCGCCTTTTTAAGTGCGGGTAACAGCGTTAAGGCAAAGTCCGTTAGTCGTTCTTTTGCAGTCAGAGAGGTGCTTTTGTTAAATCCATCGTGCTCAACAGTACTGCCAGCTAATATTTTTCCATCCCTTCGAGGGATTAAATACTGATCACCATCCAGTACCATAGAGCGTAAGGTATCAGGTTGGGCATCAAATATCAGCATTTGTCCTTTCACGGGTGCCACAATGGGGGCGAGTGATAATTCGGGAAATAACTGTTTAAACAGTGAACCCGTCCATGCACCGGCAGAAATAATTAATTGTTGTACGGGGAGCAATCCGGTACTGGTTTTGATGTGCGTAATCCGATTCTTGTCCAGGATAACATCGATTAATTCACACTGTTCATTTAGGGTGATGCCTTTATTCACTAAATCCTGTCTTAAAGATTTAACCAGGCGAGGATTACGTGCCTGGGCAATGGTCGGTAGCCAAAGGGGGTGGTCTGGTGTCGTATTTATTGCATCAAAAAAATGTGATTCCGCCACTTCAAACGCTATGTTATTTGTTGTGCACCAGTTGACTGCTTCAGCATAATCAGGGTTTTTTGTAATCAATATCCCGCATTGCGTCCATTCGGGATCTTTATGTGTGTCCGCTAACAATTGAGCGGCTAACGTGGGATATAAGTTAAGGCTTTGTACCGTTAGGCGAGTAATAGCATCGGCTTGTCGCCAAGGATAAAGCGGCATCAAAATACCACCACCGGCCCAAGAGGATTCTTGGCCTAAAGTGTTTTTTTCGATAACCGTGACGGTTGCGCCGGCATTAAAAAATTCTCGTGCGGTGAGAAGGCCGATAACACCGCCGCCGATGATAGTAATATCTGAGGATTTAATCATCGATTAAATCCAGCTTTTTGTCATTGAGTAGTACATTCTTTCAAATTCTCGTCTGTTATTAGAAACCAAACGCTGGTTTCTACTAAGTGCATGAGCGGTATTTAGGGGTATTTAAGTGATAGCGTTACTATCAATTTTTTATAAACAGAGACTATTTTAACAGTGTTGTAAGTTAGAGTCTTTGTCCTTTCTTGTTGTTTTTTTTAGACAATCATAGGTTGAATGTTAATGTTGTCTCTTTACTTGTTGATAATTAAGGACTAATATTTTTTTAAAATAAAGTATTAATACTTGTAGGTAAATGTATTTGCTGCTATTATTGCTTCCGTGAAACCAAGTTTGTTGTATTTGTGCAAATAGTTTGTAAATTAACAACCCTTTAGGGAGAGAGCAATGATCAATAAAAATAATAAATATTTAGGTGCAGCCTTAGTAACAATCACCGTCGCAGGCATGGTTGCGGCTCCACAAGCGATGGCGAAAAAAGCTAAAAAGGTTCAAGCGTCGACTATCTCTGAGTATCACCACTCAGTAACGACTACAAGAAGCAACACTAGCGCAATAGAAGCGCAATTACGTGCTTTGGAAGACGAAGTGGCTAGCTTAAAGGCCCAAGTAAAAGCTTCAGCTCCAACAGCTGCTGTTGTGACTGCTGATTCTCAAAAAATTCAAGAATTAGATGCATGGGCTGCTTCAGTTAAAGCCGGTCATGAAAAACATGAAAAACATCACGATAAAGACAATTTATTGTACTTCCGTGGTGGTTTTTCTGAAAATGATAGATCCATGGCTGCTACAACAAATACCCTTCAAAATGGTCTAGTAACGGGAACTACTGCTGGTCATACGAGTGGTTGGAATTTCGGTGCAGGTATTGATTTCAATCTGAATGACAATTTGTTTGGTTTAATGGATAAGACTCAATTATTGGGTGAGTTAGACCTTAATTATGTTGATTTGGGTACATTTAAAAGTAGTGTTGTTCAGAACGTTGGAGTGCCTTTATCATCAACTGCAACTCAAAGTATGTTGAGAATTAGTGCATCACCAAAAATTAAGTTCTTAAAAGGCAGTGCAATCAGACCCTGGATCATCCCAGTCGGTTTTACGCTTAACGTAATTAGCCCACCAAGTCAGCTTAATACTATTACTGAGTTGAAGCCTGCTATGAACTTCGGTGCGGGTCTTGACTACAATGTATGGAAGAGCTTATACATTGGTGCAGACGTACGTTACTTCTTGGCAACAAGCCAACTTGATGGCACTAACGTTAACGGTTTAACTGCGGGTGGTTTAGTCGGTTTCGGCTTCTAAGCATTACGCATAATATAAATTGTTAGCCTGAAAAAGGGAGTGGAGAAATCCACTCCCTTTTTTTATGCCTGATAACCCGTCATCAAACATGAGTTCGATGACGGGGCCAAACCAAACCTAAGCGATAACTAAAAAGTCAGCCGCTACCAAAGCCGGGTGTGTAGTCGTACCAATTAACGCCACCTGAACTGAAGCACCCGCCCCATTTGCATCCGCATCGTAATACAACACGCCCGATGTGCTGTTATAGATAAAATGTGAAGTGGCTGTTGTGCCGGCAGTCGCTGTGGTACTAGAGACAAATTCATTTGCAGTTAAAGCAGCCCCGTTCCCCGTTCCTGCGGCTGTGGCAATGCCGGTGAAAATTGATTTACTGAATTCCAGTTTATCAGTGCCTGAAACAAAGTCAGTAATCGTATCAAAAGTGGTACTAGGGCTGGTATTAAAGACAAAGTAATCTTTACCAGCACCGCCAGTGAGAGTGTTATTGCCCGCGCCACCGTATAGAGTATCATTGCCTGCAGCACCATTCAGGGTGTCATTACCATTACCTCCATATAGCGTATCGTTCCCCGAAGTACCCGTAACAGTCAAAGAAGGTGTACCAGAGAATTTGGCAAAAACGGTTTTATCAGCAACTGACTGTGCAGCGGTAATGGCTAGGGCTGCGGTATCGGTTTGAGTTATCGAACTGATTTTTGATATATCGGTTAGTAAAGTCGATAACTTAGCTGTGATGTTTGCCCCGGTATCAGATACCGTGAAAGAGGTAACGTGGGTGTTGCTATAGGTGCTGGCTGAATTACTGGCAGCTACTCCAGATACTGTCAACGTTGAAGCACTACCCAGCTTGGCTAACGCACCCGCATCTGTAATGAGTTGGGCTGCCGTAATGGCGAGAGCTCCGGTATCTGTTTGGGTTATCGAACTGATTTTTGTGACATCGGTCTGTAATGTGTCCAGGTTTGCGAGAATGTTGGCACCGGTGTCGGATATTGAGAGGGTGCTGATATGCGTATTGCTTAGGGTAGTGGCTATATTGCCAGCAGCGACACCAGAAACAGTCAATAAGTAATTACCACCAATCAAAGCTAAAGCCCCCGCATCGGCGCTTAACTGGGCTGCAGTAACGGCTAGAGCCGCAGTATCAGTTTCGGTTATAGCGGTGATTTTTGCCACATCGGTCTGTAATGTGTTTATGTTCGCTGTAATGTTAGCCCCCGTGTCAGATACGGCAATAGTGCTCACATGAGTATTGCCAAGCACAGTGGCTATATTGCCAGTAGCGACACCAGAAACAGTCAATAAGTAACTACCACCAATCAAAGTTAAAGCCCCCGCATCGGCGCTCAACTGGGCTGCAGTAACGGCTAGAGCCGCAGTATCAGTTTGGGTAATCGTGCTGATTTTTGCGACATTAGTCTGTAGAGCGGCTAAATTTGCTGTAATGTTGGCTCCGATATCCGAGACCGAAATAGAGCTAACATGCGTGTTGCTAAAGGTGCCGGTCACATTAGTGGCAGCCACTCCTGATACAGTCAAAACATAAGCACCACTTATTAACGCTAAAACGGCTGCATCTGTGCTAAATTGGGTTGCTGAAATGGCGAGTGCAGTGCCCAGATCACTTTGAATAATGGAATTAATCAAGCTGACATTAGTCTGCAAGGTATCAATATTCGCGACTATATTTGCAGATGTGTCCGTAATGGCGAAGCTTGCAGTGGTCAGCGTGCTAAGGCTACTGAGAAAAGTTGCTATATTGCCAGAGGCGGTAGGTGGTGGTGTGAGTGGTTTTAAGGTGTAGCCTATCGCATCTAACTGCTTTAGATCAATGGCAGAGAGCGTTTGTAAGGTGGAACTGGAATAGTATTCATTAAAGGCATCAGTGGCCCCTTGCACGCCGGTATTTAAAAAGTCGCTTGGGTCTGAACCGGTGCCGTAGTTTGCCAGGATTGTTTTACCGCCATCCAAGGAAAAATAAGCCGCTGCAGCAGGAATGGTGCCAGAAAATAACATAGTGCCGGGTGCAGTAAACCTAAATAAGTCGAAGATGTCTGGCGCAGTTCCATAAGGAATTCTACCCATGGCATGGGTTAATTCATGGAGTGCGACACCGGGTAATAAACTGGCGTTAATATCCGTAGCAAATGTTGCGCTGCCATCAGTGGTGCCGGCGGGTGTCGCTAGTCCCCAAAGCTTAAGTTGTGCATCCCAAACCGCAACTTGAGCTTGCCCCTGAACTGATGTTCCTGTGGGTAAGGCGCTAAAAGTAGTATCACCTGCAGCGGCATGGCTAATCAAATTTGAGTAAACAGTCGAATACGATTCATAGTAGCCACTTGTCGGTCCTGCAGATGCACCACCGCCCGTACCAGAGCAGGTAATACCAATGTTTAACACAATGTTATTCGATATGGAATTACAGAGTAGTTGTGCCGCCTGAATAATGCCCGCCTGAAAAGTTGCTGGTGCAGTGCTGACAGTGGTATCCCAGATTAGATTTATCTGAAAGCCTCCAGCTGCTCCAACTAAAGTTGCTGCGGGTGCTGCTGCACCTGTTATCAGTATTGGCGGGCCTGATCCTGCATTAGCTCCAAACGAGCTACTGAGCCATATGGGTTCAGAATAGATTGATGAACTAGTGGCGTGGGTATATTGAGTGATGGGTGGAAAATTGTTGTTAGTACTCGACCAGTAGTCATTAGTATTAAAAATGGGGGTAAATGATGACTGACTATTGCCAGCGTTAAGTATATCCGGGTTAGTTAATAATTTTGAGTTTGTCATGGTTTAAGCGTTGCCTCATGAGTTAGTTACTAAATGTACACTACTGTCCCCGCATGACCTTCGAATTGAGTTACAAGACCAAGATTTATAAAACAAAAATCATGAGGCAGATGGGTATTGATTTTACTGAAATGCACGCTTTTGGCAAGTGACAGTTTTATGATGTTCAATAAATTTATCAGACAATGAGTCCTATTAATGACGAGAAAGTTTCACTTGTCAACGCATAGGTTTGTCTGAAAACTTTAAAGGCAGTAGACTAGCAGAATATTTTTCTATCGACTTGGCCTGGCCAGATCTAATAAACATCACAAATGACTCAGAAAAAACGCTTAATTATTGCTATGACCGGCGCAACAGGTGCTGTTTATGGGGTAAGAATGTTACAAATTTTACAGGCTCAGGACGAATGGGAAACGCATCTGGTGATCTCGGATGCCGGGGTGGTTAATTTAAAGCATGAAATGGATATCAAGCGAGCCGAACTTTATAAGTTGGCGGATGTAACGCATGGCATTAATGATATAGCGGCGAGTATATCGAGTGGAGGGTTTAAAACCGAGGGCATGATTATCGCGCCTTGCTCTATGAAAACACTGGCGGCAGTCGCTCACGGTTTTGGTGATAATTTAATCTCACGCGGGGCTGATGTCGTGTTAAAAGAGCGCCGACGTTTAGTTTTAATGCCCCGTGAAACGCCATTAAATCTGGTACATATTAGAAATATGGGTATCGTGACCGAAATGGGCGGCATTATGTTTCCCCCCATGCCTGCTTTTTACAGCAAGACAGATTCATTAACTGCAATGGTTAATGAAACCGTGGGGCGAATACTGGACATGTTCGGTGTTAATGTTGAGGGATTGTATACACCTTGGGAAGGGTTGTAAGAAAAAGATCGAATTAGCCCTGTGCGGCACAGCATAAACCCCATCCAATACGGTATAAGCTCTGTTCCGTCCGGTACAGGGTCTATGCAAGACAGTATAGACCCTGCATCGTACGGTATAAGGTCTATGGTGCGTTGAATAGGTCCTGGGCTGTCCGGTGTAGGTTCTATAGTGGGATGAATAAGTCCTGAGCTGTCCGGTATAAGGTCTGTGATGTGTAGAATAAGTCGTGAACCGCACAGTATTAAGTCTATCCTGTATTCGGCAGGTAGTGCGTCATATTCATTGCGATTTCTTCTAATGAACAAATTATTTTTTGGGGTCGATAATTAGGGGCGGGACCTATATTCAGTGCTTTGCAGGGCAGCGCCTACTTTATAGAGGTTCAAAAGT
>SESH01095970.1_pt1 | contig 11989 bp, 9 predicted proteins | sample 3171561 | NCBI WGS metagenome assembly SESH01 (sample SAMN10866947, study PRJNA518727) | freshwater metagenome | biome: subpolar coniferous forest; feature: holomictic lake; material: water; isolation source: holomictic Lake 442 2011 16.5 m and 2014 13 m | place: Canada: near Kenora, Ontario
TTCGAGATGCGGCCTTATGGCCGCATGCTCAGCGCGATCCGCCCGCGCACCGTGTCCACGTTCAGCACCCGCACATCCACCTGGTCGCCTACCTGTACCACGTCCAGCGGGTTCTTGACGAAGTGCGCCGACAGCTCCGAGACGTGGACCAGGCCGTCCTGCTTCACGCCGATGTCCACGAAAGCGCCGAAGTCCACCACGTTGCGCACGGTGCCCTTGAGCCACATGCCGGGGGCGAGATCTTCCAGCTTGAGGACATCCGCGCGCAGCAGCGGCGGCGGCAGCTCCTCGCGCGGGTCGCGGCCCGGTCGGGCCATATACTCGATGATATCGGCCAAGGTCGGCTCGCCCGCGCCCGTCGCCTCGGCCAGGTCGGCCAAGCTGATCTCGCCACTGCCGAGCGCCGCGCGGATGCGCGCCGCCACCTCGGGCAGCGGGCCATCACCGCCAAACAGGTCGAGCAGCTTGCGCGCCGCCGCGTAGCTCTCGGGGTGGATGGCGGTGCGGTCGAGCGGGTCGGCTGCGTCGGGGATGCGCAGGAACCCGGCGGCCTGCTCGAATGCCTTCGGGCCGAGACCCTTCACCTTCAACAGCTCCCTGCGGGCGCGGAAGGGGCCGCCGTCATCGCGGTGGGCCACAATCGCCTTGGCCACCTTGCTGTTCAGCCCGGCCACGTAGGTCAGCAGCGGGGCCGAGGCGGTGTTCAGATCCACGCCCACGAAGTTCACCGCGCTCTCGACCACATCGCCCAGGCGCGCGGCCAGGGACTTCTGGTTCACATCGTGCTGGTAGAGGCCCACGCCCAGCGCCTTCGGGTCGATCTTCACCAGCTCGGCCAGCGGATCCTGCAGCCGCCGGGCAATCGAGATATTCCCGCGCTCGGTGGCGTCCAGGTCGGGGAACTCCTCGCGGGCCACCGGCGACGCCGAGTAGACCGAGGCTCCCGCCTCGCTGACCATGGTGTACTGCAAGGATGCGGGATGCAGGATGCGGGATGAATCCGCCGCATTATGCGCGGCCTGAGCGTCATCCTGCATCCGAATCACCTCCGCCACCATGGCCTCGGTCTCACGGCTGGCCGTGCCGTTGCCGATGGCAATCACCTGCACGCCCCGGCGCTGGCAGAGCTTGCGCAGCGTGTCCCTGGCCTTCTCGGGCTGGTGCAGGTAAATCAGCGCGCCCTCGACATACTTGCCGGTCGCATCGACCACCGCCAGCTTACAGCCCGTGCGGAAGCCGGGATCGATGCCCAGCACCACCCGGCCGCGCAGGGGCGGCTGGAGCAGCAGGCCGCGCAGGTTGGCGGCGAAGATCACCAGGGCGTGCTGCTCGGCCAGGTCGCTCAGCTCGGAGCGCAGGTCGCGCTCGATGGCCGGGGCCAGCAGGCGCTTGAATCCGTCGGCCACCGCCGCGCGCACCTCGCCGTCCATCCAGCCATGGCCGGGGGCGTAGCGGCGCTGGAGCGCGCCGATGAAAGCCTCCTGATTCGACTCCAGATCGATGTCCAGCACGCCCTCGCGCTCGCCGCGATTGATCGCCAGGGTGCGGTAGGGCGGCAGCGCCTTGAGCGGCTGGCTAAACTCGTAGTACGCCTGGTAGGTGCCCTTCTCATCGGCCACACCCTCTTTGCGCGAGACGCGCACGCTCGCAGTGCGGCGCACCGCCTCGCGCACGGCCTGGCGCACGCTGGCGGTCTCGGCCACCGTCTCGGCCACAATGTCGCGGGCGCCGGCCAGGGCTGCGGCCACATCGGGCACCTGCGCGCCCAGGAAGGGCGCACAAACCTGCTCGGGGCTGTGGCCGCCCGCCAGGAGGGCCAGCAGCAGCTCGGCCAGAGGCTGCAGCCCCAGCTCGCGGGCCACCTGGGCGCGGGTGCGCCGCTTTGGCCGGAAGGGCAGGTAGAGATCCTCGATAGTCTGGAGCGTCTCGGCGGTGCCCAGCGCCTTGTCCAGATCGGGCGTGAGGTGTCCGCCTTGCTCCAGCGCCGCGCGCACCTCGGCCCGCCGGGACTCCAGGCCGCGCAGGTACTCCAGGCGCTCGGCTAGCCTGCGGATCTGCTCCTCGTCGAGCCCGCCGGTGGCCTCCTTGCGGTAGCGGGTGATGAAGGGCACCGTGTTGCCCGCATCGAGCAGGGCCACGGTGCGCTCAACCTGTGAGCCGCCCAGGCCCAGCTCGCGGGCGATGCGGGGGAGAATGAGATCGCTCATGCGCTTTGTCCGCCAGTATATAAAGACCCGCAGGAGGAGGCGCTGCCAGAGCGTCCGCGCCTCCTCGCGAGCCGATCCAGTTGATCTGAGCCGTGTCCTACGGCATATCCCGCAGCGCAGCCAGCAGGCGGCTAAGCTGGCGGTAGGCGCTGCTGCGGACGGTCGAACCCTCCGCACCGGCGAAGCGCACGATTGCGATCATGTCGGCCTGCGCGGACGGGCTGGCCGCACGCGGCCCACGATGGACGGCCCATGCGACCGTCGCGACCTGGCTACTGCCACGGCGGATCGTCTGCCAGCGGCTTACGCTCAGGCTGCGGCGAGCAGCCTCGGCTTCGATCTGCCGCACCATGGCGGTCACCGCGCCTCCGTACACGATCTTGTGGTTTGGCCCATCCCAGGCACCGGTCATCTTGCGGGACGCGCGTAGCGATGAGACAAGCGACATCGTAGACCTCCTCATTGCGAGTGCTGCTCCGCAGCCGATCAGGTGGTGCGGCGTTTCGGCCCAACTCGCGTACTTGCGTTGCGAAAGCGAATCGTCTTACGCCAGCGATTGTAGCCTAGATTGCGTTTTTTTGCTCTCGCCAAGGGGCGCTCCGCAGAGCTGATGCGACGTTGCCTCATGGCCGGGCCTCCCGCATGGCGAGCGCCGCTGCGGCCGGCACCGCCTCCTGCTCCAGCTTTGCGCCAGCCGCCAGCAGTTCCGCGATCAGCCCGGCGCAATCGTGAAGCGCCGGGTGCACGCGCAGCTCCCGCAGGCTCTCCCGGTCGCCTGCGGTGAGCGGCTGCGCTGCCGCGACATATGCCTCGAACGTCTCGGGGTCCATCGCCAGGGCACCCACATGCCCGAGCTTCGCGCGCAGGTGGGCCAGGATGCGCAGCCCACCGGCGTCCAAATCGCCCCAGTGCCAGAGAGGGATATCGGGCGCGGCCGCCTTGATCGCGCGCAGGAGCCCGATCACCGTCGGGCTGGCGAAGCCCCCGGTGTAGATCGCAAGCACATCGGGTGGACGCGCCGCGCACAGCTCGCTGAAGCTGGTCAGATTCTCGACCGTGATGACGGTACGCGCCTGCACCCGCGTCACCCTGGCGGTCCGCAGCAGCGGGGCCGGGAGCGCCACCGACGGCAGGAACGGCGCGAGCGTGAGGGGTGGGTCGGATGTGGGCAGGCTGAGGCTGAGCGATCCGGCGAGGGGCACATACTCCGGTGCGCGGTCGAGCTGATGGGCGCGCAGGAGCGCGTCGTCATCGTCGCCGTAGAGCAGCGCGTCGGGGTCGTGACGGCGGAGTACGCGCAGCAGCCCGCCCCGCAGGCTGGCGAGCCGCTTGCTGTCGCCAAATAGGCGCACGCTCAACGCGCGCTCAAGTGTGGGAGCCTCCAGCGCGGCAAGGCCCGCAAGGACGCGCAGCAGATCGGCCGAGGCCGCCAGATCCGCGCGGTCGAGCGGCGGCGCGGCCCGGCGCGAGTCAAGCTGGGCGCTGGTCCAGGCCAGGAATGCCGCGTGCCAGCCGGGCTGTGGCACCTGCGCGTCGAGCAGGGCGCGCAGCGCATCCTCCTGCGCCGCGCGCGGGGCGCGGTCGAGCAGCCGGTGCAGCGTGGCCGCGCCCTCGGGGCGCAGGTCAACCGCCGCCAGCCAGTTGCCTTCCTCCCAGGGCCGCCAGCGCAGCGCCAGCACCCCCGCGCGGGCGAGGTGCTCCAGCGCCGCGTTGGTGTCCCGGCGCGGCGCGGCGTCATCCGCCAGATAATAGGCCGGGTGATCGCGCTCGTTCAGCCGCACGCGCGCCACCTGCTGGCGACCCGGCTGCTCAAAGCGGTCGAGCAGGGCGTGCAGGATGCGTTGCGCTGGCGGCGGTATGTCCATCAGAGAGGGCGCTCCGCTAGGTGGGCGGTATAATTGCGGTACGGCTCGATCAGCACCGTGTCGCCGACCCCGGTGATCACCAGGCTGGTACACATCTTCGGCACCAGATACTCGCAGCGCTCCAGGGGCGTCGCGGTGATCACCTGCAGCCCAAACTTCTGGAACAGATCCAGCGTGGCCCCGATACGATCCTGATCCATCTTCGAGAACGCCTCGTCGAAGGCGACCAGCCGGATCGTCGGGCGGGAGATGCGCTCGCCGATATGGTAGAGCTGCACAAACGAGGCGGCAATCGTTAGGTAGAAGGGCGTCTGCGTCTCGCCGCCCGAGGTCTGGCCCATGATCCGGCTCAGGCGCGAGATCTGGCCACCGGCGTGGGTCACCTCGATATCGTAGCTCAGGTAGCTGCGGTAGTCGGTGAGGCGCATCTGCTCGGCGCGCTCGGCCTCCGACTGCGGCGTGTGCGTGAGCGACTCGTAGAAGCGCTCGAAGGCGACCCGGTGGCTCTCGTAGAAGTCGCTCTTAAACAGCGCGCCCGCGCCGATCACCTGAGCATCGGTGATCAGATCGTAGTACTCGCGCAGGTCTTCGGCGGGCGCGCAGACAAAGCGGTAGCGCTCGCCGTGGAAGTCCAGGCGGCCAAGCGCATCGTTGATCCGGCTCAACTTCTGGCGGGTCTCGTGTACCTGCTCGCGCAGACGGTGCAGCACGTGCTCGCGCAGTTCCTCGTCGGCCTCGCGGCGTGATGCGGCGATCTGCGCTTGATAGCGCGGTAGATCGGTCTCACCGAGGCGGGCCTGCTCGCGGGCAAAGCTCTCATCGTCGGGGTCGGGCCGACCGGCGAACTGGTAGCGCGTATTGTAGGTGGTCGCCTCGCCGATCAGGCGATTCAGCTCGTTCTGGGCGCGGGTCTGAAAGTTCTGCGTCGTACTCTCCGCGTTGCGGATGGCCTCGCTGAGATCCCCCGGCTCAAGGCGCTCGCGCAGCATCTCCTCGGCGGCGGCGATGGCCTGGGGAGCCTGATTGCGGGCCGACGTGGCCTGGGCCGCCACATCGGCCAGGGCGCGGCGGGCGCTCTGCTGGCTAAGGTGGAGTTGCGCCTGATCGCGCTCGGCCAGCCGAATATCACCGCTCAACGTGGTCACCGCCTGCTGTTCAGCCTCAACCACGCGCTCCAGCCGCCGAACCTCGTCCTCCAGGGCGCGGACCCCGCTCAGGTCGAGGGCGCGCAGGTCGATCTCCCAGCCCGCGATCTGCTCGGCCAGGGGCCGGTCATCGAGATCGCCATCAAGGTCTTGGCGCAGAATTGCGAGCCTGCGGCCCTGATCCAGCCCCTTCTCCAGGGTGTGCAGGTCGCGCAGGCGCGGCTCCAGCGCGGCCAGATCCGCATCCAGCGCGGCCAACTCGCGCTCGCGGGCGACAATCTGCGACTGAATCGCCCGCTCGCCGATAAACCACTGCGCGAAGCTGTGCTTCGGCAGGGCGCGCACGGTCCACTCGCTGTAGTGCATCACATCGGGGGTGACGGCGCGGCGGTGGCGGCGCAGCGCGCCGACATCCTCACAGCACATGATGTCGCCGAGTATCGAGTCGATATAGGCCCGCAGCGCCGTGGCGCGCTTGGTCTCGATCTGGAGTGCCAACGAGTTCGGTTGCGCCGGACGGCCTTGTGTACGTGCATGTTCCAGATCGAGAATGCCCACATCACGCAGTTCCTCTGCGGCGCGGGCGCGATCAAGCTCGCGCAAGGCGGCCTCAAAGCGCTCGGGCGGCACAACCACGGTGAAGCGCCGCCCGCCGAGCAGCGCCTCGACGGCGTTCTGCCAGCGTTCGACCGGCACCTCCAGCAGCTCGCAGAGGACGTGCGGGCGCGCGCCAACAATCGGCGTCAGCAGTTCCTGGAGCCGCTCGACCTGCGGCGGGTACGACTTTTGGCCCCGGCGCAGGCGGTTAAGCTGGAGGTCAACCTCCGTGCGGCGGTTGCGCAACTCGCGGGCCTGATGCTCTGCCTCAAATACGTCCTGGTTGACTCGTTTCACCGTCGCGTCGAGGGCGGCGGTGGCGGCGTCAACGGTTAGCCCAAGCGAGTCGGGCGGCGGCGCGGTCGGGTCAAGCGCCGCAACACCCGCGATGAGCGCAGCCAGGACGGATCGCGCATCCTCGGCCAGAGTCGGGGCGACGAGCAGCGGTTGCAGGATGGCCACCACCGCACGCAGATCGCGGAACAGCTCGTCACGCTTACCGATGATCTGGCTGATCGTGTTGCGGGCGGCGTTGATCTGTTGCTGGAGCGCGTTGCGGCGGCGCACGACATCAGACTGCTCAAGCTGAACCTTGACGGTGAAAAGTGCCTCACCGGCATTTTTTGCGGCCCGCTGGGCCTGGGCATATGCAGTGCGGGCCTGCTCAACCCGGCGAACAGACTCGGCAGCCTGCTGTTCCAGGTCGGAAACTCGGCGTTCGGCGGCAACGTGGGCCAGGAACACGCCCACCAAGTTCCAGATGGCCTGTAGGTTACGCGAACGCCGCACCTCAACCTGGCGTTCGACAATCACCCGCAACACCGCAAGTTTCTCCTGCACCTCGCGGGCGCTGGTGTCGAGCTCGGCCAGGCGCTCAGTCACCCGCTGCAGCGCCCTAATCTCCAGCGGCTGATCCTCCAGCAGCCAGCGCTCGACAAACTCGCGAATGTCCCGGATCGGCTGGAAGGTCAGCGCACGCAGGAACAGTTCGAAGAATCGCTCGTGGAGACCGCCGAGCCGGTTCAGCAGCTCAATCTGGTACTCGCCGACGTTGTCATAGCTGCGGGCACTGCGGCGCGCACGCAAAGCTGGCTTCAGATCGCGGCGCGTCAGCGGGCGGCCATCAACGATAAAAAACCCACGGTCGAGACCCTCGCCCAGGATGAAGAAGGTGCGCTCGGCAGCCCGCCCCTCGCCGCACTCGATGCAAATCCCGACCGTGACCTGCGTATTGCGGCTGCGCTCGGTGAACTCCAGGGCGATATAGGCCACCGTGTTGCCGGGGCGCAGGTAGCGACCCTCGCCGATCTTGCCGCGCACGTAGCTGTCGAGGTTGCGCTGCGAGCTGCGGTCGTTGGCGGCGGTGTTAAAGCGCACCTTGCCCTGGTCGGCGATCAGGACGATCTGCATCGCGTCGAGTACCGAGGACTTGCCGGCCCCGTTGTGCCCGGCCAGATACAAGCTGTCCTCTACGTCGATTATATGGTCGTTGAAGCGATGCCAGTTGTAGAGGAAGATCCGCGTGAGCGAGAGCATCATTCCGGTTCCCGCTGGTACTCGCCCAGGCGCGCAGCCAGATCGGCGACGGCGGCTGCGGGCACGACGACCTCAAGGGTCGGGAGCAACTCGATCACCTGATCGTTGTTGGCCGCACGGAGCACGCCGCCGCCACCGGCGCGCACGATCTTGAGCGACTGGAGCGTGCGCAGCCCCTCGTCGAGGCTGGTCTTCTTGCGCAGCGCCTGACCGGGGAAGAACTCGGCGTAGCGCTGCACCACCTCGCCCACCGTCACCGTCGGGTAGCGGGTCAGGCTAAGCGCAACCCGCTCGCGCTTCTCGGCGTAGATCAGGCGCAGCAGCAACAGCCAGATCGTCGTGTCGCGGCTGAGCCGACGGCGGTGGGCACCGTCGCGGTGGGCCACCTGGAAGACCTGCGCCCGCTCATCGTGGCGCAGCTCCCAGCCCGCCACCTGGAGGTACTCGGCGACAAGCTCGCGACGCCGCAGCAGGAAGGCGTAGGCCCGCGCATCGCCCTCATCGCCGCGCCAGATCAGCCCCTCAGCCAGCAGGCGGCGGGTCGCATCGGCGAAGAGCGCCTGTTCCCCAGCCGATAGCTGGGCGTACTCGTTGGCGAACTCGGCAAGGGGCATGGGTGCCTACATAACGACATGAGGAAACCACAGGGAACAGTATAGGCCATCTTACGGAACCCGGCGCAGCAGAAAGTCCCGAAACCCGACGCCGTCGTGCGCGATCCAGCTGGCGTCATTGAGCTCCTCGGCCAGATACCCCAGCGCGCCATCGACGCCGTACTGGCGCAGATAGATCAGCAGCGGCAGTTCGTCGGCGCCCGCCAGGGGGATCTCGGCGGCGCGCAGCTGATCGCGGCCAGCGAGCAGGGCTGCGGCGTAGCGCCTGATGCGCTCGCGCCCGATCGCGCGGGTGAGCTGGTGCCGCGTGCGCGCCTGCGCCGCCGCCAGATCTGTGCTGGAGATGCCCGCCGCCGTCGCCGCTGTGGGCACAAATGCCGTCGCGGCGCGGCCGGGCGGGGCGAGCGATTGTTCGTCCAGCAGCCCGAGGCTATACAGGCTAACCAGCTCCGCACCCTCAGCCGCTAGGTCGCTCGGGGCAGCGTCGCCCAACATGGCACTGAGTACGGCGTGCAGCTTGCCGCTGGTGGTCGTGCTGGCGGCGAGCTGGAGTTCCACCGAGCGCACCGCCGAGTCGACAAACTGGCTGTGGCGCACATCGATCAGCTGAAGCAGCCGGTCCAGGCCCTCAAACTGCTCACGCACCTCGCGGATCTGATCCCGCAGGCCCGCCGCCATCGCCTCGCCGCTGGCGTCATCGCCGGATACCCGCAGCAGCCGTGTGACCTCGTCGATCTGGGCGCTGTGGCTCAACTGGGCGAGCGCCTCCAGCACCCCGGGGCGAAAGCGCGAGACGTGGTCGGTGGTGCGCAGTTGGTGGTAGGCCCGGTCGACCACATCGCTGCGGTAGGTGGTAAAGACCTGGGCGAGCACATCGGCGGCCGAGAGCTGGCGCAGCACCTGCTCGATGTGCATGCCGATATTGTGCTGGAGTTCCTTGAGGCCGTTCATCAGCGCGCGGGTCTGACGGTGGGCCTCGGCCAGGCGGATGTGGGCGGTGCCCTCGCGCACGGCCATCTGGAGCATATCGTGGATGGCGCAGATCAACCCCTGAAGCCGCAGCGGCTCGTTGTCGGCGATCTCCTGGAGCGCGGCGAGTAGGCGGAAGGCGAAGTCGGGGAGGGTATAGCTCTGGGTGAAATCGCTCTGGGTCTCTATGCGCAGCCAGCCGCACTGGGCCAGGTAGCGCAGCACCGCGCTGCTGCGGGCCAGGGTGGCGTCGGGCTCATCGGCGAGAACCGGCTCCAGTTCGGGCAACCCGGCGAGATCCTCGCCCGCTGCGGCGCGCTCGATCACCTCGGCGACCAGGCCGACGGCGAGATCCCGCGAGAGGGGCTGTTGGTGGCGCTGCGTCTCACCAAAGAGCGTCAGCAGCACCTCGGCGTAGAGCGGGGCGTGCTGGGCGGCGAGCGGGCTGAACAGCGTGCGGGGCAGCGTGGCGAACAGGTCGGCCATATAGCGGTTACGATGGATTGCCCGTCAAAACTCAGTCGGAAACGGGCAACGCTGCGAACACGAGAATACGAACAATTGTATCATAACCAGTACAAAAATGCAACCCTGTACACGCAATACCCAGGGCTGGTGCAACGTCGCCTCCGGCGGGGGTTTGGGGATGGCAACGCCACCCCCGAACGATCTTTTTTGGTTGGTTGTTGGCGGCGAAGCCGCCAACAACCAACCAAAAGCGCGGTCTGGGGCGCAGCCCCAGCGACTCTGAGGCCACTTCAGCGGTCGTTGTAGACCTCGCGCCCCCGGCGGGTGGCTCCCAAGGCGAAACGAAGGGGGCGGGCCACAGGTGGCCCGCCCCCTTCGTTTTTCGCTTGCGTCCTTCGTCCCGCTTCGCGTCTTCCGCGATCACGCCTCGTCGCCGTAGAGTTCCTTGAGCAGGCTCTTCTTCGGGGCGGGCGCGCTGCGGGCGCTGCGCTGCTTCTCGATGGTCGCCTGACGATCCTGGGCCGCGCTAAGCCGCTTCATGAAGCGGTCGACCTGGCCGGCGGTGTCCACGATGCGCTGCTCGCCCGTGTAGAACGGGTGGCAGTTCGCGCAGATCTCAACGCGCAGGTTGGGCCGCGTCGAACCGATTTTCCAGTTGGTGCCGCAGGTCGTGCAGACAACCCCTTCGGTGTGGTACTTGGGGTGGATACCCTTCTTCACCGTAGTGCTCCATATTCTGGGAGGGGCCGGCCGTGGCCGGGGTACCTGCCCGATAAGCTAGGAGAGATGCGGAGAGGGCGTGTCTCTCTCCGCAGACATTTCTTTATCACCCTGCGAATGAACGCAGGTGAAGCATTAGTCGGCGGCGGCGACTGGCTGGGCCGGCGGGGCCACCGGGATCACGCTGACCATCTTCTGGTCGCGCGAGATAAACTTAAACTCGACGTGGCCCTCGATCATCGCGTAGATCGTGTAGTCGCGGCCGAGGCCGACGTTCTTGCCGGGCTTGATCTTGGTGCCGCACTGGCGAACAATAATGTTGCCCGGCTCGACGAGCTGGCCGCCGTAGCGCTTCACCCCGCGCATTTTTGGCTTGCTGTCGCGACCGTTGCGCGAGCTGCCCATTCCCTTTTTATGTGCCATGTTCGTTCTCCCGAGGCTAATAGTGGCGCGCCCGGCTAGGCCACAATATCGCTGATTTTGATCGAAGTGTAGTGCTGGCGGTGCCCGGTGCGACGGCGGTAGCGCTTTTTGTTGCGATACCGGAAGACGATGATCTTCTCGCCCTTCTTTACGCCCAGCACCTCGGCCTTCACCACGGCCCCGCTCACCAGCGGAGCCCCAACCTGCACGGTCTCGCCATCGCCGATCAGCAGCACTTCGCCCAGCTCAATCTGGCTGCCTGGCTCGGCGTCGAGCAGGTCGATGTTGACAACCTGGCCCTTCTCCACGCGGTACTGCATACCGCGGTCACGAATAATCGCGTACACGTCCATGCTCCTTAGGGCAGCGGTGCAACAGAAAACGGTAAGGCCGCGCCAACCGTCACGCCAGTGCTGCTACGTCGGATCGTTTTAGACAACAAGAAAAGAGAGCGGTCTAACCGCCCTGAACCTGAGCCATTATAACAAAGTCGGCAGGGGGTGTCAAACGGCCCCGCGTCACTCGCTGTGGGCGATACGCAGAACATCCTCGCAAGCCCGCATCATGGTGATGCGCGCCCAGCCGAGGGAGGCGTTCGGGCCGATGGCGATCAGCAGGAGCAGGTCGTCCATGGTGGCCATAATGATGCTCTGATCCTGGCCCTCGTGGATCACGAGGTGGCCGGGTTTGCGCTGGCCCAGGTTGTGGCTGATCTCGGCCATGGCCAAGGTGTTCCCCACCGCGAGGGCCGCCACCACCGTGACGTTAATGTCGCGCTGGCGGCTCCAGTGGGTTAGCACCATCCCGCTCATGTCGGCGAGTACCGCACAGTAGACATCAGGCTCCAGCGCCAGATCTTTAAGCGCCAGGCGTATCTGCTCGATCTGCGTCTCTGAGTAGCTTCGCCCATTGCGATCCGACTGGCTGGGGGTCAGCCGCATGGCCACCTGCGGATCGCTCAGGGTGCGCGTCTGCCGCCTGGCTCGCAGGGCGGAGACCCGCTGCCCCAGCGGCCCCGTTCCCACCGTCGGTGGCGGGTTCACCGCAGGATTGCCGTGCAGGGCCGACTCCTCCGCAAGGTGGCTGGCCCGCTGCGAGGGGCGCGGCATCTGCTTGATCGGGTTCAGCAGGGTGTCGACCGCCATCCGCAGGCGCGCGGGATCCACCGGCTTCGCCAGCAAGCAGTCGATCTTCAGCTCGGCAGCTCGATCCTGCGTCAGCTCCTCCGGGCTAACCGTGAAGATGATCACGGCCGTATTAGGATCTAGATCATGCACCCGCCGCACCAGATCTAGCCCGCTCATGCCCGGCATCCGAATATCGGTGAACAGCAGATCCACCGGCTGGCGCGAGATGTGCAGCAGCGCGGCCTCGGCTGATGAGACGGCGTTCACCTCGTAGGGCGAGTCTTCGCTAAGGGTCATCATGACGATGCGACGGATGTC
>SESH01001213.1_pt1 | contig 11964 bp, 9 predicted proteins | sample 3171561 | NCBI WGS metagenome assembly SESH01 (sample SAMN10866947, study PRJNA518727) | freshwater metagenome | biome: subpolar coniferous forest; feature: holomictic lake; material: water; isolation source: holomictic Lake 442 2011 16.5 m and 2014 13 m | place: Canada: near Kenora, Ontario
TTATGATTTTCTTTAGTGGCACTGAGTTTATCAATAATCGTAGTCAATCTGATCGACTTCCTGTAGAAATGCGTTTTCCCAATTCTGTAAAAAAGTTGAACATTACTGTGAAAGTTCGTCAATTTGTGCTCATTATCTGTTTTTGTGATATATGAAAAACTTTCATTTGCTGGGGTGATGCCGTGCCTTCATGATCGTTAGAATAGTAGTAGTATTATCACGCCCGATTTATTATGTAAAACTACTTGCAACTCTTGAGGACTATGCAGCATAACACAAAGATAAAACAGATAAGTTTAGCTGGACAACATGCTAAACTCCAGTGTGCATTTCTTTTATCACTTTATATTCGAATATATCTCTAGTTATCACTGGAATATTTTTCCCATGATTCCCTTTTTTATACTAATTATCCTCAAACATAGCTCTGTTGATAAATTGACATGCCCCGTCTTCTTGTGCTCAAAGAATATCTGCTTGGCGAGGGGGTTTCCTTCGATTTTATTGCTGTAATAAGAGTTTACAACCCTGAGCAGATAAATCATGGGCTCTCGAAGCGAATCAGGGATATTATATTTGTCTGAATTATTACTTAAGCTTATGATATAAATAAAAATATTTATATCATGCAGGAATGGCTCCTGTTTATACAATAAGGCAATAATCAGTAAACTTAATTATCAACCCAATCGATTAACTTACCCCCCTTTTAATGAGGACACTCTATGTCTATTTCCGATTTTATTGAAACACCTGATAATTATGAACAAAAAACCATTTGCTGTTTAGTGGTTGATGTATCGGGTTCAATGGCTACTTTAAATCCAAGCGGATCGCCCATTAACCAACTTAATCAAGGTTTAAGTCAGTTCCATGCAGAAATCCATGAAGATAATGCAACGGCCAACCGCCTTGAAATTGCAATTGTCGCGTTTAGTGATACCGTAGAAATTGTTCAACCACCCGCTTTAGTCGATCACTTCTCGCCACCGGCATTAAATGCCAAAGGCAGCACTAAACTGGTCGATGGTGTGCGAGCCGGTATTGAGCTGGTGCAATCCAGAAAACAATATTATAAGAATACGGGACAACCATACAATCGCCCCTGGATCGTTCTAATTACGGATGGTGCCCCTGATACAGGTCAGGATGTAAGAGGATTAGCCGAAGAAATAGCTACAGGTATGGCCGCAAAGGATTTCTTGTTTCTACCTATTGGTGTGACAGGAGCAAATTTACAAATGCTCGAAAGCATTGCAGGTTCTTATTCTGAAGGTGGGCGTACACATAAAGTTTCCCCGTTACCGTTAGAGTCCGCTAAATTTTCTGAATTCTTTAAATGGTTAAGTGCCAGCATAGCGATAGCGAGTAGTGATGAAAATGAAAGCAACCTACCTATGCCTACCTGGATGACAGGCTATAAAAACTAATGGATTCCTCTGACAAGCCTATTAACAATTCAGAAGAGTTTTGTTCTTCTAATGAATGGTTAATCGTTGATTACTCCGCAATAGGTAAAGACCATAGCAAGCACGATATTCCTTGCCAGGATAATCGATACATTCAGCGAATTGATCCACAATGGGGGGTTGCCGTTTGTTGTGATGGTGCCGGTTCTGCCGAGAAATCTGATGTGGGCTCCAAGTTTGTTGCTGAACAAACAGCAAACGTGTTAGCGCTGACTATAGAAAAAGAACAATGGCTTACCAATAATCGTTTACCAACACAAGAGGAGTGGAACTCTATTTCTCGGCAGGCTTTATATCAGGTCTTTAGGGATTTGGAGTCGTTTGCACAGGTTAATAATCTGGAGTTAAAGTTATTGGCATGTACGGTTATCGCCGTTATCTATTCACCCATCGGCTTATTGGTAACTCATATTGGCGATGGTAGAGCGGCCTATTGTAATCATGAAGGGCAATGGACTGCGATTATCACCCCATTTAAAGGCGAAGAAGCTAACATGACTGTTTTTATTACCTCGTCAATTTGGCATGACCCCGACAAATACATTGAAAGTCGTGTCATTGATGATAAGCCATTCGGTTTTACCCTATTATCCGATGGCTGTGAAAACTTTGCCTTTTTAACCCATGTGAATACGTCAAAAACTACAGACCAGATTAAGATAGAAGACATTAACTTACCCTTTCAAGGTTTCTATCATCCTATTGTTAAGCACTTAAAGGCAATCCATTTAACATTATCCCATGAAGCGATCCAGGCAGAATGGGCGAGTATTTTGGAAAGCGGCACTGAAAAAATCAAAGAAACAATGGACGATAAGACGATGATTCTAGGGCTTTTGGTTTAATTAATGGAAGTTCTTGCATGACATTGACGCTTGTCACCAGCACCCATCAAGTCATTACCGTAGAAGACAAACATTTTGCCTCTGGAGGTGAGGGGAAAGTTCATAAAATCATCTCACCTGATAAGTATTTAAACTGTTGCGTCAAGTTATATGAATCAAAATACCGTAATCAAACACGTCAAGCAAAGATTGAGTTTTTAATAAAAAACGCACCTGCTCATCTACAGAATGATGATTTCATGGTCTGTTTTCCTCAGGAGCTCGTATTTATAGACCAGCAGTTTGCTGGTTTTATTATGCAGCTTGCTTTTGAGGACAGCATTCAACTAGAAAGCTTATGCACGCCGTCCATTAGGTCGGTTTATACCTTACATCAAAACTTTGATCGTAAGTTATTTGATGCCTTCCATAAGCGCTTACAGTTATGTCTTAATTTGGCAGTGCCTATTCATTTAGTACACAGCTTAAACAAATATGTTTTTGTTGATATTAAGCCCCAAAACATTCTGGTTGATCCCCATTCAAAAATATCCATTATTGATATAGACTCCATTCAGATCTCTAAAAATAAGCAGGTTTTACATTCTGCACACGTCAATACGCCTGACTATATTCCTCCTGAATGGCAAGGCGTCATTATAAAAGACAAGTATATTCCTGTTGAATGGGACAGGTTTGCCGTTGCCATAATATTTTACCGAGTCCTGTTTGGTATACATCCCTATGCGGCAAGCTTTAACCCACCTTATGCTCATCTTACGACCATACCAGATTTGATTAAGAATGGCTTTTTTGTACAGGGTCGTAATAAAACAGCGATTACTACCTTACCAGCCCCTCATTCATTGTTTAATCAACTCGACTCAAAGCTACAAAACTTATTTTTAGCCTCTTTTGAAGACAGTTTGCATAAGCCGAGTAAACGCCCCACGCTCGACCAATGGGGCAAAACTCTTTTTAACACTATAAAACCTGCCGGACTCTTGAAGCGTTTGGTTAATGCCATTAAGCAGATTATTAATAATTGCACTCTTGGTTTAGTTCAGTTTATTACTTCTGTTGTTGATAAGGTCTATCAGTTTATTATTAACTGTTTATTGACCACTAAAAATAACTTTGGAAATATTGCTGTTACTCTTTATTTAATACTTATTATTTTAGGGCTCTCTAAATATCATTATGAGCTGCTATATTTGACCTCTGAAAATAAAGCCTTTATTAATAGCCGCACACCCGCCAATGTAAGGCGTACGCCTGATTCCACTAGCGATTTAAATATTTTGTATAAACTCAAATGCACTGATGAGGTTTATGCGATCAACGGTATTAATAAAGAAAAAGGTGGGTGGACTGAAGTTACTCCGTCAATTCAAGCCCCTAAAGGTACGAAACATGCATTTATTAAAAGTTATATTTTATCTGCTACAAAACCCGCTAACTGTGACAAGTAAGGGATACTTAGATTCTAATATCGGCTGGGTTGAATAACTTGCTTATCCGTCCCAGCCAATATTTTAGCTATTCCTTGCCTCTCGAACCAGAACGACCTTTGCCTCTAGATTCAGTACGTTGACCACCGGTTCTTTTGCTATCTGCGGCTTTAGGTGTTTTGGCTGCTGTCTTTTTAGTATGCCGAAAGTCTTTTTTACCTGTGGTTTTATTGGGTGCATTCTTTTTAGGTGCATCCATTACCTTTAATGACACGGGCTCGTATCCGGTATCAGCGACTCTGGGTATTTGTCTTTTTAGTAACTTTTCAATTTCTGATAAAGCCCATGCTTCTTCTGGACATACCAAAGACAAGGCTTCGCCACTGGCTCCTGCCCGTCCAGTACGACCAATACGATGGATGTAATCTTCTGGGACTTGGGGCAAATCAAAGTTAATCACATGGGGTAAGTCATCAATATCCAAGCCACGTGCAGCAATATCAGTAGCCACCAATACCGAAACCTTACCGTTCTTAAAATACTCTAACGCTTTATTTCGTGCGCCCTGGGTTTTATCCCCATGTAAAGCGGCTGTCCGAATACCATCCTCAATCAATTGCTTCTCTAGACGATCGGCACCGTGTTTGGTACGTACAAATACCAATACCTGCTTCCAATTGTTACTCCCGATTAAATAGGATAACAACGCCCGTTTATATTCACGGTCGATTCCATAAATTCGCTCAGAGACATTGTCTGCTGGCGCATTTTGTTTGGCGACTTCAACTTCTACTGGATTATTTAATAGTTGAGCCGCTAATGTTTTAATGCCATTGGGCACTGTAGCTGAAAACAATAAACTCTGACGCTTTTTAGGAATCAGCGCCATGACTTGTTTAATATCAGGCAAAAATCCCATGTCTAACATGCGATCCGCTTCATCCAATACCAAGACCTCTATATTAGACAGGTTGATATTGCGTTGCGTGACATGATCAATCAAGCGACCTGGCGTAGCCACTACGATATCACAACCCCGTCTTAATTGACGTGTCTGTATTCCAATACTAGCTCCACCGACAATTGATTCAATGTGAAAAGGCAAATATTGACTGTACGCTATGACGCTTTCATACACTTGTTGGGCCAGTTCCCGCGTAGGCACCAGGATAAGTCCACGTACTCTCCGTGGCTTTTGGTGTGGATCGTAGCTTTGAAACAATCGCTGTAATAAAGGTAAGGTAAAACTTGCCGTTTTACCTGTCCCTGTTTGAGCACCCGCTAATACGTCTTTACCCTCAAGGATTAATGGGATTGCTTTTTCTTGGATAGGGGTAGGTGTTGTGTAACCTTGATCAGCTACAGATTTTAGAAGTTCCTCGATTAAACCGAGCTGAACAAAAGACATTTAAAACCCTCTAGTAATAATTTCATTCAAAATCATAAAGATCAGCATGATTTTGTAAAACAGTTGCAAAGTAATAGTATACTGCAAAACAGCTATCCCTTTTAACGGTACTTGCTAATTTTGCTAGAACAAGCTTCCAATCTATCTAATATTAAGCATTAGCTTAGTTTTTGATAAAATAGATTTTTTATCACTGCCTTATTTCTGTAAGAAGCTCTCTTCCTTTATGCGAATCCATTCACTCCCTATTCAACTGGTCAATCAAATTGCTGCGGGTGAAGTGGTTGAAAGACCCTCTTCTGTCGTCAAAGAGTTGGTTGAGAACTGTTTTGATGCAGGTGCAAAGCAAATCACTATTGAGATAGAACAAGGCGGGGCACGTTTAATAAAAATAAGAGATGATGGTTGCGGCATAGTCAAAGAGGATTTACCTTTAGCATTATCCCGTCATGCCACCAGTAAAATTGCCACGCTACATGACTTGGAACAAGTCTCCAGCATGGGCTTTCGCGGTGAAGCATTACCCAGTATTAGTTCGGTTGCGCGACTCACGTTGATTTCACGCACGGCAGATGCCGACTGTGCATGGAGCGTAACTGCGGATGGCTCTGAGAAAAACTTTGATCCCCAGCCTGATCCTCATCCTTTAGGTACAACAATTGATGTGCGCGACTTATTTTACAATACACCAGCAAGACGTAAGTTTCTAAAAACAGAGAAAACCGAGTTTACTCATATTGAAACCTTAGTTAAACGCATGGCGTTGAGTCGTTTTGATATCAGCTTTACTCTTAGCCATAATCATAAAGAGATACTTAATCTTAAAGTAGCCGACTCAGAACGTGACAAAGAACGTCGTGTTGCAGAGATATGTGGTTCATCTTTTATTGAAAATGCAGTCAAGATTGAGTTTGCTGCTTCTGGTTTAGAGTTAACCGGCTGGGTAGGTTTACCCACATTTTCTCGCAGTCAGCAAGATATGCAGTTTTTTTATGTCAATGGCAGATTAATCAAAGATAAGCTAGTTTCACATGCGGTTAAACAAGCCTATCAAGATGTTTTGTTTCATGGAAGGCATCCTGTTTTTGTACTGTACTTAAGACTCGACCCGACACTGGTTGATGTTAATGCACATCCTGCGAAACTTGAAGTGCGTTTCAGAGAAGGCCGTTTGGTACATGATTTTTTATTTACTGCTCTGCACCGCTCGCTGGCCGATATCAGACCTGAACACCTGATGACTCAGATAGACACTATTGAACCAGTTCGCACTGATCTTGCTTATTCACCTGAAGTAACTCATGAGTCCGAATTAAAGCTTGCCTTTAATTCAACGCCTAACTATAACCCAAGACCTCCACAACAATACGCTCTTCCTCTTACAGTTTCTGAATCTATCAGAGCTTATGCCTCTTTATATCCTGAAGATACACAGCATCCAGATAAATCATTTGATGAACTCGTTGCTACAACTGCTTTTGCACCAGCGACTAATCATCCCTTAGGCTATGCTATTGCCCATATTCATAATATTTATATTCTAGCTGAAACACCTAAAGGGATTATTTTAGTCGATACGCATGCTGCACATGAGCGCGTGACCTATGAGCGTCTAAAGAAACAATATCAAAACGGTACTGTTCCAAGTCAACCGTTATTGTTACCCATCAAAATGAATGTCACTTCTGCTGAAGCTGATTTAGCTGAACAGGAGTCTGAGTTTTTTATGTCCTTTGGCTTTGAGCTTAATCGCTCCGGACCCGAGACGATTACCCTTAGAGCTACACCTGCTTTATTGCGCAACGTTGATAAAGAAAAGTTAATACGAGATGTATTGGCCGATATTCTTGTTCATGGCTTGAGTAATCGCATACAAGACAATACCAATCAACTCCTGGCGTCTATCGCCTGCCATGGTTCAGTGCGTGCTCATCGTCGTTTAACGATTGATGAAATGAATGCGTTATTACGGGATATGGAACATACCGAACGTATTGGTCAATGCAATCACGGACGCCCTACCTGGATCGAATTATCAACAAATGAGCTGGATAAGTTCTTTATGCGTGGACAGTAACTAACAATGAATAACCCAGTGCTTCCACCTGCGATATTTTTAATGGGCCCTACTGCGTCTGGTAAATCAGCGCTATCCGTTAAACTAGCTCACGCACTCAATGGCGAAATCATTAGTGTTGATTCTGCGCTTGTGTTTAGAGACATGTCTATTGGTACTGCCAAACCGACTATAGTCGAAAGAGAAGGCATTCCTCACCACTTGATCGATATTATTGATCCCTCTGAAGTCTTTTCTACTGGTCAATTTAGGATGCAAGCTCTTTCACTTATGGCTGATATCACTCAACGTGGTAAGACTCCTATTTTAGTCGGTGGCACCATGCTTTACTTTAACACCCTTTTTAAAGGGCTTGCCGTTTTACCTGAAGCTAACCCAGAACTTAGAGCTCAACTTGATTTAGACTTAGAACACTTAGGTAAAGAATCATTACATAAACGTCTTGCGGAAGTTGATCCCGAATCTGCTGCAAGAATTCATCCCAATGATCCTCAACGTGTGCAACGTGCTTTAGAAGTTTATGAGCTAAGCGGCAGACCATTGTCTTCTTTTTTCTGCACATCGCTAAATGATGACTTACCCTATCAAAAAATTAAACTCATTATTGCACCTAGTGACAGAAAGATATTACACGATATTATCGCTCAACGTTTTCATGCCATGCTTGAACAAGGCTTTATCTCTGAAGTCGAAAAGCTTTTTAATCGAGGAGATTTAAATGAAAAGATGCCTTCTATCCGTGCTGTAGGTTATCGACAGGCTTGGTCTTTCTTGCAAGGTGAGGATGATTTAGACGGTATGACTGAAAAGGCGATTATTGCTACGAGACAACTCGCTAAACGCCAATTTACCTGGTTACGTAAAGAAACTGATGCACTTTCTTTTGAAACGGGTCATAAAGATCTATTTGATAATGTGCTTGAAGCGATTTACAACCAGTGTAATTCGCTGCACTTTATTTAACTTGACTGAAGAGAGTCTTAGACCGGTACTTACCTGTATCTAATTTCTCTCTTCAGTTTGCTCAATCTTACCTTAGGTTAAAAACAGGCCTTCATGGCAACGCCTATGTCAGTGGGTGATACGCACACCTCGATACCAGCACTTTTTAAAGCAGCAATTTTACCTTTAGCAGTACCTTTACCGCCGGTGACGATCGCACCTGCATGACCCATACGTTTGCCTGATGGCGCTGTCTGACCGGCTATATAAGCGACAACAGGTTTAGTGACATATGCTTTTATGTAATCAGCAGCATCTTCTTCCTCACTACCGCCTATCTCGCCGACCATTACAATGCCTTTTGTTTGATCATCTGCTTGGAAGCGACTCAATACATCAACAAAGTTCATTCCATGAATAGGGTCTCCGCCGATACCCACGCAAGTACTTTGTCCTAAACCTTGTTGAGTTGTTTGATGGACTGATTCATACGTTAAGGTACCAGAGCGCGATACAATACCAATCGATCCCGGCAAATGGATTTTACCTGGCATAATACCAATCTTACATTCTCCTGGAGTTATTACCCCTGGGCAGTTAGGGCCAACTAATATAGTATCGGTTCCTGCCATTGCAGCTTTAACTCGCAACATTTGCAATATAGGAATTCCCTCTGTGATACAGACTATAAGTTTAATACCTGCATCAACTGCTTCAAGTATTGCATCCGCCGCATAAAATGGGGGTACATAAATGACACTAGCAGTAGCTCCCGTGGTTTTAACGGCATCATCCACCGTATTAAATACCGGCAGACCTAGATGTGTTTCACCGCCCCTCTCTGGTGTTACACCACCAACTAGTTGAGTACCATATGCTAAGGTTTGCTCAGAATGAAATGTACCTTGTTTTCCGGTAAAACCCTGGCAAATAACTTTGGTGTCTTTATTTATTAAAATACTCATACGGCCTCCGCTAATGCAACAACTTGTTCTGCTGCGTGAGCTAAATCTTCTGCAGGGTAAATATTTAAACCAGTGTCAGTCAATAGCGCTCTTCCTTGCTCAACATTGGTTCCTTCTAATCTTACAACTACTGGTACTTTTACATGAATCTGTTCAATTGCTGCCAAAATTCCAGAAGCTATCACATCACACTGTACGATACCGCCAAAAATATTTACTAGTACTGCTTTGACACTGCTATCTGAAAGAATCAGTTTAAATGCTTCACATACTTTTTCGACATTAGTTCCACCCCCTACATCCAGAAAGTTCGCTGGCTGCCCGCCTTTCAGCTTAACTAGATCCATGGTTGCCATCGCTAAGCCCGCACCATTAACCATACAACCTATATTCCCCTCTAATGTAATATAATTAAGCCCATATTTCTGTGCATAATTTTCTTTATCATCTTCCTGTGTTGGATCTTTCATAGCAAGAATATCACTATGTAGGGCAACCGCATTATCATCAAAATTAATTTTTGCATCCAAGGCTAATAAATCACCGCTTTCAGTTTCTATTAGCGGATTAATTTCAATTTGTGTCGCATCTTTATCGATAAACAGGTCATACATCCCCTGCATTATCTTAGCAAGTTCTTTAACTTGAGCACCTTTAAGTCCTAAGTTATATGCAACTTTACGAGACTGATTAGCTTGTAAACCTGCCGCTGGATGAACGGGTACCGTTATAATTTGTTCTGGTGAATCATGAGCTATTGCTTCTATGTCCATACCACCTGCTACTGAAGCTATAAAAATAACTCTTTCTGTTGCTCTATCTACTAAAATACTTAGATACAACTCTCGCTTTATTGGATACAAACTCTCGATCAGCAAAGAATTAATAGGTAACCCTAAATGATCAGTTTGTATTGTAACCAACCGTTTACCTAACAACTCTTCACTAATTTCTGCAACTTGTTCTAAACTTTTAGATACTTTAACTCCACCTACTTTACCTCTACCACCCGCATGAACTTGAGCTTTAACTACCCAGCCTTCTCCCCCTAATTCACTTGCAACTTGCACAGCTGCTTCCGGCGTGCTTGCAAACATTCCCTGTGGCACAGCTATTCCATAGGCTCTAAATAACTGTTTAGCCTGATATTCATGAATATTCATTTCTCACCCCTAATTGGCCGGTATTATCTGGAATTGTTTCGCTCTATATTTATTACTAAACAATTAAATTTTTACTATCAACTAATCTATTTATTTACATTTTAAACCAGTTCTCACAAAAGGCCATCGATAATCATTTTCTATTTCAGATACTCGGATTACCTACTTATTTTTGATTATTCTATACTTTAATATTAGTCAAAAAAAAACCCCCGTTACTCTTACAAGTAACAGGGGTCTTCAATTCCTTAATTAACAATCAAATTGTCAATTAATTTTTCATTAGATGAAAGTTGGAATTAATGGAGCATCAATTGTTACTAATTGACGGTTTCCAGCAGCATCATAGAAGAACAACAAACCAGCAAAACGGCTATCTGGATCGTAAATCAAGTCAGCTAAACGGTAAACTTCCCATGCAGCGTCAGAAGCAGTTACTTGAACTGTTCTTGATTGGCCTGGAGCGATAGCACTGTTATCGCTAACAGTCAAACCTTCTTCAGCCAACAAGTCATCAGGATAACCTGTTTCGTCTTGAGCAACAGCAGAGTCTAAGAAGCGTACACCAGCAGTGTTGAATTCACCTAAACGAACTGGTGAATCACCATTGTTAGTGATAGTCAAAGTCATTTGCATTGCACGACCTGGTACACGGTAAGTAGCGTCTTCAACTTTAACTGCAACAGTAGGAACTGGCAATTGAATTGATTTAATACCACGTAACAAACCAGCTTGCAAAGGAGTTGTAATTGGGAACTTTTCGTTAGTGCTTGCCATAGAAGCAGCAATCACAGCGATAGTACCAACAGCAAACGCCAAAGTAACTTTTCTGTCAGCAGCAGTAATCAATGTATCAGCTTTACCAGCTTCAACAGCGATAGAACGTGGAATAAACAATGGTTTACGTGCCCAATATGCAACCCAGATCAAACCAACAGCATACCATGCAGCATGCCAGAAGTAAGTGTTACCTAAGTTGTATGTTTCTAAGTCAACAGTTTCACCTGTTAAAGTAGTCACTGGATTAACGAATGAACCCATTGAACCAGTAACAGTTACCCATTTACCTGGACCAATGATTGGACCGCCGCCTTTCACGTTTAACATTGTGTGTACGTGCCAGTCACCTGGACGACGTGCTTTCAACAATACTTTAAACTCATAAGTTTCGCCCAATTCCAAAGATACTGAACGAGGAACTAATTGACCACCGATCCAAGACCCTGCACGTATAAAAACAGGACCAGGAATACCAATGTTCAAAAATGAGATTTCTGGTTTATCAACAGTTTCTGGCCATCCAGAAAACACGAAGAATTTGCCTGAGATTGTCATTGTATCATTAACTGGCACTTCTTCTTTTGACCAGTTCAGGTCAAACCAGTGAATAGTACGCATACGCATGAAAGCAGCTTGCGACTTTTCACCATGAGCAGATGCAGTTGGTGTGTAAAACATCGCTGCTGTCATTGTAATCAGCAGTGCGACAAAGGATAATTTAGCAACCTTGTCTTTTAATATTTTCATATATCCTCCTCTATAATAGAGAATCTATTGTTTTTTGAGTATCTAACGGCAATATCAAATTACTACCGTCAGTCTTTTTTATTTTTCGTCGTAACAATTCTTATGCAGCTTCAACAAATTTAGTTGACGCGAACCATT
>SESH01021987.1_pt1 | contig 11958 bp, 12 predicted proteins | sample 3171561 | NCBI WGS metagenome assembly SESH01 (sample SAMN10866947, study PRJNA518727) | freshwater metagenome | biome: subpolar coniferous forest; feature: holomictic lake; material: water; isolation source: holomictic Lake 442 2011 16.5 m and 2014 13 m | place: Canada: near Kenora, Ontario
TTCGCGCGGGCACCACTAGGGGCGTTGACCCAGCTCCGCCAAGGCGGAGCTTCCGGCGGGGATGGGCCCCGCTTGAGACTATTGGGGTTCCGGCAGCTAGTATCTGAAATTCGACTGTTAATCAATTATTGCACAGTGACAAATAGTGATCAAAAATAGGCTTTTCTTTTTATGGGCTTGGTCCTAGGCTTTGTTGTGAGGAGGAACTCTCATGCCTTCAGTGGATATCAGCTCTCAACCCGGTAAGGATTTCACGGGAGATGCCCTCATTGTTCCGGTCTTCTCCGGCCGTGAGCGACATCGCCTGCCCCTCGCCATCAGCAAGGTGGCCCGACAGGTCATGGATGAAGAGGACTTCAAGGCCGACTATCTTGAAGTTGTTCCGTTGCATCACCCCAATGGTGTCAAGGAGAGCCGCTGGATGGTCCTGGTGGGACTTGGCGACGAAGAGAAGGTCACGATCAACAAGATCCGGAAAGCCGTGGGCACGGCGGCTCGTTTCTGCCTGAAGAAGAAGTGGAAGAAGATTGGGGTGCTCTCACCGTCAACCTCTACGCTCGACCACGACACGGTGCAGTTGGCCGTGACGGAAGGCGCCTTGCTGGCTAATTACGATTTCGTTGCCTACAAGGGCGGCAAGCAGGAAGCGAAGCAGTTCGCTTCTATCGAGATCTTCACCAATGGGGACGACACCCGGAAGGCCCGGCGCAAGCTGCCCCTGGTGGAAGCCGGCGTGGCGGCCTGCCACCGGGTGCGGGACCTTGCCAACACCCCGGCCGGGGATCTCTATCCGGAAGTGTTCGCCGAACTGGCGGTGAAACTGGCCAAACAGCACAAGCTCCACTGCGAGGTGCTGGATGTGCCGGCGCTGGAAAAGGGTGGCTTCCGCTCGATTCTGGCCGTTGGCCAGGGGAGCGTCCGTGCCCCGCGAATGGTCCGCCTCGAATACAAGCCAAAGGAGAAGCCCAAGAAGCACGTGGTCCTCGTGGGCAAGGGCGTCTGCTTTGATTCAGGGGGTCTCTCCCTCAAGGACGCCTCAGGCATGGAAACCATGAAGGATGATATGACCGGTGCCGCCATCGTGTTGGCCACCCTGGTGGCCTGCGCCCAGACAGAAGTCCCGGTGCAGGTGACCGGTCTGATCGGGCTGGTGGAGAACATGCCCTCAGGGTCGAGCTACAAACCAGGTGATGTGCTTCGCAGCCGCAGTGGCAAGACCATTGAAGTGCTCAACACCGATGCCGAAGGTCGGCTGGTGCTCGCGGATCTCCTGCATCTGGCCGGGGAACTGGGCGCCGATCACATCGTGGACTTGGCCACCCTCACCGGGGCCGCGCTGATCGCCATGGGGGACGGCGTGTCCGCAGTGATGGGGACCGACCAGAAGCTGGTGGATCGGCTCATGGATTCGGGCAATACCGTGGGTGAGTACCTTTGGCAGTTGCCGCTGGTCGAGGAATACACAGACCTGCTCAAGAGCCCTGTGGCCGACCTGAAGAACATCACTGGCATCCGGTGGGGGGGCACCATTACGGCCGGTCTCTTCCTGCGGGAATTCGTGGAAGGTCCCTCCTGGGCCCACGTGGATCTCTCCGGAAGCTGGTCGGGCAAGGAACGGGACTACCGAACTCATGGCGGGAGCGGCGAAGGCCCCCGATTCCTACTGGAATGGCTCATGGACTGATGTACGGCCTGAATTAGGACCAGAAGGGCAGCAACGCCCGCCCTCTTTTTTTTCAGGAAAGCAGATGTCCCCCTTGACCTCAGGGCTCAGATGGGGATTTATTGAGGACTGCCCTCAAGCTACCTGAGACCCCTAACTTACGGAGTTCCCATGGAATCGATGGAAACCCTCACCAAAGCCGACCTCTCTCGACACCTGATGGAACGGCTCGAGTTGGGGAAGAAGGATGCGGATCTCCTGGTCAATACCTTCCTGGAGAGCATCATAGAGTCCCTCAAGACCGGTGAGGGCGTGGAACTGCGCGGTTTTGGCAGCTTCCGCCTGCGGGACCGTCGGGCTCGCCAAGGCCGTAATCCTCGCAGCGGCGAGAGCATCAAGGTGCCGCCCAAGCGTGTTGTCTACTTCAAACTGGGCAAGGAACTGCGCAGCAAACTCATCGACGACTGACCCCATCGAGGACCAACCCCTCCCTGCCGTCAGGAGTCACCATGCGCCTTCGCGTCCTGCTTCTTCCCTTGCTCGCGGTGTTTGCGCTGAGCGCTCCGCTGTTTGCCCAGAAGAAGCTCTCCAAGGAGGAGAAGGCGAAGTTGCCGCGCATCGCCATCCTGGATTTCAAGACGGCTCCTGATGCCTGGCACGGCTGGCGTCACGGCGGCTGGGGCCACCAGATGGGCACCATTTCGAACCAGCTGCGGGACCTCTTCACCACAGAAATCATCGAGAAGGGCAGGAACAAGATTCGCGTGGTGGAGCGCGAGCGACTCCAGGAGCTCCGCGGCGAGTTGAACTTCCAGCAGAGTGGCGAAGTGGACATGGCATCGGCGCAGAAGCTCGGCAAGCTGCTCGGTGTGAAGTATGTGATGACCGGCAAAATCACCCGCTTCGCCTACAAGGAATCAGGCTTCAGCAGCGGTTGGGGTGTGGGTGCCTTGGTGGGCAAGGTCACGGGCAGCGGCATGGCTGGTGCCGTGGCCGGTAGTGTGAAAGTGAAGCAGGCCTCTTTTTCGGGCCGCCTGGATATCCGGCTCATTGAGGTAGAAACCGGGGAGGTTCTTGGCGCCTGGAAGGACGAGGACAAGGTTGATGACAGCAGTGTGAAGGTTGCGGGCACCGGGGCTGAAATTCAGTTCGATGAAGAGCTGGTGAACAAGGTCTTCGAGCCGATCATCCAGCGCCTCACGCCCAAGTTGCTGCGGGCCACGGTCGCCGCCAACGAAGACGACTGAGCCGAGCGGGGCATCAGAAGCGGGGCCCTGAGGGGTCCCGTTGCTTGCCTGGTGGGAACCAGGCATCCACGGAAGCTCGGATGGCCCCGGTGTATTCGCCACCCAGCACTTCAGCGCAGTGCAGGTGCCAGGTAAATACCTCGATGACCTGCCCTGTCTGGAAGTGGCCTGCCACCGCCCGCTGCACCTCGGGCGGGGCGAGGCGATCCTGCTGGGCCAGGAAGCAGAGGCTGGGGGTAACCAGGCGGGCACCCTGCATGCGCAGCAGGAGGTCGGTCTCTTCGGGGGCGTAACCACCCATGCGGCCTGCTGCGAAGGCTGCCGTGGCCCCGATCGGTGGCGCCAGGATATGCCAGAGGCGGTCCTCTGGACCTCGGACCAGCCGTTCGGCGAAGCTGCGGCTACTGGCCGGAGCCCCTTCCCAGATGATTCCGGCCAGGGGGCCTCGCCCTTCCTTTTCTAGTTCGGTCAGGGCCAGCAGACCCACGGAGGCGCCTAGGCTGCGGCCGAGTAGCAGGAGCTTTCGGCGCGGAATTCCCGTGGCCTCGAGGTGGTGCACCATCTGGACCACCTCGCGCGATTCCATAGCCCCGAAGGTGACTGGTGGCGCGGTGCCATCTCGGCGGAAGGCGTCGTCCCGCCTCCGATAGGTGAAGATGGCGGCATCCAGCCGGGGGAACCACTTCAGTGCGGGACTGGTCCCCCAGCGGTCATCCCCAAAGCCGTGAAGGAGGAGCACCATGCCCGGGGCCACCTGTGGTCGAGTGAGGCGCCAGAGTTGGAGGCCGGCCACTTCCTCGTGGGTCCAGGTGCCACCCGGGTCGCCATCGCGCCCTTCGGCCAGGTCCCGGTAGGTCGCCTCCACCCGGGCCAGGGGTTGGGGACGATAGAAGGGTGGGTCCACCAGTTCCCGAGCCACGGCGCGGGCCTTCCAAGCGGAGAAAACAAAAATGCCCAGCAGGGGAGCCAGGAGCGCGGGCAGCCAGAAGGAGCGTTTCACCAGTAGCCTGTGGTGATGAGCAGGTTCTGGGGCCTTCCAGAGGGCTGGCACTGGCAGGCGAGCCGCTGGTCTGCACCGGCGCCGTTCCGGGCGAGGACGGATTGTTCGTGGGCAGTGGCAGGCTCCAGCGTGTCCGCCCCAGCCAAGACCGTCAGGACGCACTTGCCGCAGGCTCCCTGGCCGGAACAGGCAGCAGTCATGGGCAGGCCCGCCTCCTGACACCGGTACAGAAGCGTCCCAGGGCCTTTCAGGAGGTGGTCCCGCTGGCGGGTTCGGGCCACCAATGCCATGGCTATTTGACGAGGATCGCGGTCACGCCGGGGAGACCCTCGGCAGGGGGGAGGAGATCCGGCTTGCCATATAGCACCGCATCAAGCCGCTGGCTGAGTGTGACCTGGTAAAGACCCTTGTCCGTCCCCATTTCAAGTTCACCCGTGTCGGGGCTGAAGGTCTCGCGCTGGCTGGTGAGGAAGTAGCGATGCTTGCCGGGGGTGAGGCCCTTCACAAGGAGGCTGGTGGCGCCCTTGGGCAACTGCTGCACTGGGATTCGGGCCCCGTCCAGGGTGAACTCCACTGGGCCGTTCACGGTCCGGGTGAACCGGAAGACCGCTGAACCCGCCGGAATGGGGGTCCGGGGCGTCAAGGGCACCTTGTTGCAGCCAGTCATGGCCACGGCACCTATCAGCACCAGGGCGGGAAGGAAGGAGTGACGCCTCATGAAACCTCCGGAATCTCCATCATATGCGATGAAGGTGGGGAAGGTCTCAGTCCCGCTCAATCAGCACCACGGACTGAGCGGCGAGACCTTCACCGCGGCCCGTGAAGCCGAGGCCTTCCGTGGTCGTGGCCTTCACATTTAGGGCCTCTGGAGCGAGGCCCAGCAGAGGTGCGATCTGCTCCCGCATGCGCTGGCGGAAGATGGCGATCTTGGGTCGTTCACCGATCAGGCAAACATCTGCATTCACGACCCGCCAACCCTGCCCGGCGAGGGCAGCCATGACTCGGGCGAGCAACTGCGTGGAGTCCGCGCCGAGGAAGGAGGGATCTGTGTCAGGGAAATGCTGGCCGATGTCACCGAGACCCGCCGCACCCAGGAGGGCGTCCATGAGGGCATGGAGCATCACGTCGGCATCGCTGTGGCCCGCCAGCCCGCAGGCATGAGGAACCTCGCAGCCCATGAGGATCAGAGGGCGGCCGTCCTCGGTTGGGGCGAAGCGGTGGACATCAAACCCCTGCCCCACCCGGACGCTGGTCATGCTCCCCCCCGGCGCAAGTTGCGGTGACTGCCGGTGGCGTCTTCAGCGTCCTCGGAGGGGGCTGCAAGGGGATGTTCGGGGAGGCTGATGATCACTTCTGTTCCATGGCCTTCCGCACTCTGGAATTCCAGGGTCCCGCCGTGCTCCTCGACGATCTTCTTCACTGTAGCCATGCCCAGACCCGTGCCCTTTTTCTTGCCGTAGCTGAAGAAGGGCTCAAAGATTCGCTTCAGGACCTTGGGTGGGATGCCCCGGCCCCGGTCTCTGACGCGGATCTGAATGCCGGTCACGACCTGGTTCCATTCGACGGTGATCTCGCCTTCCATGTCAGTGGTGGCATCTAGGGCATTGGCCAGCAGGTTCTCCATCACCCTAGTGAAGCGGGAAGGATCGATGTTGATGCGGCAGGAGGGACCTTCACTGCGCAGTTGGACGCCCAGCTCCGCGGCCCGGGGAACCATGGGCTCAAGGATGGCTTCGAAGAAGGTCCGCAGATCAACGGCCTCGAGATTTGGTTGGCGAATTTTTGCGAAATCAAGGACATCCTGGCTGAGGTGGGTGAGGCGGTCGACACAGTGGAGGATTCTGCGGCAGTGATGCCGGATGCTTTCGTCCTCCGTGGACAATTCCAGCAGATCGGCATGGCCACGCAACACGAACAGCCCGTTCTTGAAGTCATGCACGATGGAGCTGGCCACCTGCCCAACCGCCGCCAGCACATGACTGCGCAGGTTCTCCTCAGAGAGGCGGGTGCGCTCGATGGCAATGGCACAGAGGGAGACAATGGCCTCGAAGGTTTGCCGGTCAGGGGGTTCAGTAATGGGCCGTTGACTGTCCAGGTAGATGACACCGATGCGGCGGCCCTGCAGCAAGAGCGGAAGGCAGAGGATCGTCTTTAGCTCCAGGCGCTGAATCGACTGGTGACTCATCAGATGGTCGTCTTCGGAGACATTGAGGATCCAAATGGGTTCCCCGGTTTCGAAGACTCGATGGACGCTGGACAAGGAAAGCTGGATCGCACCTTCCAACTCCTGCCCAAGGTTGCGCTGGACCCGGATGGCCAGGGCCCCATTGTCAAGCAACATCAGGAAGCCGCGATCGGTTCCGGAAATCGTGAGGAGGCGATCCATGGATTGCTCGAGGAGATCCTCCAGATCGATCTCCTGGGCCTGCAGCTGGGCAGTCTCGAGGATGGCCTGGAGGTGCAACTCGGAGCGGCTCTGATCCTGCGCCAGGAGGACCAGCGTGTAGGCCCCGTCGGCCAGACGGAGGGGGGTGTCCGGCTTCAGCTGGGCGCGTCCCAGTTGCTGGTCCTGGTAGGAACTGCCGTGGCTGCTTTGAAGGTCTTCAGCCCACCAGGTGTCGTCCTGAAGCTCCAGGCGGAGGTGGTTCCGGCTGATCATGCTGTCCGAAAGGACCACATCGCAAAGGCTCTGGCGGCCCACAGTGACTGAGCGGGTGAGCGGGACCGTCCGCGCGAATCCATGGCGATCGCGGATCAGGAGCTGATAGCGCTGGGCCACTGCGAATCCTGCCATTGGTGAAAGAGAGAAAGGACGTTCGACACTGTGAGTCCAAGATTATCCGCGCATCGGCTGGACACAAGTGGAAGTCCCGTGAGGAAATGGAGTCCATGCACCGACACCCCGATCTCGATCCCACGGGCGCCTCCGAGGACCCGGCCGAATATTCCCTGCGGCCGCAGCGTCTACAGGAATATATCGGCCAGGAAAAGGTCAAGGCCCGTCTGGAGATCGCCCTCAAGGCCGCCACCCAGCGGGGCGAAGTGCTCGATCATGTGCTTCTGTTCGGACCTCCTGGCCTGGGGAAGACTACGCTGGCCCACGTGCTGGCCAACGAAATGGGGGCGCCCTGCAAGGTCATCCAGGCTCCCGCACTGGAGAAGAAGGGTGATCTAGCCGCCATTCTCACCAACCTGGAAGCGGGGGAGTTTCTCTTTCTCGACGAGATCCACCGGCTCTCGGCGCCCATCGAGGAACTGCTCTACGCCGCCATGGAGGACCGCAAGCTCGACATCCTCATTGGGCAGGGCCCCAGCGCCCAGACCCTGAGGGTGGACCTTCGCCCCTTCACCCTGGTCGGTGCCACTACCCGGGCCGGACTGATCTCCAAGCCCCTTCACGATCGCTTCGGCATGGTCCATCGCTTGGAGTTCTACACCCGGACGGAGCTGGCCATTATTGCCCGCCGATCTGCCGAGCTCCTGAGGGTCCACCTCGCCCCCGAGGGCGCAGAGGCCATTGCCAGCCGCAGCCGCGGCACCCCTCGTATCTGCAACCGCCTGCTGCGTCGCTGCCGCGACTACGCTGAGGTGAAAGGCGATGGCACCATCACCATGGCCTCCGCTGAAGCCTGTCTAAAACTCCATGAAGTGGATGACCTGGGGCTGGATGCCCTCGACCGCGAATACCTGCAGGCCCTTTGCCACAAGCACCGCGGTGGCCCCGTGGGCCTGCGTACGCTGGCGGCGGCCCTAGGGGAGGACGATGGCGCCCTGGAGGATCTGGTGGAGCCCTACCTCATGCAGGTGGGTTTCCTGGACCGCACGCCCCAGGGCCGGAAGGCCACCGATGCAGCCTATGCCTACCTGGGTGTGAAATCTGATCCAGGGCCGCTGTTCCGGTAGGTCAGTCTCCTGAACCGCTTTCCTGCAGCGCCAGCGCCTTCCCGGCCGTCAGCGGAAGGGGCCCCTTGGCCTCTCCTGGGGCATCCGGGTTCCGGGTCTGGACCTTGCGGACGCACACCCCCTGCAGGGTGCCCCCTTCATCGACCACCAGGGAGCCCACTTCCACATCGCCTTCTACGTGGCCCGTGCCGTGGATTTCCAGGCAGTCGGTGATCTTCATGACGCCTACGGCGCGGCCCGTAACCACCAGGTGCTTGGCGTAGACAGTGCCTTTGACCAACCCGCCTGGCGCGACGGACACCTCCCCCACGGAATGGATGATGCCGTCCACCGTGCCCTCGATGCGCAGGCTGTGGGTGCCGGTATGGATCTCCCCGATAAGGAGCACATCCTTCCCTAGCAGGGAATGGATGGCGGGGGCTGGTTCGGGCTTGGGTTTATTGCGGAAGACGCCCATGGTTGTTCCTTAGGATGGCTTGCCCAGGGCCCTAAGCCACTGGCGCTGGAGACGAAGGAAGGGCTGGGGATTGATGGGCTGCCCGTTCTGGCGGACCTCGTAGTGTAGGTGGACGCCGGTGGCATTGCCAGAGCGACCCATGGTTCCCAGGATATCCCCGCGGAGCACCTTCTGCCCGGCTCGCACCTGGAGTCGGTTCAGGTGGGCATACATGGTCTCGCGCTCTTCGCTGTGGCGAATGCGGACGCCGTTGCCATAGCGCTCCATCCAGCCGGCTTCCACGACCTCCCCATCGGCGGTGGCCTGTACTGGGGTATCGATCTGATTGCTGATATCGATGCCTGAGTGGTAGCCCAGGAAGCCGTCATCGGATTCATTGCCCCGGGAGAAGGGACTGACCCGGACGCCGTAGCCAGAGCTGAGATAGCCCGCCGTTGGCGGGATGGAGGGTGTGTGATTCCAGGCGCGGATCACCGGTTCAATGCGGGCGCGAACCACGGCGGCCTGTTTGGAGGAGTAATCGAGATCCTGGCGGAGCCGAGACAGGCGGTCCTGGGTGCCAGGTGGCAGGGGGCCGGCCGGGGGCTGCCCTGGGGGCGCGGGTAGGGGAGTGCCCGTCGGAGCCTTGGGATCCAGTAGTTGCAACAGTTCAGTCTGCTGCTTGCGGAGAGCGGCGACCTCGGATTCCAGGGTTTGGGCCTGATCCAGGGAGGACTTCAATTGGTCCTGCTGCTCCTGGGTCTCTTTCTGGAGGCGGCCGAAGTTCATGATCTTTTTGGTTGCCCAGAACCCGTACCCGGAGCCGATCATCGCCAGGGCCCAGAAGCCAAGAACGCTCCCTAGCACCCAGAGCATCTTCCGGCGGGTGAGCGACCAGCGGAAGGTGCGGTGACTGAGGACCACCATCACCGTCAGCCACCGCCCAGAATCGGGGCGACTGGACCGCAGGGCGCGGCGAGGTTCAGGCTGCTGGGTGGACATGGCCTTCCAGCATACCTGGGAAGCCAAGGCCGATCGACTCACCTTGCTTCAGCAGAAGATCCTAGAGCACGGGCGGCAGGGACCGCATCACGGCCCACTGCAGCGCATGACCCGCGAAGAAGACCAGTCCAATCAGGCTGTTCAGGGTAAAGAAGGCCTGGTCGATGCGGGAGAGATCCCCGTCCCGGACCAGCCATTGTTCCCGGGCCAGCATAGTGGCAACGGCAAGCCAACCAGCCCAGGGCCAGAGCTGACCACCCAGTTGGTAGTTGAAGACTCCCCAGCAGAGCAGGGCGAGCACGTGGAGCGCCCTGGAAAGCAGCAGGGCCCTACGCAGACCGAGCCTGGAGGGGATGGAGTGAAGGCCGGTGGAGCGGTCGAAGGATTCGTCCTGTAGCGAATAGATGATGTCGAAGCCGGCCGTCCATGCCAGCACCCCACCGGACAACCAGAGGGCAGGGGCCTCGATCCTACCGGCCACCGCGATCCACGCGCCGAGTGGCGCTCCGGCGAGGGATAAACCCAACACCACATGGGCCCAGGAGGTGAAGCGCTTGCAGAGGGAATAGCCGAGGATGATGACCAGCGCCAGCGGCGACAGGAGCCAGGTGAGCGGGCCGAGGGCGCCGGCGGCCACGCCGAACAGCACGATGCCTGCGCCCAGGAGCGCTAAGGCTCCGACCCGGGAGACCCGGCCCGCGGGCAGGGCTCGCCCGGCGGTGCGGGGGTTTTCGGCATCGATATCCGCATCCACCAGTCGGTTGAAGGTCATGGCTGCAGTCCGGGCACCCACCATGGCCGCCAGGACCCAGAGGGAAGTGCGCAGCGGTGGCAGTCCCTGGGCGGCACTCAACGCACCCAGCAACGCAAAGGGCAGGGCGAACACCGTGTGCTCGAACTTGATCATGTCCAGGAGTTCGCGTAAATCATTGAAAATAGATATATTTGGAATCGCTAAATTTTTAGTGCGAACCATATGCGAACTGGAATCAGGAATCAGACTCTCGCTCTGCCGTGGGGTTTCGGTTTGAGTGGTTGGCTGCAGGCCGGGATCTGGGAGCGGGGATTCTGTTTCCATTGCATCCATGATCAAACGATTCTTCCCGCTTGTCTTGGGTAGATCAGAACTGGATGCTGACCCCCACCACGGGCAGGCGCGGCATCGTGGTGTTTCGGGTCACCAACACGTTTGTCCCTGTGCCAGGGACTGGATATTGGTAGTCGTAGTAGCGCCAGTTGTTGTGGTTGAGGATGTTGTCGATCTCGAATTTGACGGTGAGCTTGTACCGATCCCGGTTGAAGACCTTGTTCACCCGCAGGTCGATGCGCTGATAGGAAGGAACCCGGGATCCGTTGGGGGTCGATGCCAGCGAAAACGGCAAGAGTGTGGAACTTCCTGAGCCGCCCGGGTTGGGCCCCGAGCCTCCCGTGTTGGGTAGCGAGCCAGTGTCTAGTGAACTCAAATAGCCAGTGACCGGGGTTCCGCTCCCATAGCGCCCGTTGGCACTGAGGCTGAGCGTGTCGCTCAGCCGGTAGCTGCAGTAGGCCGTAAGCGTGTTGCGTTGGTCATAGTCTCCCCAGAAGGACTGGCCGGTCTCAGGCTGTCGATACTGGGTGAAGTTCCTGCTGAAGGACACCCAGCCGGAAAGGGCATTGGTGCTACGCCCTTGCAGCATGACCTCCAGGCCACGCGAATAGCCTTCCAATGAATTGGTGAGGACCGGTCCGGTCTTGGGCAGCGCGTAGGCACCGTTCGCCAGAAGCCGGAACTGGGTTTCAGGCGAAGCGATCACATTCCGTTCCTTGCGATTGTACAACTCAAGATGCAGGCGCCAGTGGTCGCTGAAGAGGTGATCGAGGGACACTGCACTGGTCGTCGCCATCTCTGCCTTCAGACCCGGCGTGCCGAATTTGCCGTAGAGATTGTCCAGGGTCGGGAACTGGGCGTATTGCCCCAGGGCGACAGCAACCTGGGTCTTCGGGAGAAGATTGAAGGTCGCGTCAATCCGAGGCTGGAACACCGTCTCCCCGGTGGCGCTGGAGTGATCCCAACGGCCCGCGAGCCTCACCTTGAGGCGCTCACCCAGGAGGCGGAAGGTGTCTTGCAGATAGGCTCCAGTCTCCGATGAGGACTGCGCGAAATCAGCCACGGGCAGCAGCGCAGGCGCCAGAGTTCCTGCTGTGTAATTCCAGATGGAGGTCTCATATAGCTGGGTACTCAACTTGCGGGCGCTGATGCCTACTTCCAACGATTGCCACGCTGACAGGTCATGGGTGATCGTTTCCTTCAGCCCTGTCTGGCTGGAGGTGGAATCAAGCAGGACAGCGTCGCTGGGATTGTGCTGGATCTGGCTTTCACGGGTCCAGAACACCTGTGCCTGGGAGGTGGTCGCCGGGGTCAAGTTCCATGTCCATCGCAGCGTGGAAAGATCCTGCCTGCCAAAGCCCCGCGACAAGTAGCTTTCGCTCTGGTAGCCCGGAGGAACCGTGTCTCGCGAGGCCTTGGTGTAGCCGAGCATGGTCGTAAAACTCAAGTGATGATTTTCGGCAAGGTCGTAGGCGAACTTCAGATCCAAATCGCCATACCCCATGGAGACGCCGCTGGCCTGCAGCTTCGAGGTGAGGTACTGCAGATAGCTCTGCCGGGCCGAGACAAAATACGATCCTCGCCCCTCCTTCCCAAGTGGGCCCTCCGTCGTCGCGGAAA
>SESH01016635.1_pt1 | contig 11952 bp, 12 predicted proteins | sample 3171561 | NCBI WGS metagenome assembly SESH01 (sample SAMN10866947, study PRJNA518727) | freshwater metagenome | biome: subpolar coniferous forest; feature: holomictic lake; material: water; isolation source: holomictic Lake 442 2011 16.5 m and 2014 13 m | place: Canada: near Kenora, Ontario
TTCCAGGCCTCATAACTTCACGGCCAAAGAAACAGAAACGCTCACCTCCGTCGCCAATCAGGCAGCAGTAGCAATTGAGAACGCGCAGCTCCTCGTGCGCACAAAAATTATTGAAGAGGAATTAAGGACCAGGAAACTCGTTGAAAAAGCCAAAGCTCTGCTTATAAAAGAGCACGGGCTTACGGAAGATGAAGCCTTTCGAAAAATACAGAAACGCAGTATGGATTCAAGAAAGTCAATGAGAGAGATCGCGGAAGCCATTATACTCTCGAAAAACATGTAGACAAAAAAATTGACAATTTAGCAATTGACGAGTTGCGATTTGTTGAGGCTCCGCCGTTATATTTTATTGCGCAAAGCGCTACGTAAAATTGTCAATCGTCAATTGTTAAATCGTAAATAATCTTGGTTTTATATAACAGCGAAAGCACTAACAACCGCATCGGCCTTTTGTGTTGCAGAACGGGCAAGGTGTATCTTTTGCATTCTGTCAGGAGGACTCATATATGGCTATTCTGATCCGTATTCTTTTTGTAGTAGCAAGCGCAGCGATTGGTTCTATTTTCATTCAGCAGTTTGGCTATTCAACATTTAAAGGTCTGCTCTTCGGCAGCGCCGGCGGGCTTGCCGTAGTTTTAATGGAATTCCTTTTCAAGAAAGTATCAGTTAAAGATCTTGTTACTCTTCTTGCAGGCTTGGTCCTCGGCCTGCTAATGGCTTCGCTCTTTTCCTACGGACTCTCCTTTTTCCCGGCCCTAAAGGCAGCCAGGTTTGATTTTATACCGATAGTAATATACTTTTTCAGTCTTTATTTCGGCATCTCTCTCGCGCTCAATAAGAAGGACGAGATTCTTGGTTTTAAGCTTTCTCTCGGAGGGAAAGGGGCCTCCGGTTTCTCGCCCAAAGTGCTTGATACCAGCGTGATAATAGACGGCAGGGTTTCCGAGGTCTTGGAGATAGGGTTTCTTGACGGCGAAATAATAGTGCCGCGTTTTGTGCTTCACGAACTTCAGCTGATAGCTGATTCTCCGGACGCTATGAAACGCAACAGAGGCAGAAGAGGGTTGGACATACTTAACAAAATGCAGAAGATGTCCCCAAATGTAAAAGTGTACGACGATGATTTTCCGGAAGTTAACGGCGTGGACCAGAAGCTTATCAAACTCGGTAAAAAATACAACGCAAAAATCGTGACCAATGATTTTAACTTGAACAAAGTAGCGGAAGTGGAAAAAGTAAAAGTCCTCAACCTGAACGATCTCAGCAACGCCGTAAAGCCCATAGTGCTTCCCGGCGAGCAGATGAGAGTAAAGATACTTAAAGAAGGGAAGGAAGCGCAGCAGGGTGTTGCCTATCTTGACGACGGGACTATGATAGTAGTGGACGGAGCAAAAAACCACTTAAACCAGACCCTTGATATTGTGATTACTTCCGTGATACAGACCTCGGCCGGCAGAATGATATTCGCAAAAAAGAAAGATGATTAAAAGGACTAGGGCGACGCGATTACACAGATGAAACGGCGGAACTATTTTTTACCTTGAAATTACTTTTAGAGGAGCGTTAAATGATAGCAACAGCGATTATAGTAGCGGCAGGCTCTTCAAAAAGGCTCGGCTCAAAGACAAACAAACCCTATCTTGAACTTAACGGAAAAGCGCTGCTCTGTCATTCTCTTTCGGCCTTCTCCGGCGCAACCGAGATAAAAGAAATAATAGTTGTTATCCGAAAAGAAGACGAAGAGCTTTGCCGGTCCGTGGTAAGACACGAATGCTATAAAAATGTCCGCTTTATCGAAGGCGGGAAGGAACGGCAGGATTCGGTGTATAACGGCCTAAAAAAAGTAAGAAAGGACTGCAAGCTCGTTCTGGTACATGATGCCGCAAGGCCCTTTATTGATACGGCCTTCGTGGAAAAACTTATCAATACGGCCTCCAAGCATAGAGCTGTGGTTCCTGTTTTACCCGTCAAAGAAACTGTAAAAAGATCTTCTACGGGGAAGTACATCGACGAGACGCTGGACAGAAAAAAACTTTTTCTCGCGCAGACCCCGCAGGTCTTTGACTATCGCTTGCTGCTGAAAGCGTATGAACGCGCTGTAGAGGATAACTTCTACGGCACGGATGATTCCATGCTTGTTGAAAGGATGGGGACTCCCGTAATGTTGGTGCCGGGGGACGAGAGGAATATTAAAATAACCGTTAAGGAAGACCTTAAATAAAACGCTTTCATCAAGGAGCGGTTATGCTGGGCCGTTTCATGTATTTCCTTTTGTTTTATGCGGTTTGCGTGGTATTTATCCTGACAGGTTACAATACCTTTCTGCTTCTTTACGCCTGGAAAATTCTTCCGGTTTTCATTATTACCCATGCCGGTATTCTTTTGCTCTCAGGCAGAGCGGTGTATTATTTTTCGGAACGAGCGCCCTTTGTGAAAATTGTTCTCTGCGGTATGATTTCTATACTCCTTATATTCCTGAACAGCCTGGTTTCCTCGTTTCCCGCCGATGAATGCGACCTAAAATCGCAGTTATATGGAAAAGTTGTTAAGCAGGCGGCTGCAGGAGTCGCCGCATTCAATGAAAAGAACAAGCGTCTTCCGGAAAACATGGAAGAACTTCTAATCTTTGACCCGGCCCTTAAGGAGTGCGAAGATCCCTTTGCTTATCCTCAAAGAATTATCTCTTATGTGAAAGGTCCAAATGACAGATTTCTGCTTTACAGCCTCGGGCCTGACAACAAAGACGACGGTGGCAGGGTAAGGTATGACCGGAATTTCAACATGAGAAGTTATCTGTTTCCCTGGGATTCTCTGTTTTTCGGGGAGTGGATGCGGAATAGAACTGAACTTAAAGACAAAAATCTCGGAGACCTCGTTTCCGAATTTGACCTCGACCCCGGGCTTAAAGCTTCTAAAGAAGGGCGCATTATTAAGTTTAGATAAACAATAAATCTTCCTTTCCGATTGGAGAAAACATGATCAAGATTGGCACCTCAGGGTTTTCTTTTGACGACTGGAAAGGCACGGCTTACCCGCTTGATATTAAAAAGCCGGATATGCTTTCCTATTACACGGGGGAGCTTGGATTCCACACCGTAGAGTTGAATTTTACCTATTACGCGCTGCCGTCCGAGAAAACCTTCATCGGAATGCTTGAGAAAGTTCCCAAAGATTTTATGTTCTCGGTAAAGGGTTACCGCGGTTTTACGCACGATCCTTTCGATATCCGTCTGGGGCATAAACGGCCGAGAATAGAAAGAGCGCGGCAGGACCTGGCAAAGTTTGCCTCTGCTATCAGGCCCCTGCTGGAAGCAAAGCAACTTGCCTGCGTGCTCCTGCAGTTTCCCCTGTTCTTCACTCCGGGGCCGCAAAGCGCGGATTATATAATGCAGTGCAAATACCTTCTTCCCGGTATTCCCCTGGTAGTAGAATTCAGAAATAATAAATGGGCTGTAAAGGAAACTTTTGATTTTTTAAGGAATAATAAACTCGGATTCTGCGCGGTGGACGAACCTCAGATTCCCCGCCTGATGCCTTTTGTACCGGAGGTAACCTCGGATATCGGCTATATCAGATTTCACGGGAGAAACAACAACTGGTTCAACGCGCCTCTGGAAGTGCGCTACGACTATCTTTACAAAAAAGAAGAATTAACCGGGTTTATCCCCGCCATTAAAGAGATGGAGAAGAAAAGCAAAACATTGCTGATGTATTTCAATAACTGTCATATGGGGTCGGCGGTCAGGAATGCGAAGGATCTGCAGCTCTATACAAGAGAAACCGGGATATAAATCAGGGAAACTCTGTTTCTAATCAGCTTTTTAACCCTTGAAGTTATCCGAGGGCATTGCCAGGTGCAGTTGTTCCGACATTTTTCTAAACCCGGCTTTTGTATACATTTCCAATGCTTTTTTGTTCTGCGCAAGCACTTCAATGCGCATTAGCTTCATGCCGGAAATTTTAATATATTTCAGTGCAAAGGCCAGTAACTCGCTTCCTATGCCCCTGCCCTGGAATTCCGGGCTCACCGCCAGATGAGGGATTCTTCCCGTGCTGGAATCCAGGTCCAGGAAGGTGGTGATAAAACCTGCGATCTTTCCATCTATAACTTTTACAAAAACCCCTTCAGGGTTCAAAGCGCAATCCCGTTTGATATCAGCAGCTTTCCGTTCGTGCCAGGGCTTTCCGATAATCTGCCCGAAAGAATCTTCTATGGATTTGTCAATGGAAACATCCTGAAAAGATCTCCGGATAATATCTATCAGTTCGCCTAATTCATCAGCTTTTGCAATCCTTATCATATTCAGAATATAACAGAATACGTTAATCTAGTCAAATATAAATGAAATCCCCGGGAAAGGATGATAACATGGTTGAAATACCTTCTTTTCTTTGATAAAGTAAAGAAAGAGTTTAAAAATGCAGTTTGGGTTTATTTTTCCTTAGGAGGACATATGGCTTTTGGATACGCAAAAAGAATGAGCAGGCTGGGGACCGAGAACGCGTTTGTAGTTCTTGCCCAGGTAAAGAAGTTGCTGGCGCAGGGCAAAGACATAATAAGCTTCGGGCTTGGCGAGCCTGATTTTGATACCCCTCTTAATATAAAAGAAGCCGCCATAAAGGCGATAAAAGAAGGGCAGACCAAGTACGGCCCGTCCGCGGGTATCTTGCCGCTCAGAGAAGCCATTGCCAGGCAGGCGGGAAAACTCCGCGGTATTGAGATAGACCCCGACGAAGTGGTCGTAACGCCCGGGGCAAAGCCTATAATCTTTGACGCCGTTATGGCGCTGGTCGACGAAGGGGATGAAGTAGTTTATCCAAATCCCGGCTATCCTATCTATGAATCGGTTGCAAACTTTGTCGGGGCAAAATCTGTGGCATTGCCTCTCTGGGAAAGCAAGGGCTTCAGTTTTGATATTGCGGACCTGAAAAAACTCGTTAATAAAAAAACGAAAATGATCTTTATCAACTCCCCGCAGAATCCCACGGGCGGCGTGCTTTCCTATAACGACCTGAAGGCCATAGCAGAACTGGCCATTCAGAATGACTGCTGGGTCGTTTCGGATGAGGTTTACGGGAAAATAATCTACGGGGAAAAATTCCACTCCATAGCCTCTATCCCGGGAATGAAACAAAGGACAATTATCGTTGACGGTTTCTCCAAGACCTACGCTATGACAGGCTGGAGGCTGGGCTACGGCATTATGCCCAAAGAACTCGCCGGCTTCATAGCAAAAATCGAGACCAACGCAGATTCTTGCACCAACACTTTTGTGCAGTATGGCGGAGTGGAAGCTATTCTCGGCCCGCAGGCCGAATCAGACAAGATGGTTGCCGAATTTGAGAAGAGAAGCATTCTTATCGTAGATCTATTGAATGACATTAAAGGTTTCTCCTGTATAAGGCCTAAGGGCGCTTTCTATGTATTCCCGAATGTGACCCAGGCTTGCAAGAATCTGGGCTTTAAAGACGCAAGAGATTTGCAGGCTTACCTGCTGGAGAAGGCTGAAGTGGCGGTGCTGGCAAGGACTTTCTTCGGACCAAAGAATCTTGGAGAAGTCGACGAATATGTGAGGCTCTCTTATGTTACTTCCACGGAGAAAATCAAAGAGGGCTTGCAGAGAATGAAGAATTTGATAGAAAAGGGGCATAAGTAATAAATCCAAAAAGTTTATTAATTTGGATAAAAAGGTGGTAGACTCTCAACATGTTAACTCCAAAAAAAGATACTCTCATAAAAGAAGTAATGAGCAGGACTGTTATTACGGCGCCAAAGACCGCCCGTGTGCTGGAAACCTGCAGGCTTATGGAAAGCAGCCGCGTAGGCTCCATTGTTGTGGTTAAGGACAAACATCCTGTCGGCATAATAACGGAAAGGGATATTGTCAACTCTGTGGCCAAGTCCGGCCCGGGGATCTTGAACCAGCCGGTGACAGCAATCATGAAAACGCCGGTAATTACGCTGCACGCAAAGCAGAAAATAAAAACCGCGGTGGAATTTATGATCGCAAAACGGATACGCCGTCTTCCCATTGTGGATCACGGCAACCTTATAGGCATTGTAACCTACGGCGATATTTTAAGGGCTATTCAGAAAGAAGTCGCCGATATGCAGATGCAGACAGAACAGCTTAAAATCGAAGTCCAGAAAGACGGCCTAACGAAATTCTATACGCAAAAATATTTTAAAATACTTTTGGAAAAAGAAGTTCAGAGGGTCAAGAGCTATGGGGGTTTTCTTTCTCTGCTGATGGTGGATATAGACCATTTCAAAAAAATAAACGATACCTACGGACATGATGCCGGCGACTTTATACTGCATAAGATCTCCCTGCTTATTGAACACAATACCAGGAAGATCAATGTTGTCGGGCGCTATGGCGGGGATGAGATAGGCATAATTGCCCCCATCTCGGACATTGAGGGCGCGCGGCGCCTGGGAGAACGCCTGAGGCAGTTTGTAGATCAGACAAGATTTAATTATCATGGGAAGATCATAAAGGCAAGTTTAAGCGTTGGAGTTGCCACCTGGGATAAAAGCATTCAGGACGGAAGAGGCCTTATTGTCAAGGCCGATAAAGCGCTTTATAGAGCAAAACAGGAAGGAAGGAACCGGGTCAGCGTTATTTAAAATGCTTACACGGGCCATCGGTGTCATCAACAAGAGGTTTTAAATGAAAAAAACAATTCTTGCCCTGCTTTGCATTCTTACCGTAACCCCTCTTTTTTCAGAAGAAAACCAGAAAGTCTACAGGGTCAATATTAAAAATTTTAAACAGGAAGAACGAAACTTCAAAGAAATGACTATCGGCGGAGACCGGCTTTATTTCTTTTCCCGGGAAACAAATATGCTTTATTGTTTCGGTGCTACGGATAAGAATGAAGTTTGGAGGCTTACCCTGGAGACTCTTCCCAACCATAGGCAGTATACAGGGCTTTTTGCTGATAAACTCGGGAGATGTATTCTGTCGGCGCCGCAGCAAAAGGGCGTCAATGTTATAGAAATGTCAAACGTGGGGAGAATAGCCGAAGAGCATAAATTCCCCGAACTGAGCCTGAAAAAAGGAAAATTCACGCTTTTTAACGGCGCTATACTGTTTGACGGAAAAGAAGTCGGAAAATTGAAGACACAGCTTGTTTTTTTGAAGGAAGAAAGAAACCCTGTCTCGGATTATGGGCTTATTGTCTCAAAACCCGTAATGTTGAGCAACTCCTCCTATAAGATAAACGCAACAGTCGCCGGCAAGGAAAAAACAGAGTTTTCGTTCGAGTTAAAATACAGCGAACCTACTTCTATAGCTAAAGTAAATGCGATAAGGCTGGATAATTACGGCAGGGCCTATTTCCATATTGTTACCGTCAAGGATTACAGAGCGAAAGGAGAGCTGCCCGAAGATGTAGAATTTAAGAATACCGTAATGCTTACCGACCTTACGGGAAAGATATTGTTTTCAATGGACCCTATTAATGCGCTTTCGTCAATGATTACCGCCGATGATGAAGGGAAAATCCTTGAGATCTACACGGTTAAAGATCCCGATAAAAAGAAAGGCTCAATAAGAAAAGCCTATTACTGGTATGTTAAGTACAACCCTAAATAGCTCCGTTAAAGGGTGAAAAGGGTGATATGAAAAAGTCCTGGGATTTCAAAAAAGAACTGATAAGAAAATCTATTCATATTTTTTCGGTAAGCTTTCTTGTAATTTATGTTTTTGTCGCAGGCTCGGTCAATCACAAGGTCGGACTGCTGGTTCTTTCCTTTATGTTGATAATTCTTTTTGAATTTGAATATGCAAGAGTGGAACTCGGGGCCAAGATTCCTTTTCTCCGCCGGCTCTGGGAATTTAGAAGGGATAAAGAAAAGAACCACATGGGCGGAGAGATCTACTTTCTTATCGGCTCCATAATCTGCCTCTCCATCTTTGACCTCAGAATAGCGGCGGCGGCGATACTAATGACAACCTTCGGAGATATGGCCGCGGCGGTAATAGGCACCAGATTCGGCCGGACCTGGATACTCAAGGGCAGGGCGCTGGAAGGGATAATTGCCGAATTGACCGTGAATCTGCTGATGGGTTTTCTTGTAATCAGGGAGCCGGTTCTCGGCAAAATGTGGTGGTCAACCGGCTGGCTTCCGCAGGGAGACCCTCTGTGGCTGCCTATCATTGTCATGGCAGTTACCGCTACGGTGGTGGAGACGCTCCTTAAAAAACTGGACGACAATCTTTTAGTCCCGGTCTTTGCGGGTTTCAACGGAGAAATTGTTTTACTCCTGATGTTATGGTTAAACAAATAAGCACGGAGAGCGGAAATTATGTCTAAACTCAGGATAGGGCTCGGTTATGATATACATCCTTTTCAGAGCGGAAAACAGCTCACGCTCGGAGGCGTAAAGATACCCTTTAACAAAGGGCTTGAAGGTCACAGCGACGGCGATTGCCTCGTTCATTCGCTTATAGACGCCCTGCTTGGCGCTTCGGGAAAAGGAGACATAGGGCGGATCTTCGGCGTTGACCGTCCCGAGAATAAGGATATCATGAGCATTATACTTCTGGGAAAAACGCATGCTCTTATAAAAAGCAAATACCGGATAGTCAATATAGATGCTGTGCTGCTCTGCGAAGAGCCCAGGCTTTCCGGCTATCTGCCGATTATGAAAAAAAATATAGCAAGAGTTCTTAAAATAAAAGAAACCGCCGTAAATATCAAGTCCACTACGGCAAAAAAACTGGGAGAGATAGGCAAAGTTAAAGCGATTGCCTCGCAGTCAATTGTGCTGCTCTCGCTCCGATAGCCCGTCGCTTATTGTTTTTTTAAAGGAAAGGGTGTAGACTGTGTCTGATATGGATGAAAATATAAGGGTAAGATTTGCCCCGTCTCCCACGGGCTATATGCACATAGGCAATGCAAGAACCGCGCTCTTCAATTATCTGTTTGCTAAGCGGACAGGCGGTACTCTTATTTTGAGGATAGAGGATACCGACCAGGAGCGTTCTACTCCGGAAGCCGTCCAGGTCATAGTTGATTCGTTGAAATGGCTCGGGATTGACTGGCATGAGGGGTATTTCGGCAAGGACGAACACGGCAGTCCTGTTGAAAAAGGAAAGTACGGACCCTATACGCAGATGAAGCGGCTCGGGATCTATGATGAATACCGGAACAAACTTATAGCGGAAGGAAAAGCCTATTATTGTTTTTGCACGGAAGACGAACTGGAAAAAAAGAAGCAGGCCGCTACTGCTGCCGGCATAGTCCCAAAATATGACCGCAAGTGTTTCAAGCTGAGCAGGGAAGAGGCGGAAAGTAAAAAAAGAAACGAACGCTTCGTGGTCAGGTTCAAGGTTGAACCCGGCATTGTGGAATTTAATGATCTGGTCCGCGGAAAAGTTTCTTTCAACACCGACCAGATCGGCGATTTTGTCATTGCCCGCTCCGACGGCGTGCCGGTTTATAACTACGCGGTCGTGATTGACGATAATGCCATGAAAATATCACATGTTATCCGTGGAGAAGACCACCTCTCAAACACTCCAAGACAAATTCTGCTTTACCGCGCGCTTGATTTCCCCCTTCCAAAATTTGCGCATCTTCCGATGATACTCGGGTCAGACAGGTCCAAGCTCAGCAAGCGCCACGGAGAAACCTCGCTGCTTGCCTACAGGGACAAAGGTTTTCTGCCGCAGGCAGTATTCAATTATATGTCCCTTCTGGGCTGGTACCCGAGGGACGGGGTGGAGATAAAAAACAAAGAACAGCTTGCCAAGTTCTTTGATCTTGCGGATGTAGGAAAGAGCGGAGCGGTTTTTGACGAAAAAAAACTTATTTGGATGAATCATGAATATATGCAGCAGTTGGACGCAAGCGCCATCTACGAACTTTGCGTTCCATATATACGGACCGTGGATCTTTCCGGAAGGTCTCCGGAATGGATTAACAAAGTCCTGGAAGCTGTTAAAACCGGCCTAAACACCTGCGCAGAAGTCCCGGAACAAACAAAACTATTTTTTATGTCTGCGGAACTAACGGCAGAGGGGCTTGAAGTGCTAAAAAGCGGCAAAGCAAAAGAAGTGCTCTCCTGTCTTGTGGAACTATTTAATAAGACCGAGGTAACGGCTGAGAATTTCAAAGCACTGCTGCAGGAAGTAGCCAAAAAAGCCGAGGTGAAGGGGAAAGACCTATATATGCCTGTCCGGCTCGGGCTTACAGGAGCTCTGCACGGACCGGAGCTTGCCGTATTAATACCGGTACTGGGTTCCGCCGAGTGCGCAAGGCGCATAGAAGACACCCTCAAAAAACTCTAACACTTTGCGGCTTTATAGAATTACAACCTTAAAACAAAACCCTAAGCACCAGAGGCAGTCGACATGTCCCTAATTGAAGCTATTATTCTGGGCATAGTCCAGGGCCTGACAGAGTTTATTCCTGTCTCCAGCTCCGGACATCTCGTAATCCTTCAGAATTTATTCAAGGATTTCAACCAGCCGGGAGTTCTTTTTGATTCCCTCCTGCACCTTGGCACTCTCACTGCGGTGTTATACTATTTCCGCCTCCGGCTTTACGAAATACTGACAAATAAGCGCCTGCTCTTGCTTATAGTTATTGCCTCGGTCCCGACCGGTATCATAGGTTTTGTTTTTAAGGAGTCTTTTGAAAAAATGTTCTCAAATGTCCGGCTTGTGGGCGCCGGCTTGATCGTCACGGGTATCGTACTATTTTTCTCTGATAGAATTAAAAGCGGGGCAAAGTCTTCAAGCAAAACCACATTTATTGACGCGCTAATTATCGGGGTTGCTCAGGGCATTGCTATTATCCCGGGCATCTCAAGGTCCGGCGCCACTATCGTTTCAGGTATTTACAGAAAACTGGACAAACAATTTGCGATGGAGTTTTCCTTCCTGCTTTCCATTCCTGCCATAACGGGCGCGGTAATACTGCAGTTAAGGCATGTTGCAAAAAACGGAGCAGGCTCAATAGAACTTCTTCCATATATCTGCGGGTTTTGTGCCGCGGCAATTGTGGGGTACCTTACGATAAGATTGGTGTTAAATTTTCTTTTGCAGCAAAAACTATATATATTCTCCATATATCTGTGGCTTGTCGGCTCAATTGTTCTGATCTTCGGAAGGTAATTTCTGATTCCCGGGCCGGGCAAAAGGAGTGGTATGAGAAAGTTATTTCCGGCAGTACTGGCTCTTCTTCTCGCTCTTCCGCTTTTTGCCTGGAAAGTGCAGAGCATAAAACAACTTACACAGGAGGGAGGCTGGAGGAGCCCGATTTTTTCTCCGGATGGCTCAAAATTTTTCGCGCTTAACAAAAACCAGCAGATCTGTCTGTTTGATTCCGGAGGCACCCTGCTTACAATGAAAGAGAATACCGATATTAGCCTCCCCTGTTGGTCTCCTGACAGCAAAAAGCTAGCGGCAGAATTGAATTCAACCATCTGTATACTGGAGGCGGAAAACCTCTCGGTAATGTTTTTAGGAAAAAATGTGTACAAGCCGCGCTGGAGCGGAGACAGCAAGAGTATTTATTGTATTTTTTGGAAAATGGACCACGGAGCCGCGAGATCCGAACTAAAAGAAATTAGTCTTACCGGTGGAATTAACGATTTTATTGATATGCCGAGAGACCTGGGCAATATCAAAGGGATGGCGGTTTCCACGAAAGAAGCAAAGCTCGCGTATACGCTGAAGCAGAAAGGGGTTAAAACCCGGCTCTTCCTGGTGAATCTGGAAAATAGCGAGAAGAAAAGGCTGGCGGAGGGACTGAACGGCAAGATAGTTATCTGGTCGCCTGACGGAAAATATATCTGGACCGGAGAGGAGCTTTTAGACAATGTTGAAAACAAGATTATTTCCGAAGAAATGCCCGCGGTTTCGGAGATTACCTGGTCAAAGGACTCGAAATGGTTGTTTTACAGCAGAGAGGACGGCGAACTGGCGCGTTTTGATA
>SESH01056762.1_pt1 | contig 11952 bp, 13 predicted proteins | sample 3171561 | NCBI WGS metagenome assembly SESH01 (sample SAMN10866947, study PRJNA518727) | freshwater metagenome | biome: subpolar coniferous forest; feature: holomictic lake; material: water; isolation source: holomictic Lake 442 2011 16.5 m and 2014 13 m | place: Canada: near Kenora, Ontario
CATATCAGGGGCCTCCGGCGATGGGATTTTTACTTTGGAGAAACGCTTCCAGATTGATCTCGAGCGATCGAAGCGTTTTCAAGACCAAGCCCAACTCCACAGTCTCCTTGCCTTTTTCAAGATGCCCGATCCAGAGGCGGCTCACGCCTGCTTTTTCAGCCAATTGAGTCTGCGACCACCCACGTTGTTTCCGCTGGTCCCGAACGAGTTCACCAATCGTGCCAACTGACTTAATCCTCATGGATCAATGGATATCATTGCATGCGATCGAATGCAATAGTGAATTTGCATACGTTCGCAGACATAAAGCCTAATGCATTCGATCGCATGCAAAACATCCCGCTACACCGAAAGAAGCAAAAATTAGATGCGGATTTTCCGCTGGGACAATGGCCTGTGGGTGGAGTTTCCTTATCCCAGCTGAACCCAGGAAGGAAACAATCGAGGGAGCTACCCCAGAAACTTCGGTTTCAGGGTGGTGCCGGAAGGGGGACTTGAACCCTCATGCCCTTGCGGGCGGTAGATTTTGAGTCTACTGCGTCTGCCATTTCGCCATTCCGGCCGGATGGAAACGCGCTTTATATACCATCCCCATAAGTCGATTCAACCGAATTCTCGAATCCTGCGCTTTGCTTTTTTGTGTCCTGCGACGGCCGCTTGTGGTTAAACATGTCGCCAGACCCATTGCAACAGGAGGCAAAGATGATTCTAGATACCATTCATAACGCGGAACGGTACCATAGCATGCACCCCGGATTTAAGGCCGCGTTCGACTGGCTCAGAGCCCGGACGACGGGCCCCAGATTGCCCGCCGGACGGCAGGAAATAGACGGCAGCCGGCTTTACGCCGCCGTTATCACCGAAGGGGGGCGCGGGCAGGCACGGGCCAGATTCGAAACCCACCGGCGTTACATCGATATCCAGTACGTGGTCGAGGGATTCGATCTCATGGGATGGCGACATTTGGATTCCTCCCTCAAAGGAAGAGGGTTTGACGCCGCCAAGGATCTGGAGTTCTACGAGGAGCGCCCTGAATGGTGGATCCCGGTTCCCTCCGGCCATTTCGCCGTGTTCTTCCCGGAGGATGCCCATGCCCCGATGGCCGGCGATACGCCAATGTACAAATTGGTGGCTAAAGTGGAAGCGTGCCCTTGAGCACTAACGGCAGGCCGGCGATGACGAAAACAACGGTGTCGGCGACCGCCGCCAGATCCTGATTCATCCATCCCTGTAAATCGCGAAATCGCCGGCCCAGTTCACTGTCGGGCACCACGCCCATTCCCACTTCGTTGCTGACCAGGATCACATCGCCGGCGGTTGTCCGGAGAGCGTCAAGCAGGCTTTCCTTGCGCGCCTGAAACGCCGGCTCACCTTCCTTAAGGAGTACATTGGACAGCCAGAGGGTGATGCAATCGATCAGGATGCCATCGTGCGACGGGGTGTCCTTCCGGATGATCCCCGCAACCTCAAGGGTCTCCTCCACGCAGGACCAGCGTGCGCCACGCTTCTGTTTGTGGAGCGTGACCCGTGCCACCATTTCCGCGTCGAGCGCCTCGGCCGTGGCAAGATAGAGAGGGTGGGCCCACCAGTGCTCCGCCAACCGCTGGGCATAGGTGCTCTTGCCGCTCCGGGCTCCGCCCAGCACCAGGACTACACGCCCTTTTCGACTGACCGATTCAGACATTCCGACAACCTTTCCAGTGAAGAGCTTGTATCATCGTATCCAAAGGTCTCCAGAGTCAAGACTCCGGCATAGTCCCCCAGGGCAGCCAGGAAATCCCGGACGAGCGGCACCGGTGAGACCGTCAGCGGGAAGTGGCGTGAACCTGCGGCCGTTCCGTAGAGGTGAACGATGCGCGTCCGGGAAAGATGGCGCTGCACATGGTCACGCCAGTCGTATCCGCCCTGCCAGAGATGGCCGGCATCGAGGCAGACGCTGAAGGGGAAACGCGCCAGGAACGGAGCACACCAGTCAAACGGATACGCCAGGTTTTCGACACAGACACGCTCCGTCTCGGCCAGGTGACGATCAAGGCGGTCCAGCAACGGCAACGCATCACACTGCCATTCGAGAACCCGTTCGGCGGTATCGGAGGGCGCAATGCCCTCCACGTGCAGAATCCATCCGTGGGGGTGGAGTGGACGGCAAAGATCGGCGATCCGGAGCATCCGGTCCAAAAGGGCTTCGCGTTCCGCCAGCGACGGACTGCCCAGCGCCTTGTCGATGGGAAAGTGCACGGTGTAGGTAAGATCGTGGGCGTCGGCCATCTGTTGCAGGGTCCGGATATCCTGGGCGGACGGCAGATTCGAGTGTTCCCCGGAATCGAAAAAGACGAGTTCAACATCATCCACGAACGGCGCCACCGCCTCCACATTGGGAAGGAGTTCCGCCGGATGAACGTAGGAGGTAACCCCGAGGCGGAAGGCAGGCGCCGTCGACAGACGCGGAAGAGGGGGTAAGGGGTGCATGGGAAGACAGGCTATTTCGATCCGTGCTGGTACTTGATGATCTGAACCTTTTCCAGGGTGACCAATCCGCCGCCGCGCGACTCCTCAAAGAGCACCGATAGGCGGGGCAGGAAGGCGTCGATCTTGTCCTCGGCATCGACGATTTCGATGATCATGGGCAAATCGGAGGACAGGTCCAGAACCTTGGTCGAGCGGATGCGGCTGGAGGCGCCGAACGACATGGCGCCACGCCAGGCGGTGGCCCCGGCCAGACCGGCGCTCCGGGCCTCCTTGACGATGCTCTCATACAGCGCCAGGTGGTGGTGTTTGTCGGCTTCACCGATGAATATGCGCAATAACTTGGCTTCGCCTTTGAGTTCCATGCCCGGCCTCCTTATACTTTCAGGACCACTTTCACGACCCATGTTCCCAGGACATACGCCGCCACGGCACCGATGAACGTGACGTTGAGGTAGAGGAAGGCGTACCACCATTCCCCCACTTTGGTCATCTGGATCAGTTCATAGATCAAGGACGACAGGGTGGTGAACCCGCCGCAGAAGCCGGTGGCCAGGAACAAGCGCGTGGCCGGCGAGACAAGTTCCGTATCGGCGGTGATCTGCGCAATCAGGCCGATCACCAGGCACCCGGCGAGGTTGGAGATCAAGGTCCCGAGCGGCAGGGTAAATGAGTATCCCTGGGTCAGCAACGCCAGGCCGTACCGGCACAGACTACCGAGCAAGCCTCCGATTCCCACGCAAAGACAGGACCAGAATCCCTGACTCACGTCCTTGTTCTCCTCATATCCTGACTCCTGACTCCTGAATTCTGAATACCTGAGCAATAACGTTTCAGATACACGCCGCCGGACCACAAGGCAAACAAAAAGGAACATTAACAAGATTGCTATAATGGGGCCCCACGCCCCCCCGCATCGCGGAAGTTGCCGACAGCGGCCCGTTTTGATAAACGTTCCCCCATGGGATTCTTGAATCCGGATCCCGAGAGGTGGAACTGCGTATGGGAAGTGCCAAGATGTCCGCAGCGAATGGGCCTGAGGGAATATCGCTCAAGGTCTTAACGGGAACCAGGAATATACGATTTCCGCCCTGGGCGGTTCGTGCAAACCCGGCAAAAAAAGGGACGGCAATACCGGCAGAGCCCAAGGCCGGGCGCGAGCCCTGTTCCCCGAATCGCACGCCACCCCCTCCAAATCGTACGCCGCCCCGTCCGGCAGATGCCTGCAGCGAATCCGTCAAAAATCATGGTGGCGGGGCGGCTATGTCGCTGCCCGGATTCTTCAGCCGGCGATATCGGCTCCTTAAGGATGCGAGCCGCGGGCGGTCCCGGGTGTTCAGGGCGTGGGATCGTGAGCTGGATGTGGAGGTGGCGTTGAAGTTTCTTCCGCCGAAGGGCTTGCGCAACAGTCAGGCTTTGGCGCAAATGAAGCATGAGGCCGTCACGGCCTTGAAATTGACGCACGAGAACATCGTCCGATTGCACACCGTCGACTTCAGGAACACCAGTCCTTTCATCGTGATGGAGTATGTGGCGGGCGGAACCTTGCGCGATATCCTGACGCGGAAAGACGGAGGTCTGGACTTGGCCAGTGCGGCAGCTATAGCCAAGGCTTGCGTGGGGGCTTTGTCGTATGCCCACACCCGGGGCGTGCTGCACCGGGACATCAAGCCCGAGAACATCATGCTGACGCTCGAGGGCGTGATCAAGATCGTCGATTTCGGAACGGCGACGGCGATTGAGGCGAATCCGGGATGCTATATCGAGGGCACGCCCGGTTACATGGCGCCGGAGCAGGTGGAGGGCGGCGTTATCGATGCCCGCGCAGACGTGTTCGGCTTGAGCGTCGTTCTCTGGGAAGCACTCACGGGGCGGCCGGCCTTCCCGAAGCGCCACGATTTGAGCCACATGTACGACAAGGAGCCGACGGCCGACGGCAGAATGCCCGGCGATATCGCCTCCGTGTTACGCAGGGGCATGGCGCGCGACCCCGGCGCGCGGTGGCCAACGATCCAGGAGTTCAGTGAGGCTTTCCAGCGGGCGGCCTCGCTTTCCGATGCCGAAATTGAGGCAGGCCGCCTGGCCCTGCTAGCTTGAACACCCACGGGCGGGACCCTTTTCGATTCCGGAAGGATACACCATGATCATACAGATTGTTGCGCTGGCGATGCTGGTATTCCTCCTCGCGTACCGTTTCTACGGGCGCATCCTGAGTGATCGCCTGCCTCTCGATGACAGCCGCCCCACCCCCGCTTGCGAGATCAACGACGGCCTGGACTACGTGCCGGCCAAGCCGGCGCTTCTGCTAGGGCAGCATTTTTCCGCCATCGCTGCAGCCGGTCCGATCGTCGGCCCGATCCTGGCGGGCATCTGGTTCGGCTGGCTTCCGACCCTGTTGTGGATTCTCTTTGGCGCCGTGCTGATCGGGGGCGTGCACGATTACGCCTCCCTGGTGGCCTCCATCCGGCACAAGGCCACTTCGATCGGCGAGGTGGTCAAGGAACACATGTCCCCCACCTCCCATATTCTCTTCCTGATATTTGTCTGGTTGTGCCTGGAATACGTGATCATTGCCTTCACCGATATCACCGCCCAGACGTTCAAGAGCGTTCAAGGGGGACAGGCGTATGGGCCCGCCGTGGCGGGCTCTTCCATTCTCTACCTGCTTGCCGGCCTGGTGCTGGGGGTTCTGCTCTACAAGGCCCGCATGAACCTATGGCTGGCGACCGCCATTTTCATTCCGGTGGTACTGCTGATTGTGTGGGCGGGGCCGCATTTGCCGGCACCCCTGCTGGCGGCGCTGGACGGGCTGTCCGTGCGGCAGTGGAACATGATTCTGCTGGCCTATTGTTTTGTAGCCTCGATTCTTCCCGTCTGGCTTTTGCTCCAGCCCCGCGGCTATCTGGGCGGATGGCTCCTCTACCTGACCATCGGAGCCGGGCTGGTGGGCGCTTTTTTCGGCGGTTTCAAGATCCAATACCCCGCCATCAACCTGACGGACGGCTGGGCCAGCGTGGTGAACGGGCGCATGATATTCCCCGTTCTCTTCATTACCGTGGCCTGCGGCGCGTGTTCCGGTTTCCATGGCATTGTCAGCTCTGGAACCACTGCCAAGCAACTGGCCCGTGAAAGCGACGCACGGGTGGTGGGCTACGGCGGAATGCTCCTGGAGGGACTCGTGGCCGTGCTGGCCCTGGGTACAGTGATGATTTTACCGGCCGGCGCGGCCATGCTGAAGTCCGATCCCAATACCGTCTACGCCAACGGCGTGGCCCAGTCCATGGGGTTACTCGGAATCGGTTTTTCCGTGGCGTTTCCCTTCGCCCTGCTGGCCTTTTCAACCTTCGTCTATGATACGCTCGATGTGTGCACGCGCCTGAGCCGTTACATTTTACAGGAACTTCTGGGGCTCAAGGGAATGGCGGGAGCCGTGATCGCCACCGCCGCCAGCCTGCTGCTGCCGCTGGTCTTCCTGATGGTGACGAAGGAAAAGGGGTACTTGGTCGCCTGGCCGATTTTCGGCACCAGCAATCAGTTGCTCGCCAGCCTGATCCTGCTCGCCGTAGCGGTCTGGATGCTGCGCATGGGCCGGAACGCCTGGATCGCCCTCATCCCCATGGCCTTCATGATGACGATGACGCTTTGGGCGCTGGGTCTGCAAGTAATCCCGTTCGCGCGCGCGGTCCACACTGGCCAGGCCCTCAAGCCGGATGGTTGGATTTCGGGTATCGTCGGTACCGTGCTGCTGATCCTCAGCGTGTGGCTGATCGTCGAGAGTTTCTACAGCCTGGTGGTCCGTCGTCCGGGCAGAGCCGTCACCCGGACCGATTCCTGACCAGTGCGGCCAGGATCACGGCGCCCACGCAGAGAGCCATCCCCGCGAGCCACAGGTGCACCACGACGCCGAGCACCGGGTGCTGTCCCAACAGGTGCAGGAGGCCGCCGCTCGTCTGGGAGACCGGCCCATAAGGATGGATGGCCCCGGCGACCGACGCCGCCAGAACGCCTGCAAGCACCAACCATCGTCTCTTGACCCAAGGTGTTTTCATTTCGGCTGTAACGTAGACTTCATATCGCCGTTTGCACAATCGGGGAAACCCTGATTTTGACCCGGGAAAAGCCCCTAGTAAAAAGCGCCTCGAACCCGAGTATCTTTTCGCGCTTGTTTTCCCGGTGCCCGCCCGATAGACTCCGCCGCCAACTTTGGGGCAGCGTTGAGAGCTGATTACGGAATACCGGAATGCGGCGGACCGCATTCCGGGAACACATAAGGAGCAGAAGAAGACCATGAGTGAACCAACGAAGAACAGCAAACTAGTGGCCTGGGTCAACGAAGCAACCGCCCTGTGCAAGCCCGCACGGATTCATTGGTGTGACGGCTCCGACGCCGAATATAACGACTTGTGCCAGTTGATGGTGAAAGGCGGTACCTTTACGCCGCTTAACCAGAAACTGCGCCCCGGCTGTTTCCTGGCGCGTTCGCATGCCAGCGACGTGGCACGCGTGGAAGACCGCACGTACATCTGCTGCAAGAACAAGGAAGACGCGGGCCCCACGAACAACTGGGCCGATCCGGTGGCCATGAAGGAGACCATGAAAGGACTCTTCGCCGGCTGTATGGAAGGCCGCACGATGTACGTGATCCCCTTCTCCATGGGACCGCTCGATTCGCCCATCGCCAAGATCGGCATCGAGATCAGCGATTCGCCCTACGTCGTGGTGAATATGCGCATCATGACGCGGATGGGGCGGGCCGTGCTGGACAAACTGGGCGCGACCGGAACTTTCATCCCGTGTCTGCACTCGGTGGGCGCGCCGCTGAAACCCGGCGAGAAGGACGATTTCTGGCCCTGTCAGCCCGATCCGGCAAAGAAGTACATCGTTCATTTCCAGGATGAGCCGGCCATCTGGTCCTATGGGTCCGGCTATGGCGGCAACGCATTGCTCGGCAAGAAATGCCTGGCACTCCGGGTTGCCTCGGTGGTGGCCCGCAAGGAAGGCTGGATGGCGGAACACATGGTCATCCTCGCCCTGACCTCGCCCACGGGCAAAAAGCACTATGTTTGCGCGGCGTTCCCGAGCGCCTGCGGCAAAACAAACCTGGCCATGATGCAACCCTCCCTGCCAGGCTGGTCCGTGCGTTGCCTGGGCGATGACATCGCGTGGATCCGGGTCGGCGAGGACGGCCGCCTGTATGCCATGAACCCGGAGTCGGGTTTCTTCGGCGTGGCGCCGGGAACCTCGGATCAATCGAACCCGAATGCGATGAAGACCATCGTGCGCGACACCATCTTCACGAACGTGGCGTTGACTCCCGAAGGCGACATCTGGTGGGAGGATATGGGCGTCCCCGCCCCGGCCAAGGCGATCGACTGGGAAGGCAAGGATTGGACGCCGGATTGCGGGCGCAAGGGGGCGCACCCGAATGCGCGTTTCACGGCGCCGGCAAAGCAGTGCCCCGTGATCGATCCCGATTGGGAAAGCGCCAAGGGGGTCCCGATTTCGGCCTTTTTGTTCGGCGGGCGCCGGCCCTCGACCATTCCGCTGGTCAATGAGGCGTTCAACTGGGAGCACGGTGTGTTCATGGGGTCCTCGACGGGGTCCGAAACCACGGCGGCGGCACTCGGCAAGGCCGGCGTGTTGCGGCGCGATCCGTTCGCCATGCTGCCCTTCTGCGGATACAACATGGGGGATTACTTCGCCCACTGGCTGTCCATAGCCAGCAAGACAGACCGCAGCAAGTTGCCTAAGGTCTTCTTCGTAAACTGGTTCCGGAAGAGCCCGGAAGGCAAGTGGCTGTGGCCGGGCTACGGCGAAAACAGCCGCGTGCTGAAGTGGATCTGCGAGCGCGTTGAAGGCACTGGCAAGGCGGTCCGCAGTCCGATCGGTTATCTTCCGACGGAGGACGCGCTGGATGTCTCCGGATTGAAGATCAGCAAGGAGGAGATCCAAGCCCTGCTGGCCGTGGATCCGGCTGGCTGGAAGAATGAAGCCGCCAACATCGCCGAATACTACGCGACGTTCGGGGATCGTCTTCCGAAGGCCCTTAAGCAGGAGCTGGAGGAGCTGAATAAGCGCCTGGCCTGATCACGAAGGTTATCGAAACGCAGCGCCTCCATCCGGGGCGCTGCGTTTCTTTTTGTGAAGGGACGGCGGGAACCCGGGCCGGGTTCAGTTGCAGCCGCAGCCGCCTCCACCTACACCACGCCCGCCGGCGGCAGCCTCCCTCGTGAAATAGACATGCTCGTGCAGGGTATCCTGCAAGGCGTCACGATCGGGGCGCATGGTGGGGTCGGACAGGGTGCCCCGTTCCCAGGGTTGAACGGTGGCGCAGCCCGCCGTCAGCAGGGTCAGTCCGGCCAAAAGGGCCATCAGAATGGGTTTCATCACTTTGTAACTCCCTTCTCCTGCAGGAGGCTCTCGATCTGGGTCGTGTAGGCTTCGATGGTTTTCTGGCCGTGGAAACCGGTGTGGATAAATCGCACCTTGCCGGAGCGGTCAATCACGAACGACGACGGCATGGATTGCACATCGGCCAGTTGGACGAGTTTGTGCGACGCGTCACGCACCACGGTGAAGGCGACGGGGTGTTCCTTGAGAAAGGCCTGCATGGCCTCGGACTTGTCGTCGAGGTTGACGGCAATGACGACCAATCCCCGCGCGGCGTACCGCCCCTGAAGTTCATCCAGTGCCGGGAAAGAGGCTTTACACGGTCCGCACCAGGACGCCCAGAAATCCAGCAGCACCACCTTGCCGGCTATGGGGGGTAACGAGCCCTCCAGTTTGCAAGCGGTGAGATCGGGCAGGACCGTGTCCGCCTTCCACCCCGCCATCGCGGTCGAAACCGTCACGGCGACCATCCAGCCCAGGACACCTCGCCGGCATGGCTTAGTCATGGAGCGCATATTCATGGAACCTCCTTGATTCGTAGACGTTGTTCTCGTGCCAAATGCACCCCTCGGCGCCATAATGGCCGTCGAGCAGGCTGAGCCCCGCCTCATGGCCGAGGATGAATGCCGCCGTTGCGAGCACTCCTGCCTCGGTGCAGGTCTGGGCAATGACGCTGACGGAGCGGCAGCCGTTGGCGACGGGACGTCCCGTACGGGGATCGAGGATGTGTCCCATGATGCGGCCGCCCGGGGCCTGGAACCCGCGCGCGTAGTCGCCCGACGTGGTCACGGCGTGGTCGGTCACGGCAACGCCCCCCCAGCAACGTCCCGGATGAAGCGGGTTCTCGAGTCCCACGCGCCAGGCACCTCCCTCGGGCGGTTCACCGTGAAGTCGCAGGTCGTGGCCGAAATCGACCATCAAGTTGTGGAAGCCCCGCTTCCGGGCCATTTCGAACACACGGTCAACGGCGTATTCCTTGCCGATACCGCCCACGTCGAGGCCCATGCCGGGCTCGGTCAGGCGGATCTGACCCTTGCGGCGCTCCACGCGCGACCAGCCACAGCGGGCTAGCGCGGCGACCAGGGCCTCGTCCGTGGGGACAGTCGGCGTCGGCGCGTGGTAATCCCACAGTGAGAGGACGGGGAATATAGCCGGATCGAAGATGCCGTGCGTGCTCCAGTAAAACCAGTCGCACAAGGCAAACAGGCTTTCGGCTTCCGGCGGCAGATCGACCCAGTCCGTGCCGGCGTGGTTGATGCGCGAGACGAGGCTGCCGGGCTCAAATCGCGAAAACATGAGCTCAAAATCCGCCACCCAGGCGACGACCTCCCGCTTGAACGCCGCCGCTTCCGCATAGGAGGGCGCCTCAAACATCAGCGCACAAGTCGTCCCCATGGCCTGAAAATCAAGCCTCGCGTAGTCCCGCCTGGCCGTCGGCGATGACACGGGGTTGCTTTCGCATTCTGCGGTTAAAGCCAAATCCGGACTCCTGCAAGGATGAGGGTAGCCTGGGGATAGGCGTCCTGCGACGTCACACCATCCGAGCCTTTCTGATCGTACCGTCCGTATTCCAGATCAAACGAGCACCGCGAGTTCGGTGTCCAGATCGCCTTCAGGCCATAGGAGATTGCGGTCAGGGCCGAGACACGGTAGTCGGCGCTGTAATACTCCGGAGAGCCGCTGAACGTCACGGCATAGAAGTCAGCCTCGGTCTGGTCGTAGTACCGGACGCGCGGACTTAGGACGAACCGGTTGCCAATCTTCTGGAACCAGGTCAGGCCGAGGGTCTCGGCATTGATTCCGAAGCTATCGGTGTAATGGCGGAAACTGAGCTCGACGGCGCCGTCCAGGGGGGTGACGAATTGGTTCAGGGCCAGATAGCCAATGGTTTTGGTCTTGCTGTCGGGCCTCTTTTCCGGGACCAGGACGCCGTTCAACTCGACAACCTTATAGGGGTCGGAGAGGAGCCCTTCCGCGCGACCGGCCGCGAGATTGACCGTGAACAGAGTCGTCGGCGTGAGCACCTGGGTGAGACCCACCATGCCGTCGATCGTCCTCTTGGTGCCATTCGGTTGGCCGTTGGCAGGCTCCAGCGTGTCGTAAGTGTAGGCGCCGCCATAGGTGAAGGTCGTGTTCTTCTTGTTGAAGTCGACACTGTCCAACAGACCAATGCCCAGCGATAGATAGTCGTTTTCGTCGCTATATGACAATTGCAGGGAGGGCGTATGAGACCCGAGGCGTTTGGACAGGCTTAAGCTGACGCCGATACGTTCGTCGCTGAAATCTGAAGTGGGCACCTCGGAACCGCCCTCGGTGGTGGTCGTCGCGGAACCACCGCCGCCGCCCCCGCCCGTACCCGAGGCGGGAGGAGGGGATGGCGTAGGAGCCGGTGTGGCAGCCGAAAGCGCTGAGAAATACCCTGGGACACGCCCGCCTGAGGCCCGGGCACCGACGGATCCGAACTCGCGTTCGTCGTCATCGCCACCGGGGTCCCCGACGGGTGATCCGCCGCCGCTGCCGCCCCCGCCGCTGCCGCCGCTGCCGCCGACCGAGGAAACGGGGGTCGCCCGGGTAGTAGTCGTCTTCGCAGGCGGCGGAGCACCGGTTGGGGTCGCGCCTGAAATGGCGTTATAAATCCCTTCGATCTTGATGGTGAGTCCCGACTCGAGCTCCTGCTGGAAGGTCACGGTCGGCGATATGACGCTGATGCGATCCCCGCCCTCAAAGTAGTACATGACTTTCGAGTCGACAAGGCTCTCGGCTTTGGCCCGGCGTGGAGGCAGGACCACCAGCGCAGTGACGAGTACAAATACGGCCAATGACCGCCGGAATGCCGAAAGAGGGAACATGCGGGGGATTGAGAGGGACGTCAGCATCATGAACGATTCTCCTTCGTTATCATGGGGATAGTCCCCCAACGCACCGCGATAGTACCATATCCGCAGTCCCCGGTCCTCCATTTTTCAGCGCAGGGCAGACCCACCCTTTTCCCGGATCAGACTGGATGCCGTCCTGCAACAATGGACGGTTATTGTGTTCGCCGGATTGCCGCCTGCAAATCCGCCAGGACGCGTTTTTGAAAATGCGGCGCCGTCA
>SESH01024755.1_pt1 | contig 11945 bp, 7 predicted proteins | sample 3171561 | NCBI WGS metagenome assembly SESH01 (sample SAMN10866947, study PRJNA518727) | freshwater metagenome | biome: subpolar coniferous forest; feature: holomictic lake; material: water; isolation source: holomictic Lake 442 2011 16.5 m and 2014 13 m | place: Canada: near Kenora, Ontario
AGGCTGCCAGAACCGCTGGTTCGATGGCGCTGCTAGGCACCCCGATCATGCTTGTGCTGTTCATGCTCTTTCCCAGAGTGGCTCCGCTGTGGGGCATCCCGAGCGATGCCATGAGTGGACGCAGCGGGCTATCGCCCACCATGTCGGTCGGCACCATTGCCACCCTGGCACTCGACGACAGTATCGCCATGCGCATCCGCTTTCAAGGGCAGAGGCCGGCACCGTCCGAGCTTTACTTTCGCGGCCCCGTGCTGTCCAGGTTTGACGGCCGTGAGTGGCGTGCGCCGCAAGCGTCGCCCTATCGCCAGCAAGCGCAAGCGAATCTGCAGGTGAGGGGGACTGCGATCAGTTACCAGGTGACTTTGGAACCGAACAGCCGTCCCTGGTTATTGTTGCTGGACGCCACCCCCAGCAAGCCCATGCTGAGCGGCTTTGACGCGCGCATGACGCCGGAACTGCAATGGCTGGCCGACCACCCGATCACGGAACTGCTGCGCTACGACGCACTGAGCTACCCAGACTTCCGGCACGGCCCGATTCAACAGATGCCCTCACTGAAGGACGATCTGGCCCTGCCTGTGGGTTCAAATCCACGCACTGCCCAGCTGGCGCGTGAGATGCGAGCCGACCCACGCTACGCCAGTGCCGACGGTACGCTACTGATCGCCGCCGCCATGCAACGCCTGCGCCAGGGTGGCTACCGCTATACCCTCGACCCCGGTGTCTACGGCCAGCACAGCGCAGACGAGTTCTGGTTTGACCGAAAGGAAGGCTTTTGCGAGCACATCGCTTCAAGCTTCGTGATTCTGATGCGTGGCTTGGGGCTCCCAGCGCGTGTTGTGACGGGGTACCAGGGTGGCGAGAACAACCCGGTTGATGGATTCCTCGTGGTGCGCCAGAGCGATGCCCACGCCTGGGCCGAAGTGTGGATGGCCGACAGCGGCTGGCTGCGTGTTGACCCGACCACCGCTGTGGCACCTGGACGCACCGGGGCAACCGAGCGGCTGCTGGCGCCACGTGGCGTCATCGCGCGTGCGCTGTTTGGCAGCGTCAGTCCAGCACTGGCGTTCAAGGTACGCGCAATGTGGGAAGCGGTCAACAACGGCTGGAACCAATGGGTGCTCAACTACTCGCAGGGCAGGCAGTTTGATCTGCTGCGCCAGATCGGCTTTTCCTCTCCCAGTTGGGAAGACCTTAGCTACCTGCTGATCGGCATGGTGGTGTTGGCCAGCCTGACTGGCGCCGCCTGGACCGTGTTGGAGCGCGCTCGCCAGGACCCCTGGCTGAGTCTTTTGGCGACGGCTACCCGGCATTTGGAACAAACCGGACTGACCGTCGTGCCCAACTGTCCGCCACGCCGCCTGGCTGAACAGTTGCAAGATCAGTGCAACCCGAACGACCCCGCCCAGATAGCGCTACGGTCCTGGCTATTGCGGCTCGAAGCGCAGCGCTATGCGCGCCCTGGCCAGCAAGGCAGCGCTCTGGCTACACTGCGAGCAGAACTCCAACGATTGATCCGTCCCCAGTGAGCACAAAGCCTTATCACCTTTTTTTCTTTTTCCTCGCCTGTTGTGCTGTCTGCAACGCGGCCCACTCGCCGCCCACGCTAAAGAAGAAGCCGCTGGCCGCCAAGCCGGCCGAGCAAAGCGCCGCGAGCGGTCCCGCCTATGCGCAGCGCGAAGATGCGATGGCAGCAGCCGACGACATTGCAAGCCGACGCGATTTGAGTCAGAAATGGGTGCGTCGCGCCATAGCCCAGGCACACTATTCACCGCAGATTGCCAAGCTGATCCTGCCACCGGCAGCAGGCGTCGCGAAGAACTGGCGCTTGTACCGCAGCCGCTTCATCGAACCGATTCGAATCAAAGCCGGAGTGAAGTTCTGGCAGGACAATCAGGCCAGTCTGGAGCGGGCTGCGAAAGAGACCGGCGTAGCGCCCGAGATCATCGTCGGCATCATCGGTGTCGAATCCATTTACGGCCAGAAGATGGGCGGATTTCGGGTCATCGATACGCTGGCCACGCTGGCCTTTGATTTTCCGGCGAATCATCCTCGCGCCCTGGAACGTAGCACTTTTTTCAAGGCGGAACTGGAGCAGTTCCTGAGCCTGACGCATCGTACCGGCGTTGACCCGCTGACTCCTCTTGGCAGCTACGCCGGAGCCATGGGTATGTCCCAGTTCATGCCTTCAAGCTGGCTCAGGTATGCCATCGACTTTGACGGCGATAGCAGAATTGACCTGTTCAACAGTTCATCTGACGCCATTGGCTCGGTTGCCAACTATTTCAAGGCCTTCCACTGGCAGCCCGGCATGCCAACCCATTACCCCTTGCGCTTTGATGAAAGCAAGCTTGATCTCGACGGCCTGCTGGCCAGTGACATCCTGCCCACCTTCAGCATCGCCGCGCTGGCAACCAAAGGCGTAGTGCTGGAGGGCGACGCCCTGCAGCACACAGGCCCAATGGCACTGATTGAGCTACAAAACGGCGAGTCACCTCCAAGCTACGTGGTTGGCACGGAAAATTTTTACGCCATCACGCGCTATAACTGGAGCAGCTATTACGCGATGGCCGTGATCGAACTGGGGCAGGCTGTCAAACAATCGTTGACCGACTCACTTGCAAAGTAATAGTGTTCGCCATCGCGAGGCCGTCAGGCCGTGGCAATCTATGACTTCGGACTGCATGGATTGCCGCGCTGCGCTCGCAATGACAGTCAGCGGTCGGGCGCCTTACCGCTTGCGGGTAGCGATCCACTGATCGCTTTGTTTCTTCACCAACTGGGGAAATGCTACTTCGTGTTCCATCGCCAGCATGAACAGGGCATTGAGCACAGGACCAGGAAATCCAGCTCTTTTACCGCCGCGTGTATCGGTCTGCAACTCATCCATCAAGGCGTTGAATTCCGGGCAACCCCAAAACAGCTTGAGCTTTCTGCCGATGTGCGGAAAAGCTGTGTTAATTACCTTGAAGTTGGGGTTGTTCTCAATCACACTCAATTCTCAATAACGCTTCACCAGAGAGACCACGAAGAGCAAGAGCACGAGCGCCAGCATGATCAGAAAGATCGGGTGCGCACCAGTCCGCTGCTTTCGCGTTGAACCTGAATCTACAGGTGCCAAACTTGACGGTATGGTTGTATCCCTCTCCATGCTGACCTCTTTCTGGTGGTGTTACCACAGTTCGCGCCATGGTAACTGAATTGACCTATTTCAGGAAATTCCGGAGTCATTTGTTGCCTCAATGAATTCGGAAAACAACGCTTTCAGTCTCGCGTCGCGCTGCGGAGTTCAGGAAACAATACGCTGGTAAAACCAAAGCGACTGAAATCGCGCACCCGCATCGGATACAGTTTGCCGAGCAGGTGATCGCACTCGTGCTGCACCACACGTGCATGAAAGCCCTCCACGGTTCGATCAATGGGATCGCCGTACTGGTCAAATCCAGTGTAGCGAATGCGCTCAAAACGCGGAACGACAGCACGCAGACCGGGCACCGAGAGGCAGCCCTCCCAATCCTCCACTTCAACCGGCGTGTTGCTCTCATCCTCTGGCGCCAAGGGAGTGATGACAGGATTGAGCAGCACCGTTTTCGGCACTGGCGGTGCCGCTGGATAGCGTGGGTTACGCGCATCCGTGCCAAAAATCACAAGCTGTAGATCAACACCGATCTGTGGCGCCGCCAACCCGGCACCATCAAGCGCCAGCATGGTATCGAGCATGTCGCTAACCAGCAGATGCAATTCATCTGTGTCGAAGGCGGCCACAGACTGAGCACAACGCAGCAGCCGCGGATCACCCATCAGGAGAATCTCACGCACGGTCATCAAGCAATCCTCTCAGCGCCTGTTCGTCCAGCACCGCAACGCCGAGTTCCAGCGCCCGATCAAGCTTGCTGCCAGCCTCGGTGCCAGCCACGACGAACGAAGTCTTCTTGCTGACCGAACCGGCGACCTTGCCGCCGGCCGCCTCTATCAGATCCCTGGCCTCGTCACGGCTCAGGGAAGGCAGGGTCCCGGTGATGACAAAAGTCTTGCCGGAGAGCGGCTTGCTGCTGACGGGAGCAGGCTCACCCTCGGCCCAGAAGACACCGCAGTCGCGTAGATTGTTGATGACCTCGCGGTTGTGTGGCTGGGCAAAGAAGGTATGCAAACTCTCAGCCACGACGGGGCCAATATCACGCACTTGCAGGAGTTGCTCAGGACTGGCATCCATGATCGAATCAAGCTTGCCGAAATGCAGGGCCAGTTCTTTCGCAGTTGCCTCCCCGACATGGCGTATGCCGAGTCCAAACAGAAAACGAGGTAGTGTCGTCTCTTTGGATTTTTGCAGTGCCTCCAGCAGATTTTGGCCGGATTTTTCAGCCATGCGTTCAAGTCCAGTGAGAGCACTCAGAGTCAATCGATACAAATCGGGCACGGTGCGAACCAGATCGCTATCGACCAATTGATCGACCAACTTGTCGCCCAGGCCCTCAACCTCAACAGCACGGCGCTGGGCAAAATGCAGGATCGCCTGCTTGCGCTGAGCACTGCAGAACAAGCCTCCGGTGCAGCGATAGTCCACCTCACCCGCTTCCCGCACGGCTGTGCTGCCACACACCGGGCACTGCCGGACCATGCTGAATTCACGCGTGTCAGGCATCCGCCTGTCCAGTAGCACCGACACAACTTCGGGAATCACGTCGCCGGCGCGCCGCACAATCACCGTATCTCCCACGCGCACATCCTTGCGTCGCGCCTCATCCTCGTTGTGCAAAGTCGCATTGGTGACGGTCACGCCCCCGACAAACACGGGTGTCAACTTGGCCACTGGGGTGAGTTTTCCGGTCCGACCCACCTGCACTTCGATCCCAAGAACTGTCGTCAGTTGCTCCTGCGCCGGAAATTTGTGCGCCACCGCCCAACGTGGCTCACGTGTCACAAATCCCATCCGTGTTTGCAATGCCAGACTGTTTACCTTGTAAACGACCCCGTCAATGTCGAAGCCCAGGCTGTCACGCTGCCGGCCAATGGACTGATAGTAGACCATCAATCCATCGGCCCCCTGCGCCGTGCTCACCAGGTCCGAAACCGGAAAGCCCCAGGTCTTGAGTGTTTGCAGCAACTCGAAATGCGTCGCGAACGATGGCCCGCCGATTTCGGAGCAACTGATTTCCCCCACACCATAGGCAAAAAAACTCAGTGGCCGCTGCGCAGCGATTCCCGGATCGAGCTGGCGCACCGCTCCCGCTGCAGCGTTGCGCGGGTTAACAAAAGTCTTTTGCCCGTATTCGCGCTGTCGCTGATTCAAGGACTCAAAGTCATCACGGCGCATATAGACCTCGCCACGCACTTCCAACACCTGCGGAACTGACTCGGGCAGGCGCAAAGGGATCTGTCCGATCGTCCGAATATTCTGCGTCACATCCTCGCCCACTGCACCGTCGCCTCGTGTGGCAGCGCGCACCAGAATGCCAGCCTCGTAACGCAAACTCATGGCCAGACCGTCAAACTTGGGTTCAGCCACATAGTCCACAGCTGGCGCTGATTCTTCCAGCTCGAGCTCACGTCGTACACGCGAGTCGAAGTTCACTGCGCCGCTGGCCTGTGTGTCGGTCTCGGTGCGAATGCTCAGCATGGGAACGGCATGGCGTACGCTGGCAAAAGCATTGAGCGCCTTTCCCCCGACCCGTAGCGTTGGTGAATCAGGTGATGCAAGATCAGGGTGCTGCTCCTCGATCGTCTGCAATTCCCGAAACAGACGGTCATACTCTGCGTCCGTAATCTGTGGGTCATCGAGCACATGATATCGATGACCATGCTCCTGCAACAGGCGTCTGAGTTGCTCGGCGCGATCCCGGATTTTTGTGTCCGGCGTACTGAACAGATCAGATGTCATGATCAGGTCGGTGTTGCACCAGGGGTGTCACGAAAAAAGTCGTCTTGCCGCCGCCGAGCCGGCTGACAGATCGCGCTCGTCCAGTCTGTCATAGAGCGATTCGAGCTCGCTGCCAATTTGCTCCATGGCCTCATCAGATAGGACCACCCCGTTGTCATCGGTAACGACGCCGTCCATGCTTTGCGCCAGCGAACGGGCAGCATCCCGCATGCGTGCAAAAGGGTGTTCATTGCGATCAACCTGTGCCACATCCAGACTGATGGCAAGTTCACGAATCGCGGACAGTGCCGGATCATCAGCCATCGCGGCCTGGGTATTGAAGCTCAGTCCCAATACCGCTGGCAAGCCTGGCGAACGCGCTGGCACTACCATGCGCCCGGGTATGACACCTGCCACAAAGCCCAGCCGCGAGGCATTTTGCTGAACGTAGCCAGGACTCCAGGCGGCGTTGCGGGCGCGCAGAACAAAGCCCAGCTGGGCGTCGTTTTCACTGGCGAATAGGTCGAGTTCACGCGCCCTGGCCACCTCTTCGCGCATTTCAGGAAAATCAGGCGTGCCATTGATGGCATCCGAAAATGCCTGCGCCTTCATGACGAATTCAGAGTACTCGATATCGTTGAGCGCACCCGAGCGATTGGCCAACTGAACTCCGGCCTGAAACGTGCTGTAGCGCTGGCCGGCCAGCGGTGTCTCCCAACATTGCCTGCTCTCGCAAAATCCTTCGATGAAGAAGGGTTTGCCGCCAGCGCGACGCGTTGCCGGCATCGCGGCCAGTGCGGCATCACCCGATAGCGGGGCGTCCACCACAATCGGCGCAATCACGTCCATCAAGGCGTCCAGCACGGGTTTTATCTCCGGTGTGGCCAAAGGAAAGTGTGCCAACTCAAAGGCTGCCGCATCAAGTTCGGGCTCAACTCCGGAGCCGATATCGCGCTCAAGCTCGATCGAGTCCTCAGGGCCAGGCGTGTCTGCCTGGCGTGGCCGGCTCCTGCTGGTGAACCAGGCGTTGTGCCCAACCATCGCTACCAAGACCAGCCCCCCCACCACCGCCAATCCGATTTGAAGACTACTCATGGCCTACCCTCATTGAAATCAGACGACTTCCGCCATCGATATGGCAGCATCCATATCGACCGCCACAATGCGCGAGACACCCTGCTCCTGCATCGTCACACCAATCAATTGCTCGGCCATTTCCATGGCAATCTTGTTGTGGCTGATAAACAGGAATTGCGTCTCACGGCTCATGCTCAGCACCAGCCTCGAATAGCGTTCCGTATTGGCATCATCGAGCGGTGCATCGACCTCATCGAGCAGACAAAATGGAGCCGGGTTGAGTTGGAAGATGGCAAACACGAGCGCAATCGCGGTCAGGGCCTTCTCGCCACCCGACAGCAAATGGATGGTCTGATTCTTCTTTCCCGGCGGCTGTGCAATGACCTGAACGCCAGAGTCCAGAATTTCATCCCCGGTGATCACCAGGCGCGCATTGCCACCGCCAAACAACTCGGGGAACATCCGGCCAAAATGCTGGTTCACTGCATCAAACGTTGCCGCCAGCAAGTCCCTGGTTTCTGCGTCGATCTGCCAAATCGCTTCGACCAGGGTCGACATCGCTTCATTCAGGTCGGCTGACTGCGCATCGAGGAATTGCTTTCGCTCGCTGGCCACCCCCAATTCGTCCAGTGCAGCCAGATTGACCGCTCCCAGGGCTTCAATATCGCGATGCAGGATGTCGATCTCGCCTTGCAGGCGTCCCGCCCGAACTGCACCGTCGGCGATGGACAGTGCGAGCGCTTCGAGGTCTGCCTGTGCCTCGATCAGCAGTTGGTTGTACTGCTCGAAGCCCAGACGCGCAGCCTGTTCCTTGAGTTGAAAATCCGTGATGCGCTGGCGCAAGGGATCAAGTTCACGCTCGACTTTCAGCCTGCGCTCATCACTGGCGCGCAATTTCGCCGTCAAATCGTCGTACTGGCTGCGCTTGACTGCCAGCACTTGCTCACGCTCAAGTTTGACCGCCAGCGCACTTTGCAACCCCCCCTGCGCAGCAGCGTCATTGAGTTGCGTGAGTTCCTGATCGGCCTTTTCAATCTCGGAACTCACCGTCGCTGCCTGATCGTTAGCCGTTTGAACCGATCTGGACAACTCTTCGCGACGCGCTGACAAAGTTCGCAACGTGAACGCCGCCTCCTGCGCCTGGCGCTCAAGCTGGCGCTGCTGCTCTCTGGCGTCGGTCAAATACCGCTCCGCGACGAGCACACCGTCATCAAGCTCGGCGTGCCGCTCCTGGCTCTCGGCCAGTTGCCCGTCGAGCACTTCAAAATCGCCCTCGGCCAGCACACGACGCTCCTGCAGACCATCGAGCTCAGCGTCCACCTCGGCCAGATCGAGGGCAATCTGCTGGCCCCGCAGACGCATCTGCTCGGTGGCCTGCGTCAATCGCAATACCTCGACCTGCAATTGATGGGTCCGGCTTTGGATGCTCGCCGCTTCACGCCGGCTCGCCATCAAGGCCTGCGACGCATCAGCGTAGGCTGTTTCGCTGCGCACCAGCACCGAGCGCGATTCATCACTGATCAGGACTTGCGCCCGAAGCTGCTTCTCCAGATTTTCGATTTCCTGGGCTCGTGCCAAGAGACCAGCCTGCTCGGAATCGGGTGCATAAAAACTGACGCTGCACGCCCCAATGGCGTGCCCCGCTCTGACAAAAATCAATTCCCCGGGCTGCAACTGGTCTCGGCTGGCCAGTGCTTCCTCAAAACTACTGGCAGTGAAACAGCCATACAGCCAATCGGCCAATAGCGCTGCCTGACCCGCATCGCTGATTCGCAACAAGGCAGACAACTGGGGTAGTTTGGTCGACGAAGGCTTGACCGAAGATGCAGGCGGTGGAGAGAAAAAAGCCAGCTTCGCCGGGGGTGCATCGCTGCCAAAAGCACGCACCATGTCCAGCCTCGATACCTCCAGTGCGCCCAAACGCTCACGCAGCGCACCCTCCAAGGCGTTTTCCCAACCGGCCTCGACGTGAATCCGACTCCACAAGCCAGCCAGGGCATCCAGCCCATGACGCTCCAGCCATGGCTGCAGTTTGCCATCGGTCTTGACCCTGGCCTGCAAGGCCCTGAGCGCATCCAGTCGAGCCGACAACTCCGCCCTGCGGCCAGACTCGGCATTGGCTTGCAGCTGATGTTGACGTCGAGCATCATCGAGTCGTGGCACCGCCTCCTGCAACTCATGCAGACGCGCCTCAGCTACACCGGTCTCCTCGCGCGCCTGCTCGAATTCACTCTGCAAACTGATGAGGCTGGCTTCGTCCGGTGCACCCAAGTTGCTGCCCTCGACGCTCAATCGCTCGCGCCGTGTGCCGAGCTGACGTGACTGCTCATCGATCCCGCGCTGCTCTGCAGCCAGCACCTGAATCTTCTGCTGCACTTCGACAACACATGAGCGCTGTGCATTTGCCGCCTGTTGCGCGAGGCGCAAGCTGTCTTCCAGGCCGGGCAATTGGTCTGCCTGTTGCTGCGCCTGAATCGTCAGAATCTCTGCTTTTTCTTCTCCAACAAGAGCCAATTCAGCAAGATTTTCGATTTCAAGCAGCGCATCGCTTTTGCGTCCTGCCCATTCAGCGGTCTGCTGCCTGAGTGTCGCAAGGCGCTGCACAACGCGCTGGCGACTCTCCACGACAAAGCGGATTTCAGCCTCCAGCCTTCCAACCTCGGTACTGGCTTCGTACAAGTGCCCCTGTGCCTGGTTGACATGATCGCCGGCGTCGTAATGTGCCTGGCGCACCGTCTCCAACTCTGCCTCGATATGGCGCAGGTCAGCCAGGCGAGCCTCCAGCGCATTGACAGCACCTTGCGCATCGGCCTTCACTTTGGCCTGCTCTGTCTCTGACTCGCTGCGCTTGAAAAACCAGAGTTGCTGCTGCCTGAGCGTCGCGTCGGCGGACAGGGTCTTGAATTGTTGCGCCACTTCGGCCTGTGCCTGCAACTTCTCAAGATTGCCATCGAGTTCACGCAGGATGTCTTCAACGCGGGTGAGATTGAGTCGTGTATCGTGCAGGCGGCTCTCGGTTTCGCGGCGCCTTTCCTTGTACTTGGAAACCCCTGCCGCCTCTTCCAGAAAGAGTCGCAACTCCTCAGGCTTGCTCTCGATGATGCGGCTGATGGTGCCTTGACCGATGATGGCGTAGGCGCGGGGTCCCAGACCCGTCCCTAGAAAAACGTCCTGCACATCACGCCGCCGCACCGGCTGATTGTTGATGTAATAACTGCTGTTTCCGTCGCGAGTAAGCACCCGTTTGACGGCAATTTCTACAAATTGACTCCAGTGCCCACCGGCGCGGTGATCGGCGTTGTCAAAAACCAGTTCAACGCTGGCACGACTTGATGGTTTGCGACTGGTCGTCCCGTTGAAGATGACGTCTTGCATCGACTCGCCACGCAGTTCGGAAGCCTTGGACTCGCCCAGCACCCAACGCACCGCATCCATGATGTTGGACTTGCCGCAACCATTCGGTCCAACCACACCAACGAGTTGCCCGGGCAACTGAAAATTGGTTGGATCAACGAAGGATTTGAAACCCGATAGCTTGATTGAATTAAGACGCACAGATCGCTGACATATTAAGCAATGGAAACAGCAGGAATCGGAACTCACCCCGACCCGCAAGAGATACCATCATGATAACTTGGACAGACGCCGCGGTGGTCCAGCGCTGTTCCTGCCATGGGCCATTTCAAGCACCTCGCGAGGCGCCAGATCCTTGAGTTTGTTGTCGCTCCAGACCTGACGCCAGCGTCGTGCACCCGGCAGGCCGTGGCGCAACCCCAGCATATGGCGCGCCACTGCGAACCAGGGGGTGCCCCGTGCCGCCCTCTCACGCTCCATATAAAGCACCATCTGCTGTTCCACCTGCTCGCGTTCCGGGCGATCGGACGCAGCAGGTCGAGCCGCCCCGAGCAAGACCTCATCCCATTGGCTGAGCCACCAGGGGTTATGGTAGGCCTCGCGTCCGACCATGACGCCATCGACCTGCTGCAACTGCTCCAGTACTTGTGATGTCGTGCTGATGCCGCCATTGATGGTGATCAGCAGGTGCGGAAAGTCCCGTTTCAGTTGGTGCACCCTGTCGTAGTGCAAAGGTGGCACCTCACGGTTTTCTTTGGGCGACAGACCCTTCAGCCAGGCATTGCGTGCATGGACGATGAAAATTTCGCATCCGGCCTGGCTGACGATGCCGACAAAGTCGCGGACAAAGGGATAACTCTCGAGCCTGTCGATGCCGATGCGATGCTTGACCGTGACTGGGACCGGTCCGGCATCTAGCATCGCCTTGACACAGTCTGCTACCAAGCGGGGTTCTGCCATCAGGCAAGCACCAAAAGCGCCACGCTGGACCCTCTCGCTAGGGCAACCGCAATTCAGGTTTACTTCGTCATAACCCCACTGTGTGGCGAGTCTGGCGCATCTGGCCAGTTCTGCGGGCTCGCTGCCGCCGAGTTGCAGGGCCAGAGGGTGCTCCTCTTCGTTGTAGCCAAGATGACGCTGCACATCACCATGAATCAGCGCCCCGGTAGTCACCATCTCGGTGTAGAGCAAGGCACTCTTGCTCAACAGTCTGTGAAAATAGCGGCAATGCCTATCCGTCCAATCCATCATGGGGGCTACCGACAGTTTGCGATAGTTCGGAAAAGCAGCTGACGTGCTGAGCATCGGTTCCATCATCCGGACACGGTGCACCAGGGTGCGGCGTCATGTGCAAAAGCCATCCACAGTGCCCAGGCGGAACTGACCGCCAGTGCCAGACCTGCTACTCTGACGCCCCAGTCTCCGTTACCTGAACCTTTCAAGCGCAGCCACAACCACGGACCCGCCATCATGGAGACGCTGGTACCCAGCGCAAACAAGCCCATGACCGCCGCGCCAGAGGGCGCGCTGCCGGTCAAAGCAGCCACCATCAGTGCCGAATAAAGCAGACCACAGGGGAGAAAGGTCCAAAGCATGCCGATCACCAGCGGTGCGCCACCGCCCTGCCCCGGGACCAGCGCGCGCACCCGGTACCAGA
>SESH01011493.1_pt1 | contig 11937 bp, 11 predicted proteins | sample 3171561 | NCBI WGS metagenome assembly SESH01 (sample SAMN10866947, study PRJNA518727) | freshwater metagenome | biome: subpolar coniferous forest; feature: holomictic lake; material: water; isolation source: holomictic Lake 442 2011 16.5 m and 2014 13 m | place: Canada: near Kenora, Ontario
GGCTGTCTCCACACGGCTAAGCCCGACTGGCTGCTAGAAGTTGATGTCGAGCTGCGTGGTCACCGTGTTGGCGCCGGCCACGGACTTTTTGTTGTAGACGTCGTAGCCGAGGATCACGGAAACGTTGGGCGTGAAGGCCCAGGCCACGCCGAAGTTGAGCGCGCCCAGGGCGTTCTTCCCGCCCTGGTAGTCCACGGCCAGCCAGAGACGGTCGTCGATCTCGCTCAGCGTGCGGTCCCAGGAGAGCAGGAACTTTCATTTTGCATCTCCTTTGGTCATCGCGCTGCGGGGCAGCGCTCCTACAGTTGTGAAGGGACAATGATGTGCCAACAAAGGTTTTCCGGAACGGAAAACCTAGCCGATGGCCGCGCCGCCGGTTTCGCCCGTGCGCACGCGGATGCACTCGCTCATCTCGAGCACAAAGATCTTCCCGTCGCCGATCTCGCCGGTCCTGGCGCCGTTCAGAATCGCGTCCACGGCAGCCTTGAGGTAGTCGTCGTTGACGGCGATCTCCAGCTTTACCTTCTTGAGCAGGCTGCCGGCTTCGCAGTGGCTCCGGTAGACCGTGGCGATCCCTTTCTGTCGGCCGCGCCCCATTACGTTTGACACGGTAACCAGGTGAATTTCCTTCTGCTCAAGCAGGTCCAGCACGTGATCCAGGCGGTCCGGCTGAATGATCGCAATAACGTACTTCATGACCATCTCCCTCTTTTTCCACTCGTTTTCCGGCGGCGGCCATCCGGCCGCCGCCGCGAAGGATTCGCGGAACGCGAATCCTAGTCCAGCATGGTGTATCCGGCTTCCTTGTGCTGCGTCAGGTCGAGGCCGATGCGCTCCTCGTGCTCCGACACGCGCAGCCCGACAAGTTTGTCAACCAGCTTGAACAGGATAAACGAAACCACGGCGGAGTAGACAACGGTGACGAGCACCGCCTTGACCTGCAGCAGGAACTGGCCCGGGTTGCCGTACAGCAGGCCGTCGCAGCCGTTGATGGCCTTGTCGGCGAAAATCCCGGTCGCCAGGGCGCCGAAAATGCCGCCGATGCCGTGCACGCCAAAGGCGTCCAGCGAGTCGTCATACCCGCATTTGTTCTTGAGGAACGTGACCGCCAGCCAGCAGCAGATCGCCGCGCCCAGCCCGATCCAGATCGCGCTCATGGGCGAGACAAAGCCGCAGGCCGGTGTGATGGCCACCAGCCCGGACACGGCGCCCGAGATCACCCCCAGCGTGGTCGCGCGGCGGTGGTAGACCCAATCGCACAGCACCCAGCCCAGGCCGGCGACGGCCGTGGCAATGTGCGTGGTGACAAAGGCGTTACCGGCCAGTCCGTTGGCCGCCAGGGCGCTGCCGGAATTGAAGCCGAACCAGCCGAACCAGAGCAGCCCGGCGCCCAGTACGGCGAACGGCAGGTTGTGCGGCGGCGAGGATGTGCCCACGCGCTTGCGCAGCAGGACCGCCGATACCAGCGCCGCAATGCCCGCGTTGATGTGCACCACCGTGCCGCCGGCGAAGTCCAGCGCGCCCGCCCTGGCGTTTCCGGCCGCGTCAAACCGCGACAGGAAGCCCCCGAGACCCCAGACCCAGTGCGCCACCGGGTCGTACACCAGCGTGGCCCAGAGCACGATGAAGAGGCAGAACGCCGAGAACTTCATCCGCTCGGCAAACGCGCCGAGGATCAGCGCAGGCGTGATCACCGCGAACATCGCCTGGAAGATCATGAAGACGGAGTGGGGGATCGTTGCGGAGTACCCCGCGAACGGATCGCCGCCCACATGCCGCAGGAAGGCCCAGTCCAGGTTGCCGATGACCCCTTTCACGTCCGGCCCAAACGCCAGCGTATAGCCGAACAGCGCCCACTGGAGCGTCACGAGGCAGATCACGATGAAGCACTGCATGAGGATCGACAGCACGTTCTTTTTGCGGACCAGTCCGCCATAAAAGAACGCCAGGCCGGGCGTCATCAGCAGCACCATCGCCGAGGCTGTCAGCACCCAGGCCGTGTCACCCGCGCTGAGGGTGGAAGCCGGAGCCGCCGCTGGCGCGGCAGGCGGGGCAATGACCGGTGATGTGCCCGCAACTCCGGCAGGTGCCGTTACGGCAGCAGGTGCGGCAGGCGTGGCGTCTGCACCCTGTGCCTGCACCTTTGCAGCAACAAAAAAACAAGCTAGGAAACCAGCCGCCGTCAGGATTCGGAATCGTGTTCTCATGGACATACCCCCCTTTGTTGTTGTGGCTAGAGGTATCGCAGACCACGTGCCAACCATCCGGAAGCAGGCAGGCTAAAAATACATAACATGTTGTTCTGCAGTATTTTAAATAAATAATTAAGCTGTTCAAAAAAGACAACCATCAGAATGATTAGTTCTATTATCGATGGCCAATTGCTTAAAAATACAAATATGTATCACTATTTACAGCAAACACACAAGCAGTATGTAGGCAGAAAGATTCAAGCCTGCAATATATGCAGACCAGGAGCGAAAACAGAAAGATTTTGCGGCAGCAAAATCTTATGCGTCGGCTTCAAGACGCTTGCCATGCTTCAGCAGATAATGCTCTGCCTCGGTTGCCCAGAGGCCGTTGTTGCGATTGCAGATCTCGGCCAGCGCGGCAAACAGCGGATCAGTTGTTCCCAGCTTGCCGAAATCGGCAATGGCAGTCATGGGCATGGAGAAATGCGTGTAAACCAGCCGCTTGCCGCCGGGGACTTTCGGCAGGTCAAGGGTGGTTTGGGCGGCCGAGTCGATGCCGCCGACGTGTGTGACCATGACCGAGGGGTTGATCTTTCCGGCGGCCGAGAGGCGCAGTGCGTCGCGCAGGTCTTCGGTGTTGCCGCCGGACGAGCCGACGACGTGGTGCCCCATGTAGTGCACGTCGTAGAAATTCATCGCGGCCTTGAAATCCGGCTTGGATGGACCGGCGAAGAAGTTGAGGCACCCGTTGTAGCCCAGCAGCGCCGAGGCCTGCTCCACCAGCGCGGGCACCGGCGCGAAGACCAGCACATCGTCGAACCCCCTGCCGCCATTGGCTGCCTTGATCGCGGCCACGGGGTCGCTGCTCGCGGCGGTGTTGACGTACTGCAGGTCGATGCCAGCCGCCCGGGCCACGGCAACCGGGAAGATGGCTGCCGCGCGGTCGAGGCGCGAGGCATCGATGTCCGTGACCACGAGCCGCGCCGGCCGGTTCTCGCCGTGCAGCGCGAGGTCCACGGCGCTCAGCCCCATGGGGCCGGCGCCAGCCAGGATGACCAGGCTTCCGCCGGATTTCAGCCCCATCTGGTGCACGTATTCGCCGGGCTTGTAGTGGTAATTGGTCTTGTAAGCGCCGATGATGCAGCAGACCGGCTCGGCCAGCGAGCCCTTGAAGAACGCGTCGCCGTCGTAGGTGAGCAGGCAGTCGAGTTCCATGACTTCGCGCGGGATGATGATGCGCGTGGCCTGGCCGCCGATCGAGTGGAAGGAGTACCCGGGAGCCATGTGCTCTTTGCCGGGGATGTTGAGCTGCGGCTGGATGCTGTACTTCTGGCCCGGCTTGAACTTGCCCGCCGCCTTGCGGCCGACCTGCAGGATGCGGCCGCAGAACTCATGGCCGAGGATGATGGGGCGGCGGTCTACGTCCTTGGGTACGCGCTTGTGGTCCGGCCCCTGCGCGGCCGCCTTGTGGTCGGACATGCAGATGCTGTTGGAGACGATGTCCGCGAGAATTTCGTCCTCGCCAAGGGCAGGGAGGTCAAACTTCTCCAGACGCAGATCGTTCTTGCCGTACAGGCGCAGGGCGAGTGTGTTCATGCTGTGGCTCCGCTTGTGCTTGGAATGGGCGACTGAATGCGGCATTATGGTGTCCCTCGCGATGGGAGACAAGGGCAAAACGCGCGGACTGGCGTCCGCCAGGTTGCCCGGGCGCTCCGCGCACGGGCCGTGCGCGAGGCCCGCGCCGGTTCTGCCACGCGCCTGGGCCATCGAACGAATAACAGAGGCAATACGGCAAGAACATTATGTACACAATCCTGATCAGTCTTCTCCTGGGCATATCGGTGAGCGCAACCCTCTGGTTCACGCACGCCACACAGCACCGGGTCTGGGTGGCGGTGTGGGGCCTGCTGGGGGTTATTGCCGGCCAGATTTCGCTCGGGCTGATCCTGCGCCGCAAGGTTAAAAAGGCGATGGACGCCGTGCAGAATGTGCTCCTGTCGGGGCAGAAGAAGCTGCAGCAGAAGATCAGCCACTGGCAGATGCGGCCGCCGGGAAGCCTCAAGCAGGCGCAGCTCGAAATGGAGCGCGACCAGCGCGTCTTCATCGAACAGGCGCTGGAAGCCTCGAAAGGGATGGAGAAATTTGTCCGCTGGACGCTGATGCTGGACCGGCAGATCGCCACCCTGCGCATGCAGCTTCACTACCAGCTCAAGGAGTATCGCAAGGTGGATGCCCTTCTGCCCAAGTGCATGTTCATGGACCCCATGACCGCGGCCATGAAGCTCGCCCGCCTGCATGTGCGCGATGAAAGGACGGAGGCCGCGAAGTTCTTCCACAAGCAGACCCGGCGCCTGCGCTACGGGCAGGGGGCGATCCTGTACGCGCTCTACGCCTGGATGCTGGTGCAGCGGCAGGAGACGGAAGCCGCGCACAAGCTGCTGGTGCGCGCCTGCGAGAAGATGGAAAACGAGGTCCTCAAGGCCAACCGCGACCATCTGGCCAACAACCGCCTCAACCAGTTCTCCAATGCCGGCCTGTCCGAGGAATGGTATGCGCTCGGGCTCGAGCAGCCCAAGGTCAAGATGCAGCGCCAGCGCCACCCGGGGCAGTACTAGGTTTTCCGAGCCGGAAAGCCTTTGGAAACTGAGCCGGAGCCATAACCGCCCGAGTATGTTCTCGAAATCCCCTCCGCCGAAGGGATGCCCGCAGGCCGCGGTGGGTTTGTTTCGAGGACGACGGACGACGGACGAGGACGATCATACGTCACCGAGCTTTCCACCGTGAGTACTACGGCCGCCCCTTCGCGTGTAAACATGGACAAAAACTATATGAGACGAATGATAACTGGCGCGATAACACGCAGATTTAACGAGCCATCTTTTGTTATTTTTGCCAACAAAAACGCTATATTTCAGCATGGCGCGCCTACGGGGAGTCGAACCCCGCTTCTAGGGATGAAAACCCTATGTCCTAACCGATAGACGATAGGCGCGGAAAAGGTTCGGATAATAGCCATAACCAACCTTGTAGGCAAGCGCGGACCACACTCCCTGTTCGACTTGTCGGCTGACAGCCGCTATAGTTGAGCGCATCGAATTACGGCAAGAAAGTCACCTCCGGGAGCTGTGCGGATGAAACCGATTGTTGTGGCCGGGCATGTCTGTCTCGATATCATCCCCGCGTTTCCCAAGCTGGCGGCCAGCCTGGACATGCTGCTCGTGCCGGGCAAGCTGGTGGATGTCGGGCCGGCCACGATCTCCACCGGCGGCGCCGTGGCCAACACCGGCCTGGCGCTCCACCGCCTGGGCTTGCCGGTGCGGCCCGTGGCCAAGGTGGGCGATGACGCCTTCGGCCGCGCGGTGCTGGATGTTTTCCGTGCTGCGGGCGCGACCACGGATGGCCTGGTGGTCGATCCTGCGGCCTCGACATCCTACACCGTGGTGCTGAGCCCTGCCGGCTGCGACCGCATCTTTCTTCATTGCCCGAGCGCCAACGACCTGTTCGGCGCGTCGGACCTGAGCGCCGCCGTGCTGTCCGGTGCGTCCCTGCTGCACTTTGGCTATCCGCCGCTCATGCGCCGCATGTATGCCGATGGTGGCACCGAGCTCCGCGCCTTGCTGCTGCGCGCCAAGGATGCCGGGGTGACGACTTCGCTCGACCTGGCGCTGCCCGACCCGCAGTCTCCCGCCGGCCGCGCCGACTGGATGGGGATCCTACGCCAGGCCCTGCCGCTGGTGGATCTGTTCGTGCCGAGCCTGGACGAAATCGTCTACATGCTCGACCGCGGTCGCAGCGACGCCATGCGTCTCCAAACCGCCCGTGGCGTGCCGCTGGGTGGCCTCTCCGTATCCGAAGTGCGGCAGGTGGCCGATCAGGCGATCGATATGGGCGCGGCCATTGTGCTGCTCAAGCTTGGCGTGGAAGGCGTCTACTTCCAGACGACGCATGATCTGGCGCGCCTGATGGCCTGCGGTGCAACCGCGCTGGATCCCATGGCTTGGCGCGGTGTTTCCGGGCATGCGCCGTGCTATGATGTGGAAGTCGCCGGCACAACCGGGTCCGGTGATTGCACCATTGCCGGCTTCCTGGCTGCGATTTGCAAGGGGATGCAGCCGGACGACGCCGCGCGCATGGCCGTTGCCGCAGGCGCCGCGAGCGTGGAACAGCCGGACGCCACCAGCGGCGTCCAGCCATGGGATGTGCTGAACGCACGCATGGCCGCCGGGTGGAAGCGGCGCAAGCCGCGCGTCACGTTCTCCCGAGTGGTGTAGGGGCTGTCGCCCCGTGAATATGAGTAGAGATGAAGATCATGATCCCACGCAGTCAGGTGCGCCTTGCCCAGCAGCGCGCACGGCGCACGTTGCAGGAGGCGGGAATTGTGCTGACACCGTCGGAAGCTTCGCACATCGAGGCGGCTGATTTTGGCCTCAACGAGCTTGAGCGCACCGGGCTGGAACTCGTCACGTACACCCCCATGCCCACCCCCCTCTACCTCCACTTTGGCGCCGGCAACATTGGCCGCTCGCTGGCCGGCGCGCTCTTTGCGCGCGGCGGCTATGACGTGCTGTTCGTGGATGCGCTGCCCGATGTCGTGGCGGCGCTGCAGGCGAAGCGCAGCTACCGCGTGGTGGTCAAGGACGAGATCCCGCCGGGCGCGCCAGCCGAATACCTGATCGAGCACGTGGATGGGATTGCCGCGCAGGATGCGGACGCGGTGACCGCAGCCGTGGCGCGCGCGGATGTGATCGGCACCTCGGTCGGGGCCGGCGTGCTGCCGCGCGTGCTGGCGGCCATGGTGCCGGGCTTGCAGCGTCGCACGCGCCCGGTCTCAATCATCCTGTGCGAGAACCTGCACCACGCCGCGGCTGTGGCGCGTGACATGCTGCGTCAGCACCTGCCACCGGACTTCCCGCTGGCGGAGCGCGTGGGACTGGTCGAAACCAGCATCGGCAAGATGGTGCCGCTCATGCCGGCCGACGTGCGGGCGCGCGATCCGCTGGAAGTCTGGGGCGAGGCCTACAACCGGATCATTGCCGACCGTGACGGATTTCTCGGCCTGCCGCCGCAGGTTGAAGGCGTCGATCTCAAGCCGCACTTTGCCGCCTATGTGGATCGCAAGCTCTACATACACAACCTCGGGCACGCGGTCTGCGCCTGCGAAGGGTTCCTGCGCGGGCATCATTTCATCTGGCAGGCCGTCTCCGACCCGGCGGTTGCCGCCATTGTCGTGGCGGCCATGGAAGCGGCCGCGTCCGCCCTGGCCCGGAAGTATCCGGGAGTCTTGTACGCGGCCGATCTGCAGGCGCATGTCGCCGACCTGCTCCGGCGCTTCGGCAACCGCGCGCTGGGCGACACGGTCTTCCGCGTCGGCCGCGACCTGCCGCGCAAGCTCGCGCCCGGCGACCGCTTCATCGGCGCGCTGCGGCTCATGCAGGCCACCGGCGGCAATCTGGCGACGATCTGCCGCGGCACTGCCGCGGCCTTCCACTTCGCGGCCGTGGACGAGCACGGAAAGCCGTTCCCGGCGGACGAGGCGTTTCGTGCGCAGGTGGCGCAGCAGGGGGTGCGGCAGGTTTTGGCGGAGCACTGCCAGCTCGATCCGAAGCGCGATGCGGCTGTGATGGACCGGATCGAGGAAGACTACCGGCTTCTGCTGTAGATGCGGCTGCCGGCCGGGGATGGTGGGCACTACAGGACTCGAACCTGTGACTTCTGCCGTGTGAAAGCAGCGCTCTAACCAACTGAGCTAAGTGCCCCTTATGGCCGTGGAAACCGCAGAATTAATAGCATGGCCGGCGGGGTGGTGTCAATGCAGGTCACATTTCCCCAAACCCGTCAAATCTGTGGGAGCGCGGCCCCGCCCGCGCGAAGCCTGTCGTTTTCTCAGGGTTTCGCATCTGGTTGTTGAAAAGCGAATTCAGAAATAGTTCGTGTAAGGTCCGGTTACGCTCGGAGGTGTCATGTACTTTGTCGGCCCTCATGTCTCCATCGGCGGTGGTGTTGATCACGCGCCGGCGAATGCCGCGGCCGTCGGTGCCACGGGCTTCGGCATGTTCACCAAGAACCAGCTGCAGTGGCAGGCGCCGGCGATTGCCGCCGAAACTCGCACCCTGTTTGCCGCCGCGCTCGCGGCGCACCGGTTCACGCCGCAGCAGGTGTTGCCGCATGCCGGCTACCTGATCAACCTCGCGAATCCGGACGAGGCCGCGCACGCCAGGGCCCTGGATTCGTTCATCGGCGAAGTCCGGCGGTGCGAGGAGCTTGGGCTGAAGATGCTGAACCTTCATCCGGGGAGCCACCTGCGCAAGCTGGACCCCATGGCCGCCTGCGCACGCGTGGCGGGGGCGGTCAACGAGGCGCTGCGGCAGACCCGGGGGGTGACCGTGGTGATCGAGAACACGGCCGGCCAGGGGGCCTGCCTTGGATCCACCTTCGTGGAACTGGCCGCGATCATCGCCGGCGTGCAGGATCCTGAACGAATCGGCGTCTGCCTCGATACGGCGCACACCTTTGCCGCGGGGTTCGACATCCGCACGCGCGACGGGTTGAGGCGCACGCTGGATGATTTCGACCGTATCGTGGGCTTCCGTTACCTGCGCGGCATGCACCTCAATGATTCCAAGGCGGCGTTCAACTCCCACGTTGACCGGCATGAATCGCTCGGCAGGGGGCAGATCGGCTGGGAGCCGTTCCAGTGGATCATGCAGGACCCGCGGTTTGCCGGCATGCCCCTGGTGGTCGAGACCCCGGATGAGACGCTCTGGCCGGAGGAGATCAAAAGACTGCTCGAACTGGCGGGGTAGGATCAGGTGGGAGGTGGATGGTGGAAGGTGGGAACGTAGGGATGTCGCGCAGAGAAGCAGGGATGCGGATGGAGCGAACCGCAGATTGACGATTGAAGAGGTTTGAATCATGAAGGAATCGTTCCGCGAATGAGGCATTACCTTCAAAAATCGGCACTGGACATTCGTCAAGCTGCGGTTCGAATGTCGTCGAGCTGCACCTCGTGCTGGGCCTCGCCGGGGACGGTTTCTGCCGACGGCGCACGGCCGTTCCGCCGGCCGCCGCGGTGTGGATGTGTTTGCGGACGGCGGCGGAGCGCCGTCCCTACCATTGTTCGACTGCCACCGACACGATGGGCTCATGCGGCATCCGGGAGAGCAGCTCGCGCACCGGGAGGTGCTGGCCGGGCAGGACCAGCGTCGGGCGCAGCTCGGCCAGAGGCTCGCAGACGAAGCGCCGCAGGTGGGCGCGCGGGTGGGGGAGTTGCAGCGCGGGCTCATCAAGCTGCAGGCCGTCGCAGCAGATCAAGTCGATGTCCATCGCGCGCGGCGCGTTGCGCTCCGCGGTGCGCGTGCGCCCCATGCGGTCCTCGATGGCGTGTGCCGCCTCCGAGAACGCATGCACCTCCAGCCGTGTTTCCAGTACGACGATGGCGTTGAAAAACTCCAGCCCGCCGGCGGCGCGCGGCACATCCACCGGCTCGGTGACATACACGCGCGACGACGCCACGAGGCGCGTCTGTGGCAGGTGTGCCAGCGCCTCCCGCGCGCGCACAAGGTGCGCCAGCCGGTCGCCGAGGTTCGAGCCGAGTGAAAGGATGGCGTCCATAGATTTTGCGGTACGCAAAATCTACTCCAATCCCAGCACATGGCGCATGCTGTACAGTCCCGGCTTCTTTCCGTGCAGCCAGCGGGCGGCGCGGAGCGCGCCCATGGCAAAGGCTTCGCGGCTGCTGGCGCGGTGGGTGATCTCCACGCGTTCGCCCTCGCAGGCAAACAGCACGGTGTGGTCGCCCACGACATCCCCGCCGCGCAGGGCGTGCATGCCGATCTGTCCGCGCGGGCGTTCGCCGGTCATCCCTTCGCGTCCATGGCAGACGACATCCTTCAGCGCCACGCCACGTCCCGCGGCCAGCGCCTCGCCCAGCGCCAGCGCCGTGCCGCTGGGCGCATCCTTCTTGAAATGGTGGTGCATTTCGACAATCTCGGCGTCGTAGTCCGGCCCGAGGATGGCGGCGGCGCGGCGCACGAGGTCGAGGAGCACGTTGATGCCAAGGCTCATGTTGGCGGCCCAGACTATGGGAATCTGGTCAGCGGCGGCGCGCACGGCGCCCTGTTCCGCATCGGTGAGGCCGGTGGTGCCCAGAACCAGCGCCTGTCGAGCGGCCACGGCAGCCGCCACGTTGGCGGGTGTTGCGGTGTGGAAGGTGAAGTCAATGACCACGTCCGCGCCTGTGGCCGGGGCGGTCGTGATCGGCAGCTGCAGCCGCGTGCCGGCCGTGAGGCCGGCGTCCAGCCCGAGCGCAGGGTGTCCCGCCGTCTCGACCGCCGCGACGATCTTCAGCTCCGGGATGCGTGGCGTGCAGCGGATCAGCATCTGGCCCATGCGTCCGGCGGCGCCCAGGATGGCAATTTTGGTCATGGGGGGTCCTTGTCGTAAGGCGTGTGGGTAGCGGTTCGTGCTCTCGGAATTGCGCTCGCGCTGCGGGGCAGCGCTCCTACAGATGCACCCGTCGGGGTTTGCAGGTAGGAGCGCTGCCCCGCAGCGCGAGGTGTTCTACTTCATCATCCCCAGCGCGACCAGCGTCGTGCGCAACTGTGCGCGCACCTTGTCTGACGGCTCGCAGAGCGGCAGGCGATAAACTTCCTCGATTTTGCCCAGCAGGGCCAGCGCTGCCTTGACCGGGATCGGGTTGGTGTCGATGAACAGGTCGCGAAACAGCGGATAGAGGCGCATGTGGGCCTTCCGGGCAGCCGCGAGATCATTGCGCAGCGCATGCCGCACCATGTCCGCCACATCGCGCGGCGCCACGTTCGAGGCCACGCTGACCACGCCCTGTGCGCCCACGCTGATCATCGGCAGCGCCAGCCCATCGTCGCCGGACAGCACGACGATCTTGCAGGCGTCAAGAATGGCGCTGACGCGCTCGGTGCTGCCGCCGGCCTCCTTGACGGCCACAATCTTCGGGTGCCTGGCCAGGCGCGCGATGGTTTCCACCGGGATGTCGCGGCCGCTGCGGCCGGGCACGTTGTAGAGAACCACCGGCAGGCCGAGGTCCGCCACGGCGCTGAAATGGCGGAAAAGACCTTCGGGGCTGGGCTTGTTGTAATAGGGCGTGACCTGCAGCGTCCCCTGACACCCCAGGTCGAGCACGCGCCGGGTGAGGTCCACCGCCTCGCTGGTGGCGTTGGCGCCCGTGCCGGCAATGACCTGCAGCCGGCCGCGGCTGGCTTCGACGCTGACGCGGATGACCTCAATGTGTTCATCCACCTCGAGCGTGGGCGACTCGCCGGTCGTGCCCACGGGCACGATTCCTGCCACGCCGGATTCCGCCTGCCACTCGATCAGTTCGCGCAGGCGCCCGAAATCAACGCTGCCGTTGCGGTTGAATGGCGTGACAATGGCCGTGTACGTTCCCTGGAACATGGGGTGATTATCCTTCCGGACTGTCCACAGCAGTCCAAGCCGTAGAAAGAGTACGCGAGCCGTGCGGCTGCTGCAACCATGGATTTTGGCTGTTTCGTCTGCTTGACGTGCGGCAGCCGTTCTGGCAACATGCCGACGTTTTCTGCACCCGTGGTGGAATTGGCAGACACGCAAGATTCAGGTTCTTGTCCCGCAAGGGGTGGGGGTTCAACTCCCTCCGGGTGCACCAGCTTAAAAACGCCATCTCGTATGGCGGTTTTTTTTATCGCCCGGGCGTTTGGCGCCGGGCCCAAGGCAGGCTGACGCCCGCAGTCCA
>SESH01101742.1_pt1 | contig 11936 bp, 10 predicted proteins | sample 3171561 | NCBI WGS metagenome assembly SESH01 (sample SAMN10866947, study PRJNA518727) | freshwater metagenome | biome: subpolar coniferous forest; feature: holomictic lake; material: water; isolation source: holomictic Lake 442 2011 16.5 m and 2014 13 m | place: Canada: near Kenora, Ontario
AGAACAAACTCGTCATGTGTGCCAGCGGTCCGTGCCCGGTCCAGGTCGGGTTGGTATGCATCTACGCCCACTAATCGTTTACAGGAAAGAAACCTGAGCGGTGACGTTGCGCCACAGCCGACGTCCAGTACGGAATCGCAGTCCGCAAGGGCGCGGCGAAAAGCGATTGCGTTTGTCCTGGGTGACGAGAATGCCCGGGTCTCTTTTCGGATGCAAAAACGCTGCATGGGTACGGTTGCTCCTGTGTTCCGACAGTACGGAATGGTGTGTCTATTCCGGAGACTTTTCTTGGAAACCATTTTCGTCACACAAAAATAGTCTACCTTTCTCAGACATGGCTTGCAAGACTCCCCGTTCGTTCTGCAAGACGGTTTCAGAATGCGTTTGCATAATCGCCAGCATGCGATATTCTAGAGCCGTTGCATGTGTTTCATTGGCTGGCAGATGTGCCGTTGTGCTAAACATCGCGCAATATGCTGTGAACCTGTAGTAGGCGTCGCGAGCGATGCCCCTGTGATGGGCTTATGTAGCGGCGTGGCGCAAAGGATGCAACATGTCCATGGCAAAAAGAAAAACGCTTCTGGTGACGGGTTCGTCCGGGCTGATCGGTTCGGAAGTCGCGGAACACTTCTGCTGTCTGGGGTGGGATGTTCATGGTGTCGACAATAACATGCGCGCCGACTTTTTCGGGCCAACGGGCGATACGCGGTGGAATCTTCAGCGGCTCCGCACAGCGCACCCGGCTTTTCAGCACCACGAACTGGATATTCGTCATCGCGACGCGATGCGGGCCTTGCTGAGAGAACTCCGGCCGCAGGCCATTGTGCATGCCGCCGCGCAACCCAGTCACGACCTGGCTGCCAAGCGGCCGTTCGATGATTTTGACGTGAATGCGGTCGGCACGCTGAACCTGCTTGAGGCCGCACGCGAGTCGTGTCCGGATTCAGCGTTTGTGTACATGAGCACCAATAAAGTGTATGGCGATCGTCCCAACACAATCCGTCTTGCGGAACTGGCCACGCGCTGGGATTACGATGACCCGGCCTATGCCGACGGCATTGCCGAGGATTTCTCCATTGACCAGAGCAAGCACTCCGTATTTGGCGCATCAAAGGTGGCGGGTGATATCATGACCCAGGAGTATGGCCGTTATTTCGGCATGCCTACGTGTGTCTTGCGCGGCGGCTGCCTGACTGGCCCGAACCATTGCGGGGTCGAATTGCATGGTTTTCTCAGCTATCTGATAAAATGCAATCTCGAAGCGCGCACCTATCGGATTTTTGGCTACAAGGGCAAACAGGTGCGGGATAACATCCACAGTCGCGATGTGGTGGCGTTTATGCAGCGTTTCATCGAGGCGCCACGTAGCGGCGAGGTCTATAACCTGGGTGGCGGCCGGGCAAACAGCGTTTCCATCTTGGAAGCGTTCAGCCTGATCGAATCCATTTCCGGCAAACCCATGCGACATGAATATGTGGACCAGAACCGGGCAGGGGACCACATCTGCTATATTTCGGACTTGCGGAAAATGAAAGCCCACTACCCGGGCTGGGCCATCACCAAGGATCTCCGCACGACGTTTGTGGAGATTTACAACGCGTGGGTGAAACGCGGAGGCTAAACACGGTGGCATAAATCGGTGCAGTAGGTCGGGCATTCCTGCCCGACTCGGTCGGCCAAGAATGGCCGACCTACTTACTGGCATGTGCAGCCACGTTTGACGTCGCGTATGGCAGGTGGATAACCCGATGCGATTTTCTGCTTATGAAGATTCTGATTACAGGCGCATGCGGTTTTGTCGGTAGCACGCTGGCGCGAGCCATCGCTGACGCTGGTTTGGGCTGGTCGCTGTTTGGCTTTGATAACCTGGGCAGGGCAGGGAGCGAACTGAACCGCCCGGTGCTGAACCGCGTTGGCGTGAAACTGTTTCACGGCGACCTGCGTTGCCAGAGTGACGTGGATGCGCTGCCTCAGGCTGATTGGGTTATAGACTGCGCCGCCAACGCCAGTGTACTGGCCGGCGCCGATGGTCGGGTCAGCAGTCGTCAGCTCATGGAGCATAATTTATTGGGTACGATTCATCTCCTGGAACGCTGCAAGGAGACAAACGCCGGCTTGATTCTGTTGAGCACCAGTCGGGTTTACGCCATTGAACCGCTGGCCAGACTTCCGGTAATCGTCGTGGACAGGGCCTTTTACCCCATGGCAGACGGCGTGTATCCCGCTGGGGTCTCGGCCGAAGGCATCTCGGAGAATTTCAGCACCCGCCCGCCGGTGTCACTCTATGGCGCGAGCAAATTGGCGAGCGAGACCTTGGCCCTGGAATATGGCGCGACGTTCGGCTTCCCTGTCTGGGTGAATCGCTGCGGCGTGCTGGCTGGCGCGGGGCAATTCGGGCGGCCGGACCAGGGTATTTTTGCCTACTGGATCAACAGCCATAAGCGGCGTGCACCACTGCGGTACATCGGTTTTGAAGGCGCAGGCCATCAGGTGCGTGACTGTCTGCACCCGCGTGATGTAATGCCATTGATCCGGAAGCAGATGACGGCGGGCAAGGATTCAGGCAAGCCGCGCCTGATTAACGTATCTGGCGGGCAGACTTCGGCAATGTCATTGCGTCAACTTACGGACTGGTGTGATTCCCGGTTTGGTGCGCATCCCGTGGCCAACGATACGCGACCCAGGTCGTTCGATCTGCCGTGGGTGGTTCTCGATTCGCGGTTGGCAAAAGAAGCATGGGGTTGGGCACCACAAACCAGTACGGCGGCTATTCTGGAAGAGATAGCGGCCCATGCAGAGGTTAACCCCGACTGGCTGCAAGTTTCATCATGAGCGCAACTTGTACTGCATGTATCATCGCCGGCGGCAAGGGGACTCGCCTTCTTCCTGTGGCTCCGGAAACGGCAAAGGCACTGGTCCCCATTGCGGGGATTCCGGTGGCAGAGCATCAGGTCTGTCTTCTGGCCCGGCATGGGATTAAGGACATTTACTTCTTTACCGGCCATCTGGCCGGGCAAATTGAGCAGCATTTTGGCGACGGGAGCGCCTGGGGGGTGAACATTGGATATTTTCGCGAACCAATCCCCCTGGGGCGCGCGGGATGCCTGTCACAGGGGCGCGCGGTGCTGCGCGGCGATCTGCTGATTCTGTCCGGCGATGTGATGGTGGAGATGGACCTTTCCCGGTTGCTGGCCTTTCACCGGCAGAAGAAGGCCGGGCTCACCCTTGTCGTTCACCCCAACGACCATCCGCACGACAGCGATCTGGTGGAACTGGATCTGGGCGGACGCCTGCTGGCCATGCATTGCAAGCCGCATGATCCTGCCGCGTATTATCAGAACCTGGTGAATGCCTCGGTTTTTGTCCTGGACAGCGCATGGATCTCCGCGATCCCCTCGAACCGGTTCTATCAGTTTGAGAAGGAGTTTATCCCCGACCTGCAGCAACGGCAAACACCCATCTACGGCTATGCCACCACGGAATATATCAAGGACATGGGCACTCCCGAGCGACTGCAGGCCGTGGAACGCGATTATGCCTCCGGGAAAATCCAGCGCAGCACCATGGCGCAGGCGAAGCCTGCTATCTTTCTGGACCGCGACGGAACCATCAATCGCCATGTCGGCTTCCTGACGCAGGTGGACCAGATGGAAATCCTGCCCGGGGCCGTGGCCGGCATCCGGCGCCTGAATCAGGCCGGGTATCCGGTGGTGGTAATTACCAACCAACCGGTCATTGCCCGGGGGGAGGTGACGCTTGCCGGATTACGGAAGATCCATGACAAAATGGAAACGCTGCTGGGCCGGGAAGGCGCGTTCCTGAACGGCATCTATTATTGTCCGCACCATCCGGACAAAGGGTTCCCGGGTGAGGTGGCGGAGTTAAAGATTACCTGCAACTGCCGCAAGCCGCGGACCGGGTTGATCGAACAGGCGGCCAAGGACATGAATCTTGATCTGTCCCAATCCTGGATGGTAGGGGATACGGCACACGACGAACAAGCCGCCAAAAATGCCGGCCTGAAGTACCTGGAAGTAGGCAAAGATGTCGCCAACCTAAATGAAGCAGCGGACAAAATTTTACCGCACTAGGAACCTGTGGGAAGTAGGCTTTGGGCACTCCGGCACCCGTTGACATCAGGTTCCTGTCGGCGATTGAAAATATAAATAGCCATACAATTATATTGCTCGATAAGCTGCAAACTGCTATGGTGTGCTCATGGTTAACGGTGAATTCCAATGGGATACCGAGAAAGATCGGGAGAACTGTGAAAAGCACGGCGTTGCCTTTGGCCTTGCGCAACACGCATTCGCTGACCCCTTGCGCGTAATTGCGCAAGATGTTACGCACAGTCAGCAAGAGGCGCGCTTCTTCTGTTTTGGACGCGTGGGTGAAGGCATTCTCACGGTCCGGTTCACGTATCGCGAAGGTGTCATCCGCATTATTGGTGCGGGATACTGGCGGAAAGGCAAGAAAATCTATGAGCACGAAAATCACATACACTGATGGTCCCATCGGAGAGGTCAACGTCATCCGGGACTTTCTCCCCGCGCCCGCCGAACTTGCTTTTCGCGAAGAGCAGGTCAAGGTAACGATTGGTCTTAGCAAAGAAAGCGTTGATTTCTTCAAGCGCGAAGCCAGAGAGCATCACACGCAGTACCAAAGAATGATCCGACGACTCCTGGATCTGTACGTCGCACAACACCAATAATTCTCGCCAAAACGCTGAGCACAAGGCCCAACTTCGTGGCGACTCATCGGTGCATTTTTAGAAACGCCGCAATTGTATCCAGCACATACGCAACGTCGGCGTCATCCATGGCATGATGGACTCCCAGGTGGAATCCATGATTGCCCATGTACTCGGCATTGGGGAATTGACCGAGTTTTTAGCCCAGGAAGGAGAACCCCGCGCACTGCGTGGGCATGGACTGGAAGAGGTCGCGCGTGTCCACGTCCGACGTCTTGATCGTACGACCTGATCAGTTTGTCGCCACACGAGGCGCTAATTGAGCGCCAAGGTCCTCGAAGCGAAAAGGCACGTGCAGATACCGGTTCAGCTTTTCCCGGACCTGCTCCTGTTTCCTGGGTTCCACGAAAAGCAGGACGAATCCGCCGCCGCCCGCACCCAGCAGCTTTCCGCCTATGGCGCCGGCCTTCCTTCCGGCCTCGTAGAGGCTGTCAATTTCCGGGTTCGAGATGCGGCTGCTGAGTTGCTTTTTCAGCATCCAGGATTCGTGCAGGAGTCTGCCGAACTCCTGAAGGTCGTGTTTTCCAGCAAGAATCTCCAGCGCCCGGTCCACCATGCCGCGCATGGCCAGCAGTTCATCGGACTTGTTGGGCACATTCTGGATCTGTTCCGCGGCAACCTCGGAGGCGGTTCGGGACATGCCTGTATAGAACAGCATCAGGCAGTCCTGCAGGGCATGCAGGCGCTTCGCTGGAAGGGTCACGGGTTGCACCCGGAAGCTCCCGCCGGCGCCGAATTCGATGCAGTTAAACCCGCCGTACGCCGCTGCGACCTGGTCCTGGGCGCCGACATTCTCCCGGATCATCTGCTGTTCCACGTGAATGGCGTCACGGGCCAGTTGCTCCTTGCTGATCATGCGCCCTTGCAGGCTGCGCAAGGCCAGGAGCAGCCCCACGGTGAACGAGGAACTTGACCCCAGTCCGGTGCGCGCCGGCAGGTCGCCGTCGTGATGAATCTCCACCCCTTCCTGGACATCGAGGAATCGCAGGCACTCTCGTACGGAGGGGTGCTTGATCTCGGCAATCTCCCGCACCATCTCAATGTGGGAATAGATGATCCGGCTCTTGTGGTCAAAGAACGGTGGGAGGTGGCGGCAGGTGATCCAGCAGTACTTGTCAATGGTCGTGGAAAGCACCGCTCCGCCGTTGGCATCGCACCAGGCAGGATAGTCGGTGCCGCCGCCGAAAAAGGAGATACGAAACGGTGTGCGGGTAATGATCATAGGTTGCGTTCCAGCCGGCTTGCAAAACTCCCTTCGTCGGTTATGCAAGCGTAGTATTCAGAAGCCAGTATTCAGTATTCAGAACCAACAGCGTCTTATCCTGACAAACCTACATGGTGCAAGCCATCCCCAACACAAAAAATCCGCGAAAATCAGCGGTATCCGTAGCTAAAAAAGTTCCCTTCCGCGTGTTCCGTGGTTCACGCCCGGTGGATGGTGCCTTATCTGACAGGATGAACAGAATTTTCAGCCCGAGACTGGCAATCCTGTTTCATCTTGTCAATAATCTCCACGGAGCCACTTCAATGCGCGTTCTTTCAAGTTATCCGAGTGTTTGTTCGCGGCGCTGACTTCTGACCTCTGACCTCTGACCTCTGACCTCTGCCCTCTGACCTCTGACCTCTGCCCTCTCTCTTGCAAACACCCCGGAGGGGTTTTGCAAGAGCCTACACGTTCGAGAACTGATTCCTGCGCAGGACCTGGTATCCCTTGATCAGCTCGGCGATTCCCTGGGGCAGCGACACCTGTGGGCGATACCCGGTTTGTTCGATCTTCGCGTTGCTCACGATGTAGTTGCGCTGGTCCGGATCCTTGCCGATCGGCGACTCCAGGATGCAGAAATCCGGGAGCTGTTTCCGGATCTCCAGGCAGAGTTCCATCTTGGACAGATTCGCTTCGCTCAGGCCGACGTTGTAAGGCTCGTTCTTCATGCGCTCGAAGTTTGTCAGCGCGTGCAGAAAAGCCTGCGCGATGTCCCGGACATGGATGTAATTGCGCTTGAAGTGCGCCTCGAACAGCACGACGGAGCGGTCGGTAACGGCGCGGTAGGTGAAGTCGTTGACCAGCAGGTCCAGGCGCATGCGCGGGCTGATGCCGAATGCAGTCGCGAGGCGCAGGGAGACGGCATGTCCGGATGCCAGGAGATACTCTTCCAGTTCCACTTTGAGTTGGCCGTAAAGCGAGATCGGCCGCATCGGGGTCTTCTCCGTGCAGTGCATCCCCTCCTGGCCCACGCCATACCCGCTGTTGGTCGTGGGCGAGATAATCATCTGGGCTTTGCTGCTCAGGTCCACCAGCATCTTGATCGCGTCCAGGTTGATCGTCCGCGACTCGACCGGCTTCTGCTCGCAGATGGGCGCCCCGACCAGGCAGGCCAGCGGCATCAGCACATCGGCCGTGGCGACGTACTTGCGCATGAGGTCCCGGTTGCGCACATCCCCGCGGACGATGGTCAACTGTTCGCTGGCGCAGCAATCGAGCAGGGAAGTCTGCCCGTACATGAAATTATCCACCACAGTCACCTGGTGTCCCGCGCTCAATAATCGCGGCACGAGGATCGAGCCAATGTACCCTGCGCCCCCTGTTACCAGAATTCTCATAGGTGTCCTCGCTTGCATTGGCTTCAGCTGTTTTCCCTTAGCAGCCGTTTTGCAGCGGCGACGATTTGTCGCTCTTCCAAACCGGCATCCTCCAGGAGTTCTTCGCGCGCCCCGACGGCAAATCCGTAACGATCGGCAATCCCCAACCCTTCGAACCTGGCGGGCAGGCGGTGTTTGCTAAGCAGATGGAGAACCATGGAGTCCACCCCCCCCTTGCCGGCAAAACCCTCCTCGACAGTCAGCACGTTCCGGTATTTCCTTAGCGTGTCGACCAGGTGTGTTTCATCGATCGGTTTCAGCAACAACATGTCGATTACGCCGACTTCTACGCCCTGTGTCGCCAATGTGTTGGCCGCGGCCAGTGCCTTGTGGGTCATATAACCGGTTGCAATGATGACGGCGTCGCGTCCCTGCCGTAAAACGGAAAAGCCGTGCTGCAGGTCGGGACTGCGCTCCTTTGAATAAATGTCCGGCAAGGCTTTTCCGTCCAAACGTAGATATTTGACCCCGGGGATTTGCAGGCAGTAAGTTACGAAAGCCCGGGCCGAAACGCCGTCCGATGGCGAGCCGATCTGGATGTTCGGCAACGTGCGCATGATGGAGATGTCTTCCAGCATTTGGTGTGTCGGTCCGGACACGTCATAACTGAAGCCGGCGCCGACGCCGACCAGCGTCACGTTCATCGGTCGGACAGACGACAGCATGGCCAGGCTCACGCGAATCTGTTCATAGCATCGCATGGTGAGGAATGGCGCGATGGCGTACGCAAATACCTTGAACCCCTCCAGCGCCAGACCCGCCGTAAGATTGATCAGGTTTTGTTCCGCAATGCCGACGTTGATAAAGCGGTCGGGAAACTCGCGGGTCAGCACATCCAGTTTCGGTGATCCAAAATCGGCGACCAGGTAGAAGATGCGCGGGTCCTGCCGCATGGCAATCGTAACGTCCGCGATGAAGTCATCACGCATCCGGGATGGTTTGGCGGATTCCGTTGTCATGTAAGTGTGATCGTTTCCGTTGGCGGCGTTCCCGGGCCAGCCGGAACGCCACCCCGATTTATGCCTGTTTCAGACGTCGAGCGCGGAGCAATTCGTCCACTTCAGCCGGATTGAGGGATTTCACATGGCAGAGGGGGTCTTTTTCCATGGAAGGCACGCCATGGCCTTTGATCGTGTTTGCGATCAGGACGCAGGGACGCCCGCTGTCATTTTCCCGAAAAGTTTGCATTTGTTGAAACACGGCCGGTATGTCGTGGCCGTCGGTTTCGGCAACTTTCCAGCCGAACGCGCTGAACTTGGCGCGCAACGGCTCCAAATCTAGCACCTGTTTGGAGAAGTTTAACATGCACCGGCCGTTGTTGTCGATGATCAGGATCAAATTCCCGAGGCGGTGATGCCCGGCGAACATAATGGCTTCCCAGACCGCCCCCTCGTGCAATTCGCCGTCGCCCATGATGACAAAAACCTTGTTAGGCGATGCTTTGTGCTTGAGCCCGAGCGCCATCCCGCAGCCGACGCCCAGTCCGTGTCCCAGCGAGCCATTCACCGTTTCGTATCCCGGAATAATCGGGTCGGGAATGCTTCCAAGGATGGACCCGCGACGACCGACCCGGTCAAGTTCCTCCATGCCGAAAAAGCCCGTGTCCGCCAGAATGGCATACATGGCAATTGACCCATGTCCTTTGCTGATAATGCAGCGGTCACGTCCCTCCCAAAGAGGTTGCCGCGGATCGAACCGCATGAGTCCTCCGTAGTAAAGACACACCAGCACTTCAACTAAAGAGAGAGACGACGCGACGCGTGTATCCGGGGTGCTGCGATGGATGAGCAGCGTGCGTTCCCATGTCCATTCGGCCTTGGCCTGGAGTCTGGCCAGTTGTTCAGGTGTCGGTCCATTCATGTCTGGTTTCTCCCCGCCAGCGTGAAAGGCTGCGCTGCGGTATTCGGATTTGCATTCACGCTCGGCCCCTTGTCCGCTGGGTGTGGCGGATTCCGTTTGATCTCTAATGATAAAATTCTTTTCAGAAAAGCAACCGCCTCATCGCCGAAACGTTCCCGGAGCATGGTCTGGTAGGCCGGCCGCGTGTAATACTCCGTGAATGCGTGATCGCGGAATGCCAGAACCTCGGCGGAAGTCAGGAATCTGGTTGGCAGCGGAAGCGCGTCCGGTGAATATTGGCTGTATCCGGACCAGGATGATGGAAGCGGCACGCCGTTTTGTCTGGCTTGCGCGTACAAGGCGGTTCCAGGGTAGGCCATGGCACAGTAGAAATTCACCCATTCGAAGTTGTACTGTTTCGCCATGTCCAGCGTCAGTTGCATGGAGGCCAAATCGTCTTCGGGTAGGCCGAAGATGAAATTAGCGACAATGTTGATACCTGCCTGGCGTGTCCATTCAATAACTTGCTCGGTCTGGTCCTGGCGCGTACCCTTCTTCACGGCGGCGCGCACCCGGTCATGGGCGGCTTCAAAGCCGTAGGCCAGCCAGTTCACCCCTGCGCGTTTCATTTTCTTGAGGATGTCGGGGCTTCGGATCGAATCAACTCGGGCGTAGGCCCAGAAATTCAGGCCCTGCCAGCGGGCCGTAATCTTATCGCAGAGTTCCTCGACGCGGTCCAGGCGCGCCGTGAAGACATTGTCCAGGATGCGGATGTTTCGCACGCCATGTTTCCGGACCAGAAGATCAATTTCGCCGCATACGTAGTCTGGCCCATGGAAGCGCAGGTTGGGGCCGCCGGCAGCCACGTTGACGCAGCAGAAGTCGCAGTTGTGGGGGCAGCCCATGTTGGTGAAAATGGCCGCATACGGGCTCCGCTCCTGAAGGCGGTCAAAACAGTGCCAGTGGTGTGCGCGATATCGCGCAGGCGGAAGCATGTCCCATGCCGGGAAAAGCAGTTCATCAATCTGCGCGAAGCGGGGGGCCGCATGACTCGGCACAATCGTTTCCCCGTATTTGGCCCAGATGCCCGGCATCTCGTTGTCGGCCAGGCGAAGATCACCACCGGTGGATTTCAGGCGTGTCACGAGTTCTGCCAGCGGCTTGTAAGGTTCGCCCTGGCATACCAGGTCGGCGCTCTCCTCGCGCAATGTGTTTTCCGGATAGGCGCTTGGCACATTACCGGTCAGGATGACCGGTATGTGCGGAGCGCGCTGCTTGATGGCGCGCGCGGTTTCGCCGGCGGCGGCCATCTTGGTCACATCGCCCGAGTTCACCTGATCCGTGAGGATTGCTACAAGCCGGGGCCCCAGGCGGCATGTTTCGGTTGCGACTTGTTCCGGCAAGAGGCCCATGGCGTCCGCGTCGAGCACGTGCGCGGCGATTCCCCGCGGTGCCAGATACGCCGCCAACAGACCGGCTTCGACCGGTGGCGTGATGGCCGCGATTTCGTCGGCCAGATTTCCGTACGCGCGTGTCCGATTATTTGGGAATACGATTAGTATCCTGAAAACGATTACGATGAAATATCCTGCCCTGAAAACCGCCCTCCTGCCCGGCTTCCTGATGCTGGCCTTAGCCCTCGCCGCGCACGCGGCGGATCGGCCGAACATCATCTTCATCTTGTCCGACGATGTCGGATACGGCGACCTCGCCTGTTACGGGGCGAACAAGGTCAGGACGCCGAATCTCGATCGGCTGGCCCGCGAAGGCCTGCAGTTCACCGACGCGCATGCGACGGCATCGGTCTGCACGCCCACCCGCTTCGCCTTCATGACCGGCCGGTACGCCTGGCGGCAGAAGGGCACGGGCATCGCCGCCGGCAACGCCACGTCGCTCATCGCCTCCGGCACCCCCACCGTGGCGTCGATACTCCAGCAGGCCGGCTACCAGACCGGCATCGTTGGGAAGTGGCATCTCGGCCTCGGCACCGCCGAGCCGGATTTTAACACCGAGATCACCTTCGGCCCGCGCGAACTCGGCTTCGGTTACAGCTTCATCATCCCGGCGACTGGCGACCGCGTGCCGTGCGTGTTCGTCGAGAACCACCGCGTGGTGGGCCTCGACCCCGTCGACCCGATCACGGTCAGCTACGGCAAGCCCGTGGCCAACGAGCCTACCGGGCTCACCCACCCCGAGCGCCTCATCATCAAGGCCGACAAGAGCCACTCGCAGGCGATCGTCAACGGCGTGTCGCGCATCGGCTACATGACCGGCGGCACCGCCGCGCTCTGGAAAGACGAGGACATCGCCGACACCCTCACCCGCAAGGCCGTCGCCTTCCTCGAAAAGCAAAAGTCGGGCACGCCATTCTTCCTGTACTTTTCGCCCCACGACATTCACGAGCCGATGGTGCCGCACCCGCGCTTCCGCGGTACGAGTGGCTGCGGCTGGCGGGGTGACGTGATCCACCAGCTCGACTGGAGCGTCGGCGAGGTATTGGCGGCACTCGACCGGCTCGGTCTGGCGAAAAACACCCTCGTGATCTTCACCTCCGATAACGGCGGCGCAATCAAGAACACCTACGACGACGGCACAAACGCCCTGCACACCTTGCAGCCCCCCAACGGCACGCTGCGCGGCTTCAAGGGCAGCCTCTACGAGGGCGGCCACAGGGTGCCCTTTGTCGCGCGCTGGCCCGCCCGCATTC
>SESH01055451.1_pt1 | contig 11932 bp, 9 predicted proteins | sample 3171561 | NCBI WGS metagenome assembly SESH01 (sample SAMN10866947, study PRJNA518727) | freshwater metagenome | biome: subpolar coniferous forest; feature: holomictic lake; material: water; isolation source: holomictic Lake 442 2011 16.5 m and 2014 13 m | place: Canada: near Kenora, Ontario
ACGGCCTATCCCATCGAGCGCACCGGCCACGGCCCCGGCCAGATTCGGGTCGTCACCTACGGCGATGGCGCGACCTCCGCCGGAGGCGACCTGTTTCTGGCCAATCTGGCCGGCCCGGGGATCGATATGGCCCCGGCACTTGTCGCGGCGTACGATGTCTCCGGCGATCCGCGCCTGGCACCGTTTATCGCGATGATTCCGGACTACAAACCCGCGCTGGCGGACCGGCGTCCGCTGCCGAAGACGATCGCGTTCCCTGCCGCACCTTCGAAGATCTGGCCCGACTACGGGCTGGCGATCCTGCGCGCGGAGGAGTCCCCGTCCTACTGGACGAACGACGCGCCGGTGGTTTTTCAACTGATGACCCAGGCATACGGGCACGACCATCGCGACAAATTCAGCATTACCTTTCACGGGGCCGGCCGCCTGCTTTATCCGGATTACAACGCCATGCAGTACGAGAATCCCAACATCGGCTGGTCGCGGAACACCATCGCCCACAACACCCTGATGGTTGACGAAAGGGATACGTGGGATGCGCAGCCATCGGCCATTCGGCACGACTTCGCCCCGGAGGTAAAATACCTGGCAACGTCGGCCTCCGGCGTCTTTGAGGGGGTTGACCAGACGCGTGTATTGCTGCTGACCCGCGAGTACCTGCTGGACGTGTTTCACGCGGGCAGCCCCACGCCCCGCATCTACGACTATCTACTGCATAGCTTCGGCGCCCCGCGGCCGGTCCGCCCCGAACTGTTCAAGTCTTCGTCGGAACTGGATGGGCGGTTCTGGCTGGTGAGCGACCGCCAGGCCATGAAAACCGACAAGGCGTGGGCGCTGGACTTCGTGGTCCGGGAGGCGCAGGGCAGTCGCAGGGGCAAGTTCGGCCCCGAGTGGTACGACCACACCGCCGCCGTCCGCGTCACGATGGCGGCTGAGCCCGACACGCTGGTTACCCACGGCATTACCGGTGTCGAACTGGAAAAGCGGGAGAAACGGCCCTGCGACACATTGGGCATGCTGATTGCGAGGCGGGCTGCCGTCCGCCAGACGGTCTTTGTGGCGACCCACGAGCCGTATGCCAACGCGGCTGTGCCGCAGATCACCGCCGTGACGACGTTGGTGCGATCCGACCGGGCCATGCTGGTGCGCGTGGACGCCGCGAACTACACCGACTACGCTGCCGTCTCCTTCGGACCGCAGCCTGACGCGCCGGAGCACGTGCTGGTGGCCGACGACGAAGTGAAGACGAGCGGCGCGTTCAAGGATTACGGTTACCTGCGGGTGAACCGCGATGGTTCCATGGTCGCTCGCGGAGGGTGGACGGGGCTGCGCTTCTCCGCGACGAACAGCGTGCTAATTCTTAATGGAAAACCCGTGCCAGCCACCCTGAAAGACGGATGCCTGACCTATGGCGCCATTCCGTCAGTCAGCGCTCAGTCGCCTGTCGACGGGGTGGAATGCCCGCTTGCCATCGAAATCGCTCCCCCGACGGCACGACTGGCGCCGGCAGAACGTCGCACGCTGACCTTCACGGTGAAGAACACTCTGAAGGAGAAAGTGTCCGGTTCGCTCACATTCGATCTGCCTGCCGGCGTCACCGTCGATCCGGCCGCGCCCGCGTTCCCGCCGCTTCGGCCCGGGAAAACGGCACGGTTGCCTGTGACCTTTATTGCGGAAGAGGGAGTCAAAGCGGGGCCTATGATCGTCCCGTATCACGTCACCTACCACCTGGCGAACGCCGCGCCGGTCACCACAGCCGCCCTGCCGATCGCCCTGACGGTCGGCCCGGTACTGCACGCCGTTTATCAGCATCCGAAAACGAACGTCTTTCAAGTGGACGCGCCACGGTATACGATTCGGCATGACATGTTCAGCGGCCTTTGCCGCTATCTGGCCGATGACGGGGACAACGTGCGTCTGGACGGCGATCCGCTTTTCACCTTCAGCGACGGGAAAAGGGAGGTTCTATTTCCGGGCACTCCCCAAGCCTTTGTCTGGACCGTCGAAACTCCAGCCCATCTCAAAGCCCATGCCTACAATATTTGCCAATATCATGTCAGTTTCGGGTCCGACCGCATCACCGTGAGGATGGATTCCGAGTGGACGCAATTCGACCCGGCGCACTTCACCGTGCCGGGCAGATGGATATCACCGCATGGAACCCCGGCCTGGGTCAGGATCATCGCGGTGGATGCCGACGGCCGGGAGGTGAAGGCGAAGCCTGGTACGGGGCTCAGAATTGCCGCCGCCGAGTTGGACTTCCCCGGCGCAGAATGGCATCTGGCCTTTGCCTTCACTCCGCCGCAGCCGGTAGCCTTCCAGGGAACCGAGCTGCAATTTCCCATCGGCTCCCTCAACGGCGATGCCTGGTCGGTGGGCTTCTGCAAGCCGGGTAAACTGGACGATTGGCGTAAAGGATCCGCTGAGGCGGGGAAGGTTGATGATTCGGAGTCCGGGAGGAAGAAATGAAAACGTATCGACATCTCGCTATCCTGATGTGCCTGGCAGCGGCCGTTGCCGGTTGCCGTGGCGTGGGACCAAGACTGGCCGGGGTGGGCGGCCCTGACGTCAGCGCTGCTGAGGCGCTCCCGGGCGGACGGCTGCAGGCCCTCGTCGAGCAGACCAGGTGTTATGCCAGTCTGCCGCGCCATGCGCATCGGCCGGATTTCCGGATCATCCCCGTCGTAGAGCGGAAGTACCGGGGGAAGTTTTTCTGGATCCTGGACGGAGGGCAGAAGATCGGGCTACTGAACTTCTCGCGCGGCGAGATCGAGATGTTTCGCGCGTTCCCGCCGGTAGGAGGCGTGCAGGTCGAATACGCGATGCCCGAATTTCACGGCTGGGAGACGCTGCAGGGACCCCGTATCGCGATCGCGCCATGGCAGTGGGGTTGGTCGGGCAAGGGGGTGATGGACGGCCTTCAGAGCTGCGGCGAAACGCTTCGCCTGTGCTATCGCGAAAGCACCGGCGACAAGGCCGAGTTCGTTCACAGGTTCACGCTCCGCTTTGACCCTGTGCTGGGTTACCTCTGGGACTGCACATTCGACGCGCGGATGGACACGCCCCGGCGCCTGGAATACGCGAACCTGCTGCCCAACGGAGTGGCGGATTCCCGCGACGAACGCAAGCGCTACCAGAAGTGCCTGTGGACGCGGCGGGATGGTGCGGTGTGCGCCATGTATCAGAATCCGCGTTCGGCAGTGCAGTCGTCCGGCCGCGAATGGGCCGACATTCCCACAAACGGCGGATTCGTCGGTTTCGTGGCGGAACCGGATCTGAACCCCTTCCTGGAAATCATACGTTCCGACCCGGCGACAACCTTCGTCACCTGCAACGTATGGTACGACCAGCATGTCATCGCCCTGCCGTCGGAGCGGAAGGGCGAGGACGGACTTTACCACGTGACAACGGCTTACCAGATGCTGAGCCTGCCCTTGCCGGTGGCCAAGGAGCTGGAAGACGCCGCACGAACGACATTGCCGGAGGCCAAAGGGGATGGGCCGATGGGATTCCGCCAGGGCATCGTCAACGACTTCGAGACGCTCGTTCCCGCCGGTACGCTCTTCAACGGCTGCATCTGGGGACACAGCGCCAAGTACGACAGCACGACCGGTCACTCAGGTACACATTCGCTCCGGCTCAACGGCGGCGAAACCGCGCGGCCTATCCACGGCGGCCCGATGCTGCACGTGACTGCCAGCAAGCGGTATCGCCTGAGCGCCTGGGTTCGTACGCGCGGTGTGACCGGACCCGGCGCATGCTTGCGCCTGCAGAAGCAGCCAGATTCACCCGCTGCTCAGCAGTCGAAGAGCCTGACCGGCGACAATGACTGGACGCCATTGGAAATCGTGTTTGAACCGAAAAAAAGCGAACCGTTTGCCGTGCCGGGGCTGGCCGTCGAAGGCAAGGGCACGGCCTGGTTCGACGACATCGAATTAGTGGAGGTCCAGCAGTAAGCAACCGGGCTCCACGGGTTGCCGGAGAGCCTCAATATCGATTTTGAGACAGATGTTCCACGGCGTGAGAAGCTGAGGCACTTGTTTTGAGGCACACCCCCTGCCGCTTCCTTCCTAATCCCCCGAAAACAGATTATTGAGCTCTGCTTTGGCATTAGGATGCAAAGTGTTTGTTAATGTGGAAACACGATGTAACCTAGGCATGAGCCTTGCTACATAGAATAGGTGACCTGAGGCTGGTTGGAATAGGAACCGCACCCAAGGGTGCAAACAGGGTTCGAACTACTGGCCAACTGGGGTGCCCGGAGGAGGCAATTCTTCCACGAGAAAACCGCGGTTTCGGCCGCGGTTTTTTTTATTGCCAGCAGTTCGTCTCACGGCTTCGTGTTGGCTCAAAACTGAGGTGACAGGGAGGGGGCACCTGGATTATTGTCCGGGCGCCTGGAATCCGGATGGTGGAGCAGGGGTGTGCCTCCTGCAGACTTTATCGGCCGCAGGTGTGGAGAAGTAAATGAACAATACGGTGAAGTTGTCGGTTGTGGCGGTCATCCTGGCATTGGGGATGATCCTCTCGTCATCCCTGCTATCCAAACTTTTCGTCCGGGTCAGGCATGAACAAGCGATCATGGTCAAGGGGTACGCTGAGAAGGATGTCCTGTCGAACGTCGGGAAGTTTTCCTGCAGATGCAGCGCCAGAGGGACCAGCCTGAAGGAGTCATACGGCAAACTCCAGGAAAGCCGGAACGCTGTAACAGCCAATCTCGTCCGATTCGGTGTCGGCGGGGAAGAGGTCGCCCTGGGGACCATTGACACCTCCAAGGTTTCCAAGCGGGACGCGCAGGGGAAGGAAACCAATGAGACCGAGTACTATGACGTATCCCAGACCATCACGGTCACCTCCACGAACGTCACGCTCCTCAAGGAGGTATCCACCGGTATCACGGAGTTGATCAAGGAGGGGATCGATGTGCAAGCGGCGCCGCCTGCGTACTATATCTCGGACTTGAAGGATACGAAGCTGGAGCTTCTCGGCAGGGCAACCGAGGACGGCTACCGCCGTGCACTCTCCCTGGCCGAAAACAGCAAAGGTAAAGTCGGCGCTTTGATCTCGGCGCAACAGGGGGTCTTCCAGATCACCGAGAGGAACTCCACGGACATCTCAGGATATGGCGAATACGACACCACGACGATCGAGAAGACGGCCAAAGTCGTTGTGACGCTCGAATACGCCATCGAGTCAAACCGATGAACCTGCAGCGTCCTCGCCCTGATTCTGGCAGAGGCACTGAGCGGCTGGGTATCGGCGCGCAAAACGACGAATAGACTTGATGCGACGCTGAGGCGTGGTTAGCTTCATGGCATGTCTCTCTTGGGAAGCATAGGAAGCTCCGCGCTTGACCGATTGGGCCGGTTGAGTCGTGTGATGTCCGTGGCGTGGGCCGTTGTCAGGCTGGCCTGTCGCCTGGACTCCTGGCCCCGTACGACGCGTACGGTGCTGGTGCGCCAGATCATATTCACCGGTGTTGACGCGATGGGTTTTGTCGGCTTTGTGGCGGTACTTGCCGGGATTTCCGTGGTGGTGCAGGCCCAGGTGTGGATGGGAAGGCTGGGGCAGTCGGAGCTATTAGGGCCGCTTCTGGTCACGGTCATTGTGCGGGAAGTCGGGCCGCTTCTGGTCAATTTTATCGTGATCGGGCGGAGCGCCACCGCCATGGCGGCGGAGTTGGCCGGCATGCGGGTGCGCAACGAAGTGGATGTTCTCGATGCCCAGGGGTTGGATCCCCTGCTTTATCTCGTCATGCCGAGGTCTATTTCCATGGCCGTCAGTGTTCTTTGCCTGACGCTTTTTTTCGTACTGATGGCGCTGGGCAGTGGCTATGTGTGCGGGGCGTTTCTTGGAACGAGTCCGGGGGATCCGGCCATTTTCGTTCGAAGTGTCATGCAGGGCGTGGTACCTGTTGATTTTGTCAATCTGCTTGCCAAGACCTTGATTCCCGGTTTATTGACGGGTGTGATTACCTCTATGGAGGGACTCTCCATCGAGGGGGTGGCCACGGACATTCCCCAGGCTGTAACCCGAAGTGTGGTCAGGTCAAACATGGCGTTGCTGATCGTATCGGTAACGGTTTCGGTGTTAAGTTATGTATAGCCCGTTGGATCAAAACATGGCCCCTGCGGTGTTGGAGTTCAAGGATGCCAGCCTGCCGGGCTCGTCCAATCACGTGGCGCGGCTGCGAGGGGTTACGCTGACATTGCGACCCGGTGATGTGGTTCTGGTCAATGTTCAGGAGGGGCGGGAGCGGACTCCCTTGGCTGACGCCGCGCAGGGATTGCTCTCGGCCGACAGCGGCAGTGTTTGCTTTATGGGCGAGGATTGGGCGACGATGGGTGTGCGTCGCCAGACCGAGCAACGGGGCCGAACCCGGCGGGTGTTCGATCAATATGGCTGGATCACGAATTTGGACATGGTGGAGAATGTTTGCCTGGGCGAAACGCATCACACGGATAGGCCGCTGGCGGATATCGTCGCGGAAGCCGGGCGGTTGGCGCGACAGTTCGGCCTGGATGAACTTCCCGGCGGACGGCCCACGCGTCTTCACCCCATGTTGTTGCGGCGCCTGGAATGGGTCAGGGCCTTCATGGGGACTCCGGCTCTGATGATCCTCGAACGTCCGCTTTTGGGGGCGCCGAAAGCCGATGCGGCGCGGTTGTTTGAGGCTGTATGTGACGCCGCACGGCGTGGGGTAAGCACGTTATGGATGACGGATGAAGAACGGGTGTGGGAGTGTCCCGCCTTAAACTTGGCGCGCCGCTTCCGTCTGGAAGGGGAAAGCCTGAGAGCCGCCTGAGCGGGCGGGGAGAGCAGCACATGAATCGGACCTATAAATTCCGCTACGCAAATGAGCTGGCCGGCGGCTTTGTCCTGTGCGGGGTAGCCCTATTGATCCTAGGCATCTATTTCGCCGGTCACGCCCAGGGCTGGTTCCAGAAACAATTGATCTTGCGCGCCAGGTTTAACACCACGGAAGGCACCTATGGACTGCAGGAAGGCGCCGAGATCCGGATTTTGGGGGCCTTGGCGGGACGTGTGGGCGAAATCGTGCCCGCCAAGAACGGAGGGATGGAAACCAAGTTTATCCTGAAGGGGCGTTTCGGAACCTTTGTCCGGACGGACTCGATTGCCAAGGTGAAGAAGAAATTTCAGGTAGCCGGCGACTCATACGTGGATATCACGTTGGGGAGTTCCCAACTCCCGCCCATGCCTGCCGGAACTTTCATCGCCTGCGAGCAGGACGTTGAATTAATTGAAACCGTCCGCAAAGTTCTGGACGATTTCAGGGAGGCGGCGGTCCCCATGCTCGATGAATTCCGTCAGATTCTTTCCCATGTAAACGGCATCACCCGTCGACTCGAGGAGAAGGAAGGCACGGCGGGAAGGCTGATCGGCGATACCGAATGGGCCAAGGACATCGAAACCATCGTCAAGGATATCCGGCGTACTGCGGAACAGTTGCCCGGCATGGCGGCCAAGCTTGACGGGGTCATGACAAATGTTCAGGCGGCGGTTCAATCGGTGAAGGAAACCGCCGGCAAGTTGCCCGCCATCGGAGATAACATGGCGGGCGCTGTTCAGGATGCCCGTGTGGTTACCGGCGGATTGACCGGTCAGGTGGCCAATGTGCAGAGCGTTCTGCAGGGGGCGGAATCGGCGTTGCGTGAGACGCAAATCCTGGTCGAAGGATTGCAGCGGCATTGGTTGATTCGAAGCTATATTCCGCAGGAGGACGCTACATCGATGTTGGACCCGCTCCCAGCCGGCGCCAAGGATGGGGGTAAGCCATGAACAGCCGCGTAAGGGAAATCGGCCTGTTTCTTTGTTGCCTGGGGTTGACGGGCTGCGGGACGCCGCGTGTTTCGACACTGGATCCCGTGATTCGAAATTATGCGGACAATGCCAGAGCGGCTTACCATGGCGGCCAGCCGGACAAGGCGGCGGAATGGTATGGGCGCGCGATGGAGCGGGCACGGCTGATGGATGCGCCGGAGGAAGCGGGGCGGAATGCCTATAACCTGGCTTTGTGTCGGCTGGCCATGGGCGAACCCGAGGAGGCACATAAGTTGTTGCGCCAGGCCGAACTTCTGCTGGACAAGCCAGGTCCGGTCATGGCCCGGGTTTTGGTGGCCGACGCCGAGGCGGCGCGCCTGAGCGGACAGCGTGCGACAGCGATCAAGCAAGCTGAATCGGCCCTGAGCCACAGCGCGGAACGGGACGAGATCGCGCAGGCCGAACTGTTGATGGCGGAGGTATACGGCGATCAGGGAGATTTCAAAGCGGGCAAGGGACATTACCTGAAGGCACTCAGGCAGGTTTCAAGCCGCACGGCGCCTCTGGTGCGCGCGCGCTTGGAGGCGGAGGCGGTTCATCTGATCCAATCGGGTTCAATGGACGGGGATGTGGCCGCGTGCCTGGCGCGTCGCGCTGACTGGCTTAAGGCGGCGGGGGACTATCGGCACATGGCCGAAAGCCTGAAGGCGGCAGGAGAGGCCTATGCCTCCACGGATCGACCGGAACAGGCCTTTCCGGTTCTGATCAGGGCGTCCCTCAGCTTGAAGGCAGCAGGAGAGGGTGCCCAGGCTTTAAAGGCGGCTGAGCAGGCGGCCAGGATCGCCAGACAACTCGGCGATCAGGACCGCGTGGATCGCGCTACGATTTTGATGGAGGGATTAGGGTTGTGAGTCTGACCAAGGCCAATAGTGGAGGGGGAAACATGGAAACGGACAAAACCATCCTGGCGGAAATGGAGCAAAGGCTGCATCGGTTGGAACGGCAGTCCCGACTCTTCAAGGCGGGCGCCCTGCTGGTCGCAATGGCGATCGGGTCCCTGGCGTTGATGGCGTTTCAAGGCGGAGCCGGGGACGATAAGGCGGGGATCGGGAAGTTCCGCCAGATTGACGCCGGTCACATTGTGTTGCGCGATACGGATGGGCAGATGCGGGCCTGGCTGGGCATCGCGGAAGGCGGGCCTCGCCTGATATTCTTCGATGCCTCAGGACAGCAGCGCATGGGGGTGGGGATGACGCGGCAGGGCGAGCCGGCTTTGGGGATTTACGACGGAGGTGAGAATCCACGGGTGGTGCTTGGCATGCTTGAAGGTTGGCCGGGATTTGTGTTGCGTGATCCCCAGGGCAAGAAGCGGGTGGCCATCTTCAGTCGTGATGATTGGGGCAGTATGTTCTTTTATGACAAGTTTGAGACCAAGAGGACGGGGATGGGACAGTTTGGAGAGGCGGCGGCCATCAATCTGTGCGACGATCGCGGCAAAGACCGTGCCGGGATATCCACCGACCGGAAGGGGTCGAGCCTGTCCTTTTTCGATATCGCCGGGATGAAGCGGGTTGGACTCGGTTTGTTATCCAAAGATGAACCCGCCCTGGGTATTTTCGACGAGGAGGGCTATGGCCAGGCAGCGCTTGAGACCCTCAACAGTACACCTGTCTTTACCCTTTACGGGACCAACCGCACCTCGGTTGTCATGTCGGTAAACCCAACGAACGGTCCGCGCCTCGAGGTCTTTGATTCTTATCATCGACCGGTCTGGAGCGCCCCGGGCGCGGAACATAAACCCTAAAGGAGAATCAGTGAAAACGAACGTAGCGCTACAGGGGCGAAGCTTGCTCCGACTCGACGATCTTTCCGACGAGGAAATCGTCTTTCTTCTGGATTCGGCCCTGGAATTCAAGCAGAAGAAAGCCATGGGCATCCGGGGGGACGCGCTCCTCCGGAAGAACATTGCCCTGATTTTCGAGAAATCATCGACCCGGACGCGATGCGCTTTCGTTGTCGCGGCCCATGATGAAGGCGGGCAGACCGAGTATCTCGATGTAGGCGACATTCATATCGGGAAAAAGGAGACGATTCCCGACACCGCACGGGTGCTCGGGCGGATGTTCGATGGCCTCGCCTTTCGTGGCTACAAGCAGCGCACGGTGGAACAGTTGGCGGAGTTTTCGGGAATTCCAGTATGGAATGCCCTGACGGACGACTGGCATCCCACGCAGGCATTGGCGGATTTGATGACGATTCGCGAGCACTTCGGACGCCTCAAAGGGCTTAAGGTGGTCTATATCGGCGATGGTCGCAACAATGTGGCCAACACCCTGATGGTAGGCTGCGCCCGCTCAGGCATGCATTTTGTGGACTGTACGCCTCCGGAGTTGGCGCCCTCCGAGGAGTTATGCCGCTACGCGGAGGGCCTGGCGGCCTCACGCGGGGGCAGTGTGACGGTCAACTTTGATCCCGCCTCCGCGATGGCGGGCGCCAATGTCGTCTATACCGATGTCTGGGTCTCGATGGGCGAGGAAGCCATGTTTGAAGAAAGGTTGAGACTGCTTCGTCCCTATCAGGTCAACATGGACCTGATGCGCCGGACGGGCCATCTTGACGATAACCAGGCGATCTTCCTGCACTGTCTGCCTGCCTTTCATGACCACAACACCGAAGTTACGCGTGAAATAGGTCCTTTGGAAGTCACGGACGATGTATTTGAGGCGCCCTTTTCAAGAGTTTTTGACGAAGCCGAGAACAGGGTTCACACCATCAAGGCGGTGATGGCCGCTTCATTAGCTTAGGCGGGGGAATATGAAAAATTGTTGCCGATTAAACGAGATTTCGTGGGATGCGTTCGCGGCGATGGATGTCATGGCGAAGGCTCCATATCTGAGTCAGGACGGACGTGAATACCATGTGCTGGTGGCTCAGCAATTCACCCGTGCCCGACTGGAGGCATTGGGCACTCTGGCCACCCGCATCAGGCGCATCGCGAAGGAAGAGGATGGGATGACCTTCCTGCGCGGATTACTGAATAATCATCGGGCCATGCTGTATTTCAGCCAGCCGAGCAGCCGCACCTTCCTGTCGTTTTGCGCGGCCTGCCAGATCCTGGGGATGGAGATCGGCGAGGTCCGGGATACCGCAACCTCGAGCGAATTCAAAGGCGAGTCACAGGAGGACAGTGTGCGAACGTTCAGTTCCTATTTCGACCTGATCATCATGCGCTCGCAGATTGGCGGACTGGCGGAGCGGATGGCCTGGCTGCTCTCCAATACCGAGCGCCCGGTTCCCATCATTAATGCCGGATCAGGCAAGGATCAGCACCCCACGCAGGCGCTGCTGGATATTTACACCCTGCAACGCAGTTTCGAACGGCGCGGCAGCATTGATGGCAAAACCATTGTGTTTGTGGGCGATCTGGCGCGGGGGCGCACGGTACGGTCCCTGGCCTGGCTGCTGACGAACTATCGGGATATGACCCTGTTGTTTGTGGCGCCCAAGGAACTTCAGATCGGTCCGGACATTCTGGCCATGCTCGACGCAGCCCGGGTAAAATACGAGCTGATGGGCGATTTCCGGAAGGCCATACCCATGGGCGATGCCATCTATATGACGCGCATCCAGGACGAGTGGGATTCCGACGCGGGTGAAAGCCGCCGGATCGACACCAGCCAGTATAACTTCACGGTCGACCACCTGCGTCATTTGAAGCCTGAGGCGGTGATCATGCATCCCTTCCCGCGGCGGCAGGAAATCGCGGTCGGTGTGGACGACGATCCCCGGGCTGTGTACTGGCGGCAGATGCGGAATGGCATGTGGGTGCGCACAGCGCTCATCGCCTCCATCTTCGGAAAAGACACGCTGATCAACGATCAGAAACCCTGGTCAACCTGAGACCTGCCGATCTACCCATGAAACGACTTAGGGTCTTAAGCCTGGTGTTGATGATGGCGGCGGGCGTGCAGGCCGCCCCGGTCCATGATTTTGGCTATCTGTTATCAACGGGGGACGATTTGGAGGGCGCCGGGGTTGCCGATGCCCTCGGCCCCGTTGCCGAATCGCGCAGCGGGCTGGACGGAACCTATCGGCGCGCCATGCGGCCATTCTTCGTTTACGAAGAGGATGCCCGCGGGCGCGACATGCT
>SESH01013519.1_pt1 | contig 11929 bp, 10 predicted proteins | sample 3171561 | NCBI WGS metagenome assembly SESH01 (sample SAMN10866947, study PRJNA518727) | freshwater metagenome | biome: subpolar coniferous forest; feature: holomictic lake; material: water; isolation source: holomictic Lake 442 2011 16.5 m and 2014 13 m | place: Canada: near Kenora, Ontario
CTTGGCCATGCTGTAGGCGGTATGGCCCTGGAACCAGTGCGTCTTCATCGACAGTGGCGGCGACATGGTCAGCACCTGCGGGTTGCGCCCGGCAGCGCCCGACTTCTTCAACTCGGCCAGACAAGCCATGGTGCACAGGTAGGTACCACGCGCGTTGATGCCGTTCATCAGGTCAAAGCGCTTCATTGGCGTGGCTTCGGTGTTGGTCAAGCTGATGGCGCTGGCGTTGTTGACCAGGATGTCGATACCGCCGAAGCTCGCCACCGCTTTGGCGACAGCAGCGAAGACTGCCTCGTCGTCGCGGATGTCCACCGCCAGCGGCAAAGCCTGGCCACCAGCCGCCTCCACTTCCTTGGCGGCGCTGTAAATCGTGCCCGCCAGTTTTGGGTTCGGATCGGTGGTCTTGGCAACGATGACGATGTTGGCGCCGTCCGTTGCGGCGCGCCTGGCAATGGCCAGGCCGATGCCGCGCGAGGCACCGGTGATGAAAAGGGTTTTGCCTTTCAAGCCGACGCCTTGCTGTGCTGTATTCATGTGCTGCTCTCCTGTGGTCTAGATTTTCGAAAAATCGGGTTTGCGCTTTTCCAGGAAGGCGGTAAAGGCCTCGCGCGCCGCCGGCTCCGTGAGCAGCCGAGCAAAGCTGGCACCCTCTTCAAGCAGCCGCTCGGCAACGATGCCACTCTGGCTCTTCTTCAGCAGACGCTTGGTCTCGATCAGCGAACCCAGAGGTTTGGTCGCCAGTTTGCGCGCCTGACGCTGCGCCAGCGCAGAGGCTTCGCTCGGCGGCACGATGCGGCTGACGAGACCCATCTCCAGAGCGGTTTCCGCCAGGAAAGGCTCACCCAGCAGCAGGGCCTCCGCGGCGCGCCCGTAGCCCATGAGTTGCGGCGCCAGATAGCTTGATGCCGCCTCGGGACACAAGCCGAGATTGACGAAGGGCATGGAGAAAGCCGCGTTGTCACCTGCGTACACCAGATCACAATGGAACAGCATGGTGGTGCCAATGCCAACGGCCGGCCCACAAACGGCGGCCAGCAACGGCTTCGAAAAAACGCTGATGGCGCGCAGGAACTGGAAAGCTGGCGACTCCTCTCCGCTGGAGAGCCGGTTCAGGAATTCGCCAATGTCGTTGCCCGCGCTGAACACTGTCTCGTGCCCCTGAATCACCGCCGCACTCAGGGCAGCATCGGCATCGGCCTGCGCCAGCGCCTGGGCCATGCCGGCGTACATGGTTCGCGTCAGCGAGTTCTTCTTGTCGGGCCGGTTCAGCGTGATGGTCAGGACACCATCGGCCTTGTCTAGCAGTAATTCACTCATGCTGCAGTCCCTGTCAAGCGCCCAGTGCTTCGCGCACAAAGTCGAGGCGATCCTGACCCCAGAACATCTGCTCTCCGACAAAGAAGGTGGGGGCACCAAAGATACCGCGCGCCACTGCAGCTTGCGTGTCTGTCTTGAGTTTGTCTTTGACACTTTGTTCGCTGGCCAGTGCCAGCAGCGCGGGCGCGTCGAAGCTAGCCGCCTGCAACACGCCAGCCACCGTCGCTGCGTCGTTCATATTCTGGGCCTCGACCCAGATTGCGCGGTACATGGCGCTGCAATATTCCATGAAACGAGGATCGTCGCGCATTTGCAAGCCGACCGCGATGCGCATCAAGGTGATGGTGTTGATGGGAAAGAAGGGATTGATTTTCAGCGGCACACCGTAGCGCTTGGCGAAGCGGGCGAAGTCGCCAAAGATGTACTTGCCCTTGGCCGGGACACTGGCCGGTGAGTGGTTGCCGGTGGCAACAAAGACGCCGCCGAGCAACATCGGACGCCAGATCACCGTGGCCCCGGTATCGCTTGCAAGTGCATTCAACTGGGTCGAAGCGAGGTAGGCAGCGGGGCTGCCGAAGTCAAAGTAATACTCTACCGTGTTGCTCATTTTTCAGTCTCCATTGAAGTATGGTTATCAGAACTTTTCGATCCAGGGACGCAGGTCCAGTTCATGCGTCCAGGCGTCGCGCGGCTGGCAGTGCAGCATCCAGTATTGGTCAGCAATGTGCTCGGGGTTCAGAATACCGTCCTGCGTCTTCAGGGCATATCGCTCCGGGAAATTATCGCGGATGAAAGCGGTGTCGATGGCGCCGTCGATCACCACGTGCGCCACATGTACACCCAGCGGTCCGAGCTCACGCGCCATGCTTTGAGCCAGCGCGCGCAGCGCATGCTTGGCTCCGGCGAAGGCGGCGAAATTGGCGGCGCCGCGCAGCGACGCTGTGGCACCGGTGAAGAGGATGCTTTGCCGGCGTTCTGGCGTGGCGCGTGTGACCATGCGCTTGGCAACTTCGCGGCCATTGAGAAAACCGCCGAAGCAGGCCATCTCCCAAATCTTGAAATACTTGCGCGCCGTCTCCTGAAGAATACTGCTGGGTGCGTTGGCGCCGATGTTGAAGACCAACACCTCGATATTCCCGATGGTCGCTTCAATCTGCTCCACCAGCGCCACCACCTCGTCTTCCTTTCGCGCGTCGCTGGCAAAACCATGCGCTGTGCCACCTTCAGCGCGGATGGCATCGAGCAGGGGCTGCAGCTTGTCCAGGCTGCGCCGGGTCACGCAGGCGGTGAAACCTTCACGCGCAAAACGCCTGGCAATAGCGCCCCCCGTGGCATCGCCTGCACCTATGACCAGGGCTACTTTGTTCATTGAATCAGCCCGGCATCAAGCTGCGCCCCTGAGGGGCTGGAGCCTGCGGCTCCAAACCTGCTTGAGCAGGTTTGGACAGGCAACAGAGGCGAAGCGTCTCGCGAGCCGCGGCCTGCAAGGCCTCGCGACGACACGTCAGTGCGGGAGCGTGGGGGCATGGTTCATTCTTTGAAATAGACGATCTGACTCGTCGTCGCGAGCAACAGACTGGCCTCGCTCCACAACTGCGAGGTCTGATCGAAAAAGCCGTTGCGAAAGGTCTGCGCGCGCGCCTGACCGAGCAGGTAAGCCGTGCCCGCATCTCGCAACTGCGCACTGTCAGCATGAAAATAGACCGTCATCGACACCGTACCGGCAGGTACGCGCAGGGCACGACGCAGGTAAACACGGGGGAAGAAGATGTCGGCCATGGCAGAGAGCGAGCAGAAGTCGAGCACGCGCGGCGGCATGTCGCGCATCCAGAGTTGCGACAGGCTGCCCTCGCCGCGGCCATCCCACTGGGTCGGAAAGGGACCCTCGACAAAGCGCATGTCGTAGCGATGAACCCATTCAACACCGGTCATCGGTTTTTCTTCCGGCAAACCGGTCGGCCGCGCCACGCTTGGCATCGCTGTGTCCTCACTGCCCCAGGTCGGACGCCGCAGCGCCGTCAGTGCGGTGGCCGTCAGCATCACTTCCTGCACACCCGACGCGTTAGCCTGCGTCATTTCGATCGTCCAGTGCTGGGTCGAGCGATTCGTGCGTTGCGCTGTGGCGGTGATCCTGAAGGCGCCTGCCAGCAAGGCGCCCGCATAGTTCACGGTCAGGGAAACCGGCTCGCCCAAGAGCGAGGGATGCTGCAACACGGCGTTCAGCGCGGTGGCGGCAGTGACGCCGCCAAACGGCCCGACCATGTTCCAGTAGGCCTCGGACGTGGTGCCGCCATAGACGCCGGGCTCCAACGGCGTGAGTTGCAATGCAAGGTCAAACGGATGCTTGTTCATCGCCAGAGTATGCCTGCGACGCTCGCCCGCCGCAGTCCGGTGCGTGACGCGCGCTTCAGACGCGCTCAAATATCCCGGCTGCGCCCTGACCCATGCCAACACACATCGACACCATGCTGTAGCGCAGCTTGTTGCGAAGCAGTGCGTGGATCGCGGTGGCGGAGCGGATCGCGCCCGTGGCACCCAGTGGATGACCCAAGGCGATGGCACCGCCCATAGGATTGACCTTGGCCGGGTCCAGACCCAGGGTGTTGATGACGGCCAGCGACTGCGCGGCGAAGGCTTCGTTGAGTTCTATCCAGTCGATGTCGTCCTGTTTCAGACCGGCGTAACGCAGCGCGGCGGGAATGGCTTCGATGGGACCGATGCCCATGATGTGCGGTGGCACGCCCTTGGCGGCAAAGCTGACGAAGCGCGCCAGCGGCGTCAAACCAAAGCGCTTGACGGCTGCTTCGCTGGCCAGAATCAGGGCGCCCGCACCATCCGAAGTTTGTGAACTGTTGCCGGCGGTCACCGAGCCGCGCGCAGCAAACACCGTCTTGAGTTTGGCCAGCCCTTCGAGCGTTGTGTCGGCGCGTGCACCTTCATCCAGAGTGACCGTGCGCTTGGTCTCGATGACGCCACCGCTTTGCAGATCGGGCGAGCGGTCAATCACGTCAACAGGCGTGATTTCGTCAGCGAACTGGCCCGCTGCCATGGCAGCCAGGGCGCGCTGGTGTGAAGCGACGGCAAATTCGTCCTGCGCCTGACGGCTGACTTTCCATTGCGTAGCCACTTTTTCGGCCGTCAAGCCCATGCCATAGGCTATGCCGATGTTCTCGTCGTTGTTGAACATGGCCGGTGACAGCGAGGGCGCATTGCCCATCATGGGCACCATGCTCATGCTCTCGACGCCAGCGGCCATCATCACATCGGCCTCGCCAACACGAATACGGTCTGCAGCCATCTGCACTGCAGACAGCCCGGAAGCACAAAAACGGTTCACCGTGATGCCACCCACACTGGTCGGCAATCCGGCCAGCACGGCACCGATGCGCGCAATATTGAGCCCCTGCTGACCTTCGGGAATGGCGCAGCCGCAGATCAGGTCTTCAATCGCTTTCGGGTCCAGACCCGGCGCCTGCGCCAGCGCAGCCTGCAAGACCTTGACCAGCAACTCGTCAGGCCGCATGTTGCGGAAATAGCCGCGGTGCGACCGGCCAATCGGCGTGCGCGTGGCGGCAACGATATAGGCTTCTTGGATTTGTTTCATACAGGTCCTTAACAGATCACTTAATCTATGCTGTGGCGTTCGCAAAGTTCGCGGCTGAGCAAGCGTAGCGAGGAGTCGTCAGGCTAGGCGCGGGCGCCCGAAAACAACCGGAACGTACTTCTGTACGTGAGGATTGTTTTGGGGCTGCAACGACGCATGGCGGCTCCGCAGTAGCTTGCTCAATTGCGAACGGGTTTGCCGGTGGACATCATTCCCATGATGCGCTCCTGTGTCTTGGGGTGCGTCAGCAACGAGCAGAACGCCTTGCGCTCCAGCGCCATCACGTACTCTTCTGTCACCAGACTGCCGGCATCGACATCACCGCCGCACACGACTTCGGCAATCAGGCCGGCAATATGGAAATCGTGCGCGCTGACAAAACCGCCGTCGCGCATGTTGACGAGTGAGCCCTTGATCGTGGCAACACCACTGCGACCCGCCACCTGGAACAGGCGCTTGTGCGGCGCCCGGTAGCCGGACTTGAACATCGCCTTGGCCTCGTTGATCGCGACAAACAGCAATTCATCCTTGTGCGCCACGATCACGTCGCTTTCCATTACGTAACCGAGCTTGCGTGACTCCAGCGCGCTGGTTCCCACTTTGGCCATGGCCGCGGCTGTAAAGCCTTCGGTCAGGAAGGGAAGCAAGTCCTTGCCGGTGGAGGCTGCGGCGTTCTCTGCCGCACGCCGGGCGATGTAAGTCAGACCGCCAGCACCCGGTACCAGGCCGACACCGACTTCGACCAGGCCGATGTAACTTTCCATGGCGACAACCCGCTTGGCCGAATAGACCGCCAACTCACAGCCACCGCCCAATGCCAGACCGCGCACCGCTGAGACCACCGGCACATTGGCATAGCGCAGGCTGAGCATGGCTTGCTGCATCTCGGCCTCGGCACCGTCAATCGCTGCGGCGCCACCGATCATGAAGGCCGGTAGCATGGCTTGCAGATCGGCACCGGCCGAGAACATCTCGTCGCTCGACCAGACCACCAAACCCTGGTAGCCGGCCTCGGCCAGTTCAATGCCTTGCAGCAATCCTTCAACCACACCCTGACTGATGGCGTGCATCTTGGTCTTGATGCTGGCAATCAGTACTTCGTCATCCAGTGTCCACAGGCGGATGGCTTCATCCTCATGCAAGGTCTTGCCGGCGGTCTGCGCCGAGGGCGCGTTGGCTCCCAGCACGCTTTCCGGGAAGTGCTGGCGCGCGTAGACCGGCAGGCTGCGTGGCAGGACAAACTGGCCGCTGCTGGGGCTCCAGGAGCCTTGTTCGGTATGGACACCTCCAGCGTCAGCCACCGGCCCTTGAAAAACCCATTCCGGCAGCGGCGCTTTGCACAGGGCCTTGCCTGCGTCAATGTCTTCCTTGACCATGTTGGCAACCATCAGCCAGCCGGCTTCCTGCCACAACTCGAACGGGCCCTGCTTCATGCCAAAGCCCCAGCGCATGCAGTAGTCCACGTCACGCGCGTTGTCGGCAATCGACGCCAGATGCACTGCGCAATAGTGAAAGCTGTTGCGCAGAATGGCCCACAGGAATTGACCTTGCGCGCCCTCGCTGTTGCGCAGCAGTTGCAGGCGCTGTGCCGCAGGCTTTTTCAGCATGCGGGCGTACACCTCGTCAGCCTTCTGACCGGCCGGTACGTACTCACCCGACTCCAGCTCGAAGCGCATCACATCGCGCCCGACCTTTTTGAAAAAACCTGCCTTGGTCTTTTGCCCCAGATTGCCCATTTCGAGCAAAGTCTTGAGCACCTCAGGGGTGGCAAAACTCTCATAGAAAGGATCGACTTCAAGGCTGAGGGTGTCCTGCAGGGTCTTGATGACATGGGCCATGGTGTCGAGCCCCACCACATCGGCAGTGCGGAACGTGCCGGAACTGGCGCGACCCAGCTTCTTGCCTGTGAGGTCATCCACCACGTCGTAGCTAAGGCCAAAATTGGCCACTTCCTTCATGGTGGCGAGCATGCCGGCAATGCCAACGCGGTTGGCAATGAAATTGGGCGAGTCCTTGGCACGTACCACGCCTTTGCCCAGAACGCTGGTAACAAAGGTTTCCAGATCGTCCAGAATTTTCGGCTCGGTGGTCGGCGTGTTGATCAATTCCACCAGCATCATGTAACGTGGCGGATTGAAGAAATGGATGCCACAAAAACGTGGCTTGATTTCCTGCGGCAGGGCTTCACTCAGTTGCGTGATCGACAAGCCGGAGGTATTGGATGCAACGATGGCGTGCGGCGCCAGAAAGGGGGCGATTTTCTTGTAAAGATCGAGTTTCCAGTCCATGCGCTCGGCAATCGCTTCGATCACCAGATCGCAGTCCTTGAGCAGTTCCAGGTGTTCCTCGTAATTGGCCTGGCCGATCAGGGCAGCGTCGGCCGCGACCCCCAGCGGCGAGGGTTTGAGCTTTTTCAGACCCTCGACGGCACGCGTCACAATGCCGTTCTTCGGCCCCTCTCTGGCAGGCACGTCAAACAGGATGACCGGCACCTTGACGTTGACCAGGTGCGCTGCAATCTGCGCCCCCATCACGCCAGCACCCAGTACGGCGACTTTACGGACTTGGAATCGACTCACAAAATACTCCTAACTGTTTTTCTCACACCGCCCCGGACAAGCCCGGGGTCAGTGTCATTCGACGCGATGCCAGATCTGGGTCCGGTAGAAGAACCCGATATAGCCACGCATCTCCATCGTCTTGCCACCATCAACCGGCTTCAGTCTGGTCTTGTAGGTTTTGCCATTGTTGGGGTCGAGGATCTCGCCACCACTCCACAGCGCTTTGTCGTCTGCATCCTGGTGCACGTTGCGAATGATCGTCATGCCCAGAACCGGCTTGTCCTTGCGCTCGTCGCTGCACTGGTCGCACTTGGAGTCGAGCTTGGCTGCGTCAAAGATTTTTTCCACCACACCAGTCAGCACGCCGCCTTTTTCTGTGATGCGAACCAATGACTTCTCGGTCTTGCCATCGTCGTCGATGGTTTTCCAAAGGCCAATCGGCGTCATCTGCGCCATGGCAGAGGCCGACAGGATGCTGATTGCAAGTGCAATGATGAAACGAAACATGGTGAACTCCTCTTTGTAGTTGAACGAACGAAAAATCGCGTTACGCAAATACCGCTTCGGTATCCATCAGCACCTTGCTGCCGGAGCGTGCGGTACGCATCAATGTAGCCGTTTCCGGGAACAATTTGGCGAAATAGAAGCGCGCAGTCTGCAGTTTTGCCAGATAGAACGTGTCCGTATTGCCGGCGGCAATCTGGCGCAGGGCCACTTGCGCCATGCGCGCCCAGAAGTAGCCGAAAACCAGATGCCCGGCGACGCGCAGGTAATCCACTGCGGCAGCCCCCACCTCGTCCGGATTCTGGAAACCCTTGAAACCGATCTCGGTGGTGAATTTGGTCATCTGCTCGCCCAGCACGGCGATCGGCGTGATGAATTCCGCCATCTTCTCGTTGACCCCTTCCTCTTCCACCAGTTTGGCGACCAGCTTGCCGAATTTGCGCAGCGTGGCCCCGTTGTTGCCCAGAATCTTGCGGCCCAGCAGGTCGAGCGACTGGACGGTGTTGGTACCTTCGTAAATCATGTTGATGCGGGCATCGCGGACGAACTGCTCCATGCCCCATTCCTTGATGTAGCCGTGACCACCAAACACCTGCAGACAGGCCGACGTGGCCGTGAAGCCGTTGTCGGTAAGAAAGGCTTTGACAATCGGCGTCAGCATGGCCAGCAGTTCGCCGGATTCCTTGCGCACTTTCTCGTCCGGGTGCCGGTGCTCCTTCTCCAGCAGCATCGAGCTGAAGCACATCAGGGCGCGGCCACCCTCGGCGTAGGCCTTTGCCGTTAGCAGCATCTTGCGCACATCAGGATGCACGATGATGGGGTCAGCCGCCTGGTCCTTGGCCTTGGTGCCGGTCAGGGATCGCATCTGGATGCGGTCCTTGGCGTAGATCAGCGCATTCTGGTAAGCCACTTCGGTCAGGCCGAGCGACTGATTGCCAACACCCAGACGCGCCGCGTTCATCATCACAAACATGCCGTTCATGCCTTTGTTCGGCTGCCCGACCAGGGTGCCCACAGCGCCGTCAAGAACGATCTGCGCTGTCGCGTTGCCATGGATGCCCATTTTGTGCTCCAGGCCGCCGCAGTAGATGCCATTGCGAGCACCCAAGGAACCATCCTTGTTGACCAGGAACTTGGGCACGATGAACAGGCTGACGCCCTTGATGCCGGGCGGGGCATCGGGCAAACGGGCCAGCACCAGGTGGATGATGTTGGCTGTCATGTCCTGTTCGCCGGCGCTGATGAAGATTTTGTTACCTGTGAGCTTGAAGGTGCCATCTGCTTGTGGCTCCGCCTTGGTGCGCATCAAGCCCAGATCGGTGCCGCAATGCGCCTCTGTGAGACACATGGTGCCGGTCCATTCGCCGCTGGTCATCTTGTGCAGGTAGGTCTGCTTTTGCTCATCGGTGCCGTGCGTGATCAGGGAGGCGTAGGCGCCGTGGGTCAGACCCGGGTACATGGTCCAGGCCTGATTGGCGCTATTGAGCATCTCGTAAAAGCACTGGTTGACCACCAGCGGCAGCCCCTGGCCACCAAACTCGGGCTCACAGGACAGGGCGGCCCAGCCCGCTGCTATGTACTGGGCATAGGCCTCTTTGAAGCCCTTTGGCGTCGTCACCGCATGGCTGTTCTGGTCGATCGAGCAGCCCTCGGTATCGCCGCTGACATTGAGCGGGAAGATGACTTCGGCGGCAAATTTTCCGCCCTCTTCAAGCACCGCATTGATAGTCTCGGCATCGATGTCAGCATGCTGAGGCATCTGCTTGAAATCATCAACCACGTTGAGCACTTCATGCATCACAAATTGCATGTCACGCAGGGGTGGGGTATAGGAAGGCATGCTGATTACTCCTTTGAGCCTGGGTTCGGTTGGGTGGAAGAGGTCGACACGCAGGCCTTGGCTTTGCCATAACGTGTCAAGATGTTTTCAAATCCCTGGTTCGCATGCTTGATGGAGCGCGGATGCTTCAGGAAGCGCGCTTCGTAATGCAATGCCAGGATCAGTCCGTGAATCTCGAAGGCCATCTGCTCTTCGTCCGCATCGGATTGGAGTTGACCCTCTTCCTTGGCTTGAACAACGGCGCGGTGCATCGCGGCCAGCCAGGTCTTGACAGAACTGGCCAGAGCATCGCGCACCGGGCCCGGGCGGTCGTCAAATTCGACCGCACCGCTGATGAAGATGCAGCCCGACTGGAGTTCGATGGCGACCCGCTTCATCCAGTTGGCAAACAGGGCTCGCACTCGCGGCAAGCCGCGCGCCTCGTCCATCGCCGGAAAAAAAACTTCATCGGAAAACCGGGCGTAGTACTCACGTATGACCGAGATTTGCAGTTCTTCTCGCGATCCGAAATGGGCAAACACACCGGACTTGCTCATTTGTGTTACTTCAGCCAAAGCGCCAATGCTCAAGCCTTCGAGTCCAATTTGAGCCGCCAGGCCGAGTGCGGCATCGACGATGGCCTGCTTGGTTTGCTGCCCTTTTTGCATGAGGCGTCCGGCACCTGAGGCGGTGCGGCCCTTGGCCGGCGCAGCCCTGAGCGGAGACTTGGAAATGGTCATGCTGTTGAACAAAAAAGAACGACCGTTCTATTTTGCAACAGTTTCACGAGTTCCGGGTGGCTGGGTCTTTTGTCTAGAGGTGATTTTCTAAGGAAAGCGCGGGTTTACCCGGATTGGGGTGCAATTTGCACCGCGAAGGTCAGAGCATCAGCGCAAGACTCGACTCGAGGTGCTCCGAGGGCAGTTTTTTGAAGCCTGATCGCGCAAAGCGCTGCAAACGCCCGACCAGAAAGGCGCTAAGCACCGATGCGCGCACCTGCGTGTCGACGCTCGGGGTGGCTGACCCGCTGGCATCAGCGACGCTGCGCAAACTCTGCTTGAGAGCGGTTTCGACTTTGTCAAAAAACTGGTTCATGCGTTGCTGCAAACGCTCGTTCTCGAACACCAGCGCATCGCCTACCATGACACGGGTCATGCCGGGATTCTTCTCGGCAAACTGCATCAACATCACGACAATTTTGGCCGCCTGGCGGGCGCCGCTTTGAGCATCTGCCGTGGGAGCCGCCAGGGCCGACGCGCTCTCGCGCTCAACAATCTGGTTGACCAGCGAGAACACAGTCTGCTCAATGAAATCGATCAAGCCCTCGAACATCTGTGCCTTGCTGGCAAAGTGTCGATACAGCGCAGCCTCGCTTACATCAAGACGCGCCGCCAACGCCGCCGTCGTGACGCGCTCTGCGCCAGGGTGCTCCAGCATGGTGGCCAGCGCCTGCAATATCTGCACGCGACGCTCACCGGGCCTGGGTCGCTTGCGCACCGGCGCAGCCATCGGGCTTGCCGAGGAGGCCTGTGAAGTGGCTTCAGGAGTGGATTCGAGGTCGGACATGGTGCACCAGGCGAAATGATAAATTCATTCTCGCACAGGGGGGCCAAGGGTTTTCGAGGGGGCAGCGCTAGTGGGAGCGGATCATGGTGCCGAAGGCCTGATCGGTCAAAATCTCGAGCAGCAGCACGTGCGGCACGCGACCGTCAATGATGTGCACAGAATTCACGCCGCTCTTGGCCGCATCCAGCGCGCCGCTGATCTTGGGCAGCATGCCGCCACTGATGGTGCCATCCAGAAAAAGCTCGTCGATCTGCCGTGCGCTGAGATTGGTCAGCAAATTGCCAGCCTTGTCCAGCACACCGCTGATATTGGTCAGCATCATCAGTTTCTCGGCCTTCAGGACGGTTGCCAATTTGGCCGCTACCACATCCGCGTTGATGTTGTAGCTCTCGTTGTTTTCACCAAAACCGATCGGACTGATGACGGGGATGAAAGCATCATCCTGCAATGCCTTGACGACACTTGGATCAATACTGACGATATCTCCCACCTGGCCGACGTCGTGTACTTTGCTGGGGTCCTGGTTGTCGATCATTTTGAGTTTCTGGGCGCGAATCA
>SESH01077852.1_pt1 | contig 11918 bp, 10 predicted proteins | sample 3171561 | NCBI WGS metagenome assembly SESH01 (sample SAMN10866947, study PRJNA518727) | freshwater metagenome | biome: subpolar coniferous forest; feature: holomictic lake; material: water; isolation source: holomictic Lake 442 2011 16.5 m and 2014 13 m | place: Canada: near Kenora, Ontario
TTTCGGGGGTGGCTTTGCCATCCCCAAACCCCCGCCGGAGGCGACGTTGCAACCGCCCTGGCGTGTCAGCCTGCTGGCTTGCATTGTAAAGACTTGATAGCGATGCTGTCAAGATTGCGTACGAAGGGTCGCGAGGGCTGGTGCAGCGTCAGCTTCTGATGGGGGCGCGGGAGCAGCGAAGCCGTCCAAAACCCAACAACAAACAGATCTGAGGACGCAGCCCCAGTTGCACAAGCGATGAAGCAGGGCATACAAAAGGCCGACGCAGCATTGCATCGGCCAGGGTAGTGTGGGTGGGCGTGGGAGCGTCAGGCGATCTGATGCTCCCAGGCGCTAGAGCGACGGTAGGCGGCGTAGGTGGAGAGATCACGGATGATTCGCTGGAGCAGATCGCGCTCGATCGGATCATCATAGCCCGCCAGCAGGCGGCGGATGGGCTCGTGGTACTCAGACAGTGGGGCATAGCGATACTGGAGATCGCCACTCGGGCTTACCGTGCGCCCCATCACACCATCATCAACCAGATCATCGAGCGCCTGCACGACGCTCCAGATATCACGGCAGACCCGGTTAGCGATCGCGCTCGAAGTTGCTTCCATGCGCGGGTTTTCGTGGAAGATCAACAGCAGGTGAAGCTTCACCGGCGTATCGATCGCCTTTTCAAGGAGCCGCTGAATCATGGGGTCAATCATTGACCTTCCTCCTTCCACGAGGGATCCTCGTTGATCACACGCGCGAGCGTGGGTGCCACATGCGGAAAGGGCGGGATGTGGAGCGGGATGTGGAGCAGTGACTCCTACGACATGGGAGGAGTAGATACGAAGGGCACTGGCACGTTTGATGCATGAACACTTTGTCACAAGTATCCGGATTATACACGAGATCTACGCACGGCGCTAGGGGGATCTTCTGCATTTGTTGTGAGCCAGGTTAAGAGATGTTTACTTTCCCTGAAGCGGGTATAATAGGGGCCGGTCGTGACACGTGATGCGTGATGCGTGATCCATAGCTTGGTCGCGGGTTGGGCGTCAGGGATCAAAGTCCGGCATTCTATCTCATCACATTAGGAGCGTCGCTATGGCAAAACTGAAGGTTGCAATATTGGGAGCCACCGGCACAGTCGGCCAGCGCTTTATCCAACTTCTCGAAGGACACCCATGGTTCGAGGTGGGCGCCCTCACCGGCAGCGCGCGCAGCGCCGGGCGCACCTACGCCGAGGCCAGCCGCTGGGTACTCGACACGCCCATCCCCGCCGCCGTGCGCGATATGCCCATCCTGCCCGAGGATGCCAGCCTGGACACCCCCTTGGTCTTCTCGGCGCTACCGAGTAAGACGGCCGGCGAGATTGAGGCGCGCCTGGCCGCCGCCGGTCACGTGGTCTGCTCAAACGCCGCCGACCACCGCATGGCCGACGACGTGCCCCTGCTCATCCCCGAGGTGAACCCGGATCACCTCGACCTGATCGCGATCCAGCGCAAGAATCGCGGCTGGAGCGGGGCGATTGTGACCAACCCGAACTGCACCTCGACACCGGCAACGATGGTGCTGCGCCCGCTGATCGACGCCTTCGGGGTGAGCAAGCTGCTGCTGGTGAGCATGCAGGCGTTGTCGGGGGCCGGCTACCCTGGCGTGCCCTCCTATGACTCGACCGAGAATGTGGTGCCCTACATCGGCGGCGAGGAGTCCAAGGTCGAGTTGGAGCCGCAGAAGATGCTCGGCACCCTGCGCGATGGGCGGGTCGAGCCCGCAGGCTTCACCACCTCGGCCCACTGCAACCGCGTGCCCGTGCTTGAGGGCCACTTGCTCTGCCTATCGTTCAGCCTCGTCCGACGGCCAAGCCTCGATGAGCTGAACGCCGCCCTGTCTGGCTTTCAGGCACTGCCCCAGGAGCTGAAACTGCCCAGTGCGCCGGCCCAGCCGATCGTGCTGCGCGATGAGCCCGACCGACCGCAGCCCCGCCGCGACCGCATGCTCGGCGGCGGGATGGCCACGGTGGTCGGCCGGGTGCGCGTGTGTCCGCTGCTCGACTATAAACTGGTGGCCCTCGGGCATAACACGATCCGTGGCGCGGCCGGTGGCTCGCTGCTCAACGCCGAGTTGATGTACGCCCAGGGGATGATCGCGTAAGAAACAGGAAACAGGGAATGGGCAACCGCTTCACGCCTATTCCCTGGGCCAAAAGATGCCCGTATGATACGCCGTGACTCGCGTCCGAAGCTATTCCCGATTGCCTATGAAAACCATTGCCGACCTAACCTCCGACCGGGTCTACTACCGCGACTTAGAGTCGTGCGACCCTACGCTGCCTGGGCTGGGGACGCTGCGCGAGCCGCTAGGGCTGCCCGCCGGGTTGCTGCCGCGCAAGCGCGAGCCGTCCTATGCGCGGGTGGCCCTGGCGATTGCCGAGGCGGCCCAGGCCCAGCGCGGCGGGCCGCCCCTCAGCACCCTGCTGGTGATCGGCGACACTGAGAACGACCGGCTCATGGCCCGCTACCTGAACCAACTGCCGGGCGCGCCGCAGACCTACGGAATCATCGGCGAGGATCGCCCGGTGGTGTCAGCGAGCCTAACATGGGATGGCCCGATTGCCGCTGCCACGCGCTGGGCGCTGCTGCACCCGTGGGCAGCCGAGCTTGAGCGCCGGGGCGTGCGCTGGGATCGCGCAGCCCTGCTGATCGATATCGACAAGACGCTGCTCGGCCCGCGCGGGCGCGGTGATGGTGCCATCGATGATGCGCGGGCCGAGGGTGCCCTCGCCGTGGCAGGCGATCTGCTCGGCGCGGATCTGGACATCCGCATGTTCCGCCGAACGTACGCCGAGCTATGCCGCAAAGAATGGCACGGCTTCACCTTGGACAATCAGGACTATGTCGTCTCAACCGCGCTGCTGATCACGTGCGGCGCGATCAGCTACCAGGATCTGGAAGCGGGCGTCGACTCGGGCGAACTGCCCAGCTTCGCGGCCCTGCTGGATGCGGTGACGCCCCGCGTGCCCCCGCCCCTGGCCGCGCTCCACGCCGAACTGCGCGAGCGGGTGGCGGCGGGCGATCCGACGCCGTTCAAGCTCTTCCGCCGGGCCGAGTTTGTGTCCACCGTGGCGCGCATGGGCGACGGGCGGCTCACCCTCTGCGGCGAGTTGTTCACCCTCACCGAGCGGCTGATCGCGGCGGGTGCCCTCTGCGTAGCCACCTCCGACAAACCGACTGAGTCGGCCCTGCCGAACTCCGCGCAGGCCGCCGCTGGCATGCGCCCCCTGCACCGCACGCCGGCGAGGGTGGTGTAGGGAGGAGAATTCCGATGCAACTCTCCGACCTGTTCACCGCGCGGATGCGCGAGGCCGCCCCGCCGCTATGGGGGCCTGGGGACGCCAACGGCCCCGACCGGATCGCCCTGGCTTTTGGTGACGCCGACCCGACCATGTTCCCGCACAAAGATCTGATCGATGCGGTCGCGGAGGTATTGGCCACCGACATCGACGGTGCCCTGAACTACGGGCCAACCTACCCCGGCCTGGTGCGCGTGGCGGCCGAGCGACTGCGCCAGCGGGGGATCAGCGCCACCGAGCAGAATACCCTGATCTGCTACGGGTCGAGCCAGATCATCGGCCTGCTGCCGCAGGTGCTGATCGACCCCGGCGACACGATTATCGTTGAGGCTCCGACGTTCCTGGGCGCGGTGATGCAGTTTCGTCGCTCGGGCGCGCGGCTGGTGGGCGTGCCGGTGGACGCCGAGGGCATGGATGTGGACGCCCTGGAAACGACGCTGGCTGAACTGCGGGCCGCCGGTGTGCGCCCGAAGATCATCTACACGATCCCGACCTTCCAGAATCCCACCGGGGTGACGATGTCGCTGGAGCGACGGCGACGGCTGCTAGATCTGGCGATCACCTATGGGGTGCTGGTGGTGGAGGACGACGCCTACAGCGACCTGCGCTTTCGCGGGGATGCAGTAGCGCCGATCGCCGCCCTCGACACCGCAGGCTGGGTGATCCACTTGCGCACCTTCTCGAAGATTTTTGCGCCGGGGGTGCGCCTGGGATGGGCCAGCGGCCCCCAGGCTCTGATCGACCGCCTGGCGATGTGTAAGGTAGAGGGTGGCAGCGGGCCGCTGATGACTCGCGTGGTGGCCCAGTTTGCCCAAGATGGCCGACTCGACACGCACATCGCCGATCTGCGGACACACTACGGCGAGAAGTGCGACCTGATGCTGGCCGCGATCACCCGCGAGATCCCCACAGCCACGACGGTCCGCCCCGACGGCGGGTTCTTTGTCTGGCTGCGCCTGCCGCCGGGGATCTCGGCCACGGCCCTGGTGCCAGTGGCCGCACAGCACGGCGTGGATGTGCTGGCCGGCCCGCGCTGCTTTGCCGACGGCAGCGGCGACGAGTATGTCCGTCTGGCCTTCAGCTACATCCCAGCGGCGCAGATCGGCGAGGGGGTCGCCCGCCTCGGCGCAGCGATCAGGAGCCTCGCTTTAGCAAGATTGTGAGCCGCCCACCCAGAAAGGGCCGCTGGGAGGGCGCAGCTTTCCCCGCTGCCCTCCCCGCGAGAATCACACCATGAGGCGCATCGCGAGAACTCATTTCCTCTGGGCGATTGTGGTCGCCTTATCGGTGCTGCTCGGCACGGGGATGGCCTGGGCGCACCCGGAGATCCTCAGCATAGATCCGCCGCCCGGCGCGCAGCTGGCAACGCCGCCGTCCCAGCTGCGGATCACGTTTAATGCGCCGCTGGAGGCGATCAGCGGCCTGGCCCTGCACGACTCGCACGGGCGCGAAGTGCCCCCGGCGGAACCCGCAGCTGCGCCAGATCCGCTGCCCCTGGCGGCGATCTTGCTGCGCGGGATCATGCTGATCGGCGCAGCGACCGGCACCGGCGGCCTGGCCTTCCTGATCTGGATCCTCGGCCCGGCCCTGGCCCAGGCCGGCGGCGACCCCGCCACCCTGCGGCGCGGGCAGGTGTGGCTGGCGGCTCCGCTGCTGATCTGTGCCGCCGCCGCGCCGCTGATGCTCGTGAGTCAAACCTACACCGCCCTCGGCACGCTTGACCTAGTGGTGCTGACTCACGTGGCGACCATGCGCTACGGGCAGGTGCTGCTGGTGCGCGCCGGACTGGCCCTGGCGCTGGCGGTTGCGGCGGTGTCGCTGAGGCGCGAGCAGTATTTACGCCACGGCGTGTGCCTGACGCTCAGCGCGTGGTTGCTGCTCAACTTCGCGCTGGGTGGTCATGCGGCGACGGACTCTGCGCCGACGCTGTCCATCCTCGCCGACGCGATTCACCTGGGGGCCACGGCGCTCTGGGTGGGTGGGCTGCTGGCTTTCGCCACACTGCTGCCGAGCGCCATGCGATCTGTGCCCGAGGATCGCCGTCCCGATCTGCTGCGTGCCCTGTTCGCCCAGTTCACGGCCCTGGCCGTAGCCAGCGTGGCCCTGCTCACCGTCACCGGCACCTACGCCGCACTGCGCCGCATGAGCGCCTTGTCCGACCTCTGGACAACACATTACGGGCTGGCCCTGCTGGCGAAGCTGATCGCCTTCGGCGCGATGCTGCTCTTCGGTCTCTACCACATGCTCGTGGCCCGGCCAGGGCTGAACGCCTGGGCCACACATGCGGCCCAGGCCAGACCCTGGCCGCGTCTCCTTGGCCGCACTCTGCGCCTAGATGCCGCCCTGGGGCTGATCGCAATCCTCGCCGCCGGTGCGCTCACAAGCCTCGCCCCCCCCAGAGACTCCCGTGCCGCCCCCAGTGACTCCCGCGCCGCCCCAACCACCATCCGCATGCCCACCGTCACGCCTGGGCCACCCCGCACCCCCGTGCCCAGCCCGACCCATGTCGCCGCCGACCTGCGCGTGCGCCTGGAGACGCGCCCCCCGAGTGTCGGCGATGACCGCTTCCGGGTGACGGTGCGCCGCACCGGGACGAGGGATTAAGAATATTCCGGTGCCCTCCTTGTACATGGCCTACCGCTTTTCCCGCCGATGGTACAATAGCCCTCTATGAACGCCACCCCGCTCACCATCGGCATCGACGCCAGCCGGATTGCCGCCGCCCGGCGCACCGGCACCGAGCGCTACACCTACGAGGTGGTCGCCGGACTGGCCCGCATCGACCGCCGCTCGGCGTACCGGCTCTACACCAACGGCATCCCCCCGGCCCTGCCGCCCCTCGGGCCGAACGTGGCCCTGCGCAGCATCCCCCTGCCGCGCCTGTGGACCCACGCTCGCCTCGGGCTGGAGCTGGCCTGTCGCTCGCCCGATGTACTCTTTGTGCCCGCCCACGTGGTGCCGCTGGCCCACCCGCCCGCCTCCGTCGTTACCATCCACGACCTGGGCTACCTGGCGTTCCCGCAGGCCCACACCGCCCGTCGCCGCCTAGAGCTGGAGCTGACCACCCGCTGGAGCCTGCGCGCCGCCCGCCTGACCATCGCCATTTCGCAGGCCACCAAGGACGACCTGGTGCGCCACTACGGGGCCGACCCGGCGCGGGTGCGGGTGGTGCATCACGGCCTGGGCGAGTCCTTCCAGCCCGTCGAGAGCCCGCTGGCGATTGCGGCGGCCCGCGAGCACCACGACATCGCCCAGCGCTACCTGCTCTACGTGGGCACCGTGCAGCCGCGCAAGAACCTGGAGCGCCTGATCGACGCCTTCGCCCTGGTAGCCAACCGCCCCGAGCTAACCGGCGTCCAGCTGGTGATTGCCGGCGGGCGCGGCTGGCTCAGCGAGAACATCGAGCGCCGCGCCGCCGACCTCGGCCTGGCCAAGCGCGTGCGCCTCTGCGGCTACCTGCCCGACGCGGATCTGCCCGCCCTGCTCAGCGGTGCCCTGGCCTTCGTCTTCCCCTCGCTCTACGAGGGCTTCGGCATGCCCGTGCTTGAAGCCATGGCCTGCGGTGCCCCGGTACTCACCAGCAACACCTCGTCCCTGCCCGAGGTTGCCGGTGACGCCGCTCTGTTGGTTGACCCGTCGAACACCGAGGAGATCGCCGCCGGGATCACCCGCATAACCAGCGACGGCGGCCTGCGCGGCAGGCTCTACGCCCGTGGCCTGGCCCGCGCCGCCAGCTTCACCTGGGATCGCTGCGCCCGCGAGACGCTGGCCGTGCTGAAGGAGAGTGCGGAAGCAATCGGCCAGAAAATAGGTATAGGTACACGCCAGCCATCGGGGAATTGACGCTTCGCCCCCCCGAATGCCCCTCCTGCTCAGTGTGGTAGACTACAGACAGCAAACACACTTCAGGAGCCACCTCAATGAGCGAGGATTTGTGCGGGGAGCTGACTCGGCTCACCTGCGACCTTGTACGTATCGAGTCGATCGCCGACCGGCCAGAACTCCTGGCTGAGGTGATCGACTATGTCGCCAGTTACCTGGCCGACATTCCCGGCATCTTTGTCGAGCGCTCAGAGTGCGACGGCAAGCCAGCAATTGTGGCCACCCTGCACCCGACCCGCTCGCCCGCCCTGATGATCAACGGCCACGTAGACGTGGTGGTTGCTCGACCTGCGCAGTTTGTGCCAGAGCTGCGCGACGGGCGGATCTACGGGCGCGGATCGCAGGATATGAAGGGCAGCGTGGCGGTGATGCTGCGCCTGCTTAGCGATCTGGCCGCCCGCCCCGAGCGCCCCGACGTGGGCTTCCAGTTCGTCGCCGACGAGGAGATCGGCGGTGCCCTGGGCACCAGGCGGCTGCTGGAGGAGGGCTGGCGCTGCGGCTTCATGCTCTGCCTGGAACCGACTGACCTGGGCGTACTCTACGAGCACAAGGGCGGCATGTGGATCGATCTGCGCCTCCCCGGCGTGACCGCCCACGGATCACGTCCCTGGGCTGGGGTCAACCCGGTCTACCCGATGACGGTCGGCCTCGCCGAGATCGCGCGGCGCTTCCCGGTGCCCAGCCCCGATGAGTGGCGCTCCACCGTCTCGCCCACGGTCATCCAGGTCGGCGGCGGATCATCAAACCAGATCCCGAGTTCGGCCACCCTCACCTTCGACTGTCGCTTTGTCGCCGAGGATAGCGCCGAGGCAATCAGTGCGGCGATCCAGGACTGCTTCCCCGGCGCCGAGGTGCTGGTGAGTCGCTCGGGGGTCGCGCTGCGCACCGACCCGGAACACCCCACGGTGCAGCGCCTCGCGGGTGTCGTGGCCGCCCGCACCGGCGCACCAGCCCGCTTCTACCGCGAGCACTTCTCCACCGACGCTCGCTTCTACACGCAGATCGACATCCCCGCCGTCTGCCTCGGCCCGATTGGGGCCGGGCTGCACTCGGATGTGGAGTGGGTCGATATCGAAAGCCTTGCCACGTTGTATCAGGTTATCACAGACTTTATAGGATGAGGGTAAGGGCGTCGCAATCGCGTGCGCCCTCATAGACATATGCTTTACGTACTCCAGACCATCCCCGGCCTCGGCCAGCTTGCTTGGCGCGAGGTCGAAACTTTCATCCCCGGCGACAGCGAGCGTCCGGGGCCGCGCCTCATGGGCCTAAAGGCGGTGCCCGGTCGCGACGACCTTCTCATGATCGACCACCGGGGCGGCCCGCGCGCCCTGCTGAAGCTGCGGGCCAGCGAGGATGTCTTCGCCGTGGCCGCCCGTGGCTTTAAGATCGCTTACGACGAGCGCGGCCTGCGCCAGATCCACGCCGCCGTGCGGAACGCTGATGCGGTGCAGGATGTGCTGAATACCTGGCGCAAGGCCACCAACAGCCACAAGCAGAACGGCACCTTCCGCGTGATCGCCCGCACCGTGGGCACGCATCGCTTTATGCGCCGCGATGTGGGCCGGGCCGTGGCCGACGCCGTGCGCGACGGCTGGCCCGGTCGCTGGCAGATGGTGGAGGATAACTCCGACATCGAGATTTGGGCCACCCTGATCGAGAGCGAGCTAATCTGTGCGGTGCGGCTCTCCGACTCTGAGATGCGCCAGCGCGGCAAAGTCAAGCACCTGCCAGCCTCGCTGCGCCCGGCCCTGGCGGGGGCCATGGTGCTGCTCACCAACCCCTCGGCCAACGATGTCTTCCTCGACCCGATGGCGGGCGCGGGCACCCTCCTGCTGGAGCGGGCCGCCGCCGGGCCATTCGCCGAGATCCACGGTGGCGACATTAACGGCGACGCCCTGGCGGCCATGCAGGCGAACCTGCGCGGCGTGCGCGGCGAGATCAGCCTGAGCCGCTGGGACGCCCGCAAGCTGCCCCTCGACGACGGCGAGGTGGACAAGGTGGCGGTGAACCTGCCCTTCGGCAAGCAGATCGCCGACGAGACGCTGATCCCTGGGCTGTACCGCGAGGTGCTGGCCGAGATCGCCCGTGTGATGCGGCCCGGCGGGCGCCTGGTGGTATTAGCCGGCAACACCAGCACGCTCGAGTCGGCCCGCTACGGCGCGGCCCGCGTGCTGCGGCCCCTGGATCGGCACCGCGTGATCGTCCTCGGTCAGACGGCCACCATCCACGAGTATGTCCGCGAGAGCGGCCCGAACCGCGTCCGCCCATCCGAGCCGGCCCGCCGACCCGACGACGACGGCGATGATTACGCGGCGTAAGGCATGACGGTGACAGCGGGGCACCGGGGCACCGGGACAGCGGGGCACCAGGATACGGTGACAGCGGGGCACCAGGATACGGTGACAGCGGGGCACCAGGATACGGTGACAGCGGGGCACCGGGGCACCAGGATACGGTGACAGCGGGGCACCAGGATACGGTGACAGCGGGGCACCGGGATACGGTGACAGCGGGGCAGCGGGATACGGTGACACCAGGATACGGTAAGGCCGAAGCATTCGGGTTGGGCGCTCTGCGCCCAACCCGAATGCTTCGGCCTTACGTTAGCACTGATCCTTACCTGGGCAGACCGATCTCCGCCATGGCCGCATCCTCGCGGGCGCGCATGGCGGCGGCGTCATCGGGGCCGCGCTCGTGATCGTAGCCGAGCAGGTGCAGGGTGCCGTGGGCGGCCAGGTAGGCCAGCTCACGGGCCGGGGAGTGGCCATAGTCGGCGGCCTGAGCCAGCACGCGCTCGTAGGAGATGGCGATATCGCCCAGGTAGCGCGGCCCCTCAGTCTGGACGACAAACCCGCGCTCGGGGCCATCGTCGCCGAAGGAGAGTACATCGGTGGGCGCATCGACACCGCGATAGTCACGGTTCAGGGCGTGGATGTAGGCGTCGTCGGTGATCAGCACACCGACCTCCAGCGGGCCACCCGCGCCCTCAGCCCGCAGCACCGCCGCAATCGCCCGCTCGGCCGGGCCGAGATCGAGGTCTGTAGGAACACGATCCTCCAGCCCCTCGGCAAGCGTCACCTCAATAATGTGATCCATGTAATCCTGCGCCCCCACGTCAGCGCGGGTCGATGTCGCTCATCAGATCAGCGACCCTACTCAGCACACTGCGCTCGCGCTCAAAGGACACGAGGTGCAGCGCTTCGCCGAGGGGAACCCAGCGTGCGTCATCCACCTCGGCCTCCTGGGGGCGCAGCATGCCGCTGGCATAGCGGATGAGGAAGAAGTCAACATATTTATGGATGCGCGAGGGGCCGACGCGAAACCAGTACTCGATTGTCGCCAGGTGGCGGATGATCTCGCCGGTGAGGCCAGTCTCCTCCGCCACCTCGCGCAGCGCGGCGGCCTCGGCCGTCTCCCCCCGGTGAACATGGCCCTTGGGGAGCCCCCAGCGACCGCCGTGATTGGTGGCGATCAGGGCGACCTCCACCTGCGCTCCAAGTATCTGATAGATAACGCCGCCAGCAGAATAGGCAGTACGGTGCAGGTTCGGCCTGTTGGCGCGTGAGGTCATGAATACCGCTAGGCTTTCTTGGGCAGACGGCCGGCCCGCATATCCCAGTAGGCATTCACCGCGTAATTCTGCATAGCCCGCTCTCCTTCGACACCTAGCCACGCTCGCAGGCATTATAACATGCAACGGTCTCTGAGCAGGGCTGGCGCAGCGCCACTTCAGGGCGGGTGCAGAGTCGCTGGGGCTGCGCCCCAGACCGCGTTTTTGGTGGATTTTTGGCGGTTTCGCCGCCAAAAATCCACCAAAAGAGATCTTTCGGGGATGGCTTCGCCATGCCCAAACCTCCGCCGGAGCCGACGTTGCAACCGCCCTGATTGGCAGGTTTGCGCTCTTGCGCCACAGCTGTGGTACTATCGGCTACTGGCTATTATTGAGGTACCTATGCCCCTGCCGCAACTACCCGCCAAGCATCGCTCGCCGGCGCTGTTCGAGCCAATCGACCACCTCAACTACTTTCGCGGCCTGGGCATGGCACCGAGCGGCCCGCCGCCCAGGGGCGTGATCTTCTGCTACCAGCGCTCGCTGCTCAGGCATATTGTGGCCAGCGAAGGGGCGATGCCACAATCCTGCGTGGTCGGCAGGCTCTACCCGCTGCCCGCCACCGGCGGCGCGGTGGCGGTGGCGGCTGAGTTCGGCATCGGCGCACCCGCCGCCGCCATGCTGATCGAGCTGCTGATCGCCATGGGCGTGCGCCGCTTCATCAGCATTGGCACCGCCGGCGGCATCGACCTGCGCCTCGCCATCGGCGACCTGACGGTCTGCACGGCAGCCTTCCGCGACGAGGGGGTCTCCCACCATTACCTGGAGGATCCGTCGCCCACGGTGGCCCCTGACCCGGCCCTGACCGACTCGTTTGCGACGGCGCTGGAGGGGCTGGGCGCGCGGGCCACGCACGGGCCGACCTGGACGACCGACGCGGCCTTCCGCGAGACGCAGGCCGAGATCGCGCACTACCAGGCGCAGGGCGTACTCTCGGTGGAGATGGAGGCGGCGGCCCTGTTCGCCATCTGCGCACGGCGCGGCACGGCAATCGCCGGCGGGTTTGTGATCAGCGATGTGCTGTCCGCGCCGGTCTGGAACCCCCAGTTCCACGCCGAGGCCACGGCAGAGGGCTTGGTGCGGCTCTTTGAGGCGGCG